>ENA-ORDC01002180-ORDC01002180.1-marine-metagenome-genome-assembly--contig:-NODE-2180-length-12505-cov-2.556164_pt1 | contig 12505 bp, 10 predicted proteins | sample MGYA00237783_ERZ508515 | MGnify/ENA primary metagenome ERZ508515 (study PRJEB26186, sample SAMN06268792) | marine metagenome | isolation source: Eden Landing Ponds, San Francisco, CA, USA | place... | reverse complement strand
TCACCTGGGATTTCGATACGCTGATCGAGGATACGGTCTTTATGTGGTTCGCCGTGGAGAACGGGGCCAGTTTCGAGGTCGTCGAGACGCGATTCAGGAACCAATCGCCCCTCTCGCTCACCGAGATGTTCGACCAGCGACGCCGCTGGCTGGTCGGGACCATCCGGAGCGAGGAGTACCTCCCGCTGGGCCACCAGATACTCTTGACCGTCCGGAACGTCGTCTGGGGGTTCAGCCCGATCCTGTTGGTTCTCACCTTCCCGCTGGCAGTGAGTCCGCTCGAACTCCCGATTCTCGAACCGCTTCGCGCGGTCACGTGGGTCTTGTTGGTGCTCGCGGCCGTCTGGGTCGTCGCGGGCGTCAGATACTACGACTACCGGGCGCAGGCGTTGCCCGTACTCGTGCTGTCACCACTGGTGATCTTCCTGCACGCTGTCGGCGCGCTGTGGGGCTTCCTGTTCCCGCCGCAGACGTTCCACACGACCCCGAAGTCCGCCGACACGGACTCGACGGAGTAGCGCACCGTTCCCAGGACGTGGGAGTGACTCGCAACGCCCATACGGGAGGCCAACTAAAAGAGGAGTATGCCTGAGGCCCCACCGACAGACGAGGGCTGGTTCGTACTGCACGACTTCCGCACCGTCGATTGGGACGCGTGGCGCGACGCGCCGGAGCACGAGCGCGAGCGGGCGATCGCGGAAGGGACGGAACACCTCCGTAGACACGAGGAAGTCGCCGACAGCGACGAGGGCGCATCAGCCGTCTTCTCCGTCCTCGGCCACAAGGCCGACCTCCTCGTCGTACACTTCCGACCGACGCTCGACGACCTCTCGCGCGCCGAGCGGCGCTTCGAGCAGACCGCGCTCGCGGGCTTCACCGAACAGCCGACCTCGTACGTCTCCGTGACTGAGATCTCGGGCTACACCAGCCCCGATTACTTCGAGGACCCCGAATCGGCCGACGAGGGCCTGCGACGCTACATGGAGGGCAAGAAGAAACCGGAGATCCCCGACGACGAGTACGTCTCCTTCTACCCGATGTCGAAGCGCCGCGGCGAGGAGCACAACTGGTACGACCTCTCCTTCGAGGAACGCGCCGACATGATGGCGACGCACGCCGAGACGGGCAAGGAGTACGCCGGGAAGATCAAGCAGATCATCGCCTCCTCGGTCGGCTTCGACGACTACGAGTGGGGCGTGACGCTGTTCTCCGAGGACCCGACCCACATCAAGGACATCGTCTACGAGATGCGCTTCGACGAGGTCTCCTCGAAGTACGGCGAGTTCGGCCAGTTCTACGTGGGTCGTCGCTTCCCGCCGAACGACCTCGGCGCGTACCTCGACGGCGCGGCCGTGCCGACGAGCGAACACGACGAAGCGGGACAGTCGGGCGGCGGTCACCCGCACGCTGACGCCGACGCCCACGGCGAAGCGCACGGGCACGCGCACGGCGACGGCGAGGCCCACGGCGGCCCGGGCGGCCACGGCGGCGCACACGCCGGCAGCAGCGCTCACGGCGACTCCCCGCACGGCGAAGAGGCGACGGACGGAACCGACGACGCCGAGGACGACGGTAGCATCCGCGAGGAACTGGCAGATCTGAACATCTACGCCGGCCAGCCCCACGGCGAGGACGTCTACGCGACGGTCCTGTACTCGGAGGCCGACACCGACGAACTGTTCGAGGAGGTACAGGGGCTTCGCGCGAACTTCGACCACTACGACACGCACGTGAAGACCGCGGTCTACGAGGCCGGAGAGCGCGACCGCAGCGCCGTCGTGAGCATCTGGGACACCCAGTCGGCGGCGGAGACGGCCGCGGGCTTCCTCTCGGAACTGCCGGAGATCGTCTCTCGGGCCGGCGAGGAGTCCGGCTTCGGGACGATGGGGATGTTCTACACCGTCAAGCCCGAGCACCACGACGACTTCGTCGAGACGTTCGGGACCGTCGGCGAACTCCTCGAGGAGATGGACGGCCACCAGGAGACGGACCTGATGGCGAACGTCGAAGACGAGAACGACATGTTCATCGCCAGCCAGTGGGACGCCCGCGAGGACGCGATGGAGTTCTTCCGGTCGGAGGAGTTCGGAGAGACGGTCGAGTGGGGCCGCGACGTGCTCGCCGACCGACCGCGACACGTATTCTTAGCGTAGCGCGATACGCCTTCCTGGCGTCCTCCGCGTCGTTCCCGTCGTCTGACGCGCTTGCGACTGCGGCGTCAGACGCCACTCGGTCGGTCAGTTTCGAATCGAAACGGAGGGGTCGCTACCGCTCGCGCTCGACGGAGCCGGTCTCGACGCCGCCGAACTCCGAGTCGGACCCCTCATCGGAGAGGCGCTCCGTCTCGACGAGCGCCTCCAGGCGCCGCTCGAACTCCGCGTGGTCGATTTCGCCCGCGGCGTACCGGCTCCGGAGTCGTCGGATCGGGCGTTCGTCCGGAGCGTCGTCGTTCCCGCCTCCGAAGAACTCGATCGAGCCGGTTTCGGTCGTCTTCGCCGCGTCGACCCCTTCGCTGTTGGTCGCGCCGAACCCGACCGATTCGTCCGACGTGCCGCGGAGGCGTCCGGCGGCGTACAGCACGCCGTACCAGAGGAGCATCGTCGCCGGCGCGACGACCAGAAACGCCGTGACCGGGTTGGCGGCGGTGAACATCGACAGCGCGGCGATCCACGCGCCGACGACGAGGCCGAGCAGGGGAGGGCTTCGTGCGACGGCGGAAACGTACTCGGAGAGCCGCGTTCCGAGCCGGTTGAGGACCGTCATACGCGTGGAATCTGTCGGCCGAGAGAAAAATCGTTTCGGTCAATCCGGTCGACAGCGGCGGTACGCGACGAATCCGACGACGCCGGTCAGGAGCGTCAGGACGTCCCACGGCGAGGGATCGACGTCGCGAGCGTCGGCGTCGCGACGGACCCACGCGGTCAACGCGACGTGGGCGACCGCGGTGAGTGCGACGAACGCCGTCGTGCGCGAGATCGGTGCCTCTGCGGCCACGTCAGTCCGAGGACGCGGAGTTCCGCGGCCCCGCCGTCGCCCGCTTGTCGATCCCTGCGGCGCGGATGTCCTCGCCGCCGACGGAGGAGCGGAGCTCGTCCATCCCGTCGTCGCGGTCGATGCCGAAGTTGTCCTCGTAGAGGTCGGCGACGCGCGCCATCTCCTCCTCGGAGAGCTTCGGGACCTCGGAGGCCGCGGCCCACTCGGTGATGTCCTCTTTCGTGTGGAACGTCGGCGTCACGGTCGCGACCGCGTCGTGGCTGAGGAGGTACGCGATGGCGGCCTGCCCCATCGTGCGCTCGCCGTCCCGTTCGAGGAAGCGCAGCGCCTCGAGCTTCTCCCAGCCCGTCTCGTACCACGCGTCGGGGCGGAAGCCGCGGTGGTCGTCGAGGTCGTGGCCCGTCTCGGGCGTCACCTGCTCGTTCAGCAGGCCCGAGGAGTGCGGGACGCGCGGGATCAGGCTGGTCGAAGAGCCCGTCCGCTCGATGGTGTCGAGGAAGTGGTTGCCCACCTCCTGCTCGAAGAGGTTCCAGACGAGCTGGACGGAGTCGAACTCCTCTTCGATGGCCATATCGCCCTCGGCGAGCCACCCGATCGAGGGGCCGAGCGCCCAGCCGATCGACCCGACGAGCCCCTCCTCTTTGAGTTCGTCGAGCGCTTCCAACACGTCCTCGTCGACCTCCTCGACGTTCGCGTTGTGGAGCTGGAGGACGTCGACGTACTCCATATCGAGCCGATCGAGGCTCTTCTCGGTGGCCGAGCGGACCCACTCGCCCGTGATCTCCTTGGGGAGTTCGCCGTGGCCCGCCTGGGGGTGGTTGTAAAAGTCGTAGCCGACCTTGGTGGCGACGGTAACGTCGTCTCTGTACCCTTCGAGCGCCTCGCCGAGCAGTTCCTCGCTGTCGCCGTGGCCGTAGACGTCGCCGGTGTCGAAGTAGGTGATCCCCTCGTCGATCGCGTGGCGGATCAGTTCGATCGAGTCCTCGCGCGTCCGGTCGCCCCACCAGTCGGTGCCGACGACCCACGCGCCGAAGCCGACCTCGCTCACTTCGACGTCGGAGTCGCCCAGCGTCTGGAAGTTCATACTCGAATCTTGGGCGGCGATTTATTTAGCCTGTCGGCTGGTCCCGCGGGTCGGGAAGGCGACGAGGGGCGGGGCCGAGGGCAGTCGGACTCGTGAACGACGGGCAGTCGGGCCGACCCCCCGGTCACACGCGCTCGTACGCGAACAGCCCGTCGGGGTCGTGCTCCTCGCGAACCGCCCGCAGTCGCTCGGCGTTCGCCGCGTACACGTCGTCGGCGTCGGACTCGCTGCCGCCGGCGAAGTTCGGCAGCGTCCCGGGGACAGACGGTCCGTCGCGGAACCGACGGCAGGTGTCGCGCACCCACTCGACGTTCTCCGTCGTCGCCGTCGGATCGTCCCAGGCGGCCTCGACGTTCACGACGACGTCTGCGTCGCGGCCGACGAGCGGCGTCGCCGATTCGTCCATCCGCCCGACGGCGCCGTGCATCGGCCAGACGACGACCGTCGACAGGTCCGAGGGGGCGGCGCTCGCAGCCCGCCGGAGGTCGCCGATCGCGTCGTCGTCGAGTCGCGAGAGCGGCACGGACTTCCAGTAGTACCGTCGACCGGCCGGGAAGTCCCCGTCCATCATCGACTGCAGGTCGGTGTAGGCCATCGCCTCGAACGACTCGGCGAACGCATCCGGGCGGTCGCGAAACGTCTCGAACTCCCGCCGTCCGACGTCCGGATCGCCCGCGTAGACGCCGGCGACGCAGAGCGCGAGGTCGCCGTGGCGGTCCGACGGGAGCTCGGGGCTCGCCGGAACGGTCGCGAAGTACGGGAACACGCAGGATTCATCGGGAGCGTCTCGCTGGTAGGTTCGGTACTCTCGGAGCGCATCAGTGGCGATGTCGGCGGGGAGCCACGACTCGAAGTAGCAGACGTCGCGATCGAGCGGGTGGAGTTCGAACTCGAAGGCGGTGACGACCCCGGGGGTTCCGCCGCCGCGGGCCGCCCAGAAGAGGTCGTCGTTGCGATCGGCGTCCGCTGTCACGTGTTCACCGCGTCCGGTGACGACCCCGATCGCGCGGAGGTTGTCGGCGGTGAACCCGTGTTTCGGCGAGAGGTAGCCCGTCCCGCCGCCGAGCGTGAGGCCGGCGACGCCGGTGTCGGCGTACACGCCGCCGGGCGTCGCCAGGCCGAACGACTGCGTGGCGCGGTCGACCGTTCCCCAGGTCGCGCCCGGGCCGACGCGCGCGGTTCGATTCTCGGGATCGATCCGCACCCACTCCATCCGCGAGCAGTCGACGACGAGGCCGCCGGAGACGACCGAAGCGCCGGAGACGCTGTGGCCGCCGCTTCTGACCGCGGCTTCGAGGTCGTGCTCGCGGGCGAAGTCGACCGCGACCCCCACGTCGTCGACGGATTCGCAGTAGGCGATCGCCGTCGGGTACTCGTTTATCATCCCGTTCCAAACCCGCCGCGCCTCGGCGTAGGCGTCGTCCGTCGGGGTGACGACGTCGCCGTCGAACCGCTCCGAGAGGGCCCCCAGTGGGAGGGTCTCTGCGACCCGCCGGGCGTCCCGGTTCGCGTCCATACGAGCACGAGGCGGCGACGTCGCTTACCGATTGGGATCCCAGGGTACGGAGGTTTATATACGAACGCGGGGCCAGACGGGGCGTGACGTAGAAGTCACCCCGCGCCGCTACGCGGTTGCTCGGCACACCGGTGTGGGACGAAGGCGACGGCGGGGTCGATTCCGACCCGTCGCCGCGACGGGTGCCGACTGTTCGCCCAAGTTGTCCGGCCGAGTACGGGGACCGATCGCGGGGACGATGCTGAAGTCACAGCAGACGACCGTCGAAACTGACGCCGGGGCGAGCTACGCCCTCACGCCGCCGAGAGCAACTCCGCCATCCGGTCGAGGTACTCGTCGTAGACGGAAATGGCGGATTCGATCGGGGCCGAGGACGTCATGTCGACGCCGGCAGCCTCGAGGACGTCGATCGGATACTCCGAACCGCCGAGGGCCAGCGCCTCGCGGTAGGCCGTCGCTGCATCCTCGCCCTCCTCCAAGATCCGCTCGACGATCGCGACGGCGGCCGAAATACCAGTCGCGTACTGGTATACATAGTACCCGTAGTAGAAGTGGGGGATCCGCATCCACTCGCGGTCGATCCGGTCGTCGAGTTCGGCCGGTTCGTAGAACTCAGACTTCAGGTCGCGGTACTCCTCGTCGAACCGGTCGGGAGTGAGCGCGCCGTCCGCCTCGGCGATCTCGTGGATTCGAAGCTCGAAGTCCGCGAACATCGTCTGCCGGAACAGCGTCTGTCGGAAGCGTTCGAGGTACTCGTCGAGCACGTGCATCCGTAGTTCGTCGTCCTCGACGGTCTCGAGGAGGTGATGCGTCAGAAGCGTCTCGTTGACCGTCGAGGCGACCTCCGCGACGAAGATGGTGTAATCCGCGTACTGCCAGGGCTGTTCGTCCTTCGCGAGTTCGGAGTGCAGCGAGTGACCGAGCTCGTGCGCCAGCGTGAACATCGAGGCGATGTCGTCCTGGTAGTTCATCAGGACGAACGGCTGGGTGTCGTAGGTGCCCGCGGAGAACGCCCCCGAGCGCTTGCCGCGGTTCTCGTAGACGTCGACCCAGCGCGACTCCAGCCCCTCGGCGACGCGCTCCTGGTAGGCCTCGCCGAGCGGTGCGACCGAGTCGACGATGTACTCCGTCGCTTCTTCGTAACTGATGTCGGGGCCCTCGTCGCCCGTCAGCGACATATACAGGTCCCACATTCTGAGGTCGTCGACGCCGAGGGCCTCCCGCTTCAACTCGGCGTGTCGGTGAAGGCTGTCGAGGTTGTCGTGGACCGTCTCTATCAGCGTGTCGTACACCTCGACCGGGACGTTCGGGCCGTCGAGCGCCGCCTCCCGGGCGGTCTCGTAGTGTCGCGCACGGGCGTACTTGACGTCCTTGCGAACGCTGTTCTTCAGCGACGTCCCGACGGTGTTCCGCACCTCGCCCCACTCGTCGTAGAACCCCTCGTAGACCTCCCGCCGGAACGCGCGGTCGGGGTGTTTCTGGAGCTTCGCGAAGTTCCCTTGCGTGATCTCTACCGACTCGCCGTCGGGGCGTTCGACCGTCGGGAACGTCATATCGGCGTTCGAGAGCATCCCGAAGATGTCCGAGGACGCTCCCGCGACTTCGCCCAGTTCCGCGAGCACCTCCTCGACCTCCGCCGAGCGCGTGTGCGGTTTCGTCCGCAGGACGTCGTCGAAGTAGTGCTCGTACTCGGCGAGTGCGGGTTCGCGCTCGACGTACGACTCGACGTCGGATTCGTCGAGTTGCTGGAGTTCGGGTTCGAGGAAGCTCACCGCCGACTGCGTCGCCGACGAGAGCGACTCGGCTTTCGCACTCATCGCCTGATACTCCTGGTTCCGAGTGTCCTCGGCGCTCCGCAGGTTGGCGTAACTGACCACTTTCGAGACCTCGCGGAGGAGTTCCTCTCGGAGGTCGAGCAGTTCCAGAAGCGTCTCTGGGCTCTCGGTCGCCCGTCCCTCGTAGGCCCGCAGGTCGTCGACGCGGTCTTTGACCGAACCGTAGGCTGCCTCCCACGCGTCGTCGTCCGGGTAGATGCTCGTGAGGTCCCACTTGGCCTCGGTGTCGATTTCGCTCCGTTCGGGAACCTGACTCATACCGAGAAGAGCGGCGGCGACGTGGTAAGACTTACTCACCCGGCGGAATCCGCGTCCGTGAGGGGACGCGAACGGGAGAGAAAGCGGCGGTCGTCCCGGCTACTCTCGGAGCGACGAGGCGATGTCTCGGAGCGACTGGTCCGGGCGCGCGGGGACGTCGTAGACGACTCGCTCGCCGGGGTCACGGAGGCCGTAACAGAACCCTGGATCGAGTTCGTCGAGTTCGACCGCGTCGCCGGGGTCACGGTCGTGATCGGCACACCACGCAACGAGTCGGTTCTCCCCCTCTCGCGGTTCGCGCGCCAGCCGCTCGTTGTCGTACGCGCCGCGGACGAGGAGGCCCGTCGAATCGGAAACGACTCGCGCGTGGGTAGGTACGCCGTCGAGCAGCAGACGGACGACGTCGCCCTCGTCGACGGCGACGTCGTCGGGGAGGCGGAGACAGGGTCGCCTGGTTCCGCCGCTGCGGGCGATACTGGCCCGCAGGCTGGTCACCGAGGCGTGGTCGCTCGGGATCCGTTCGGACACGAGTGGTTACTCGTCGGTCTCGTCAGCGTCCGCGTCGGCTTCGTCGGCGTCTTCGGCGTCAGCGTCTTCGGCGTCAGCATCTTCGGCGTCGGCGTCAGCGTCTTCGGCGTCGGCGTCTTCGTCGGCGTCTTCTTCCTCGTCCTCGCCGAGCGTACCGTCGACGACCGCAGCGTTGACCTGTGCCGTCTCGTCGGAGAGCTGACGACCGCGCACGGTGATGCGCTTTCGCTCTCCGTCGCGAGACGGCTTGTAGCCCACACCGCCCTCGAGGAGGAGTTCCTTCAGATCCGAGCCGGCGACATCGGCGCGCATCGGTCGGCCCGCTTCGTCGGATCCACCGGTGAGTTCCAGCGTCTGACCGTCGAGACCGACGGCACCGCCGTCGACCTCGTCGCCGATTTCGCGACCGAGGAACCGGTTCGCGTCTTGTCCATCGACCTCGAACTGCTCTGTGTGTCCGGTCTCGTCGGAGACGACGACCTTGAATTCAGCCATAGAGGGGAGGAGACGGCCGCCGATAAAAAGTACGTCGAAAGCGACTCCTGCTCGAACGCCGTCGCAGACGGACGACGAGTCGGATTCGAGGCGCGAATCAGGGTTCAGATCTGAGGCGGATCGGCCAGGTTAAGCGGCGGTTCCGACGCGTGTGGACCCCGTTCAGTCGGCGGGTTCGAACCCGTCCTCCCAGCGGAACCGACCGTTGCGCTGGACGACCTCGCCGTCGACTTCGAGCCGGGAATCCTCGCTCACGTCGGTGATGAGGTCGACGTGGACGGCCGATTCGTTGCCCGATTCGCCGTCCGGCAGACAGGCGTCGTATGCCCGCCCGAACGCGAGGTGGACGGTGTCGCCCATCTTCTCGTCGAAGAGGATGTTGTCCGTGACCCGGTCGATTCCGCGGTTCATTCCGATACCGAGTTCCCCGAGTCGACGCGCCCCCTCGTCGGTATCCAGCAGGTCAGAGAGGGTGTCTTCGCCCGCGGCGGCGCTGAAGTCGACGATGCGCCCGCCTTCGAAACGGAGCCACACGTCGCGGACGCGGGTACCGGAGATGGTCATCGGGACGTCGAAGACGACCTCACCTTCCGTCTCGTACGGCGCGGTGAACACCTCTCCTGACGGGAGATTGTGGGAGTCGTAGGCGACGGAGGCCGCAGAGTTGACCGCGGACCGCCCCTCGACCGACATCGTCAGGTCCGTATCGGCGGTCACCAGTCTCACCTCGTTCCCGTCGTCGAGTACCGACTTCAACTGCGCCATCTTCTCGGCGAGCGACTCCCAGTCGCGAAGGACGGCACCGTAGACGAACTCCCGATACGACTCGTAAGACATCCCGGCCTGCTGGGCGAGCGAGCGCGTCGGGTGGACGGTCGACACCCAATCGGTCTCCATCCGCGCCTCCTTGATCGGCTGTCTCGCCCGCGCGGCGGCCTGTCGCGTCTCGCCGTCGACGTCCGCGGTCGCGAACGTGTTGCGACCGCCGCCGAGAAAGAGGACGGAGTCGGCGTTCTCGTACATCGCGAGTTCGTGGGCGGGTGCCTCCTCGAAATCTCTCGCGTGTGCGCGGAGGTACGCGCGAGAGACCTCGTCGGAGGCGTAGGTGGTGACGACGTTCGCACCGCGTTCACCGAGCGCTTCCGCGACCGCGACGGCGAGGTCGTGTGCCCCCTCCGCGACGCTGAGGACGACGTCGTCGCCCGATTCGATTCGTGCACTCCAGTCGACGAGCGTCTCGGCGTGCTCGCGGATGCGTTGATCCATACGTCCTCTCCGTCGCCGCGGTCAAAAACGCTTATCGCCCGACGCGGCCGAGCGGCGAGCGTGACATCCATCGCGCTGGCGACCGCCGCCGACCTGCCCGACCTCGTCGACGACGACGCGTCGTTTGTGACTGCCCTGCGCGATCGGGGGGTGACCGCGACCCCGGTCGTCTGGTCCGACGGGTCGGTCGAGTGGGACGACTTCGACGCCGTCGTCGTCAGGTCGATCTGGGACTACTACCGTCGACCCGACGAGTTCGCGGCGTGGGTCGATCGCGTCGACGCGGCGTCGCCGGCCGTGTTGAACGATCCCGCGACGCTACGGTGGAACCGCCACAAGTTCTACCTCCGCGATCTAGAAGACCGCGGTATCGCGACACTGCCGACCGAGTACGTCCAACGGGGGACAGAGGCGACCCTCTCGGACGTCTTCGATCGGCGAGGCTGGGACGAACTCGTCGTCAAACCCGCCGTGAGCGCGGGCGCGTTCGAGACGCGGCGAATCGGCCGCGAGGACGCCGAGGACGAACAGCCGTGGTTCGGTGGCCTCGTCGGCGACCGCGACGTCCTCGTCCAGGAGTTCGCCGACGGCATCACGGCGGGCGAGTGGTCGCTCGTGTTCTTCGGCGGGAGCTACAGCCACGCCGCAGTCAAACGTCCCGAAGCGGGCGACTTTCGCGTCCAAGAGGACCACGGGGGCAGCGTCGCGGCCGAGACGCCGAGCGAGTCGCTCCGGAAGCGAGCGAGCGAGGTCGTCGACGCCGTGACGGCCGAACGCGGCGGCGACGTGCCGTTGTACGCCCGCGTCGATGGAATCGAACGCGACCGCGGTTGCGGTGGGACAGACGGGGTCGAATTCCGACTGCTCGAAGTCGAACTCATCGAGCCGGAGCTGTTCTTCCGGGTCGATCCCGACGCCGGCGAGCGACTCGCAGACGCCCTCCTCGGCCGCCTGTAGTCGTCGGTATTCCCCGATCGCGTGTCGATGGTTCCGCGAAACCGCAACCACTACCACCTCCGGCCGAGCAGCCCCCGGTATGCAACTGGGCGTCATCGGCCTCGGCCGGATGGGACAGATCGTCGTCGATCGCGTGCTCGGCGCGGGACACGACGTCGTAGCGTTCGACCTCGACGCGGAGGCGGTCGCGACAGCCGCCGATGCGGGGGCGACGCCGGCGGAGGACCTCGACGACCTCACCGACCGCCTCGGCGAGGAGAAGCGGATCTGGCTGATGGTGCCGGCGGGCGAGGCGGTGGACGCGACGATGGACGACCTCGACCCCTACCTCGGGGAGGACGACGTCGTCTCGCGGTGGATCGGCAAGGACAGCGACAGTAGTCATATGGAAAGTACTGCTCCAGCAGCCCTTGGTGCTTTATATCCGCGAACCACCCTGTTACTTATTCACACACAGTCCGAAGACGCTGGTATGCTCGTCGAGGACCTCATGTCGACGGCCGTCGTGACCGTCGACCGAGAGGCCACGCTCGCCGACGCCGCAGCCGAACTGTTGGACAACGGCGTCGGGTCGGTGATCATCGTCGGCGAGGATCACACGCCTATCGGTATCCTCACGGAAAGCGACCTGATCCGGGCGGGGTACGAACGTGGCGTGCCGTTCGCCGAAATCGACGTGATCGATGTCGGCCGCCGGCCCGTCATCACCACCGAACCCACCAAGACCGTCTCCGCCGTCGCGCGGCGTATGGTCGCCGAGTCGGTGAAGAAAGTCCCCGTGATGGACGACCTGGAGCTGGTCGGGATCATCACGCTCTCGGACATCGTCTGGCAGCTCTCGGACATTCGACGAGAGGCCGAGAAGATGGCCAGCGCACGTGAGCAGTGGGAATCCCGCAAGGGACGGTGAGTACGGCGGGGGAGGCCTGAAACAACACGGCCGTAGATCGATTGTTGATTCACAGGGGACCGAAGCGGCGGTCAGCGGCCACGCCGCCCCTTCGTTTGCCGATAGTCTCGACCCAGGGTCTCACTGAGGTGTTCGAGGAACGCCGTTCGTTCGGCGTCGGTCTGTTCGGCCGGTGGAATCATCGGCAGTAGCTCGAAGCCCCGGCCACGAATCGTCGTCGCGTGTCGCTCCGAGACGTCCAATTCGTCCTCCCCAAACGTGGTATACTCGAAGGCCAGTGCCTCGAGTGCACGCTGGCCGACGGGGATGATCACCTCCGGATTGATCATCCGGATTTCGCTATTGAGATACGGCTCACAGCTGCGCTCCTCGGCGTCCGTCGCCGGTCGGTCAGGGTGCCGACATCGTGTGACGTAGGTCAGGAACGCGTTCGGGAGCGCGGGCGAGTCGGCGTCCGGGTCCTCACAAAGGTCGACGGCAGAGAGGATGTCGAGGAGTTCACGCTCTTCGTTGCCTGTGAACGGAACACCAGTGGCTTCCCCACCAGTTGACGGCCCCTCGCCGAGGACGAGAAACTCCGCGCCGACGTCGCCGTAACCGTGAACGATGCGCTCACGCGTCTCGCAGAGTTCCGGACAATTCCGACACTCCTCGTCCATGCC
>ENA-ORDC01002179-ORDC01002179.1-marine-metagenome-genome-assembly--contig:-NODE-2179-length-12505-cov-4.006437_pt1 | contig 12505 bp, 13 predicted proteins | sample MGYA00237783_ERZ508515 | MGnify/ENA primary metagenome ERZ508515 (study PRJEB26186, sample SAMN06268792) | marine metagenome | isolation source: Eden Landing Ponds, San Francisco, CA, USA | place... | reverse complement strand
ACCGTGAACCCGTACCTCGGCCGCGACTCGCTCCAGCCGTTCCTCGACCGCGAGGAGAAGGGCGTGTTCGTCCTCTGCCGCACCTCGAACCCGGGCGGAAGCGACCTGCAGGACCTCGAACTCGCCTCCGGCGAGCCCCTCTACGAGCGCGTCGCCGCGCTTGCGGACGTGTGGAACGGTAACGATAATGTCGGCTTAGTCGTGGGCGCGACCGCGCCCGAGGAGCTGGCCGAGGTCCGCGATATCGTCCCCGAGATCCCCTTCCTCGTCCCCGGCGTCGGCGCGCAGGGCGGCGACGCGGAGGCCGCGGTCGAACACGGGCTCGCCGACCGGCCGGGCAGCGACGTCGACGTGGGACTCGTCAACTCCTCGCGCGGGATCATCTTCGCCGGCGAGGAGTCGAGCCGCCCGGGCGACGAAGCGACCTACTTCGGCGCCGCGGGCGACGCGGCGAAGCGCCTGAAAAAGCGGCTGAACCGGTATCGGTAGGGAAGCCCGTCACGCCGGCGCCCTGCTGCGCGCTTACTGCTGGCGCCCCTGCATACACGCCGCACAGGCGCCCGCACCATCGTTCCAGTGATCGTCGCAGACGGCGTTTCCGCACCGCGGGCAGCTGTGGGTGGCCTGTGCCGCCTCGCACACCTGACAGAGTCCGGTGACGCTCATGATCTCTCTCCGGTCGGGTCGCTTATGAGTGTCGGGAGCGACCCCCGCGTATGCGCCAGTTCGTCGTCATCGGCCACGACGTGCCGACCGATCCGGACGCGATCTCGCTGTCGGACATCCCCGGCGCGGGCCGGCTCGACCTCCTCTGTCGGTGTGTCTCCGCCGGCGTCTTCCTCTCTCACGGGATCCGCGAGGCGGTTCGGGTCCACCTCGTCGCCGCCGACGAGTTCACGGTCACGTTCGACGCGGACAGCCTCCGGCACCTCCACCCCGACGAGCGCAACGTCGCCGCGCGGATCCGAGACGCGCTCGACGCGCAAGACGACGCCATCGGGCACATGCCCGCCGACGTCTCGCCCGGCGTCGAACTCCGGCGGATGGGGCTGGAAGCGACCCTCGATCGGCTGTTTGAGACTTCCGGCTCCGCGGGCACGGCCACCGACCCGACGCTCGTCCAGCTCCACGAGGACGGCGACCCCCTCGTAGAGGCCGCGCCGCCGACCGACCCCGTGTTCGTCCTCTCCGACCACAACGACTTCGCGCCCGACGAGCGCGACCTGCTCGCCGACCGCTCAGACCGGCGCGTTCGGGTCGGCCCCGAACTGCTCCACGCCGACCACACCGTCTCGGTCGTCCACAACTGGCTCGACACCGATGGGTACGAATCTTACTGACGACCGGCGCACGACGACCGCGCCCGCGACCGACGACCGGTTCGCGGTCCCGCTCCGCGGCGTCGCCGTCGACCCCGAGACGCGCTGTGCCCACTGGGACAGCGCCGTCGACGTGGTCGCGCTCCGGTTCGGCTGCTGTGAGGCGTACTACCCGTGCGACGCGTGCCACGACGCCGCGACCGACCACGAGGCCGATCCGTGGCCCCGCGATCGCTTCGACGAGCCGGCGGTGTTGTGCGGGGCCTGCGGCGCGACGCTCACCCCCCGCGAGTACCTCGGCGGAGAGGCGCTCCGCGCCTCTGGCAGTCGGGCAAAGCCCGACGACGACGCCTGCCCCCGGTGTGACGCCGCGTTCAACCCCGGCTGTCGGGCGCACCGCGATCGGTACTTCGAGGCGTCGGGATCGAACCGCGGAGACGGCGACGAAGATTTATAAATGCCCACGCGATGGCGCGTGCCTCCGAACGCCCGCAGGGCGTGAGGAGCACGCGCGAGGGAGTCGCTGGCGCGTAGCGCCGGTGACGAGGCTGGGGAGGCGTGAGGTGCGGTCGCAGTGCTGGCGGGGAGGGGCTCAAAGGGGCAGTCGCGAGGCGGGCGCAGGCGACGTAAGCACCGCAGACCGCGACCATCGTGAGCGGTCGAGGAGCGCAGCGAGTCACGCGAGCCGTCGCGACTGGGGCTTTGGAAGTGTTCACCGCTGTTCCGTTATCATCCATTTATAAGCGAGCGGTCGACCTATCGGAGTGTCCGCGGTTGTCGCCGATCCTCGACTGCCCCCCTTTCGGAAAGGTTAAAAGAACGAACGGCCTTCTGTCGAGTGCGGGCCGGTGGGGTAGCTTGGTATCCTTCGGCCTTCGGGTGGCCGTAACCACGATTCAAATTCGTGCCGGCCCATAGGATACATATACCTTTTCCACCTTTTTCTTACACTTAGAGGCACTCTCGCGCCGACTCGTGAGGTGGGGTTATGAGCAGCGTCGAGCGACAGATCGATGTCGATCTCGACGCTGACGGAAACGCGGCGCGCGCCGTCGTCGAAGAGCGGCGCGAGCTAGAGATCGGGGAGTTGTTCAACGAGAACGGAGAGCTGCGGCTCTGGCAGGACGACGCCGGCTGGAGTGGCTACGTTCGCGAAGAAGTCGAAGGCGAGACTACCTACTTCGCCGTGAACACGCGGTTCGATGAAGACGAGTGGATCTCCAAGATTCGCTGTGGAGAGAGGGCGGTCCACGATGCGATTCGGAGCCATATCGAGGACAGGCACGCAGGTGGCGTCGGAAACTTCATCAAGAGGTGTTCGCCGCCATGAGCGTCGAGACCTCCGTCGAGGAGCACCGCGAGCAGATCGCGAACCAGCTCGGCGAGCCCGAGCGGCTGCGGTTCCCGAGCGGATGGACCACGTCGACGAGCTGGCACCGTGCGCAGGCGGCTCCGTCGAACGTCTCGCCGGCGAACCCGGCTGAGTTCGATGTGCTTCTCGGCTACACTGACGATCGCGACGAGATCACGCACCACCGCGTGCTCTTCGCGCTCTACGACGGAGATCTCGTCGCCGAGTGCGAGTGCGACGGCTGGAGCTACCGCGGCTGGTGCGCTCACGTCGCGCTGCTGTGGTGGAAATGGTCTCGCGACCAGCTCGGCGTCACGAATCTCGACACCGGTCGGACGTACCTCTCGCCGCCGTGGTGGTTCGACTTCTCCGGCGCGGAGGCGCAGGTCGAACTCCCCGCGACCGATCACATGGTCGTCACCGACGGAGGTGAACGATGAACCCCCGTTTCGACTGTTTCGTGTGGAACAACTGGAACGCTATCTGTCTGACAGTCGAACGTGTCTGTCTGACAGCCTTATACGTCGAAAAAGCCACTTCTGAGGCTGATCGATGCGATATAGGTGTTTGTCTGACAGGCACGGGGGTGCTGTCGAATCGGTGCCCTCGTGGCGCAGGTGCGTGTGTGAGCGCGAACTTAGGGCGGCGCGCGCGCTGCCGCGCATTATGCGGCCAGGGCCGTGCTCGCAGGCGTAGCGGGGTGGCGGCATGAGCGCTGGAGGGTCTGAGGGTACGGGGCGGTACACCGTCCGGATCGACGACCCGGAACTCGGCGCGGCGCTCGCTGAAGCGGAAGAGGAACACGGGTCGAAGAGCGAGGCCGTGCGCTCGGCGTTGCGGGACTCGCTGATCGGGTCGTCCGGACCCGGTGTCTCCGACAGCAACGGTTGGAAGGTACCACAGAAAGCGGTCGAAGGGCACCGGAAGCTGGTTGAGTACACTGGAGTCGGCGGACGGCTCGAACTCGACACAGCCGAATCGGTCCTCGCGAACCACCTGAACATCAAGAAGGAAGCCGTGCGAAAGGTGGTGATTCACCCGCTGAAGCGCAAGAACGTGATCGCGCTCCACCAGGGGATTCACCACGTGTCGATCGTCGTCGGGACGCTCGACGACGAGCCGATCAATGTCGAGAGCGAGGTCGCCGATGCGGCCGAGTCGGAGATCGCGACGGACGGTGGGGAAGCGCGCGAGCGGCTAGACGAGCTGGCCGCAGCCGGCGCGGAGGTGACCGATGGCGAGTAACACGGTATCGGCGCCGTACGGCTGGGGGAGCGAGTCGAAGCCGGAGGTTGAGGAAGTCCGGAAGTCGCAGCCGGACACCTCCGAGCCCGAGCCCTACGAGACCAACACCGACAAGCGCCGCGTGATCTCGGCGTTCTGCGCCACGTGTGAGGAGACGACGACGCTGCTGATGGAGGTCGGCGACGACTCTCCGTGGGAGCACGACGAGAAGAACGCGAGCCATCAGGTCGAGTACTGGAGGGAAGCATGAGCGTCGACGAGACGCCGACAGAGGCGGCGCCGGAGCAGCCGACCGTGCTCGACGTCGACGTGGTCGGCGATCGAGCACTGGCGACCGCCGAGCGCGGCGACGTCTCGGTCGTCGTGGAAGCGCCAGCGGGGATCTCGGCCGAGGAGCTGGAGCAGACGCTGTCGGGAGTGCCGGAGAGCATCGAGCGGACGACTGAGCGGTTCGCGGGAGCTACGACCATGAGTGCCAACACCACCGAAGTCGACGGGAGTACCGACGCCGAAGACGCGACTGACGACGACGTCGGAGGTGGTGCCTGATGGCGGCCGCTGACGCGGAAGCGACGGACGGCGAGAGCGCGGAGGACGAAGACGCGGACGTGTCGAATGCCGAGCCAGTCGGGGATCTCTCGGTCGTCATCCGTGCAGAGGTGCTCCAGCAAGTCGTCGATCAGCTACTGACGGTCGTCGACGAGGCGATCTTCCGGCTCGGCTACGACGGGCTGTCGGTCATGGCTGTCGACCCGGCGAACGTGGCCATGGTCGAGATCGAGGTCGAGCCCGGTGCGTTCGAATCGGTCGGTGACGGGATGTTCCCGATCGGGCTGAACCTGCAGAAACTCGACGACTACATCGACGGAGCCAGCGGGGACGACTCGATCTCGCTCACGTTCCAGCCTGAGACGCTCTCGGTCGAGATCGAGCACACGAACGTGGAGGTCGAGATGGCGGGTATCAACACGGACATGATGCGCGACGAGCCGGACATTCCGGATCTCGACCTCGACAGCGAGTTCACGGCCGACGCGGGGGTGGTCACCGAAGCGATCGAGAACAGTGACCTCGTGAGCGACCACGTCGAGCTGGAGTCAGCTGTCGACGACGGGAAGCTGGTCATCCGTGGGCATGGAGACACAGACGACATCAAGACGGTTCTCGGACCTGACGAGATGTCGGAAGCGAACTTCGCCTCGGACGCGGTGGCGTTATACTCGGTTCCGTACTTGACCGGAGGATCGACGCAAGGCTCGAAGTACAGCGGGTTACTGAAGCCGGTGAGCAGCGGGACGGACCTCTGGGGGCGGGTCTCCGAAAATACGCCGATGAAGATGGGCTACGAGTTCGCGGACAGTTTCGGCAACGTGACGATGATGCTCGCACCGCGGATCCAGAGTAACTGAGGTGATGATCGTGTGTCACACTATCACCTCAGAGAAAATCGCGTGCAGAAGTTCGCCAGGTTCGAACATGCGAAGCCTGGTCACGGAAGCGGAGCCGGCTACGAGCGCTGGCGGTCGACCGAACACCGACCGCACACGGCGACACCCGGCCGAGAAGATGTCTACGTGGCGCATCATCGGCTGCTCGCAGCCGTCGAGTGCTACCCGATCGACGAGCCGATCGAGTCGGTGCTCGAAGATCTCGCGGAGAAGGACGTGCATCACCGGAACGGCGTCAAGTGGGACAACCGGCCGGAGAACATCGAGCCGGTCGAGCACGCTCGCCACGCGTCGATCACCCAAGAGCAGGTCCGAGCATGGGCGGAAGACGAGAAGCGAGAGCGTCAGCGACGGCGTGCAGCTGGCGTCTCGGACGACGATCTCTGCGACGGGTGCGGCGAGCCGGCGAAATCGCTCGCGACATCGCCAGGATTCGCCGGAGAGCGGTGCCTGGAGTGCGCGAAACAGGAATCGGACGGAGAGCCGATCGAAGTCTAACGGAAGTCACCAATGAGCAACGCCAACCGCAACCACAACGTCGCCGATGCCCAGCCAGGACACGGGGAGTGTAATGGAGTCACATTCGAACTGTGCAACAGCGACCGAGTCGCCAATTCGTACGACGACCTATACGGTAGATCAATCGCCGGTCAGTCGTTCCGGTCGATGGCCAAACAGGTTGTAGAATAAATCAAGTACAAACGCGAAGTGATCTCTATTGGGTGGTGAGGGGTGCTACGGTCCGATCAAGGTCGCCTGAGAAGGGCAACCACGCTCAGTAGCGCAAGTATTGTGATAGAGATCCCGAACCCAGGAATCTCTTCCTCGGAGTCGTCGGATCCAGCCGAGGCTTCGGTGCTACCGTCGTTGGTGCCTCCAGATGTCTCGTCCGTCTTGGGTTTATCAGCATTTCCAGATGTCTCGTTCGTCTCGGGTTTATCAGCATTTCCAGATGTCTCGTTCGTCTCGGATCCATCATTTGTACCGACGTCTGCTGCGACAGCGAGGTTTTCTCCGTTCGTTGTTTCGAGAGTTGCTACGAGATTCTCATCATTCGTGTCGGTGTCGAGTGCGACCCATTCACTCTCGGTGCGCTGATATACGGTAAGATCATCGAGTGACGACTCTGAAGGAAGTGCACTTTGACCGATCGAGAAGTGCATTCGTGTCTCTGTGACACTCCTGTCCTCGATGCCGATGATATCCATGTCGAGGTACCCGACGGGTGTGCCGGCATCAATCGGTAGATTCGGGGCAGTACCGGAATCCACACGGGGCGTTGTCGTCTCAATGCGGAAGTCATCCATATCAAACCGAAAGTTCATTTGGATGTGTGATACAGTGAACGGCTCGCCACTAATCGCTCCCTCGGGATTGATGTCAGCCTGACCGTTCCGCGGAATTTCGGAGAGACGGACCGTGGTGCCCCCATCCAATGAGATGATTTCAATTTCGGGACCCGTATCCTCCTCACCGAGCCTGCTACCGCCCCCACCTCCGCCGCCCCCACCGCCGTCACCCTCGTCGGTCGACGACGGCTCAGTGACAGTGACGTTCCACGTCTTGGTTTGCTTGTTTCCGTACTGGTCGGCTACCTGGATTGAGAACGTGTGATTTCCGGGATTGACTTTCTGCGAAACATCGAGCGACGTGTTTGTGAGTGTTCTCGCAGAACTCAGGTTGAGCGTTTGGTTATCGACCGTAACCTCCGTTGCGTTAGGATTGACTCCACTCCCTGTATCGTTGAACGAAGCCCGGATCCGTAGCTCATCTGTTTCGATATCGCCGGATGTCGAAGGTCCCTCACGTGTGATATTTGGTGCCGTCTCGTCGACATCAGAACTGACTGCAAACGTAGAGTAATGCGGGGTTTCGACACGATATGCAAGTTCTTCGTCGGTGCTGTTGTACTCGGTAGCCTCGATCGCCTTCCACTCTGACGAGGATTCATTGAACACCCAGAACTCGATCGTATCTGGCAGTCCCTTCGCATTCTTGAGTTCAGATCTCAACACAGAGGCGTTGAAATGACCTCCCTCAGTATATTCGCTCGAGACGTTGAAGTCGTGTTGCGGGTAGTATGCCACGTGGTCGTCCGGAACTGGCTTGTCCTCCGGGTTTTCTTCGCTGACCGCCGAGGTTAGATCGACATTCGTCGCATTGATCTCGGTTCCGTTGTCGTCAGTCGCGATTTCTAGTGTCACATCGTTCACTCGCTCGCTCGGGGATTCACCCGTGGCGTTCCCCGATTCGGACACCGGAATCGTCTGTTGTTGTCCGACGTGGACAGTCACGGTCTCTCGATCGATGTTTCCGGCGGCATCGGTGGCCGCGATCTCGATCGTTCGGTTTCCTATCCCGAGTGGTGCCGTCATGGTTCCATTCCAATTATCACTCTTTGACGTGAGAGATGATTCACGCGCGGTAACGGTTCCGACCCCGGTCCGATCGTCGGTAGTGTTGACGGTTACGGGAATGTCGTCGCTCGGAAGGACCGTCGTGTTACTGATGTTGTGGAGATCGATCGAATCTATATCGGGTTGAACTGTGTCCACGACGAAGGATTCTGTCACTTCTCGTGAATTACCAGCACGATCCACGAGATCAACGGTGACTTGATGCGTACCGTCAGAGAGGTTGGCACTTTCGACGGAAATGGTGCCATTCTGGCGGGATGCAACTGCGCTAGCCGAGTCACCATCTATGTGTGCCGTCGCCGAGGTTGCCGTTTCATCGATGTCGGCGAGGTTGTCTGACACGGTAAGTACGACTGTCGGGTTGGTTTGATTTGTCGCTCCTGGACCGTCTGATCCCCCAATCCGGCCAGGGACAGAGAGATTTCCAGTCGGAGCCGTTTCATCTCGTCCGACGGACAGTACGAACTCCTCGCTATTTTCAGCGGCGTCGCTCGCCTCGACAATGATACGATTCGAGCCGCGTTCAAGATCAACAGACTCGCTGTATTGCCCGGAACTATTGAGTAACTGGCTCGTTCCGTTTGTTCGATTGGTCCTTATTACGGCCGAAGTGAGATTCTGGTCGGTGATATTGCCCGAGACAGTGACCGACGATGCGTTTGTAAACCGAGGCGTACTCCCATTAACTGTCGGTGGCTCGTTATCGACCTCGTAGGAGACTATTGTCTCGTTTACATTTCCGGCAGCGTCAATAATATTGACGACGGCGGTGTGTGAACCACTGGTCTCGTTCGGATCGAAGGTCCCATTCCAACTGTCGCCCTCGGGCGAAAGGGTGGAACTACGACTGGAGTCATCAGGATGGGTGATTTTGATGGTATCGACTCCAGAGGCGATTGTTCCGGTGTCAACTGCAGCTACCTCGGTGTGGATCGGAGTTGATGAATTCACGTAGGTATCTGCGATACTCACGTTCTCGATAGTCGGAAGTGTCGTATCGACAACGAAGGTCTCGTCAGCGGTTCCAGTACGACCCGATTCGTCCTTGACAACCACTTCGATATCATACGTTCCATCGGTGAGTTCCGTTGGCAGTTGTACCGACGTAGATCCCGTACGCTCCGAAGAGGTACCTTCTAAGTCAGAAATCGTTTCTGAGGTGACTTCAGATCCGCTCTCGTCGAAGACGGTGACCGTCGCTTTGTCAGGGAACAGCGTCTGGTGTGTGAATTTGATCTCTGATTCCGTCCCTGGGGCTGCGTAGTCCGGAACTTGTGACTTGTTCAGCGTGGTGCTAGGTGCTTCGGAACTGACACGGACAGTGTGTTTCGTCACATTCGTGTTGCCGTGGATGTCAGTCGCCTTGAGTTGGACAGTATGTGACCCGTCACTAAGGGTACGGCTGGCTGACCACGAGCCGTCTCCGGACGCAATCGCCTCGTATGACGACCCGTCAACGCTCAATTCCAGCGTTTCAGTCGCAGCCTCATTGTCTGTAACCGATCCCTCAAGAGTGACTGAGTTCGAGGTGTACGGTGTCGAATCGAAATCCACCGAAGGACGTGGACCAAGTTTGTCGATGCCGTATTCCGTGTAGATCGCGTCGAGTTCTTCTTGATTGCCTTGGTCCCACTGGTTATAGAACTCGTTCATCCCCTGCGGATTGTTCTCAAGAATATCGGCAATGTCGCTGAACGAAGGCGACGAGAATGGTTCATCTCCGTCGGTCAGCTCCCAGAGGATACTTGCCGTCGTTCCCTCAACTTGGAGTCCATCGTAGGATCCGTCACCAGGGTTGTTAGCGCACTCTCCCGTATATTCAGTATCATAGAATTCATTTGATTCGATATTTTGAGAATATGGCCAATAGACAGCATTGGGATCGCCAGAGACTGCTGCTTCGTAATATTCCGCAAATCCTTCGACCAGAGAGTATGTCCTGTCCGTTTTACTTACGACAGTATGGCAACTGTACGATCCTTTGTCAATAATCTCGTAGTCGATAAGTTGGAAGTGAATACCGTGGCCGTACTCATGATACATTGTGTAGTCATCCCAATCATAATCTGAGCGGTCGGCAAGTCGTATTTCTTCGTATTCGGCAGTAGTGTAGTAATATGATGCCCAATCAGTTTCAGGATACCTGATTGGAAGTTTACTTTTCTGGACTCCGTTAGAGAGTGCGAATTGGCGTGCGTCATAAGCCCAGTCAGCAGCTTGATATGGCGCGTTGTCGCCCGCAGAAATGAGTTCTTTCGATCCGTCACTGTCAAAATCACTCCCTAGCGTTACCTCGTCTCCAACAGCAAGCGTTGAGCTATCAGCATAAAAATTGTAGACTGACGAATCAGTTACATAAGCAGCATCGTTCTCAGCATAGATTACAACTCTTGCCGTTATTTTGTTGTCCCCGTCAGAGTCACGGCTTGGATCGACGGAAAATGAAAAACTACCATCTTCACCTGCTGTCGTTTCAGCGAGTTGCTTTGCTGTTCCGTCAATATCGTACAGTTCAATTTTGACCGCAGATAGCCCAAAAACATCATCACCACCTCCGTCAGTATAGGTATAGGCAGCTTGCCCATTAACGGTAATATGAGAGCTCGACGTACTGAGTGAGTCATTGCTTTTGTTTGTCAAATTAGAATCAGAGTCAGAATCAGTAGATAGTGTTGAGTTTTCAGCAGCGGGTGCTGATGTGTCTGTTTCATCTCCACCCGTACCAGTTGAATTGCTGGAACTCTCGTTGAGAGCGTCTACTGTGAATGGGACCCGTTGCGGTTCACGACGACCGCTATCGTCGCTTTCCACAACCACATAGAGGGTTCGTGTTACCTTTCGCTTAGGTGTAACAGTAATTTCGTAATTGATTGTCTCTCCAGCACTAAGTTTATTAATTTCTCGAGGAGCGGAATTGACTACAACACCCAATGGTTCTGTGGCCGAGATGTTAATATTCGACAGATTCTCGTTCGCGGTTAATTCAAATGTAATCGTTGTTCTCTCACCCACAGAGATTCTACTGTTTGCTGAGGTATTAGTTGAAACCATCTTCGGGGGACGAGGTGCCCTCAGCGTTTGATCTTCCGAAGAGCTGTTGCTCATTTGTGTCTTCGGTGGCGTTTCGCCTACATTCTGGACTGCGGGTTCACTGTCAGTACTTCCCTCGTATAATCCTGCACCGAGAGCGGCAGCAAATAATACGATGACGGTTAACAAGAGGACGCTGTATCTCCCTGTATTGAGCATAAAGGTTCGATTAAACTGACATGTTAAAAATGATTGGGAATAGAACATTATTGCGGGAGAAAATTTCATAGAGAGCTTAGTGTTTCTATTATTGATTAAATCTAATCGATCTATTCTAATATCATTTGTAGTAGAAATTGAAGGTTTACTAACGTACTAAATTTAACAGAGGCCAAATATCATCGTTTCATCAATCAGTCGTACAGAATACGGGGGTTATCTGAACACCTACAACACCATTAGAACTAATGTTGTAAAGAACGTTGTTAGAGGTATGCCCGAAACACGGACGACAACGGTCAGTCAGAACTCCGAAGGCCAGTATCAGGTAACGGTCCCTCGTGACATTGGAGACTTCTTTGAACTGAAAGGGAAGAAACTCGAGTGGAAGGCCGGCAGTGCCAAGAACAAAATGGAAGTCATCATCCACGATGAGTAAAGCGCTCGCGTGGATCCGGAAGTCGAAGGGCGACGAGTCGGACATTGGTCTCGAAGAGCAGCGAGAAATTGTGCACGAACTCGCTCGCGATGCCGCCGATGCTGTCGAGACACTTGACCTCGGTGTTCACACCGGCTTCTCGACGATGACTCGCGACGACCCGGCGGGCCTCCTCGACCAGAACGAGCTCGTCCAAGAGCACGTCGCCGAACTCGAAGCTGGCGAGTACTCGCACCTCGTGGCGTGGGATGACCGCCGGATCTGCCGCGACGAGTACTTTTCTGTGGTTCAGTATGCCGCTACGCAGGGTGACGCCGAGATCGTCTACGTTGGCGATGTCAACGAGGACGATCTCACGTTCGATCTGAAGCGCCGGATCGAACGCGATACAAAAGAAGAAGAGATCGAGAAGTCGCGACGAGCGATCGAGCGACGGAAAGAGCGAGGCTACGACCACGGTCGACCGCGATTCGGGATGACCTACGACGCCAACGGTCACTACCAAGTGCCCGGCAAGGAATTTGACATGGTACTGGAAATCTTCCAGCTCGATAACGTCGGGAAGAGCCGTCGAGAGATTGCGGATTTAGTCGATATTCCGGTAGCCACGGTACAGAACGTGATAGACCGCCGTGAGTGGTACCTAAAGCGCGAGCAGATGGCTAAACCGTAGTGTGTTCACACCCGCTCCGCTTTCAGTCGTCGATCTCGGTCTTCGACACCAGCGCCGAGAAGCTGATGTTGTGATTTTTGTCCTCCCACAGCTTGCGCTCTAGGGCTCGACGAAACCGGACGATCTACTTCATCTTCGTCCCATCGGTCAGCCTCTCCAGACGCGTGAGCACGCCTTACAGTCCAACCATATCCAACGCGTGTGGCTCGACGTGGACGATCGGGATGTCCACGTTGGCGAGCATCTTCTCTTAGAGCTTTGCCTCGTTCTCGTACTCCAGCACGTAGGGGTAGTCGATCCGCTTGGTGCGGTCGTTGAACGCCTCCATCTTCTCGTCGCCGGTCTTCTCGCGGTACTCCGGCAT
>ENA-ORDC01002178-ORDC01002178.1-marine-metagenome-genome-assembly--contig:-NODE-2178-length-12514-cov-3.577872_pt1 | contig 12514 bp, 21 predicted proteins | sample MGYA00237783_ERZ508515 | MGnify/ENA primary metagenome ERZ508515 (study PRJEB26186, sample SAMN06268792) | marine metagenome | isolation source: Eden Landing Ponds, San Francisco, CA, USA | place... | reverse complement strand
TCATCGACATCCTCCCCGAGCAGTACGAGGTCGAGGACATGGGCGGGACGATGCGCCTGGGCGCCCAGGGCATCCGCATCACGTGCGCCGGCCGGCTGGGCGGCGCCGAGATCGCCCGCACCGAGTGGTACCACGAGGGCCGGGTGCCGCTGCACACGCTGCGCGCGGACATCGACTACGGCGACGCCACGGCGAAGACCGCCTACGGCACCTGCGGCGTCAAGGTGTGGGTGTTCAAGGGCGAGATCCTGGCGCACGACCCGATGGCCCAGGACAAGCGCACCCAGGAAACCCAGACCGGGCGCAGTCAGTAACGCGAACCGCGGCGACGCCCGCATCGAGCGGCGCCGAGGCAGACCGAAGACCTAGAGGATCGGCACCATGCTGCAGCCGAAGCGAACCAAGTACCGGAAGGTCCATAAGGGCAAGACGAAGCTGCGCGGCGTCGCCAAGGGCGGCACCCAGCTGAACTTCGGCAAGTACGGCCTAAAGGCGACCTCGAGTTCGCGCGTGTCGGCGCGCCAGATCGAGGCGGCGCGCCGGTCGATCACCCGCCACATGCGCCGCGTCGGCAAGCTGTGGATCCGGGTGTTCCCCGACGTGCCGGTGACCGAGAAGCCGGCCGAGGTGCGCCAGGGCAAGGGCAAGGGCACCGTCGAGTGGTGGTGTGCCCGCGTCCGCCCGGGCCGCGTCATCTTCGAGCTCGACGGCGTGCCGCAGGACGTCGCCGAGGAGGCGTTCCGCCTGGCGTCCGCGAAGCTGCCGGTGGAGACCAAGTTCGTGACGCGGATGGAGGGCTAGAGCGATGAAGGCCGAGGAAGTCCGGGCGAAGTCCGCCGACGAACTGAAGCAGCAGTTGCTGGCGCTGAAGAAGGAGCAGTTCAACCTGCGCTTCCAGAAGGCCAGCGGCCAGTTGGAGAACACCGGCCGGGTCCGTGAGGTACGCCGCGACATCGCGCGCATCAAAACGGTCCTGACCCAGAAGAGCGCCGCTTCGGCGAAGGAGAAATAGGCGATGCCGCGTCGCGTTCTGCAAGGCACCGTGGTGTCCGACAAGGGCGACAAGACCATCCAGGTGCTGGTCGAGCGCCGGGTCAAGCACCCGCTGTACAAGAAGTTCATCAAGCGCTCGAAGCGCTACGCCGCGCACGACGAAGCCAACGGCGCCAAGGTCGGCGACTTGGTCCGGATCCGCGAGTGCCCGCCGCACTCGAAGACGAAGCGTTGGGAAGTGGTTGCGGAAGAGACCGCGCAGTAGCCGCCCAACCCAAGACGAACGAGAAGGGTTCAACCGATGATCCAGATGCAGACGTCGCTGGACGTCGCCGACAACTCCGGCGCGCGCCGCGTGCAGTGCATCAAGGTGCTGGGCGGCTCCAAGCGGAAGACCGCGAGCGTCGGCGACATCATCGTCGTCGCGGTCAAGGAGGCGATCCCGCGCGGCCGCGTCAAAAAGGGCGACGTGCACCGCGCGGTGGTGGTGCGCACCGCCAAGGAGATCCGCCGGCCGGACGGCACCGGCATCCGCTTCGACCGCAACGCGGCGGTGCTGCTGAACCGGCAGAACGAGCCGATCGGCACGCGCATTTTCGGGCCGGTGACCCGCGAGCTGCGCGCCAAGCGGTTCATGAAGATCATCTCGCTCGCCCCTGAGGTGCTGTGATGGCAAGCAAGATCAAGAAAGGCGACCGCGTGGTCGTCCTCACCGGCCGCGACAAGGGCAAGAGCGGTGAGGTCCTGCGCATGATGCCGCAGGAAGAGCGGCTGATCGTGCAGGGCGTCAACGTGGTGAAGCGCCACCAGCGGGCCAGCATGCAGGGCCCGGGCGGCGTCGAGGAGAAGGAGGCGCCGATTCACGTCTCCAACGTCGCCGTCGCCGCCCCGAAGGACGACAAGCCGACCCGCGTCGGCTTCCGGACGCTGAACGACGGGCGCAAGGTGCGCGTGGCGCGGCGCTCGGGCGAGACCATCGATCGCTGATTCGCAGCGATCGCCAGAGTTTGGAGACACGAGCCATGGCGGCCCGACTGAAAGACCATTACGAGACGGCGGTGCGGAAGCAGCTCACCGAAGAGTTCTCGTACCAGAACCTGATGCAGGTGCCGCGCCTCGAGAAGATCGTGATCAACATGGGCGTTGGCGAGGCCGTGGGCGATTCCAAGAAAGCCCAGCACGCCGCCGACGACCTGACCCGGATCGCCGGTCAGAAGGCCGTGGTCACGCGGGCGAAGAAGTCGATCGCCGGCTTCAAGCTGCGCGAGAACATGCCGATCGGCTGCAAGGTCACGCTGCGGCGCGAGCGCATGTACGAGTTCCTGGATCGCCTCGTCACCATCGCCCTGCCGCGGGTGCGCGACTTTCGCGGCGTGTCGCCGAAACAGTTCGACGGCCGCGGCAACTTCTCGATGGGCCTAAAAGAGCAGATTGTGTTCCCCGAGATCGAGTACGACCAGGTCGACCAGGTCCGCGGGATGGACATCGTAATCTGCACCACGGCGAAGTCCGACGAAGAGGCGCGTGCGCTTCTGAAGGGTTTCGACATGCCGTTCCAGTCCTAGAACGGCGGCAAGGAGAGCTTTGAAAGATGGCTAAGAAGAGCTCCGTACAGACGAACCAGCGGCGCGAGAAGCTGGCGCAGAAGTACGCGGCGAAGCGGGCCGAGTTGAAGGCGCGCGGGCGCGACATGTCGCTGCCGCCGGAGGAGCGCTTCCAGGCGCACCTCGACCTGGCGAAGCTGCCGCGCAACTCCTCGCGGACGCGGGTGCGCAACCGCTGTGAAATGACGGGCCGGTCGCGCGGTTACTACCGCAAGTTCCGCCTGTCGCGTATCGCGCTGCGAGAGCTGGCGCTGTCGGGGCAGATCCCCGGCATGGTCAAGTCGAGCTGGTAGAAGGGAGCGCGGACAGATGGCAATGAGCGATCCCCTCGGGGACCTCCTGACCCGCATCCGCAACGGCCAGCAGGCCAATAAGCGGGTGATCACGGCTCCCGGCTCGCGGCTGCACCAGAACGTTCTGGAAGTGCTGAAGCGCGAGGGCTTCATCCGCGACTACGAGGTGCACGACGTGCGCTCGGGTGTGCGCGAGGTGGAGATCCAGCTGAAGTACAGCGAGGGCGCTCCGGTGATCCAGGAGATCTCCCGGATCAGCCGCCCGGGTCGGCGCGTGTACTCCAAGATCAAGGAGTTGCCGCGCGTCTACAACGGTCTCGGCATCACCATCCTGTCGACGCCGCGCGGCGTGCTCTCGGACGCCGAGGCGCGCCAGGCGAACGTCGGCGGCGAAGTGCTCTGCCGGGTATTCTAGACGAGAGGCGATAGAACGATGTCCCGCGTAGGCAAGAACCCGGTGGCGATCCCCGACGGCGTCGAAGTGAACGTCGGCGAGGATACGATCACCTGTAAGGGCAAGCTGGGCCAGCTGAGCGCGCCCGTGACCGACCTGGTGAAGACCGAGGTCAAGGACGGCCAGTTCTGGGTGCGCCCCGCCAACGATTCCGACCGCGCCCGCGCCTTGTGGGGCACGACCCGGGCGGTGGTGCAGAACATGGTGACCGGCGTCACCGAGGGCTTCACCCGCGAGTTGGAGATCGTCGGTGTCGGCTTCCGCGCGCAGGTGCAGGGCGACAAGCTGTTCCTGCAGCTCGGCTTCAGCCACGACATCTACTACCCGATCCCCGGGGCGCTGACGGTCAAGTGCCCGAAGCCGACCCAGGTGACGATCTCGGGCGCGAACAAGCAGCAGGTCGGCCAGTTCGCCGCCGAGATCCGCAGCCTGCGTCCGCCGGAGCCCTACAAGGGCAAAGGCGTCAAGTACATGGGCGAGCAGATCCTGCGCAAGGAAGGCAAGAAGAAGTAGCCATGCTTACCGCACGCAACCTCCGCGAACGGCGCAAGTTCCGCCAGCGCCAGGCGATCCGCAAGAAGGGCAGCGGACGGCCGCGCCTGACGGTGTTCCGTTCGAACAAGCACATTTACGCGCAGGTGGTCGACGACCGCGCCGGCAAGACGCTGGCGTTCGCCTCGACGCTCGATCCCGATCTGCGCGGCAAGTTGAAGACCGGCGCGGACCGCGACGCCGCCAGCGAAGTCGGAAAGCTGGTGGCGCAGCGCGCGACCAAGGCCGGCGTTGGCGACGTGGTGTTCGACCGCGGCGGGTATCTCTATCACGGCCGCGTGCAGGCGCTTGCCGACGGCGCGCGCGAAGGCGGCCTCTCGTTCTAGGGATTGGAGCTTCGATGGCACGGAATGACAGGCAGGACCGGCGCGAAGACAGCGAGCTGATCGAAAAGCTCGTTCACATCAACCGCGTCGCCAAGGTCGTGAAGGGCGGGCGCCGCTTCGGCTTCGCCGCGCTGGTCGTGGTCGGCGACGGCAAGGGCCGCGTCGGCTTCGGCAACGGCAAGGCGCGCGAGGTGCCCGAGGCGATTCGCAAGGGCACCGAGCAGGCCAAGCGCTCGATGATCCGCGTGCCGCTGCGCGAGGGCCGGACGCTGCACCACGACGTGCACGGCCACTTCGGCGCCGGCCGGGTGATCCTGCGCGCGGCGCCGGCGGGCACCGGCATCATCGCCGGCGGCCCGATGCGTGCGATCTTCGAGAGCCTCGGGGTGCACGACGTGGTCGCCAAGTCGATGGGCACGCAGAACCCGCACAACATGATCAAGGCCACCCTGGACGGGCTGGAGAAGAGCCGCAGCCCGCGGCAGGTGGCGCAGCGCCGCGGCAAGAAGGTGTCCGACATCGTCGGCCGCCGCGAAGGCGCGCAGACCAGCGGGGAGTAAGAGACCATGGCCGCCGAGAAGAAGAGCAGTTCGAAGCAGGGCCAGAAGATCCGCGTCACCCAGATCCGCTCGGGGGCGCACCGCAAGCCGGATCAGCGCGAAACCCTGCTGGGGCTGGGCCTGACCCGCATGGGCCGGACCCGCGAGCTGGAGGACACGCCGGCCGTGCGCGGGATGGTTCGCAAGGTCCAGCACCTGATCAAGGTCGAGCCGGCGCAGTAGCCGGCGCAACCAGCCGCCGCAGCGGCCGGGCGTTGCGCGCGACCCGGGCGCGGAGTCAGAAAAGACCTGCACCGGCCGCCCCGGCGGGACGGCCGGCCGCCGACACAAGGATGGCGAGGCGATGAAACTCAACGAGATTCGCGACAACGAGGGCGCGCGCAAGACGTCCAAGCGCGTCGGCCGGGGCATCGGCTCCGGCAAGGGCAAGACGTCCGGGGCCGGCCATAAGGGCCAGAGGGCGCGCGCCGGCGTGGCGCTGCACGCCTTCGAGGGCGGTCAGATGCCGCTGCACCGTCGGCTGCCCAAGCGCGGCTTCACCAACAAGTGGGCCAAGCGCTACGTCGAGGTGAACCTGGACAAGCTGCAGCAGGCGGTCGACGCCAACAAGATCGACGCCTCGAAGCCGGTCGATGCCGCGGCGATCTCCGCCGCCGGCTTGGTCAAGCAGACCCGCGACGGGGTGCGCGTGCTGGGCCGGGGCGAGCTGAAGAGCAAACTCGACCTGCAGGTCGCCGGCGCGTCGAAGACGGCGCAGCAGGCGGTCGAGAAGGCCGGCGGCTCGGTGACCATCGTCGACGCCGACAAGGTCGAGGCCGCCGAATCGCGCAAGACCAAGCGCGGCCGCAAGTCGGAGTAACGGCGCCGCAGCGCCGGCGCCGGCGCGGCTGACGACCCGCCGCGCCGCGCTCCGGCCGGGCGCCGCGCGGCACGGCGCCGGCCCGGCGGCCTTCCGCCGGGCGTCCGCTGAGCACGAAGGGTACGGCATTCATGGCATCGGCCGCCGAACAACTCGCGTCCAACCTCAACTTCTCCGCCTTCGCCAAGGCGACGGAGTTGAAGAAGCGCATCTGGTTCACGCTGGCCGCGCTCGTGGTTTACCGCCTGGGCACCTACATCCCGGTGCCCGGCATCGACCCGGTGGTGCTGGACCAGATCTTCCAGCAGCAGTCGCAGGGCATGCTGGGGATGTTCGACATGTTCTCCGGCGGCTCGCTGGGGCGCATGACGATCTTCGCGCTGTCGATCATGCCGTACATCTCGGCGTCGATCATCATGCAGTTGATGACGGCGATCTCGCCCACCCTCGAGCAGCTCAAGAAGGAGGGCGAGAGCGGCCGCAAGAAGATCAACCAGTACACCCGCTACGGCACCGTCGGCCTGGCCGCGGTCCAGGCCTACGGCATCTCCGTCGGCCTCGAGGGCATGCAGGGGCCGGGCGGCTCCAGCGCGGTGATCGACCCCGGCCTGTTCTTCCGCTTCGTCACCGTGATCACCCTGACCGGCGGCACCATCTTCCTGATGTGGCTGGGCGAGCAGATCACCCAGCGCGGCGTCGGCAACGGCATCTCGCTGATCATCTTCTCGGGCATCGTCGCCAACCTGCCGAGCGCCGCCGCCAGCACCCTTGAACTGGGCCGCACCGGCGCGCTGTCGTCGGGCGTCATCGTCGGCGTGATGGTGATGGCGGTCGCGGTGATCGCCTTCATCGTGTTCATGGAGCGCGCGCAGCGCCGGCTGGTGGTGCAGTACCCGAAGCGTCAGGTCGGCAACAAGATGTTCGGCGGCGAGAGCTCGCACCTGCCGATCAAGCTGAACAGCTCCGGCGTGATCCCGCTGATCTTCGCATCCTCGCTGCTGCTGATGCCGCTGACGGTGGCCGGATTTTCCGGCCAGGGCGGGCCAGACTGGCTGACCAGCATCACCGCAATGCTGGGCCGCGGCCAGCCGCTGTATCTGGGACTCTACGTCTCGCTGATCGTGTTCTTCGCGTACTTCTACACCTCGATCGTCTTCAATCCCGAAGACACGGCGGAGAACCTGAAGAAGAACGGCGGCTTCATCCCGGGCATCCGGCCCGGCAAGAATACGGCGAATTACATCCACTACGTGCTGATGCGCCTGACCACGGTGGGCGCGATCTACCTGGCCTTGGTGGCGATCCTGCCGGAAATCCTGGTGGCTCAGTACAACGTGCCCTTCTACTTCGGCGGCACCAGCCTACTGATCGTCGTCTCGGTGACGATGGACACGGTGCAGCAGGTGCAATCCTACCTGTTGGCCCATCAGTACGAGGGGCTGATTCGCAAGTCGAAGCTCAAGGGGAGGCGCGGATGAACATCATACTTCTGGGGCCGCCGGGGGCCGGCAAGGGGACCCAGGCGAAACGCCTCGAACAGGCGTTCGCGATCCCGCAGCTCTCGACCGGCGACATGCTGCGCGCCGCGGTCAAGTCGGGCAGCGACCTGGGCCAGCAGGCCAAGCGCGTGATGGACGCCGGCGAGCTGATGCCGGACGACCTGATGGTGCAGATGATCGAAGACCGCATCCAGCAGCCGGATTGCGCCAACGGCTTCATCCTCGACGGCTTTCCGCGCACCACCGAGCAGGCGCGCGCGCTCGACGAGATGCTGGCGCGCCGCGGCACCAAGCTCGACCACGTGATCGAGCTGGCGGTCGACGAGGAGGCGCTGGTGGAGCGCATCACCGGCCGCTATTCCTGCGCCAACTGCGGCGCCGGCTATCACGACAAGTATCAGACGCCGAAAACCGAGGGCGTCTGCGACGCTTGCGGCAGCACCGAGTTCAAGCGCCGCGAGGACGACAACGAGGACACCGTGCGCGCCCGTCTCAAGGCCTACCACGACCAGACGGCCCCGATCCTGCCGTACTACCGGGATCAGGGGATCCTGCAGAAGGTCGACGGGATGGCCGATATCGACGAGGTGACACGGCAAATCCAGGCGATCGTGGAGGGCAAGCGCTAGTCCGGCGGCAAGGGCGGTCGGCCGGCGCGCGTATCGCCGGTTGACAAGACGAGGGGAGTGCCGATATAGGGACGCTCCCCGGCGCCATTGCGTCCGGATAATTTCGTTTGTCCGAAATTCGTTACGTTTACGCTGACGGCTGAGGTCAAGGAGACGGCCACGTGGCACGCATTGCTGGCGTCAACATCCCCACCCAGAAGAAGGTGCACATCGCGCTGACCTACATCCACGGGATCGGTCACACGCAGGCGCACAAGATCTGTGATTCGGTGGGAGTCCCGGAAGCGCGCCGGGTCAACGAGCTCACCGAGGACGAACTGGTCCGGGTGCGCGAGACGATCGACCAGAACTACACGGTCGAGGGCGACCTGCGCCGCGAGACGGCGATGAACATCAAGCGGCTGATGGACCTGGGCTGCTACCGCGGCCTGCGTCACCGCAAGGGCCTGCCGGTGCACGGTCAGCGCACCCACACCAACGCCCGGACCCGCAAGGGGCCGGCCAAGGCGATTGCCGGCAAGAAGAAGCCGGGCCGCAAGTAACGCATCCGCAGCCCGCTGTCGCGGGGCCGCGGACCGGCCGGCGCGCAGCGGATCGCGCGGCCGCACAGCTAGTTGAAGGACGGCAGAGAGAGCATGGCAAAGGCAACGGCAACGGCGGGCCGCCTGCGCAAGCGCGAAAAGAAGAATATCACCTCGGGCATCGCGCACGTCACGGCGACCTTCAACAACACCACGGTGACGATCACCGACGTCCAGGGCAACGCGATTGCCTGGTCCAGCGCCGGCAGCATGGGCTTCAAGGGCTCGCGCAAGTCGACCCCCTACGCAGCGCAGCTGTGCGCCGACGTGGCCGGCCGCAAGGCGCAGGAACACGGCATGAAGACGCTGGACGTGAACGTGAAGGGGCCGGGCTCCGGCCGCGAGTCGGCGCTGCGGGCGCTGCAGGCATGCGGTTTCACGATCACCGCGATCCGCGACGTGACGCCGATCCCGCACAACGGCTGCCGGCCGCCGAAGCGGCGCCGCGTCTAACACCGTCGGGTCCGCCTGTCGGACCCGCCGTCGCGACGGGCGAGATTGCCAAGCGCGGCCGGGACAACGCCGGCCGCCTGTCGCGTTTCAAGGCCCCGGCCAAATGCCGGGCCGACCATATTCCCAGAGAGCGTGGGGCGCAGTCGTGCTGCAGAAAAACTGGACCGAACTGATCAAGCCGAACAAGCTGGACATCCAAGGCGGCAGCGATCCCAAGCGCTTCGCCAAGGTCGTCGCCGAGCCGCTGGAGCGCGGCTTCGGCCTGACCCTGGGCAACGCGCTGCGGCGCGTGCTGCTGTCGTCGCTGCAGGGCGCCGCCGTCACCTCGATCCAGATCGACGGCGTGCTGCACGAGTTCTCCTCGATCCCGGGCGTGCGCGAGGACGTCACCGACGTCGTCCTGAACGTCAAGGCGCTGGCCCTCAACCTGCACGGCGACGGGCCCAAGCGCATGCGTCTGCGCGGCGAGGGCCCGGGCGAGGTCAAGGCCGGCCAGATCGAGACCGGCCACGACATCGACGTGATGAATCCGGACCTGGTGATCTGCACGCTGGACGACGGCGCGCGGATCGACATGGAGCTGACGGTCGAGACCGGGAAGGGCTACGTGCCGTCGACTCAGAACCGTCCGGAGGACGCGCCGATCGGCCTGATCCCGGTCGACGCCGTGTTCTCGCCGGTGCGCAAGGTCGCCTACCGGGTCGAGAACACCCGCGTCGGCCAGGTCACCGACTACGACAAGTTGACCATGGAGGTCGAGACCAACGGCGCCGTCTCCCCCGAGGATTCGGTGGCCCTGGCCGCGCGCATCCTGCAGGACCAGCTGCAGCTCTTCATCAACTTCGAGGAGCCGTCGCAGCGCGGCGAGGAGGAGCGCGCCAGCGAGCTCCCCTTCAACCCGAACCTGCTGCGCAAGGTGGACGAGCTCGAGCTGTCCGTGCGCTCGGCCAACTGCCTGAAGAACGACAACATCGTCTACATCGGCGACCTGGTGCAGAAGACCGAGGCGGAGATGCTCCGGACCCCGAACTTCGGCCGCAAGTCGCTGAACGAGATCAAGGAAGTGCTGGCCCAGATGGGGCTGTCGCTCGGCATGGACGTGTCGGGCTGGCCGCCGGACAACATCGAGGACCTGGCCAAAAAGCTGGAGGAGCCGTACTAGGCTCAAGAGGGCAGAAAGCCCTTCGAGACGGGCCTCCGGCCCTCCTCAGGATGCCCCTGGCGGTGCGCTAGGCGACTTGAGTGTCATGGTGAGGAGGCGCGAAGCGCCGTCTCGAACCACGCCGATGGCCCCACGGGAGCGGGGCCTGAGTTAAAGCTCCCACCCGGCGTACCTGGCGGCCTGTCGAACGGCCGTCGCGGCGTCGGTGCAGCCCGATCGGCCTCGTACCGCGAGGCCCGTCGAACGGAGGACGCGAGAGGAAACCGCCGGGCGCCGACGCGCCCGCAGTCGAAGGAGCATCGAAGCCATGCGTCACGCCAAGAGCGGGCGGAAGCTGAACCGCACGGCCAGCCACCGCAAGGCGCTGTTCGCCAACATGGCGACCTCGCTGATCAAGCACGAGCAGATCGTCACCACGCTGCCCAAGGCGAAGGAGCTGCGCCGGGTGACCGACAAGCTGATCACGCTGGGCAAGCGCGGCGATCTGCAGGCCCGCCGCATGGCGGCCGCGCAGCTGCGCGACGAGGCGATGGCGAAGAAGCTCGTCGAGGTCCTGGGCCCGCGCTACAAGGACCGCCCCGGCGGCTACACCCGTGTCCTCAAGGCCGGCTTCCGCTACGGCGACGCCGCGCCGATGGCGGTGATCGAGCTGGTCGACCGCGACCCCGAGGCCAAGGGCACCGACTCCGGCCCCACCGCCGAGCAGGCCGACGAGTACGAGGAGGCCGAGGAGTAGTCCTCGGCCGTCCCGCGCACCGCGCCCTCCGAGCGCCCAGTTCCTGCACGGCCTGAGCCGCATTTTCCGAGCACTCAGGCCCTCATCCTGAGCCGCGCCGCAAGGCGCGAGTCGAAGGACGTTGGGCAGGTGCGGATAGACCGACGTCTGCTTCGAGACTGGAGCCTGCGGCGTACTTCTCAGAGTGTGTCCGAGACTTCAGGCAGCGAAGCTACGTCCAACACACGTCATCCTGGGCAGGCCGTGCTGAGCCTGTCGAACGGCGGGCGTGTCGAAGGATGCAGGATGCACATCGGCCACGGGGTGGGGGCATCTTTGGGGCCACTCCAAAGGCCGGTCAGAACCCCTGTAGCAGGAAATCAAGCGCGTTCACGATCTCGAAGCGATGGCGTTCGAGGTCTGTCACTTTGTCCTGCAGCGTACTGCGCGGCACGGCTGCAATCAGTGGCGTCATCATCGCCAAATTCGTCCCCGCTACGTCGAAGCGCGGGATGAGCGCTGGGATGGAGTCCGGAGCGCGGTCGTGCGGGATCAGCGGCACGACGACGCGCGTTTCCAGCCGATCGAGCAGGGTTGCCTGGACGTCCAACAGATAAGCGCCGTCGTTCGCGTCGCGGTAGACGTCGAACCTGGCCATCAGAACATTCGGTATTTGGCCAAAGGTAGGCCGTTCTTCTCGACCCACGCGTTGTAGGAGTCGATAGCCGCCCGATTTTCCTCGCGCCAACGCGCCTCTTTCGCCTTGGCGATGGCGCGCTCGAGGCCCTGCTCGGCCGCAGCGGACACGTTAATGTCCAGGGCCTTCGCTTCTTCGAGCAGATCGCTGCGGAGCGAGACATTGACCGCGCGCTTGCGCGGGTGCGTCCCAGTCTCGGCCATCGGCAACTCCTTCTTTTCTGCCTATCCAATATGCGCAGGGTCGATGCGCATGTCCATGTGCGGCACCCGCAATCCCCTTCCGTCCCGCCATGCGCCGGCTTACGCTCCGGCCCCATGAGCACCCTGTTCGAGAGTCAGGCGCCGCGGCCGCTGGCGGATCGGCTGCGGCCGCGCAAGCTGGCGGAGGTTGTGGGCCAGCAGCACCTGCTGGCGGCGGAGGCGCCGCTCGGGCGCATGGCGGCGGGCGGGCGGCTGTCGTCGATGGTGCTGTGGGGGCCGGCGGGCTGCGGCAAGACCACGATCGCCCGGCTGCTGGCGGACGTCACCGACATGGCGTTCGAGCCCCTTTCGGCGGTGTTCTCCGGCGTCGGCGACCTGCGCAAGGTGTTCGAGCGCGCCAAGCAGCGCCGTGGCCAGGGGCAGGGCACTCTGCTGTTCGTCGACGAGGTGCACCGCTTCAACCGGGCGCAGCAGGACGCGTTCCTGCCCTACGTCGAGGACGGCACCGTGGTGCTGGTCGGCGCCACCACGGAAAACCCCTCGTTCGAGCTCAACGCGGCGCTGCTGTCGCGCTGCCAGGTCTACGTCCTGAAGCGCCTGGACGAGAGCGCCCTGGAGGAACTGCTGCGCCGCGCCGAGGCGGAGCAGGGCCGCGAGCTGCCGCTGCAGGCCGACGCCCGCCACGCGCTGGTGGCGATGGCCGACGGCGACGGCCGCTACCTGCTGAACATGGCCGAGGAGTTGGAGCAGTACCCGGCCGACACGCCGCTGGACACCCAGGGCCTGATGCAGGTGGTGCAGCGCCGCGCCCCGGTCTACGACAAGGCCCAGGAAGGCCACTTCAACCTGATCTCGGCGCTGCACAAGTCGCTGCGCGGCTCCGACTGCGACGCCGCGCTGTACTGGCTGGCGCGGATGCTGGCGGGCGGCGAGG
>ENA-ORDC01002174-ORDC01002174.1-marine-metagenome-genome-assembly--contig:-NODE-2174-length-12552-cov-4.651703_pt1 | contig 12552 bp, 12 predicted proteins | sample MGYA00237783_ERZ508515 | MGnify/ENA primary metagenome ERZ508515 (study PRJEB26186, sample SAMN06268792) | marine metagenome | isolation source: Eden Landing Ponds, San Francisco, CA, USA | place... | reverse complement strand
GATGCTCGACCGCGGCATCCGACTCTCCTGTATCGGACACCCCGTCACGGACGACCTGCAGGTCGTGTTCAACATCGAGCACCTGCCAGGGCTGGCCGAACTTCGCCTGCCCGCCGAGCAGTTCGGGAACGCGCGCGCAGACGACTGAAGGGTCATCCGACTCTCACTCGCCGTCCACGAACCGCGATTCGACGTCGAGGTCCGGGAGGCGAGACCGATCTCCGGTCGCCGCCCCGGCGCTCGCGCGCTCGGCGAGCAGCCGGTGGACGCTGCGAGCCGATTCGCCCTCCGATGGCGCCCGCTGGACGTAGCTGCCGTCGGGTCGCATCTCCCAGGCCTTCCGGTTGTCGGCGAAGCCGAGTTCGAGGACGAATCGCAACTGCTCGCGGATGTCGGGGTCCTCGACGGGCGCGATGGCCTCCACGCGCTTGTCGAGGTTGCGAGTCATCCAGTCGGCAGAGCCGATGTAGTAGTCCGGGTCGCCCGCGTTCTCGAAGTAGAAGATACGCGAGTGTTCGAGGAAGCGGTCCACGACGCTTCGGACCGTGACGGTCTCCGAGACGCCCTCCAGACCGGGGCGGAGCCGACAGATGTCGCGGACGAGCAGGTCGATGGCGACGCCGGCCATCGAGGCCTCGTACAGTTCCTCGACGATACCGGGGTCTTCGAGCGCGTTCATCTTGGCGACGATGCGGGCGTCGCGGCCGGCGCGGGCGTGTTCGGCCTCCCGACGGATGCATTTTGTGAACTCGTTTCGCATCGTCACGGGGGCGATGAGGAGCTTCCGGAACTCCTCGTCCAAGGAGGGGCCGGTGAAGAAGTTGAACACCTTCACGAGGTCCTGTCCGATGTCGCGGTCGGCGGTGAGGAGGCCGAGGTCGACGTAGCCCTTCGCGGTCCCGGAGTGGTAGTTGCCCGTGGCGACGTGGGAGTAGAGGCGGACGCCGTCTTCCTCCTCGCGGACGACGAGCGCGGTCTTCGTGTGCGTCTTCAGGCCGATGGTGCCGTAGGCGACGTGGATGCCCTCCTCTTCGAGTCGCCGCACCCATTCGAGGTTGTTCTGCTCGTCGAACCGCGCTTTGAGTTCGACCATCGCCGCGACCTGCTTGCCGTTGTCGGCGGCGTCGATGAGCGCCTCGATGACCTTCGAGTCCGAGGCAGTCCGGTAGATGGCGGCCTTGATGGCCAGCACGTTGGGGTCGTTTGCGGCCGCGTCGAGGAACTGCTGGACAGTGTCGCCGAACGAGTGGTACGGGTGGTGCAACAGCACGTCCTTGCGGCGAATCTCGTCGAAGATGGTGTCGCCGTCGTCGCCGGCCGCCTCGGGGGACGACGGGCCCGAGCCGATTCCCGCGTCGGTCGCGTCGAGGTCCGAAAACCGAGGATGGGGCTGGGGCGTCCACGACTCCAGCGAGAGGTCCGGGCGGTCGAGGTCCGTGAGGTCCATCAGTTCGCGGTAGTCGAGCGGCCCGTGGAGTTCGAACACCTCGCGGTCGTCGAGGTCCAACTGCTCGACGAGGAGGTCCCGCGCCGCCTCGGGCGCGTCCGCCTCGATTTCGAGGCGGACAACGGTGGCAAAGCGGCGCTGTTCGAGCACCTCCTCTATCATCTCGATGAGGTCCTCGGCGACCTCCTCGTTCCGGCGGACCTCGGCGTTCCGCGTCAGCTTGAACACCGCGGTGTCGACGACCTCGACGTTCGGGAACAGCAGGTCGAGGTTGGCGCGGATGACCTCCTCCAAGAGGACGTATCGAACCTCGTCGCCGTCGGTGTCGACCTCGACGAGCCGCGGGCGGTTCTGCGGAATCTTCACCCGCGTGAACGTCTGGTCGCCGTCGTCATCGCGGGTGACGACCGCGAGCGACAGCGAGAGGTTCGAGATGAAGGGGAACGGGTGCGCCGGGTCGAACGACAGCGGGGTGAGCGTCGGGAGCACCGAGAGTTCGAAGTAGTCGCGCATCTCCGCCCGCTGGTCGGGCATCAGCTCGTCGTAGTCGCAGATGCGGATGCCCTCCTCTGCGAGCGCCGGCCGAATCTCCTCGCGGTAGCACGCGGCCTGTCGCTCGAGCATGGGGCGGGCCTTGTCGATGGCTTCTTCCCACTGCTCGAGGGGCGTCCGCCCGTCGGTCGTCTGCTCGGTCACGCCGGCGTCTATCTGCTGTTTCAGCCCGCCGACGCGCTTCATGAAGAACTCGTCTAAGTTCTTCGTGAAGATGGAGAGAAAGCGGACCCGTTCGAGAAGCGGGTTCCGGTCGTCGAGGGCTTCGTTGAGCACGCGAGACTGGAACTCCAGTTCGCTCAGCTCGCGGTTGAGGTAGTACTGCGGGTCGGTGAGGTCGATGTCGGCTGGCGACTCGTCGGTCATTGGCATCGAGTGAGCGTCAAGTGGACGTCAGGTGGGCGTCGGGCGAGCGTCGAGCGCGGCGGCGGCGGGTTGGTTAGCGGTCGTACGAGTCAGAAACGGCGTGAAATCTATTAAGTAGTTTATATTGTTTCGCCGTCTGTCTACAGTTCAGTAAATTGTTCTATTTACAAATATATAACACTAATAGTAGCGGACAGCACCGCTCGGCGGGTTCGGACACCCCCTCGAAACGAGACGCTGAAGGGTGCCGCCGGAGAACGTCGACCGTGAATCAGACGGCGCACGTCGTCCTCGTCGGCTACGGCGAGGTGGGCACGAAGAGTTCGAGCGTCCGGGCGAAGATGGAGGCCAGACTGCGGACGAACCTCCAAGCGGTCCTCGACGACCGCTCACTCGCTGGCCGCGTCGAGCGGGAGTGGTCCCGCCTGCTCGTCCGCGACGCGGCCGACGCCGACGCCGTCGCGGCCGCCTGCGCCGAGGTGCCGGGCGTCGTCTGGGCGCGCCCCTGCGTCGCCTGCGACCCCGTCCTCGACGACATCGTCGAGACCTGTCGGACCCTCGCGTCCGACCACCCCAACGGGGCGGCGTTCGCCGTCGACGCCGACCGCGTCGGCGACGCCGACCGACACGCGTTCAGCAGTTCCGACCTCGAACGCGAGGCCGGAAGCGCCGTCGTCGAGGCGACCGGCGCGCCCGTCGACCTCGACGACCCCGACCGAACCTACCGAATCGAGTGCCGCGAGGAGACGGCGTACCTCGCCGTCCGGCGCTTCGAGGGGCCGGGCGGACTCCCGCTCGGGACGCAGGGACGGGCCGTCTCGCTCGTCTCCGGCGGCATCGACTCGCCGGTGGCGACGTGGGAGCTGATGCGCCGCGGTTGTGAAATCGTCCCCGTCTACGTGGACTTGGGCGACTACGGCGGCGCGGACCACCGCGCGCGGGCCATCGAGACGGTGCGAACCATCGCCCGCCGCGCCCCGAACGCGGACATGCGAGTACACGTCGTCCCGGCCGGCGACGTGGTCGAGCGACTGATGGACACCGTCGATGACACCCGGATGCTCTCGTTGCGGCGCGCCATGCTCGCCATCGCCGCCGAGGTCGCCACCGACGAGCACGCCCACGCTATCGTGACCGGCGAATCGCTCGGCCAGAAGTCGAGCCAGACCGGCGAGAACCTCGCCGTCACCGAGGCCGCGGTCGGCTACCCGGTCCACCGCCCGCTTTTGACCCGCGACAAGACCGACATCGTCGCGGCCGCCCGCGACCTCGGTACCTACGACGACTCGACGCTCCCCGTGGGGTGCGAGCGCGTCGCGCCGAGTTTCCCCGAGACGAACGCCTCGCTGTCGGCCGTCGAGGCCGCGGAACCCGACGACCTGTTCGACCTCGCGGTGGAGGCCGCCCGGGAGCGGGTGGTCGTCTCGCCGGACGGCGAGTGAGGCCGGAACCGATCGGCGGCCGTCGAACGCGCACCCGGAACCAGAACCCGGAGCGCGGCCGCCGCCAGACGCACCGAGGTACGGTACCGACGTCCACACGAACCGTGCAAGCGACAAGCATATTCTCGATTCATCGACCGTTTAGATTCCTTTCTGATGAACAATTGTACAAAAATGGATTTATCTACCGTGAGCACTAGGAGTCTCCCATGTCGAAGACATCGCGTCCCGGTCGCGGACACCCCGGCCCCGACTGGCGCGTCAGCCACCGAGCGTCGCGAACCGACTGGAGCGACACCGTCGAGCGGTGTGCGGCGTGCCACGCCCGCGTCGACCTGAGCGAGCCCCACTTTCAGGTACTCCTCGAACGAGACATCGACAAGCCCGGCAAGATAACCCTCGAACGCGAGCGCGTCGTCTTCTGCGACGAGTCCTGCGCCGCCGAGTGGGAATCGACCGCCTGAGTACCGGAACCGCTTTACCGAGTCCGGTCCCTCCCTCTCGACGTGACGCAGGTCTGTATCGTCGGCGCGGAGGACGTCCACCTCCAGTACGAACTGCTGTCGCGTGACACCGCGCGCGCGGCGCTCTCGACCTACGACATCTCGGAACCGTTCGACAACTCGCTTTCGGTCGACACGGTGAGCCTCGGCGCGGCCGTCTCGCTTCTCAACGACCTCAACTGGTATCTCGTCCGGTTCGCCGACTTCTCGCTGGTCCGCGAGCCCTCCGTCTCGCCCGACGAGTGGCTCTCCCGCGACCTCGCCCGACAGATTCGAGACGGGAAGGTCCAACCCGGAGACACCGGCGACCACCTCGCCATCTACGGCGTCGAAGACGGCCGCCTCGTCGAGCCGATGTACGTGACGCGCGTCGACGGCTCGGTGCCCGACTACGACCTCAGAGACGTGGAGCGGACGCTCGTCGTCAGAGTCGCGGAAGACGAGTTCGGTCGGTGAAAACAGGTCGTCGAGCGACCGCTATTCGTCGGCGTCGAACATCCCGGTCGACATGTAGCGCTCTCCCGAGTCCCAGAAGACCGTCACGACGAGCGGTTGGTCCGCCTCGTCCGCGTCGGGGTCGGCGAGTCGCTCGGCGACGCGCTTGGCCGCGAGGAGCGACGCGCCGGACGACTGGCCCACGAGGATGCCCTCCTCGCGGGCGAGGCGACGACACTCGGCCTCGGCGTCGGCGAGTTCGACGATTTCCACGTCGTCGAGGAGGTCGGTGTCGAGGTTGGGGCTGACGAAGCCCGGTCCCATGCCTTGGAAGTCGTTGTTTCCGACCTCGCGGCCCGAGAGAACGGCGCTCTCGGCGGGTTCGACGCCGACGACGCGCATCGAGGGGAACTCCTCGACGAGGCGGCGGCCGTTGCCCGAAATCGTGCCGCCGGTGCCGATGCCGGCGACGAGGGCGTCGATGCGGCGGTCGCCCACCTGTTCGAGAATCTCCTCGGCGGTCGTCCGGTAGTGCGCCTCCGGGTTCGCGGGGTTCTCGAACTGCCGGAGCTGGTACATGCCCTCGGCTTCGAGTTCGTCCGCGCGCTCTTTCGCGGCGGAGATGTCGCCGCCGACGAGTTCGATTGTCGCCCCGTAGGCGCGCATGATTTCGCGGCGCTCGGGGGACATCGAGTCCGGCATGACGATGGTCAGGTCGTAGCCCTTCGCCGCCGCGACGACCGCGAGTCCGATACCGGTGTTCCCGGACGTGGGTTCGACGAGGTGGTCGCCCGGCGAGATGTCGCCCGCCTCCTCGGCCGCCTCGACCATCGCCAACGCGGGGCGGTCCTTCGCCGACCCACCCGGGTTCTTCGACTCTATCTTCGCCGCGATTGTCGACCCCTCGGGGGAGTCGACGCGGACCAGCGGCGACCCGATAGCGTCGAGGATACTGTCGTCCATCGACCCTCCGTAGACGGCGCGGCACTAAACGACTGGCGGAGGCGGACGATACGGCCACCGTCTCGGGGGCCACGGAGGCGTCCGCCGACGCGCCCGGCGGACCGCCCCGTCACCGCCGGGTACGGGCGGCGAGCACCGCCGCGAGCGCACCCGTTAAATCCGCTCGGCCGGTAGACCGGCGCATGGCCGAAGCCGAGACGCTCGAAACGATGCAACCGAACCCCGCGTGGGACGCGGCGTCCTATCCCGACGTGGTCGACGCCCTCGCGGCCGCGGACTACACGTTCAAGGTCTGGGGCGGCGACTGGTGCGGCGACTGCCGCGGACAGCTCCCCGACTTCGCGGCGGCCCTCGACGCCGCCGGCGTCCCCGCCGAGCGAATCGACCACTACCCCGTCGAGAAGGCCGACGACGGCTCGAAGATCGGCCCGCTCGTCGAGGCGTACGACATCGAACTCATCCCGACGGTCGTCGTCGAACTCGACGGCGAGGCGGTCGCCCGCTTCGTCGAAGAAGAAGACGTTCCGATTGCGGTCTACCTCGCAGAGCGGCTCTCGAACTGAGCGCCGGCTCCTGTGTTTTCGCAGTGGCTCCTGCCTTCACGCACCTTCGCCCGCCGTGAACCACGCCAGCGCCTCGTCGAGGTCGTGGGTCGGCGCGGAGCAGGTGAAGTTCTCGCAGGCGTAGACGGTCGGTTCGCCGTCGGCCGCCTCGCGGCCGGCCCAGATTGGCGGGGCCTCGTCTAATCCGAGTTCGTCCAGCCACGCGTCGAGTTCCTCGTCGGTGCCGGGGCGACGGGAGACGACGAGGCCGGGGAGATACCGCGAGGCGAGCGTCGCGCGCCACTCGTCGGGGACCTCGTCGGCGGCGATAGTGAGTTCGGGGACGCCGCTGGCGGCCTTCTCGGCCGCGAGCGCGAGCGAGACGTGTTCGAGGGGACTGCCGCGGACTCGGTTGGCGAACGACCCGAGGACCGCGTCGGCGACTTCGCCAAAGTCGGCGTCCGGGGCGAACTGTTCGAGGTCCAAGCACAGCGACGTGGCGACGCCGAGGCTCGACGGCGTGGACTGGTCGGTCGGCTCCTGCGGGCGGGTGACGAGCGATTCGCCGCTTTCGGGGGTGAAGTAGAGCGTGCCCGCGTCGGCGTCGTAGAACTCGCGGCGAGTCGCCCGCCCGAGGTCGAGCGCGAACGAGAGCGGCGCGAGCTCGCCGGTCGCCTGATAGAGGTCGAACGCGCCGCGCGCGAGGAAGGCGTAGTCTTCGAGGTAGCCGTCGCCTTTCACCTCGCCGTTCATCACGCGCCGCGAGAGCGTCTCGGTCGCGTCGTCCCAGAGGCGTTCGCGCACGAAGTCGAGGGCGCGGCGGGCGTCGGTCGCGAGCGAGTCGTCTTCGAGGACGACCGAGCCCTGCGCGAACGCCGAAATCATCAGGCCGTTCCAGCCGGCGAGCACCTTCTCGTCGCGGGCGGGGCGCTCGCGTCCCTCGCGGGCGGCGAACAGGGCCGTCCGGGCCTTTTCGAGCCGGTCTTCGACCTCGGACTCGGCGAGGTCGTACTCGTCGGCGAGGTCGGCGGTCGTCGCCGAGACGTTCAGCACGGTCGTCTTGCGCTCGAAGTTGCCGCCGGGCGTGACGCCGTAGCGGTCGCAAAAGAGGTCGGCGTCGAGGTCGGAGAGGAGGTCGCGCACGTCGTCGGGCGTCCAAACGTAGAAGGTGCCCTCCTCGCCGCCGGACTGGGCGTCGAGGGTGGCGAAGAAGCCGCCGTCGTCGTGAGTGAGTTCGCGGCGGACGAACTCGAACGTCTCCGCGGCGACAGTCGCGTAGGACTCGTTACCGGTGAGCCGGAAGGCGTCGAGGTACCGCGCGGCGAGGCCGGCCTGGTCGTACAGCATCTTCTCGAAGTGCGGGACGGTCCACTCGCGGTCGACGCAGTAGCGGTGGAAGCCGCCGCCGAGGTGGTCGCGGAGGCCGCCGTTGGCCATCGCGTCGAGGCTCTGCCGCGCCACGTCGAGCGCCTCGCGGCGGCCGGAGACGGCGTAGCCGCGGAGCAGGGCGTCGATGCGGCCGGGTTGGGGGAACTTCGGTCCGTCGCCGCCGAAGCCGCCGTGGTCGCGGTCAGCCCCGCGAAGTGCGGCCTGCACGGTGGTGTCGAGCACCTCCGAACCGGGGGCCTCACCGGGCGCGTCGGGCGTCTCCTCCAGTCGGTCGGTGATGGCGCTCGTCCACTGCTCGGCGCGGTTCTCTATCTCGTCGCGGTCGGTCCGCCACGACTCGGCGAAGCTCTCGACGAGGTCGCGGAAACCGGGCGCGCCGCGGCGGGGTTCGGGTGGGAAGTACGTGCCGACGAAGAAGGGCTTGCCCTCTGGGGTGAGCCAGACCGAAAGCGGCCAGCCGCCGCCGCCGGTGACGAGTTGGCAGATGGTCTGGTAGATACGGTCGAGGTCCGGGCGCTCCTCGCGGTCGACTTTCACCGGGACGAACTGCTCGTTGAGCACCTCGGCGATGTCGGGGTCCGAAAAGCTCTCGTCGGCCATGACGTGACACCAGTGGCACGCCGAGTAGCCGACCGAGAGGAAGATGGGCTTGTCCGCCTCGCGGGCGGCGTCGAGCGCCGTCTCGTCCCACGGTTGCCAGTTGACCGGGTTGTCGGCGTGCTGGCGGAGGTACGGGCTCTGCTCCTCGTCGAGTCGGTTGCGTCCCACCGGGTCGGACATGCGTCGAGGTCGGCGCTCCGGGAACTAAAGCGGCGTGGAGACGGCCGTCGTGGCCGGCGCGGGGCGCGGGCCGGACAGCGAGTCCCCCTGGTTGGTGACGGAGCGAAACATACCCACATTTGTGCCTATTTCGTCGGCGATAAAGAGCAATCTTTACACTCCCGTGCGCAGGGTATGCGACCATGAGCGAGACCGTCCTTCTCGTCGGCGGCGGCGGCCGCGAGCACGCGATTGCCCGCGCGCTGGCCCCCGACTGCGACCTGTACGCCTGCGCCAGCAACCGAAACCCCGGCATCGCCGCCCTCGCCGAGGAGTTCGAGACGATTTCGGAGACGGCCGCCGAGGACATCGTCGCCTACGCCGAGTCCGTCGACGCGACGCTCGCAATCGTCGGTCCCGAGTCCGGGCTCGCGGCGGGCGTCGCCGACGCCCTCGACGAGGCGGGAGTCTACACCTTCGGGCCGCAGGCCGCCGAGGCACGCATCGAGACGGACAAAGCGTTCCAGCGGCAGTTCATGCGCGACGAGGAGATTCCGGGCAACCCCGATTTCGCCACCTTCGACGACATGGAGGCCGCCTGCGACTACATCGACGACTACGACGGCGACCTCGCGGTCAAGCCCGCGGGCCTCACCGGTGGCAAGGGCGTGAAGGTCATCGGCGACCAGGTGACGCCCGAGGAGGCGAAGGCGTACCTCCGCGACTCGGACTACGAGCGGGTCGTCCTCGAAGAGCGCCTCGTCGGCGAGGAGTTCACGATTCAGGCGTTCGTCGCCGACGGCGAGTTCCGCGTCAGCCCCGCCGTGCAGGACCACAAGCGCGCCTACGAGGGCGACGAGGGACCGAACACCGGCGGCATGGGCTCGTACACCGCCACCGGGCACTCGCTGCCGTTCATGGCCGAGGGCGACTACGACGACGCCGTCGACGTGCTGGAGGCGGTCGTCGACGCGCTCCCCGACTACAAGGGCGTCCTCTACGGTCAGTTCATGCTCACGGACGCGGGGCCGAAAGTCGTCGAGTTCAACGCGCGCTTCGGCGACCCGGAGGCGATGAACACGCTCCCCGTCTTGGAGACGCCCTTCCTCGACGTGCTCACGGCCGCGCGCGACGGAAGCGATCTCCCCGAACTCGCCTTCTCCGGCGAGGCGACCGTCTGTAAGTACGCCGTGCCGGACGGGTACCCGGTCGATCCCGACGCGGGTGCGAGGATCGCGGTCGACGAGGAGAGCGTCGGCGACGCGCTCCTCTACTACGCCAGCGTCGACGAGCGAGAGGACGGACTGTACACCACCACCTCTCGGTCGTTCGCGGTCGTCGGCCGCGGCGACTCCATCGCCGCCGCGGAGGCGCAGGCCGAGGACGCGCTCGCCGCCGCCGGCGACCGGGTCCGCATCCGCCACGACATCGGGACGGCCGACCTCGTCGAGCGCCGGATCGAGCACATGGCCGACCTCCGCGAGTAGCGCGCCCCGGCAGCGACCCTTTTACCTGAGCCGTCCGAACGAAGCGACGTGACACGCGACGACGCGGACGCGACGCGAGACGACACCGAACCGCCCCGAAGCGACGGTCTCGACGGTTTTCCGACGCCGGGGCCCCGAAACTCCCTCTGGTCGTGGCCCGACGCGAAGTCGCCGCTCGCGGTCGTCCGCAACTACGTCGTGATCGTCCTCGCGCGGATCTGTCCGAGCCTCCGGCTGAAGAACTGGCTGTTGCGCCGTATCGGCGTCACCGTCGGCACCGGCGTCTCGTGGGGGCTGGAGTCGACCCCGGACGTGTTCTGGCCGGAGCGGATCACGGTCGGAGACGACGCCATCGTCGGCTACGACGCCACGCTGCTCTGCCACGAGTTCCTCCAGGACGAGTACCGCCTCGGCGACGTCATCGTCGGTGACCGCGCGATGATCGGCGCGGGCACGGTCGTCCTCCCGGGCGTCACGGTCGGCGAGGGCGCCCGCGTCGCCGCCAACTCGCTCGTCGCCGAGGACGTGCCGCCCGGGACGACGGTCGCCGGGGTGCCGGCGGAAGTCGTCTCGCGGGCGGACGAGGAGGGCGGCGAACAGAACGCAAACGACGACTGATCGGCTCCTCGGACTTACTTCTCGGTGTCGTCCGCGGACTCGTCGACGTCGCCGTCTGCGTCGCCGCTCCCGGCGGCGGCGTTTTTACCGTTCCCGTCCTCTCGACTCCCCGCCGCGGCGATCTCCTCGGCGTCGGTGATGTGCGCCTCGGTGCTCACGCTCTCTAGGTCGACGCCGACCTCCTCGGCGACCGCGTCGAGGACGGCCCGCTGTTCGGCCATCTCGTTTTCGAGCCGTTGGACGCGCTCCGAGGTGTCGATCACGGTCGTCTGCGTCTCCTCGACCTCGCTACGGAGCTCGTTGATCTTCTGGTACGTGCGCTCGGCCTTGTCGGCGAGCGTCTGGATCTTCTTCGCCGTGTCCCCAAATCCCATACCGGTCGATCGAATTCGAGGTACGTGGTCTTTTCCGTTCGACGCGACGGTGGACTTTTGGCCGAACCACCCGAGGTTACCCTATGAGCGTCGAACGCGTCCTGCTGACGAACGACGACGGGATCGACGCCGCCGGCCTCAGAGCGCTCTACGACGCGCTCGCCGCCGACTACGACGTGGTGGCCGTCGCCCCGACCGGCGACCGGTCGTCGGTCGGACGTGCCCTCTCGGAGGACGTCGACGTCGCGGACCACGAACTCGGCTACGCCGTCGACGGCACCCCGGTCGACTGCGTCGTCGCGGGGCTCGACGCGTTGGTCCCGGACGCGGACGTCGTCGTCGCGGGTTGTAACGAAGGAGCGAATCTCGGCGCGTACACGCTCGGGCGGTCCGGGACCGTCTCCGCGGCGGTCGAGGCCGCCTTCTTCGACGTGCCCGCGGTGGCGACCTCCATGTACGTCCCGGGCGGCGACGACTGGTGGAAGCGGGAGCTGGAGCCGGCGGAGTTCGCGAACGCGAGCCGCGCCACCCGGTACCTCGTCTCGGAGGCGACCGCGTCGGGCGCGTTCGACCGCGTCGACTACCTCAACGTCAACGCCCCGATTGCGGGCGCAGGCGGAGACGACGAGCGCGACTCCCCGGCGCCGATGCGCGTCACGACCCCCTCGCCGTGGTACGGGATGGAGGCGGCGCACGACGGGAACGGTCGCGTGCGTTTCTCCGACCCGATCTGGGGGAAGATGAACACGGACGACGTGCCCGACCCGGTCGGCACCGACCGCCGGGCAGTTCTCGACGGCGAGGTGTCCGTCTCGCCGCTGTCGGTCCCCCACGCCGCGGAGCCGGACGTGGGGCTCGACGAGCTGGCGGCGGCGTACGGACGCGCGACAGAGAACGCTCGGTAACCGACACGAAACGCTCGGCGTGACACGATTCGGTGACCGATTTCCGAACTACTCCTCGTCGGCGCTGACGGTGACCTTCGCCTCGTTGACCACGCGGTCGCCCATCTCGTAGCCGGGCTCGTACACCTCGTGGACGGTCCCGTCCGGCTGGTCGCTCTCGACGCGGAGCATCACCTGATGGCGGGCCGGATCGACCGCCTCGCCGGGGTCGGGGTCGATAGGCTCGACGCCCTCGTCCGCGAGCACCTCGTCGAACTTCTCCAGCGTCGACTCGACGCCGGGGCGGAGGTCGCTCCCTTCATCCTGATCGAGCGCGCGCAGGAGGTCGTTGCGGACCGGCGTGATGCGCTCGACGAGCGCCTCCGAGGCGCGCTCGCGGATCTCCTCCTGCTTGCGCTTGGCGCGCTGCTTGTAGTTGCTGAAGTCGGCCTTGACCCGCGCGAGCTTGCTCGTCAGCTCCTCGACCTCCGCCTCGGCCTCGAGGAGCTCGTCGCGCGTCTCCGCGAGGTCGGCTTCTAGCGCCGCGACCTCCCGGGCGAGCGCCTCGTCGTGCTCGGCGACTTCGGCGGCCAGCGCCTCGCGGGCGTCGCGGGCGTCGGCACGTGCGCCCTCGGACTCGCCGCTCGTTCCCTCGGCGGTCGCGTCCGCGGTACCGTTCGTCCTCGCCGCGTCGGCCGCGGCGTCGTCGGGGGGCTCGACCTCGACGTCGACGGCGTCGTCGTCGCTCATGTCCGATCGAAGTCGGTCAGCGTGCATAAGCGTTGCAGAAC
>ENA-ORDC01002172-ORDC01002172.1-marine-metagenome-genome-assembly--contig:-NODE-2172-length-12566-cov-3.313956_pt1 | contig 12566 bp, 25 predicted proteins | sample MGYA00237783_ERZ508515 | MGnify/ENA primary metagenome ERZ508515 (study PRJEB26186, sample SAMN06268792) | marine metagenome | isolation source: Eden Landing Ponds, San Francisco, CA, USA | place... | reverse complement strand
TTCACCGAGGCCGAGCAGCGGACTTTATTCGCTGCCACCGACGGCGGAAACTCGCGCTGTGTCGGCACGGGAACTGAACAGCAGATAGAGTAAAACAGCAGTCAGCGGGCGTCGTCTAAGTTGACGACGTCCTCGTCGGCTGCCCACACGTGCGTTTTCTTCACCGTCTTGAAGCCGATCGCCAGACCGCCGGGAGTGACGACCTCGCGAACCTCGCGATCGTCGTTGACCTCAACGTCCGGAGTCGGGACTTCGAGCGGACAGTCGGTCCACTCGTCGGCCTGGATACCGTCGTGCCACCTCATCGCTCGAAAAGAGGGGACCGCGTTGCCGTCCCCGCCCGAGAAGGGCCGTGAAAAACCGGACGGGTCGAGTGGCTATCAGCACCCCGTGGCCCTGTTGGAGGCGCTGAGCGGTCCGCACTGAAAAAATCGGTCGGCGTCACTATTCGTCGCCTCCCGGCAGGAAGGCGCCGACGCGATCGCGCGCCCACTTCGACCACCGCCAGGGTGCCGTCAGCAGCGCGACGACGAACACCGCGTTCGGCGGTCCACTGCTGGCGGCCCAGTCGGCGGCCGCAGCGACGACGTCACCCATCGGAGTCCTCCCCGCCACAGACGATCGTCGGCCGGAGCGCGTCGACCTCGGTGTCGTCGACGTCCAGCTCGTCGCGCAGCCGATCGGCGTCGACGTCAGTGCGGCCTTCGGCGAGCGCGACGACCGCGGCAGCGATGGTCGACTGGCGCGGCCGCAGCCGGGCGACCAGCAGCAGCCCCACCATGACGAACGTCGCGACGTCGGTCGGACTGCCGACGGCTCCGGGGTCGATCATTCTTAGTCGCCACCCCCGACGTTGAAGTTGAACAGCTGACCGAGTAGGACGACGAGGACCAGCGCGACGAGCCCCAGTGCCCACGGTGAACTGGTGATCTCCGGGACGGCCTCCTTGGCCGCACCCTCGGAGAGGTTCTTTACCGTGATCCCAGCGCCCGCCCCGGTGGCTTCGCCGGTGGCTTGCGCCGCTCCAGATAGACCGGTCGTCTCCTCGTTAGGCTCTCGCTCGTAGGTCAGATCAGGGTTGTTCCGGGCCTTCTCGCGGTCCTGAGTGAAGTTCCGCGGGTCGACACCGCGGTCCACCTTGCCCCAGAACCCGAGGTTCTTCCCCGTCCCGGTCGCGCTGTTGGCGAAGTCAGCGACGAAGTCGACGCCACCGTCGGCAGGCAGGTTCTTGAGACCCAACGGGTCCGGGCCCTTGTAGACGGGCCCCTGAGGTATCAGCCCCATCAGTCACCACCTGCCAGCACGACGACCAGGACGGCGAGGCCGGCGATGACCAGGCCCATCGGCGAGGTCAGCTTGTCAACGAGGTCGCCCCCGCCACTGTCGTCGCCGCCGGGGAAACCGAGGCCGCCGCCGGCACCGCCGACCACGGCACCAAGGCCACCGCCCCCATCGCCCGACGAGTCGGACCCGACTTCAGGGATCGACGGGATGAGTCCGGACTGTTGCACGGCCTGGCTGGTCGTCTCGCCGCCGCCGCTGTCCGTCCTCGAGGTGGTCGAGGTCGTCGAGGAGGTGGACATCGACGACTCCGTCGGCGATGAGGTCGTAGTAGACGCTGTCGACGCGGAGTCGGTCGTGTCCTGAGTCGACCCCGACGACCCAGTGATCGCTTGGTCGACGCGCACCGAGTCGCTGTCTGTGCTGACGGTCGTCGCGGGCGGGTCGTCGCCGTCCGACGAGGACGACGATGCGCCGATGGACCCGCCGCCCATGTTCCGGATCGTCAGCGACGAGTCGCCGCCGCTGTCGGTCGTCGTGACCACGTCGCCAGCTTCCTGCTCGACGGTCGTGTTGCCGTTGCTGCTGCTGACGGCGCTGGCGCTGGTGGTTGTCGCGAGGACGGACCCGGACGTCGACGTCCGGACCTCGTCGTCGGACTGCGATCCGTCCGGTCCATCGTCCATCTTGTCGGGACCCGAGGCGCTGGGTTTCTCCGTCTCCTCGTCGTCGACAGGTCCGCCACCACCTCCGGGCCCAAGGCTTTCGATGTTGCTGTTGATACTCATCTTCAGGTGTCTCCTGCCCAGCTCCCTTCGAGTCTGGGCGCGTTGTTGTCCGGGTCACTGATCGTAACGGAGTCGATCTCCCACCGGTTCAGCGTCGCCGGTCCGTCGAGTGCGAAGGTGAAGGTGTCGCCTCCGCTGGTCGTGATTTCGAGGTCGACCTCTGCGTCGACGATCGACAGGAGTAGTTCCTCGATCGTCGCCTCGGGGTCGACTTGGATCGGGAAGCCGCCGGAGTCGTCGAATGACCCACCCTGCGGGTAGGTCGTGCTGCTGTCGGTCTTGAACTCGCCGACCGGCTGGACGCTCTGCGAGAACTGCGGGGAGCCCACTACCCGAGCACCCCCACAATCTGGTCCAGCCGCGTCGAGCCGGCGGCCTTCTCAAGGACCACGTCGACGGCGTAGTCGTAGCCGTTGTCCGGGTCCTGATTCTCGACCTCGACGACGATCTCGTCGCCCTCGGTGACCGGCACCGACACCGGGAAGTCCCACCGGTCTCCGTCGCCGTCGACGAACTGCTTGCCGCCGTCGACGAAGGTGATGAGTGGGATATTCGACGCGCGATCCTCGTCGGCGTCGTAGGCCACTGCCGGCGTCACCTGCACGTCGAGTTCGGCCCCGCGGTAGATGCGGACGGTGACCTCTTCGATGGTCGCGCTGACCTGCACCGAGTGGCGCAGCTCGTCGTCGCCACCGGGCCCGACGCGGCCGGCGAGTCGCAGGCTGTCCTTGGTATCCTCAAAAAGGGCCATGCTGACCCCCTCAGGCGACCGTGTAGTACAGTCGGGCGTCGCTCGCCGACGGGTCGACCTCGTAGCCGTCGGTGCCCGAGGTACTCATGATCCGGAGTTCGAGATACCGGCCCGGCTTCGCGTAGGGCTTGAGCGCCTCCTGGACGGGCCGCTCCGTGCGCTCGTCTGCCTCGGCGTCCGCCAGCTCCCCGAGGTTGTCGAGGGTGACGTCCCGGAGGACGCGGCGCTGCTCGGAGTCGACGATCGCGAGGACCAACTCGCCCTCGATGGCGTCACCGGCGGTCCCGGAGCCGTTGCCCGAGGCGACGATGTTCGCGTAGGCGAACGCCTCTGCGACGTCGCGAACGTGCGAGCCGTGGCCGAACCACCCGATCTTGTCGTTGGCGATCTCCTTCTCCCAGATCGTGATCTCGTTGCCGGCCTTCACCGTCTCCTGCATGAAGTCCTCGGCGAAGATGGTCCGTTTGTCCCCGCTGTTGTACAGAGAGGTCGCGCGAACGAGGTCTGCCGCCATGGTCAGACCCCCGGAACCGGGTTGGTGTCTTCGCCAACTCCGGCCACGCTGCGAGCTCGGTTGTACATCCACTGTCCGCCAGCGACGAGCGCGAATAGGAGCATGACCCCTATCGACCCGGTCGCGAGAGTCCGGAGTGCCCCGGACGGGTTATCCGTGCTGACGCTCTCGTCGAGCACGGGAATCTTGATGCGTGCCATGCGGCCCGGCCTACGGACCGCCCTGAAAAGCGCGTCTGAGCGTGATATCAATAGATATCTCGCGGGGGTGTTTATGGTCGTCTCTGATATATCACAGATGATGGCACTGATAGGACTGTTCGCCGTCACCCTGGCGGCCATGGTGATCTGCGCGCTGAAATCCGGCGCGCCGCGGACGCTCACGTTCCTGATGTGGGCGACCGCGACTGCTTACGGATTCTCGGGAGGTCTCTGATGGCGACAGAGGCCTGCCCGGTGTGTCCGGCGTCCTTCGAGCGCGACACCGCGCAGGACGCCGAGAACGCGGTTATCGCGCACGCCGTGAGCAAGAACGACGACGAACACCGCGGTATCGGCTACGAGAAAGCGTCTCAGATGCTCCGCATCTCTGATGCATCTGAGACCGACCCCGACCCGGACCCGACCGGTGGCGCCGGCGGCGGAGACACCGTCTCTGCCGGCGTCGAGACCACCGAGCGGGCCGACCTCGCGACCGACGGCGGCCCCCGTGACCCGCCCGAGCCCGACGCGCCCGTCGAGACCGACGGCGGTGAAGACGTCGACGAGGTCGACGACGTGCCCGACCGATACACCGAGGTCGGCGAGTGGTGCGACCGCGTCGAGAACCAGCACGACCTCGCCGGCGATCCGGAGTGGCGCGATCTCCGGCCGCAGATCGAGGCGATGGGCGACTACGTCGACGAACAGGAGACGAGCGGCGGCGACGTCGAGGTCGTCCCGGAGGCCGAGATATGAGCGGCGAGTTCGACCCCGAGGCGGCGGCCGCGGCGGCCACCGGCGAGACGGTCGTCGAGGACGCCGACGACAGCACCGACGACGGCGCCGACGACAGCACCGACGCCGACGACGCGATCGCGCTGGGGACCGTCGCCGCGAGCGTCCTGGGGCCGCTGCTGACCGCGCCCGAGCGGGGCCCGTCGGCCGACACGCTCGTCGAGCGCGGGATCGACCCGCAGATCGCCGCCGTTCTCGACGGCGTGATCGACTACATTTTGGAGTTGGTCGGCCTGGATGTCGGCGACACCCTCGGCCCGGCCGGCAAGATCGCCGTCGGGCTCTCGCAGGCGAGGACGGCCGGCGGCTCCGGCAGTGCCGACTCTCAGCAGGAGACTACCGGGGGCGGCGGTGGCGGTGGCGACCTGTCGCCGGAGGCGGCGGAGATTGTCGGGGAGGTCGAAGGTGCCAGCTGACTACCTCACCGACCGGTCGCACCTGCTGGTGGCCGGCGTCACCGGGGCGAGGACCGACTACGGCGGCAAAACGAGCTTGGCGAACTGGCTCGCGTCGACCCACGGCCGGGCAGCCTTCGACGTCGTCATCATGGCGAACGTCAAGGCGGACTCGGCGCCGGAGGACCACGCCGAGGTCGTCGTCGACGACGTCGAAGGGATCGGCCGCGCGATGGGCGAAGGGCACACCCACATCTGCCTGACGCCGTCGAGTGCGGACTGGGAGGGCGTCTCCCAGCGACTACGGGAGTTCGTCGAGGCGCTGCCGACCGACCTCTCGAAGCTGGTCGTTCTCGACGAGGCGCCCGAGCTGGACGAGGGCGCGCTGCAGTGGTTCGTCCGCGTGAGCGGCAACGGGGCGAACTGCAAGGCGGTGATCCTCTCGCAGGCGCCGGGCGACCTGCCGATGGCCGTCCGCCGGCAGTGCATCCTCGTGTGGGTCGGCCCCGTAAGCGAACAGAACAGGCACGTGTTCACCGCTAATTCGCTCGGGAACCACTTCGACGCGATGCAGCGCGAGCACGAACCGTATCACTGGTCCGTCCTACTGGGACCGGAGGACCAGGACCGCGACCACTACCGACCGGTCCCGGAGGAGTACGCATAATGAGTGATTTCAAAGGAGGTGGGCGTCCCTCGGTTCGGGATGTCGACGGCGACGGTGAGGCAGAGCTCGAAGACGACGCGCTGGACTTTCAGGGCGGCGGCGCGAAGGCAGTCGGCGGGATCAACAACGACATCCGAGTCCCACCCGGCGCCGGAGAGTCTGGGCTACGGGATGCCCTCAACGACGCTTCTGCCGGCCAGACTGTCCATCTGCCAGCGCAGTTCAGTGAGACGATTACGAACGGCACGCTCACCATCCCGAGCGGCGTCAAGTTGCTTGGGCCATCGGTCACGCAGGGCGGTCCCGTGACGCTCACCAAGGGGTTCGATGGGACGTTACTGGAGTACGACTCAAACACAGTTATCGCGGGGCTCTACATCGACGGCAACCGGGCTAACCACACCGGAAACGGCGTGGCTCCCGTAGAGAACGCCCCGAGAGAGGTGGTCATGCGAAACGTGTTCATCGAGGAATGCGAGACGGCCGCGTTCCGGCTACAGAGCACTTACTTTTCCCGGTTCTGGAACTGCTACGGGCTCCGTTCGGGCTACGCGCTCCGGGTGGCCGGCGATACCGACGCTGTTACGAACACGTTCTACTCGTGCCGCTTCGGTCGGAGTGAGGTAGGCGTGAGCATTGAGCAGACTCACGCTCGGTCCGTGTACTTCAACTGCCGCATCGACCGAAACTCTGGTGCAGGGATGGCGCTCGACAGCGGCACGTCCTCGGTGAGTTTCGCCTTGTCTGGCACTGCTATCGACAACAACGACGGACCCGGCGTACTGATCGACGGGACGTTCAACAGCGTGGGGCTTCAGACAGACATGTCGACGAGAATCACGGAGAACGCTCAGAACCCCGACAGCGGCCTCACTACGCCCGTCGGAAGTATCCACTCGGAAAACGGAGCACGCATACAGGGCCGACTCGGCCATGTGTTCGACGACCCGCTAATTCGACACAACAGCGACGGACTCAATGGTTTCGTGACTATCCTCGGCGGTAGTGCGTCGGTCGAGCCGGATGTGACACTGCCCGACACATCACTGATCATCCTCAACGACCGGACTGTGGGTTCGGTGACGGCACTCAACGGGAGTGGCATCTCTCCGAGCAACGGAGTCGTGTCGTACTGACCATGTCCGCGAATCCGTGTAGTCTCGGACACTCGCGGCCCGATCGACCCCGCTGAACGGGTCGATCCACCCCAAGATTCTAGGATTTCTGACCGCAAAGGAGAGATAGCGGACAGATGAACTTAGAAGACTACTCCGACCAGGAGGGAATGAAGGTGTGGCTCTCCGACCGAGAGGTACAGCAGTTGCTCGACCACTACGACGACACCGAGAAGCGGATCGCGATCGCGCTCGGCGCCCGCTGCGGGCTCCGGTCCGACGAGGTGGTCCGCGTCGCCCCCGACCACGTCGCCGACACCGACGCCGGGACGATGCTCCGCGTCTGGCGCTCGGCGAAGACCGACAAGTACCGCGAGACGCCGATCCCGCCGAACCTCGCCACTACCATCCGCACCGTCGGGGACGTGCGCGACGCCCCGACTGACGCCCCTGTCGTGGACGTCTCGACACGGACACTCCGACGGTGGACCAACAGCGCCGCCGACGAGCTGCGCGAGGCGACCGACGATCCCGGCTGGGAGTATCTCGGGTTCCACGACCTCCGGCGGACGTGGGCCACCTCGCTGCGGAGCGAGGACGTCGACGCCATGGTCGTCTGCGACTGGGGCGGCTGGGACGACCTCCAGACCTTCCTCGACCACTACCGCGGGACGCACTCCCCGGAAGCGCAGCTGCGCGAGCGCGAAAAAGTGGGGTGGTTATGAATCACTTCACACCGACTCACCGGTGTATGCGATGCGGCTGCGAAGTGGGTTTCCACTCGGAACGCTACGACTGTCCCGACTGCGGAACACCGATGAAGTACCTCGATCCGGACTAACGTCCCTCTACGTCGGCGACGCCGTGATCTCGACGCGGACCTCTCGGGAGTCCTCGTCGCCCCAGTCCCCCGCGTCGCCGTAATCGGTGTTGTCGACGACCAGATGATACTCTCCGGCCGCCAGCGTCGCCGTGCGCGTCGCGCTTTCCTCGATGCCCTGCGCGGACCCGTCCGGGTAGTACTCCGGCCGCTCGTCGGTCTCGTCGTCGACGTAGCTATCATAGACGCCGTACTCCGCGTCGGACATCAGGAACACGTCGAAGTCATAGTCCGAATCGCGCTGGTTCGTGACCGTCCAGTTCACGACGAACTGCTGTTCAAAAGAGAAGCTGATCTGAGTGTGGCCCGGTCCCGGGACCATGTGCGTCTCGTCGTAGGTGAACCCTGCGGGCGTGTCGGTTTCGAGAGGGCGGACTTCGATCTCATCATCCTCGACCGGCGTGGCGGTCTCCTGAATGATCTCCAGCTCGTCATCGTCGGCCGGCGTGTCTGTCGGCGTGTCTGTCGGCGTGTCTGTCGGCGTGTCGGTCGGTGTGTCCGTCGGCGCCGCCGTCGACTGGAGGTCCGACTTCGCCTGAACCTCCGGGTCGTTCGGCGCGTAGTCCTCGGAGTCGATCACGCCGTCGCCGTCGGAGTCTTGGACGTCGTCGGACTCACCACCCAGCGCGGAACATCCAGCCACGAACGTCGCGCCAGCCACCGTTAAGAAGTGCCTACGGTCCATTTTGAACGGCTAGCGTCTGTCACCGCGCCATCAAAAGCTTACCCATTGAGGCACCGCTCGACCGTCGGCGTCGGGAGGTGGCTCGCGTCGAGGTCGCCGGTGAGGTACATCCGCCCCTCGCTGGAGATCTTGTACATGTCGCCGTGAACGCAGTAGACGAGGCCGGCGTAGCGCAAAAATTCGAGCCGCTCGCCGACGTGCCCCTCCGAGACGCTCCGGAACGCCTCGCGCGACAGCATCGACGGCGTAGCCCATCCATCGTTTTCGAGCATCTCCAAGATCCGGTCGTCCTCCCGTGTCATCCAGCGTGCTGACCTACGCACTCAAAGCTACACCCCGTTCTCCGTGCTGCTGGAGGAGGGGGTGCGGGAACCGCCGCGGGTCAGCTCGTCTTCGGGCGCGTCGTCGTGCGTGTCGAGTTCGCCGTCCAGGTACGACTCTCCGCGCTCCGTGATCACGTACACGCCGTTTCCGAGCGGCCGGAGGAGGCCGTGTTCTGCCATTTTCTTGCATCGACGTGAGATATGTGCGTTTGAAACCCTCACGTAATCACTGTCTTCCAGTTCACCCACCGAGGACCCCTCGTGTTCCCGGATATACTCCAAGATTCGGTCGTCCCAGATAGTCATCCAACTGCCAGACTTTCTCATTAGATCCATAGACGGGAAGCCTCTACGTATTTGTCTGGAATTTTACCCAATCGTAGAAATAACTGTTGTTAGGAGAGCCATTACGTTTATGTAGAGCGGCAACATGGACGACAGTAGGAACCGATTACCGGCCGCTCATCGGTCGGGTCACCCAGGCCGGCGCTGCAACGCCGACCTGGGAAAAGTCGGTTCCGTCCGAGAACCATGACGGAAACCGCGCATACGGGCCGAAGGGCCCGTGTTGGCCGAGACGAACCGCCCGCAGAAAAGCCTGCTGTCGCCCACATGGACCAAGAGAGTATCGAGCGTATCCGGACCCTGCGCCGGACCGCGCTCAACGAAATCGACGAGGCGCCGACCCTGCTGGAGGAAACGCGCGCCGCCGGCCGCGCCGAGGCGCTGAACGACGTGCTGAACATTCTGGAGGGTCGCGATGCGTAAGCCCGACCCGGAGAACCTACGCCAGGAGGCTACGCCCGCTGTCCTCAACGTCGAGGACCAGGGCGCGGTGTTCGTCGCCGATGTGCTGTTCAAGGACTCCGGATGGGTCCGCATCACCGAGTGGAACGGGACGGAGGCGTACCTCCCGCCCCGCCGCGTCGACCAGATCCGGAAGATCGAGGTCGAGCGCGAAGGCGACGAGATCGGCGCCCCGCTCCGTGTCGCTGACCGTGGCTGGCGAGAGCGCGCGAAGAACGCCGACAACGGAGACACCGACGAACGGAGGGCCATCGCATGACCGCCGCGCAGGCCGAGCTACACGACTACGAGCGCGACGACGAGCCCGACCTGTCGAAGCTCTCCCCCGCCGAGCGCGAGGCGTGGGAGGCCGTCGTCGACGGCGACCTCGGCGGCCGCGAGTTCGCGCGCCTAACCGACCGCAGCTGGGGAACGGTCAGCAACCTGCTGATGCGAGCGCGCGAAAAACTCGACGTTGAGCGGGGGCGGTCGTGATGGTGCACCTCTCCGGAGCCGCCGAGAGGAAGTTTCGCGTGTCCGAGTCAGCCGATATTCATCGAGAACTCGTCCAGACCTACTATTCGGCATGGGACAGCGTGTACTCCGACTCTCCCGTGCCTGACTTCCCGATCCAAATGGAGATCACTGTCGAGCTCCGGATCAAGGAGCGACCGCCGTCGGGAGGAGACACCGATGAGTGACGACGACCTCGAACCGCTCGCCCCGGCTGACGCCGTCGAGATGTACGTCTCGCACCGCGAGACGGAACTGTCCGAGAAGTCGCTCCAGAACCACCGGTATCGGCTGGACGCGTTCGTCGAGTTCTGCCAGGAGCGCGGGATCACGAACCTCAACGACCTCACCGGCCGGGACCTCCACCGCTTCCGGACCTGGCGCGGCGACGGGATCTCCGTCATGACCCTGCGCGGGAACCTCGCGACGCTCCGCGTCTTCCTGGAGTTCTGCGCGTCGATCGACGCCGTCGAGCCCGGGATGCGCGAGAAGGTCGTGCTGCCCGAGGTCGACCGCGAGGACGAGAGTCGGGACGTCAAGCTCGACGAGAGCCGCGCCGAGGCGATCCTCGACCACCTGTCCCGCTTCGAGTACGCCAGCCGCGAACACGTCATCATGGCCGTGCTGTGGCACACGGGCGTCCGACTCGGGACGCTCCGGGCGCTCGACGTGAGCGACTTCGACGCCGAGGCGCCGGCACTGACCGTCCGTCACCGCCCGGAGACCGGCACGCCGCTCAAGAACGGGTCCGCCGCCGAACGGTCGATCGCCGTCGGTGAGAGCTACGCCGAGGTGATTCAGGACTACATCGACCACACCCGGCTGCGGGCCGAGGACTCCCACGGCCGGGCGCCGCTCATCTCGTCGTCACAGGGCCGCCTCTCGGAGTCGTCTATCCGGCTGACGGTCTACAAGTGGACGCGGCCGTGTATGGTCGCGGACTGCCCGCACGACGAGGATCCGACGACCTGCGAGTACATGACCCGCGAGGGCGCGAGTCAGTGCCCCTCGTCGCGGTCGCCCCACGGCATCCGCCGCGGGGCGCTCACCCGGATGCTCCGCCAGGGCACACCGGAGGAAGTCGTCAGCGACCGGAGCAACGTCTCGCGGGACGTCTTGGAACAGCACTACGACCGGAGATCCGAATCAGAGCGCCGCGAACTACGGCGCGACTTCTTGGAGGACGCATGACTCAGACCCATCCCCGAACGCGAGGGAACGCACAGGAGCCGACCAACGCGGAAACCGACAGCAAGCGCGATGCTCGACCCCCGGCGAGTCCACATCCGTCGTTTTCGTTTCGTTCGAACCCCAGTAGCCGCGTCTCCGTGGCTCGAGACCCTTCTCGGTCAGTTCCCGGCCAGCCAGTCGGCGGAGTCCTCGTAGCTGGTGGGGCCGACATCGTCGGGGGCGCGGTCGTCGGCGGCGTCGACCAGCGCTTCGATCTCCCCACGGGTGCCGTCGGGCCGTTTCTGCAGGTACCACTCGATCAGCTCCGCCCGCGAGACGCCTTCGAGGAGGCAGTCCGACACGCGGTGTGACCACAGCGCGTACCGGTCGTCGCCGCGCTTGATGGCTTTGAGTTCGTCGGTGGCCATGTCGGACCAACGGGCCGGTTGCACTTGTAGACCGCTATCCCGGGCGACGAAGTCGTATTGTGTGAGCCGCCCGTAGCGGCGACGATGCGGCGGCGCTATCTGCTCGTGGTCGTGGTGGTGGTCGGCGCCGGCTGTAGCGCGGTCCCGTTCGGCGACGCCGACCCCGGTGTCGCGGAGACAGTCACGCCGGTACCGGTGCCCGACGAGCGGGCGACGGCGACCGACCCACCGACCGCGACCGGTCGGCTGCCGCCAGGGGTCGCTGCTAACGGGACGCTCGACTTGGCCGCGCTCGTGGACGCACATCGGACCGTCCTCGGCGACCAGTCGTTCGCTTGGACCGTCGACTTCGACACGGCGACGGGCGTCTCGGCGCCGGCCGGCCAGCAGTTCAGGCGGCAGGTTCGGGTCGACGACGAGTCGTACCTCGTCGACCAGACCGTGCCCGGCCCGACGCCGAACCGGACGCTGTACGTCGACGACTCCGGGGCGTTTCTCCGCACAGAGTTCGGAAACGGGAGCGCCGACGCCGTCGTCGTCGCCCGGAGCGACTACGAGTCCTACGTGTTCACCCGGGCGGCGCTCACCCAGTACCTCGACAGTCTCACCGTCGACGCGACGACCGTCGAGCGCGACGGGCGGACGTTCTATCGCCTCTACTCCGCGGGGGAGCGACCGCCTGCCTACGCCAGCGACCAGCCGGCGCTGGTCACCAACTACACCGCCACCGTCTACGTCACCCCCGAGGGGCTCGTCCGGACGCTCGCCGTCAGCTACGACCGCGGTCGCGAGGAGATGCAACGACACGTCTCGGTCCGGTACGACTACACCGAGGTCGGGACGACGAACGTCACGCGGCCCGACTGGGTCGACGACGTGCCGCGCGCGCCGCGAACCGACGACGAGACGACCGAGACCGACGCGGCCGGCACAGACGCCGCGAGTCTCGACGAGGCCGACACCGCCACTGCGACAACCGATACAGCTGGAGACGGAAACACGTCGACCCCGCCAGCGGCGTCCCCGACTGCGACGGCGACCGCCGACGCGGTCAGGAGATCAGGGTGACGACGTACCAGACGACCAGCGCGATCGTCGGCAGGACGACGGCGAACTTGACGCCCGACAGCAGGCTCACGTCGCGGATGTAGCCGGCGATAAACGACGACAGAAGCGCCTGCAGGACGACGGCGTGGAAGAACAGCACGGAGAGCATCTGCGTGTTGACGCCGCTGAAGCTTCCGCCGGGGGCCTGACTAGCGGCGCCGCCGGAGG
>ENA-ORDC01002170-ORDC01002170.1-marine-metagenome-genome-assembly--contig:-NODE-2170-length-12581-cov-2.935461_pt1 | contig 12581 bp, 13 predicted proteins | sample MGYA00237783_ERZ508515 | MGnify/ENA primary metagenome ERZ508515 (study PRJEB26186, sample SAMN06268792) | marine metagenome | isolation source: Eden Landing Ponds, San Francisco, CA, USA | place... | reverse complement strand
CCGGCCTCTCGCGCCCGCTCGTGATCGGCGATACCGGAGCGGCCGCACTCGAGGTCGAACGCCTTGAGCATCGCCGTGCCGGCGATGCCGCCGACCTCGGTGGTGTCGCCCGCGACCGTCGCGCCGATCGCCCGGCCCGCACGGTTCGCCGTCAGCCCGAGTGGTACCCAGTCGGCCTCGCCGGTGACGACGTGTTGCATCTCCGCGCAGTCGCCGGCGGCGTAGACGTCCCCGACGGAGGTACGGCCGTACTCGTCGATTCGGATGGCGCCGGAGTCGCCGAGTTCGATCGAGGTGTCCTCGACGATCCCGACGTTCGGCGCGATGCCGATACCGACGAGGACGGCGTCGACGTCGAGCGTCGTGCCGTCGCCGCAGGTCAGTCCGGTTACCCTGCCGTCGTCGCTCTCGAGCGTCTCGACGGCGGTGTCGAGGTGCAGGTCCACGCCGTTCGCTCGGAGTGCTTCGGCGACCTCGTCGGCGACGGCGTCGCCGAATGCGGGGACGAGCGCCTCGGCGCGCTGGAACAGGTGCACGTCGAGATCGTACGCTTCGAAGGCCTCCGCCATCTCGACGCCGACGTAGCCGCCGCCGACGATCGCGACCGTGTCCGGCGGTGCCATGTCGCCGTACTTCGAGACGCGGTCGTCCTCGAGGTAGGGGTCGCCGCCGAGGTCCGATACCGCGAACGTCTCGGGATCGGCGAGCAGCGCGCGGATCGCCGCGGCGTCGGGGAGCCCGTGCAGCGAGCAGACGCCGTCGAGCTCGTAGCCGGGGATGGGGTCGGTGACCGCGTGTGCACCCGTGCCGATCAGGAGGTCGTCGTAGGGCTGCTCGGCACTCCCGTCCGGCCCCTCGACCGCGACCGTCCGCGCGTCGGTATCGATACCTGTGACCTCGTGGTTCCGGCGGAGGTCGATGCCGCGCTCCTCGGTTTCCTCCGGCGAGAGCGAGAGGAGGTCCGTGAGGTGCTCGACCTCGCCTTTGACGAAGTAGGGTGTCCCGCAGTGGGCGTAGGAGATCCAGTTGCCTTTCTCGAAGACGATCACGTCTCGGTCGGGGTCCTCGCGCTTGCACTTGCTCGCGGCGGAGAGGCCGGCGGCGTCACCGCCGATCACGACGAAGGGATCGGGCATACAGGGGAGGCGACGGCGGCGAGCCTCAAAGTTCTCCGGTCGTGGGAAATCCGCGTCCGACCGTCGCCACTCGTCTCCGCGGGTCGGAGCCGGCTAGTCCTCGTCGAACTCTGCTTCTGCCGTCTCTTCGCCTGCGCCGTCGGACGCCTCGACACCATCCCTGGCGAGCTCGACGATCTCGACCTCCCAGTTGTGCGTCGATCCTGCGGTCTCGAACTCCCAGGCACCGCGGACGTCGACGTCGGACGTGATCGCCGCTTCGACTACCGCTGCGAGCATCGATTCGAATTCGGCTGCGCTCGAAATCTCCCCGTCGAGCAGGTTGTCACGTGTCATTGGCTGGCCGGGTAACCTCGACAAGAAGAGTGTATGACCCGGAACCAGTCGCCGCCGACGTGGCCGTTCTCCGTGTAGGGCTTCGGTCCACTCGAGAGAGCGGGGCCAAACGGAAAGGGCTGCCGTTCTGCATGGTACACCATGCACCGACGACCGGGCTGGCACACCAAGCCGCCCATATTTACCCGACTAGGGCACGAAGTACGATAGACCCAAATGGCCGTCATCGCTCACCTCCGGATCCCCGCCGACTCCTTCGAACTCGGGCGGATCCTCGCTGTCGACCCGGGGACCACCGTGCAGCTCGAGAACATGGTTCCCCTCGGTGAGAAGGCCGTGCCGTTCTTTTCTGTCAGCGAAGAGGCCCGAGAGTCGTTCGAGAACAACGTTCGCAACCACCCTTCGGTCACGGGGCTCACGGAGGTCACCCATCACGAGAACGAGCGGCTCTACTCGCTGGACTGGAACGTCGCGCGCGACGTGTTCTTCCAGGGCATCGTCGATCTGCGCGGCCAGTTGCTGAACGCGACCGGGACCACCGGCAAGTGGGAGTTCGAGATCCGCTTCCCGACGCACGAGGACCTCAGCGAATTCCAGGAGTACTGCAAGAACGCCCACATCTCGCTCGAAGTGGGTCGGATCTACAATCCGACCCGCCCCGGGACGGGGATGTGGTACGGCCTGACCACGACGCAGCGCGAGACGCTCATGCGAGCGGTTCGCGGCGGCTACTACGACATCCCCAGACGGAAGTCGACGCAGGACCTCGCGGACGAACTCGACATCTCCGACCAGGCCGTGACCGAGCGGCTGCGTCGCGCGATCGACACACTCGTCGAGAACACGCTCATCGCGATGGAGGAGGAGGAGGAGGAGTTCACGCCGCTGGAGTAGTCTGCGATCCTCGCGTGGCCCGGCTACGGGTCTGCGTTGGGTCAATGACGAGCGTTCGGTCGTTCTGCTATCTATGCCCTCGTGTACCAAGCCGCACTCAAAAGGGCTCCGCGTACCTCCTGAATATACGGTTTATGGCACACACTTTCGACAGAGTCGCTCGTGCACTGGGTGATCGATCACGCCGGGTCGTCCTCACCGCGGTGCACGATCAGAATCCGCTGAGCATGTCGGAGATCGAATCGGCCGCTGTGACGATGGACACGGCCGATCGGCTGCCCGACCCCGAACGTGACCGGATCGCACTCGTCCACACGCACCTTCCCCTGCTCGATTCGAGTGGCTACATCGACTGGAATCGAGAGGCCGACACGATCGTCAAGGGTGAGAACTGGGAGGAGATCCTCCCGTTCCTCGAGCTGTTCGAGGAGCGTGCGCATCAGCTTCCGGCCGAGTGGCCCTGACGCATTCCGACCCCGGCCGCGGTGGTGCTTCGGCCCTCCACGAATTCGGTGCTTTCACTCCGCTCGGCGCGCTTGTATCGTCGCTCACGCGATCGGGAGTCGTACCCACGGCGAAAGCGCGAAAAGGAACCCTTATTTCCCGCAAGCCGGTTCTCCCGTGCATGGCTGGAACTATCGACGTGCTGGTCCCTGGCGGCCAGGCGAACCCCGGACCGCCGCTCGGGCCGGAGCTCGGCCCGACGCCGGTCGACGTGCAGGCGGTCGTGCAGCAGATCAACGACGAGACCGAGGCCTTCGACGGCACCGAAGTCCCCGTCACCGTCGAGTACGACGACGACGGCTCCTTCGAGATCGAGGTCGGCGTCCCGCCGACCGCGGAGCTCATCAAGGACGAGGCAGGCTTCGACACCGGCTCCGGCACCCCGCAGTCGGAGTTCGTCGCGGACATCTCCGTCGACCAGGTCAAGCAGATCGCACAGCAGAAGCTCACCGACCTGCTGGCCTACGACGAGAAGAACGCCGCGAAGGAGGTCGTCGGGACCTGCACCTCGCTGGGCGTCACGATCGAGGGCGAGAACCCCCGAGAGTTCAAGCAGAAGATCGACGACGGCGACTACGACGATGTCTTCGCTGAGGAAGCCGCAGCGTAGCGAGGCTTCTGAGGCGAAGGCTCGAAAATCGAGCGAAGCGAGATTTTCGGAGTGTTGCTGAGGAACGTGAGCGGAGCGATCGTTCCGAAGCAACGCACGAAATCCGACCGAAGGCGGATTTCGGTGTTTCGCTGAGACGGCGAGCGGAGCGAGCCGTCGAAGCGAATTCACGTCTCAGACCCGCTCCAAATCCCACTCTCCATAGACACACCGACACCCCAGAGTTCGACGATCGGTACAAACGAGAACGTGATCCGTCGAACCACCCGCTCGCTCGGGCAATCCGGGCACTCTCATCGCTGTCAATAGACCCAAAACTCCCTCAAAACCCGACGCCTGCACTCGATTACGACGAACGACGTACCCGAGTTTTATGGTCGTCGAAGAACTCGGACGTGAGTAGTGATGGCAGTCGTGGAATCCGAGGCCCGCCGCGCGATGCGGACCGAGATCGAGTCGCCGACAGCCAAGCTCGTCTACCTCTCCCTCGCGGAGCAGGGGCGCGCCACGGTCGCGGAGCTCCAGGAGCGCCTGGGCGAGCCCCGCATCACGCTCTACGGCGTGCTCGACTCGCTGGTGGATTGTGGCGTCGTCGAGGTCGACCGCGACGGCGGCGGCTCGATCTACGCGCCGGCCTAAGGCGATCCTGTAGCTGCTTTCTCAGAGTTCGATCCGCTCGACGAGCTGGTCGTCCTCGTCGCTCGGCGCGCTGATCGCGACGATGCGGACGTGGTCTTCGAGCCCGGAGTTCTGGAGCTTCGCCTTCAGCAGGTTGTCGACCTGGTAGACGCCCGCGGCGCTGGTCATCTGGATCTCGACCATGACGGCGGCCTCGTCGCCGGGCATCAGCGAGACCTGCTTGATCGCCCGGCTGGAGATCGTGTTGATCCCGCGGCCGCCGGTCTCGTAGGGGATCCGGGAGCGCCCGCGTTCCATGTCCAGCGCGTCGGCGACGCGGATGACCCCGGCTTCGAGCGTCAGCGGCTCCTCAGGTGTGTGGTGACAGAGGATCGCGTGCAGCGTCTCGCCCTTCACGCGGACGGCGTCCCCGACGTTGTAGAACTGCGGCAGGAGGTCGTCGAGGAGGTCCGCCGCCAACGGGATCGAGTAGTAGGGATGCTCGTCGCGGTGGACGACGTGGCCGATGTCGTGTAGCGTCGCCGCGAGCGCGACGATCACCGCCTCGTCGGCCTCGTCGAGCCCCTGTTCGGCCGCGCCGTTGAACTCCACACCGGCGTCCTTGAGCAGGTCGTAGAGACAGAGCGCGCGGTGGCGAACGATCTCGACGTGCTTCTTCCCGTGGTCGTTGTACCGCTTGCGCTTGACGGGGTTGACGTTCTGGGCCTCGAGATAGGCCTGCACCTCCTCGTCGCTGTCCAGCACCGCGAGCACCTCGTTCACTCGCTCGTCGGGAAACGCGTGCTCGGCGTCGGGATCGTACCTGTGGCCACCGTCGCCGCTGGCCGCCTGCTCACTCATGACGCCGGTCTACGGTCGAGACGCGCAAAAGGGCAGCGCCCGGTCGCGATTTGGTTTCGACCCGACGCTCTGGGTCGCTACCGGCGCTACTCCAGCTCCTCGACGGCCGCCAGGACCTCGTCGTAGTCCGGCTCGACGCCGGGGTCGTCGGAGACCCACTCGTAGGCGATCTCGCCGTCGGTGTCGACGACGAACACCGAGCGCTTGGCGACGCCGTGGACGCCCAACTCGGTGAAGTCCATCTCGATACCGTACTCCTCGATCGCGTCCTGGTTCAGGTCGCTCGCGAGGTCGACGGAGACGCCGAGGTCCGCACGGAACTCGTTCAGCGAGAACGGTGTGTCGCGGCTGACGCCCACGACCTGCGCGCCGGCGTCCTCGAACTCGCCAAGGAGGTCGTCGAAGGCGTTGATCTCGTGGCTGCAGACGCTCGTGAACGCGCCCGGGAAGAAGGCCAGTACGACCGGGCCGTCCTCCAAGGCCTCGGAGAGCGAGAACGACTCGATGTCGCCGGTTGCGAGCGGTGCTGTAAACTCGGGGGCTACGTCGCCGTCTGCTGGCATCGATTGGGCGTTGTGGGCGGCGGCGGAAGGGGGTTTCGAGAGCGGCGAAGGAAGCACTGTTCGTGGTTACAGTAGAGGGGCGGTGGGGATGGGATTTGAACCATTGCGAGAAATGCTCGCTCGTGGTACTCGCTGTGCGTTCCTCGCAGGGCTCAAATCCCACCGCCGTCGTTCTGCCTCGCAGACGACTCGCTACGCTCGTCGTTGTCGCTCGGCAGAACGAGCGGTGGGGATGGGATTTGAACCCATGAGTCCGTGAGGACACCTGCTCTCAAGGCAGGCGCGTTGGGCCGCTCTGCCACCCCACCAATCAGCAAGCTGATACAACCCCGCCATCGGGCGGTTTTGGGCCTTCGACACTGTCAACCATGAACCGACGTAGCTCCACTACGCCAGAGTTGAACTGGGTCGAAAGCACCGAAACCGACGTACACGAGGTGTGTGAGTATGTCTGAGCGGGAAAAAGTTGAAGGTATCGTTCTCATCTATCAAGCGGTCGAAGATTATCTGAATGAGCGCCAACGTGTCGCTTACAGGGGTCACAGGGAGAAACTGATTCGGTGGTTTGCTACCAGCGGGAAGGACCCCGACGCTCTAGAAGGCTATGCCAAAGACACGTACTACACGTACGCCAACATTGTCTGTCAGTTCCACAGGTACGTGTGGGATGAGAAGGACCGATTCACGCTCGATCTCGATCATGACGACGCTGAGAGCTATCTAAGGGAACTGATTCTCTCAAATGACTACTCAGACAGCCATCTACACAACGTGAAGCTGGCGCTCAAGGCCTACTTTCGATTCATTGGTGACGACTGGAAGCCCGAGATCACCATTCCGTCGACGTCCAGCGCATCCCAGCCAAAGGATTTCGTCTCAGAAAATGAGCGAGCAGCGCTCCGTGAAGCTGTGTTAGAGTATGGGACTGTTCCCGCTTATGCCGGTCTTGATCCAGAGAACCGTAACAACTGGAAGCGGGAGTTGGCCCGTCGTTTCGGCAAACCAATGGATGAGGTTGGTCGACAGGATTGGGACCGAGCGAACGGATTCAAGTATCCGACAATCGTACACGCTTCTCTTGATGCTGGCCTCCGTCCCGTCGAAGTTGGGCGAGCGAAAACGTACTGGGTAGATGCTGAGAACTGTACGCTTCGGATTCCTGCTGAAGAATCGTCCAAGAACAAGGACAATTGGACGGTGAGCATCAGGACTGACACAGCCGAGTATCTCAAACGCTGGCTTCAGGAGCGGAGACTGTATGATAAATACGACGCCAACGACCACCTTTGGCTTACTCGCCACGGTAACCCGTATTCCGGGAAATCGCTACGTGTCCTTCTTGACAATCTCCGAGAGATCGCTGACATTGAGCGAGATTTCTCTTGGTAAGCCATCAGACACTCCACGGGGACCTACATGGCCCGTGAAGAGGGACTGGCAGCGGCTCAATCACAACTTCGCCATCAGAGGGAAGAGACAACGATGAAGTACGATAACGTTCCTCCGAAGCGACGACGTGACGCCCTAAATCGTATGGGCTAGCCCAACCGAAGCTATTCACAACCATCCTAATGGATCTCTTCTGAATGATGCGTGGTTATCACCGTTGTCCCCCAAACAGTGTGATGGAAGTTATTGACGCGTCGGTTAGTATTTCCATTATGTGCATATCAAAGAAGAAAGAATTATATTCTCTATTCCCCTTGGTAAGAGAGGGACTTTCGTAGCCGGTAGTCGAGACTTGCTTAGTATTGACCCAAGTCCGGTGTTCGTAATCTTTCTCCCTCATTTGCTATGGAAACGACAGAATCAACTAGAGAAAGCTGTAGCGGAGCTCAAAGTTTCACAGACTGGAAGCGCCACACTGAGCCAAATCTGCCCTCATGCAAACAGCGAGTACGGGAATATGGCAATGATATTGATAAACCCGATACCAATAATGCAACCAAGCTTTATAATCTGGGGGATCTATCAAACTTTCCCCGTAAAGAAAAGTGGCTTAGGCGAATGGATCTCTATAATTCAGGTATTTCAAATCGAGATTGGACGAACGATCCCTATATTACTTACTTGACAAACCGACATATGACATTGGCCCTCTGCAACCAACTTGATCTCACTGTAACTCAAACGCGGAATGTCTACCATCGGGTCATGCAACTAGATTTAGACAACTGGGGGTATCCCGCTAGCCTCGTAGCCTTCTGTGTTTGCGCAGTTAGTGTGCATCATGATGATACTGGCCGGTCCTTCCATTACAATCAAAACAATGACCAAAAAGACTCACTCTTCTTGCGAGTGTTGAATGATCTCGACGTCAGGCCTAAGATATTCAGGAGAGTCTATTCTAAGTATCAAAATTATCTACGAACGAGTGATGGGGGTAACTTTGATTACTTCGAGTTTGAAAAGCGCCCTCATGACAGGGGTATATAAACCCCTTCGCATTCTATTAAGTGTGGGCCAAAGGGTACGGAGACCTCTGAAATAGTCTTTGTAGATTGTCTGTTGCATATGACTTAAACGACGGGAAGGAGAAGTGTGTTGAAATTTTAATAATATTCATTGAATCTGTGATTGAATAGACTGTTAAATGAGAATGAAGGCTCGCGCCTTCCCGTCGTTAAACTAACCTTCAAGCGTATTCTTGTCGTCTATTGCGATTCCACTTCATATCTATATTTACTATATCGCAGAACCGATAATTGCGATGGCGAAGATCGATATTATAATCATTCCTAGTATTCCCGTACGATCTTGACCTCCCGACTGAGCCACCAGAATCTCAGTTTGTATTTGGGGATTCATTTTAGAACCTCTTATTGAATAGACTCTGTATGGAGCAAGTAGCATGAAATCGGATGATCATTGGGACGACTTCTTCGAGTCTCGCTTTGATCGGTTCCGTTTTCTTCACGGTTCAGAAATTGCCGAAGCCGCTTTTGATACCGCCTTTGTGGAAGATACGCCCGTTTCAGAAACTCACAATCCCACACAGGCTGGTCCAGCGGGACAGCTGCTTTTCTATGGTGAAGGCCTGGAGCTCACTCCTTATGCTCTTCGGAAGCTGTCACGATACCTATGCGCTATTCCGATTCTTAGCGATACGAACCGAGTGGATCCAGGGCATTTTGAATACTGGAGATGTACCGGAGCCTACGCAAGTCGGCTACTGGCAGAGTTGGAGAGTAGACAGCGACACCTAGAGCTTATCACAGAATCAGGGGGGTTTGATGAGGACGAGATTATGTCATCCACTGGATGGACAATAGATCATCCTTTCACAGAAGAGGACATCCACGAATTGTGTCTTCTCATCCAAATTGGTTTGCTTGGTTCAAATCAGGCATCGAGTATAGTGGGGACCCGATATACGCACATGATGAATATCCTGAACCACTCCTTCCAGATCGCGTCACGGTTTGGATTTCCTGTCTTGGAAGACCTGACAGACCGTATGGCAAACAGAGGAGGCAGAATTCAGAAAAACATTCGATACTGGTTTGAGGAAACGGAAAACTCCGAGACAGCACTGGTACTATTAGAATTCAATCGAATCGGAGACTTTGTCCCCGAGGATGATTCTTCCGTGGTTGCTCATCTGAATAACCTTGCGACTGAGGCCGATTTGCGGGATCGATCAGGGTTGATACGGGGTAATGGATTCGTACGGAAACTTCATCAGAATCGGGGAGACACCCTCCATGGCGGTGTAAGTCGAGGCGTTGCTGTGGTTGTTATTACCTTATGTTGCCTGGCATTTTGGGACGCTATAACCGACGATCAATATGATAGTGTTAAACAACGGCTGGCTTCGGATTTGGCGACAGGTCCATCCGAATCAGAACAGATTGAGAGGGGGATATATTGGACTCCGTTTGATTTTTATCCATTTTATGCGGGGAAACGATACACAGAGTACGTTGTTGAGGCACATTGATTGACCAACGCAGATAGACTCCGCGCCAAACCATCCGAAATGTGTGATCTATTTTGATGCTTCTTTCATCCCTACCTCGCCCTTCTAAGACGGCCGTTCAATTCCGGGCTGTGTTCTGAATAAAGAAACCGTACTCCCAACTACTGTTAAGAAGAATTGGGGATGAAATTTGGACCAGTGCTATTGATCGGGCTAAGATTGCCGTAGGTGGGGCGCGCCCTTCCAGCCTTCATCCAATAATTAAAAGCACCTTGTTCCATGTTTGGCGATAACGGAATTTCACTCTTAAAATCCCAGAAATTTCTGAGCTAGTTACATGGGTTTCTGGATTCCTCGCTATGGTTAATGTTCTAACCCGGCTATCCTCGTTCTAATGCTATGATCCTCCTCTGCAGACCATGGGTGTTCCTTGTACCTTCTACTCTATTGGTGGTGAGATTGCTCCAATGAACCGGCCCGTTTATACCTAGGTCTACACAATGTAGCATGTAGAAGGCTCAAATCGGTGGGATTCCACTGGAAACGAGCATTTCGTCCAACGCTGCTCACAAATCTGGCGCGTTGGGCCGCTCTGCCACCCCACCTATCCCACGCTTCGACGCGCCGGCTTGTAATTCCTGTCGATCCTGCCAGTTACTCCGCCCCGAGCCCGAGCTCTGACACCACGTTCGCCGTCGCTTCCGGGAACAGACCGTCAACCCGAACCCGCGCCCGTAGCATCGGCAGCAGATCCTCGACGTCGTCGGAGCGCTGCAGGAGCGGTTGCATCGCCTCGAAGTTCACGCCGTGCCCTGCGTCCGCGGCGCGAACCGTCAACGTCTCGACGGCCGGTCCCTCGAACGCGCCCTCGAAGTCGATCGGCTCCGCGAAGCCGGCGTAGTAAATGCGGCCGCCCGGAGCCGGGCCGAGGACGACCGGATCGCTCCGAAGTTTCATCGCCGCGGCGTCGATCGCGGTGCGACCGGCGAGCGGCGCTTCGGGCCGGAGGATCGCCGCGGTGTCGACGCCCTCCTCGCGCAGCAGGTGGGTGATCGTGTTCCCGACCCGCGCGGACTCCGTCGAGCCGACCTGCACCTCGTAGCGCACCGAATCCGGATCGTCGAGCACCGTGCCGACGACCTCCCGGAGCTCCGCTTCGGGATCGACCGCGTCGTGGTAGTCCTCCGCCGGCGGGTAGTTTACGAGCAGGTCGCCGCCGCTGCGTGCGACCGTCGCGATCGCGTCCTGGACCATCGCCTCGTAGAGGGCCGCGGCTTCGTCGGCGGTGCAGACGTCCGCCTCGACGAGGTCACTCAGGGCGTGGCCCGCCCGCGGCGGCTCGGCCGGCAGCGCGACGACTGTCATGTGCGTGATTCGCTCGCCGACGGCCTTCACCGTTCGGACTTCCGGTCGAACTGGGTTGGTTGCGTGTGTTTTGGCGCTATCACTGGGACTGCAAACCGCTTGGAAGCCCCCTCCCGCTCGACCGGCCGCGACTCGCTGCGCTCCTCGCTCACTCCGTTCGCTGCGGTGCTTGCTTCGCCGGGGCCGGATCGAGCGGTCGGCCCCTTCCAGTCCCATCCCGCGGTGATCTCTCGAATCGCGCGAAACCCCGGCGGCGTGCGCCGGCTCGCTCACTACGGTGACCGACGCGCTGCTTGATGGACGCCGTCCCACGCTCGCCGACTGGGGGGAATCGACGCCCGCGCTTTTCCGGCTGGCGGCTGTCATCGGATACCATGCAGACCGCGCTCCTCGCCGCTGGCGTGCTCCAGATCGCCGATCGCCTCGCCGACCTCGGTCCCGAACTGATCGAGGCCTACTTGCCGCTCGTGCAGCGACTGGGCTGGTTACTCGGCGGCGCCCTGGTCGTGATCCTTCCGGGCTGGTACCTGCTCGTCCCCTCGGTCGTCAGGATCGTCCGCCACCGGAATCGCAACAACCCGACGCTCGAGCAGGCGATCGCCAGGCATCTCCGATTGTTCGTGGTCCTCCTGGGCATCGTGATCGGGGCTGGGGCCGCCGGCTTCACCGGGTTTCTCACGAACTCCGCGATCGTCGTCGCCGCGGCGACGCTCGCGCTCGGCGTCGCGGCCCAGTCCGTCGTCGGCTCGTTCGTCAGCGGGACGGTGCTCGTCGCCGACCCGGAGTTCAACGTCGGCGACTACGTCGAGTGGGCCGACGGCGAGGGGACGATCCGCTCGATTACGCTCCGGGTGACCCGGGTCCAGACCCCCGACGGCGAACTCGTGACGATCCCGAACGACGTACTGACCAAACAGGAGATCACCCGGCCCTTCGGCCACGGCCGCTTTCAGGTCGTCCAGTTCGTCAGCCTCTCCTACGACGACGATCTGGACGCGGCGCTCGCCCAGCTGGAGGCGGTAGCGCAGGACTTAGAGCAGAGCCTCGACGGCCCGAGCCCGCAGGTGTACGTCGACGAGTTCGGCGGCGACGCGGTCGTCGCCAGGGTTCACTACTGGATCGACGACCCCGATCGTCGGGACGTGTTCGCCGTCCGGTCGACCTACGCCCGCTCGGTGAAACGCCGGCTCGACGACGCGGGCCTGACGATTGCACCCGCTGCCAAGCGGGAGCTCCAGGGCGGAATCGAGGTCGCTGAACCGGCCTGAGGCTGTGGGGGTCGCCCCGTGCGAAGCGGCGGTTGGCTCCCGGAATCGGATCGGTATCGGCCCGAACAGAGCGAAGCCCTTTCGCCCCCGCGATTCGAAGCGAGCGTCGATGCACGACGAGCCGCCGACGCCGACCGAACTCGACCGCATCCGCAGGGTCGCGAACTTCCAGTTCGGTCGCGGCGGCGCGGAGGCGCTGTTCCCCGACATCGGCGAGCGCGGGAGCGGGGCCGTCGGCGACGTGACGATCACGCGCACGTCTTCCGGCCGCGTCGAGCAGTGCTTCGACGACGGCGAGCGGCTGTTCACGAAGGAGACCAACGGCCGGTTCGTCCTCTCCGTCGAGGGCGGCCGCCGCATCGTCGACGGGCTCGACGCGCCGCGCCACCGCGTCGAAGTCGGCGAGGAGAGCGTCGAGTTCGTCCGCGAGGGGCGCAACGCGTTCGCGAAGTTCGTCGACACGGCCGACCCCGGGATCCGACAGGGCGACGACGTACTCGTCGTCCA
>ENA-ORDC01002169-ORDC01002169.1-marine-metagenome-genome-assembly--contig:-NODE-2169-length-12584-cov-3.251299_pt1 | contig 12584 bp, 17 predicted proteins | sample MGYA00237783_ERZ508515 | MGnify/ENA primary metagenome ERZ508515 (study PRJEB26186, sample SAMN06268792) | marine metagenome | isolation source: Eden Landing Ponds, San Francisco, CA, USA | place... | reverse complement strand
CTACCGCATCAGCTCGCCGCCGTTCACGTTGAGCGTCTCGCCGGTGACGAAGCCCGCGTCGCGGAGATACGCGACCGCCTCGGCGATGTCCCCGGGCTGGCCGTAGCGACCGCGGGGGATGGCGGCCAGCTCCTCGGCTTTCTCCGCCTCGCTCCGGTCGCTCGTCATGTCCGTCTCGACATGGCCGGGCGCGACCGCGTTCACCCGAATCTCGGGCGCGAAATCGCGGGCGTGGCTCTTCGTCAGCGAGAGGAGCGCGCCCTTCGAGGCCGCGTAGTGGCATTCGATCGCCGCGCCGGTGTACGCGAGGATGGACGAGACGTTCGTGACGGAGGGGCCGGGGTCGGGTGCGCCGTTTCCCCCGTCGGCCTGGTCTGCAGCCTCGCGAAGATACGGGAGCGCGGCCTTCGTACACGCGAACGCCGAGTTGACGTTCGTATCCGTGACGCGGTCGAAATCCTCGGGCGAGAGGCTCTCCGTGTAGACGTGCTGGTCGATGCCCGCGTTGTTTACGAGGTGAGCGACCCCGCCGAAAGCGTCGGCCGCCCGGTCGACGAGCCGCGACGCCTCGTCGGGGTCGGAGACGTCCGCGCCGACGGCGACGGCCTCGACGCCGTGCTCGCGGGCGCGCTCGGCGACCTGCTCGGCGGCGGCCTCGCTGGTGTGGTAGTTGACGGCGATGTCGTACCCGTCGCGGGCGAACTGCAGCGCGATTGCACGACCGATACCGCGGGAGGAGCCGGTGACGACTGCGCTCGGCATACGGGACCGTCAGGCGCCCGGGGTTTGGCTCTACTCCTTCCGGCCGAGGCCGGTTCTGATCGCGGTCTCGGCCGCCTCGAGCGCGGCGTCGGCGTCGAACTCGGCAACGACCGCCTCGAGCTCCTCGCGGGGGGCGTCCGCGAGGTCGCGGGCGTGTCGGGCGATGTTCGGGACGGCACGGATGATGTTGTCCACGACGGGGACCGCGGCGACCTGCGCGGAGCGCGACAGCGGGTTGAGGTCGACGACGATCTCCGTCTTGCCCATCGCGGCGAGCGCCTCGGCGCGGTCGCCGTCCTCCAGCGGGACGAGCACGACGTCCGCGTCGCCGATGCCGTCGCTGTCGACCGTCGCGCGGGCGTGGTCGAGGCCGGGAATTCGGCCGTCGCCCGTGAGCCCCTTCACCTCGTCGGCGCCGTGCTCGCGGAGGTGCGTCGCGATGGCCTCCATCCGCTCGTCGGTGCGGTTGAACAGGTTCACCTCGATGTCTGCACCCGTGACCGCCGCCAGCTCGACCACCTCACCGGGGACGAGCGCGGCGACGTTGCCGTTGACGGAGACGACGGGATGCTCAGCAAGCAGGAAGTGGGCGGCCGCGGCGCGGGCCGCAGCGTCGGCGCTCTCGGTCGTCCGCTCGCCGAGCAGGTAGTCGTACGCCTCGCCGCGCCCCTGCGCGATGAGCCCCTGCCGCGACGTGATGCCGAGCTCGACGCCGTGTTCGATGCGATGCCGGGTCAGAAGCGACTCGTAGCGGGGGTGCGACTCCGGTATCTCCGTCTCGTCGTTCGGGTCGACGGGAATCTGCGGCTCCTCGCTCATAGCCGTGGCTCGGTCGTGGGGGTACATAGGCGACGGGGTTCCCGGACCCGGGGCGTCGGCTACGGTCGGATTCCCGCTCCCGGCGGATGGATTCGGCAGGCTTCGGGGTCGTAGCCGGCGTCCGAGAGGCCGGTGCCGAGACAGAACGCTGTCTCGCCGAGCATCGCCATCGACGCCGTCCCGCCGGCGTCGTCGACGGCAGCGAGCACGTCGCGCAGGTCATCGGTGAGCAGCCCCGCGTCCTCGGCGAACGTTCGGGAGGCGTCGACGAACGCCGGCAGCGTGGGCGTCGAGCGAACCTGCGAGAGCGCGCGCTCGCCCGCGGTCGACAGCGTCGAGGTGTCGCCAGCGAGCACCGCTTCGGTGGAGAGCCCACCGATAGCGAGGTACTCCACGCGCGAGCGGCCGGGCACGCCGTCCATCCTGCCGTACCCCGGCGCGCCCGGTTCGAGCCGGAGGGGGACGCCGCCGCGAGCCTGTGCGACCACGTCGCCGAGCCCCGTCCCGGATTCGACCTCCGCGCGGTGAGCGAGCGTCACGAGGTCGTTCTCCGAGCGAGCGAGGTCGGCAGCCGCGGTCGCCGCGAGCGCCGTCCCGAGCGCCATCGCGCCGCTGACGCCGAAGCCGGCGCCGAGCGGAAGCGGCGTCTCGCAGGCGACGCGTGCCTCGACGCCGAGCGCGTCGAGCACGCGGCCGACCGGCTCGACGTCGATGGGGTCGCCGTTCAGCGTGAGGCCGTTCCCCTCGGTGACCGTCGTCTCGACACCGTGCGAGAGGGCGACGCCGCCGCCCCGGGAGCCGGCCCGCGCGGGGTCGTCGTGCGGGTGGGCGCTGAAGAAGCCCGTGACGTGGCCGGGGACGAACGCCGTCGCCTCGTCCATGCGCTTACGGGCTCAGCCGCTGGCGGTCGCGGGGGAACAACACCGCCTCGCGGATGTTGTCGAGGTCGAGCATCGTCATGATCAGCCGCTCGCCGCCGAGCCCCCAGCCGGCGTGGGGCGGCATCCCGTATTTGAACATCTTCGTGTAGTACTCGAACGCGTCGGGGTCGAGCCCCTGCTGTTCGAACCCCTCGATGAGCCGGTCGTGGCGGTGTTCACGCTGGCCACCAGAGACGAGCTCCATCCGCGGGTGCATCATGTCGAACCCGGTCGACAGCGTCTCGTCGCCGTCGTGGTCCTTGATGTAGAACGGCTTGATCTCGGAGGGCCAGTCGGTGATGAAGTAGTGCTCGCCGACGTCCTCGCCGAGCGCGTGTTCGCCCTCGGTCGGGAGGTCGTCGCCCCAGACGAGCTGCTCGTCGAGCGCGCCGGTCGCGTTGATGCGCTCGATGGCCTCCTCGTAGGTGAGCCGCGGGAACTCCCCCGAGGGGACCTCGAACTCGTCGGCGATACCGAGCGCCTCGAGCTCCGCCCGGCAGTTTTCGTCGACGGCCTCGTAGGCGGCTTTCACGACCGCCTCGCAGACGTCCATCGCCTCCGTGTGGTCGAAGAAGGCCGACTCGAAGTCGATGGAGGTCGCCTCGTTGAGGTGGCGCGGCGTGTTGTGTTCCTCGGCGCGGAAGATGGGGCCGATCTCGAAGACGCGCTCCAGCCCGGAGCCGACCATCAGCTGTTTGAACAGCTGCGGGCTCTGGTTCATGAACGCCTCCTCGCCGAAGTAGGTGATGGGGAACAGCTCGGTGCCGCCCTCAGTCCCGGTGGCGACGATCTTCGGCGTGTTGATCTCCGTCGCGGCGAACGAGCGGAACGCCTCGCGCACGGCGCGAAGCACCTCGGCGCGGATCTCGAACACCGCTTTGGCCTCGTCGCGGCGCAGGTCGAGCGTGCGGTTGTCGAGCCGGGTCGGTAGCTCCGCGCCGACCTTCCCGGAGGGGTCGAGCGGGAGCTGCGTCTCGGCGGCGGCGATGACCTCGATATCGGTCGGGACGACCTCGACGCCGGTCGGCGCGCGCGGCTCCTCCTCGACAGCGCCATCGACGCGGACGACGGATTCGCGGCTGGCGTCGAGGCCGGTCTCGACAAGCTCGTCGTCCATCTCGTCTTTCTCGAGTTTGACCTGAATCCGCCCGGTCGTGTCCCGAACGATGAGGAACGCGATACCTCCGAGGTCGCGGATCTCGTGGACCCAGCCCGCGACCGTGACGGTCGCGCCCGGCTCCGCGTCGGCCGCGTACGTGCGGTTTTCCATACGTCTCGTTTCTGGCGTAGGCGACTTAAGCCCGGTCTTTCCCCGGCGACGATTCACACCCGAGGAGTACGCTTATTACGGGCGGTCGACCGTCAGTCCTCGTCGACATCCACGTACGTCTCGACGAGCTGCGCGGAGCCACGGCGGAGCCGCTCACTCACCGCCTGTGCCGACACCCCGAGCTCGTCGGCAAGCTCCGCGGTCGTCACCTTCCGCGGCACCGAGAAGTAGCCCCGCTGGTACGCGAGCCGTAGCGTCTCGCGCTGCTCGCTCGTCAAGGGCGCGCCGGGACGCTCGTCGGTGTCTTCGTAAATTCCCTTCAGCCGAAACTCGACACCCTCGGCGACGAGGGCGTCGCGGTACGCGGCGGCCGCGGCGCGACTCGGGAAGCGGAGCCGCAAGTGCCACCACCCGTCCGCGAACCGCGCCGAGAGCCCCTCTCCGCCGTGGTCGACCCACAGCGGGTACAGCACCGTCTCGACCGCGTCGGTGGCGCGGACGCGGTAGAGCCGGCGGTCGCCGTGGTCGCTCAGCGTCGTCGGGTCGGCGACGGTCGGGTCCGTCTCCAGCGCGGCCTCGAACCCCGGCAGGTCCCCTTCGACCCACGCGAACAGCTGTGGGTGTGTCGGTTCGAACGCCGCCACCCCCTCGATCTCGAGGGACACGTCGGCGGCATCGAGCGTGGGCCCGAGCACGAGCCCGTCGGACCGGAACCCGTGTTCGATGACGACGCTCATCCGCCGCGACCGAGTCCCCGTTCCGTTCGGCCACCCATCGGACATCTCCCGCCCATCAGACACCCACCGACCGTTCGACGAGCCGCGCGGAGCCACGGCGGAGCCGCTCGCTCACCGCCTGTGCCGACACACCGAGCTCGTCGGCAAGCTCCGTGGCGGTGACCTCCCGCGGCACCGAGAAGTAGCCCCGCCGGTACGCGAGCCGCAGCGTCTCGCGCTGTGGCTCGGTCAGCCCGTCCAGCTCTCGCTCCGTCCCGTCCGCGTCGTAGCGACGGCTGACCCGGAGCTCCGCGCCCGACTCTTCGAGGAAGGAGACGTAGCTATCGAACGCCGCCGCGTCGGGGAACCGCGTCCGGGCGTACCACCAGCCGTCCTCGAAGGTGGCTTCGAGCCGCGACGCACCGAGCCGCGCGAGCTCCCCGTGCGTGACGAGCCGCGTCGCGTCGGTGGCCTGAAGTCGGTAGAGGCGGCTCCCGGGACCCTCGTTGAGCACGGTCACGTCGGTCACCGTCGGGTCCGCCGCCAGCGCCGCATCGAAGCCCGGCAGGTCACCCTCCACCCAGACGAAGAGTATCGGCCGGGAGGGGTCGGTGGCGACCATATTTTCGAGCACGAGCCGAACGTCGACGGCGTCGAGCGTGGGCGCGAGCACGAACCCGTCCGACCGGAGCGCGTACTCGACGATGATACTCATTTTTTCGCCGACACGTGTTCGACTGATATAATTCCCGGTGTCCGGACAGTTCAGGTCGTGGCCGGCGCTACTCCGAGACGCCCGCCGTCGCCTCGCGGCGTGCGTCCTTCGCCCCCTCCACCGTCTCGCGGACGGCATCGCTCCCCTCGTCGTGAACGAGGTCGCCGACGACGACCGTGTCGGCGTGTCGTCCCATCTCGTATGCGGCCTCGTAGTCGCCGATGCCGCCGCCGTAGAACAGCGTCGCCTCGTCGAGCGCGTCGTGGGCCGCGCCGACGATGTCGGGGTCGCCGAAGGTTCCCGAGTACTCCACGTAGACGATCTCCTGACCGAACATCCGCTCGGCCACCTCGGCGTACGCGGCCACGTCGGCCGCGTCGAGGGCACAGTCGGCCTCGGTGTACTCGGCGACCGACGAGTCGGGGTTGAGGACGATGTACGCCTCCGTGAACGTGCGCGCCCAGTCGATGTCGCGGTCCTCCTTCACCCAGTGGCAGTGTGCGCCGGTGAGCCAGAACGGGTCGCCGGCGTTGAGCACGACGGGGACGAGGAAGCCGTCGAGGTTCTCGTCGTGGACGACCACATCAGCGTGCGACGGCTCGATGTAGCAGTCGACGTCGTTGGCCGCACACGCCTCGATGCACGGCTCCACGAACCGTGACATCTTCTCTTCGGTCATCCCGAGCGTGCCGCCGATCTCGACGGCGTCGGTCCCGGTCGCGCAGACATCGTCGAACGTCTCGTCCCCGTACAGCTCCTTGTCGGGGTCGAGCTTCACGATGTGGTCCCAGTCATCCCACGGTGCTGTCATACCTGCCGGAACCGGGCGTGGGGGCAAAACCCCTTCGGATGGGTAGGTCCGTATCCGGTGGTTCAGGCGAGCTACGGGGAGGTGTTCGCCGCCTAAACCGCTCCCGATGCCTCGTTCGGACCGCACTCGTCGTATCGTCTCGCCGGACCGCGCGGCTACACCCACGCAAGCGCTTTTACCGGAACACGCCTCAGTCGGGAGCAGAAACCGTGCCGGAGAAGACACCGCAGGGCACCTCCGTCGGCGTCGACGACCCCTACGCGTTCGTCGAGCGGTGCGACCACGCCACCGACGACGGGCGGTGTCGGTACGCGGCCGAACACGGCCGTCACGACCCGGAGTTCGCCGCCGAGCGCCGCGCCGACGACCTCCGGTGTCCCGCCGCCGACCCGGACGGCGAGTGGTCGTGGGCGGACTGCCCCCACTTCCGGGCGCGACAGCGCGACCGCGAGTGCGTCCGCTGCGGGCTCGCGGAACACCGGCGCGCACACGACGACGAGCGACCGCTGCTCGAGGAGCACCACCTCTCGTATCCGGACGACGAGCGGCAGGAACTCGCCCACGAGGTGACCGTCTACCTCTGCCGGTGGTGTCACGCGAAGGTCCACGGCTCGTGGGCGCGGGTCGACGACGACGCGAGTCCGGACCCAGAAGCCATCGCCGCGAAGGAGGGCCGCCGCGCCGCAGAACTGTCCGAGGCAAGCTTCGAGACGGCGGCCAAACGCTACGACGAGCGGGACGGATAGCCACGTTCGTGTATATTCGGATGCCGAACGAGCGGTTTCCCGGAGGTTTTTCACCACGTACGCGCTATCCGTGGTATGACGCGAATCGTCGTGGTCGACAACCACGGGCAGTTCACCCACCTCGAACACCGGACGCTCCGGGACCTCGGCGTGGACGTGGAGACGGTCGAAAACGACACCCCACCGTCGGAGACGGCGGCGGACGGCTACGTGCTGTCGGGCGGCCCCGACATGGACCGCGTCGGCCACGCGCCGGCGTACCTCGACGCCGACGTGCCGGTACTCGGCATCTGTCTCGGCCACCAGCTGATGGCGCTGGAGCTCGGCGGGGCCGTCGAGTCCGGCGAGTACGGCGGCTACGCGGACGTGACTGTTTCCATCGACGACCCCGAAGATCCGCTCGTCGGCTCGCTCCATCCGGAGACGCGGGTGTGGGCGAGCCACGCAGACGAGGTCGTCGAGCTGCCGCCCGGCTTCGAGCGGACGGCGACCAGCGACGTCTGCGACATCGAGGCGATGAGCGATACCGACCGCGACCTCTACGGCGTACAGTGGCATCCGGAGGTCGCCCACACGGAGCGCGGCGAGGAGCTGTTCGAGAACTTCATCGCGCGCTGTGAGCGGCTGGCGACCACCGGCGCACCGTAGCCGCCCGTCGTCAACCCCGTGGACTGCGGGCGCTTTCGCTGTCAGTAGGGTTATCAGTGACCGGAGAGAATCGCGACTAATGACCGCGACGCAGGGAGACCTCGCCTCGCTCTCGCGGTTCATCTTCCGCGCGCCGAGCTGGTACTCCAGCCTCGGTTTCGCCCTCGTCATCGCCGCGCTCGCCGGCGTCGCCGCCTTCGACTCCCGGTTCGTCCTGGAGGACGCGTGGCAGGGAATCTTCTTCATCGGCGTCCCGACCGTCGTCGCCAGCGGGCTCACTCCCTACGTCGACCAGCGGCTCGGGGGACAGCTCACGCCAAATCGCGCGTCGCTGCTCGCGCTGGTGTGTGAACTGCTCGTCGTCGGGGTGCTCGTCGTCGCGGGCGCCATCGCGGTCCTGTCGGCGCGGTTCGGACAGGGGTTCGTCTTCGACGCGCTGCTGGCCGCGCTCGCGGCCGTCTTCGCCCTCCGACTGCTCGTCGTCATGGCCGTCTCGCATCGCTCGCCGCTGCGCGCGAGCGTCCCTGCCAGCATTCAGACGGCTGCAGGCGGCGCGCTGCTGTTCGTGTACAGCGGCACCGTTCGCTTCCTCGAGATCGGTGGCCCCCTCGCCCGGTCGTACCTCTCCCGGCCAGAGGTCGCCCCGGAGGAGCTGCTCGTCGTCGTCCCCTCCGACTTCCTGCTGCTCGCGGGAATGTGCGTGTTCTACGCCGCTGCCGTCACGCTGTTCGTCGCCGTCATCGACCGGCCGTGGAAGCAGTCGATGGGCATCTCGGTGCTCGATTTCGTCCGCGGCTTCGTCGGCCACATCGCGGAGGGGAGCCGCGAGCTCGAGGACTTCTTCGAGCAGATCGGCGAGGAGGCGGTCGTCCCTGTCACCGTCCTCTCGTTCCGCGGTAGCGACGGCGAGAAGGCCCGGTTCGTCCTCCCGATGATCCACCCCGGCCCGATGGGCGACATCGGCGGCGGGAACCTCCCCGAGCAGGTCGCACGGCAGGCCGATGGACTCGCCTTCCCGCCGCACGCGACCGCCGGCCACGACTTCAACCTCGTCACCGCCCGTGAGGTGGAGACGCTGCTCGACGCTGCCGACCGTGCGATGGACCGGCTGGAGTACCACGACGACGCGACCGAGAGCGTCCGCGTCACCGAGGGGGAAGCGACGCTGCTCGCGCAGGCGTTCGGCGACGACGCGTTCATGACCGCGACGTACTCGCCGGGCTTCGCCGACGACGTGGAGTACGCCGTCGGCCTCTCCGCGAAGGCGGAGGCCCGGCAGGGCGGGCTCTCGGACGTGATGCTCGCCGATGCACACAACTGCAACAACGGGCTCGCGGGCGAGGACCTCGGCCACGTCGTCCCCGGATCGAAACGGTCGTTCGACATGATCGAGGGGGCCCGCCTCGCCGGCGACGCGCTCGCCGGGGCCGACCGGCATTCCCTCTCGCTCGGCGTCGCGTGGGACCGGACGCCGTGGGAACCGATAGACGGCATCGGTCCGCTCGGCATCCGAGTTGCCGTCACGGAGGTCGCGGACCAGCGGACGGCGTACGTGCTCGTCGACGGGAACAACATGGAACCGGGGCTCCGCGACTCGCTCGTCGCGACGCTCGAACGGCAGGTCGACCACGCGGAGGTGTTGACGACCGACACCCACATCGTCAACACCGTCGAGGCGTCGAATCAGGTCGGCGAGAACCTCGACGTCGAGGCGCTCCGGGCGCAGGTCGTCGATCTCGTCGAGGCGGCGACGGCCGACCTCGAACCCGTCGAGGCGGGGATGGCGACCGAGCGCGCCGAAGTAACCGTCTTCGGCAACGACCGGACGGAGGCGCTCGCCTCCCACGCGAACGCCATGGTGCAGATGGGTGGCGCGCTCGCCGGCGCGTTCATCCTCGCGGTGACCGCGGTGTCGGTCATCCTCTTCTTCCTCACCTGAGCCGTCGCTGGCGGGTGAACGTCGCCCGGCGCAGTCGGCGCCGGAGAATCGGACCGCGGCCTACGCCTCGTCGAACAGCTCGTCCACGGCCGACCGCGCCGCGAGCGCGGCGTCCTCGGCGACCTGTGCCTGCTCGTCGTCACCGGGGACGTTGAGATACACGTCGACGTCGAGCACGCCCTCCTCGAACGTGACGGTCACGTCGAGGTCACGCACCTCGCTTTTCGTGTACCGGGAGAAGACGAGCCCCTCGGCTGCCTCGCTCGCGGCCCGGACGACCTCCTCGTGGGTCGGCTCGTCGTCGGCCGCATCGCCGTTCTCGTTCGCCGGTGCCCCGTCGCTCATCTACGCGCCGCCGGGACCCTGCGGCCCCTGCGGGCCGCCCATGCCGCCGCCCTGCTGGAGCATCTGCTGGAGCTCCTCCTGCAGCTCCTCGAACTGCTCCTGGACGCGCTGTTCCTGCTTCTCCAGCGTGTCGGTGCGGATCTCGAGCGAGTCGACCTTCTCCTCGAGTGCCTCGTACGCCTCGTCGTACTCCGTCGAGACGAGCAGCTCGCCGACCTCGCGGTACATCTCCGTATCCTCGTCGAGCCCCTCGAGCGCTTCGAGGGCGGTCTCGGACTCGCGCAGCGTCGTCTCGGCCTGCTGCTTCTGGGCTGCGACCTGCTGTGCGGTCTCCTGAAGGTCCTGGAGCTCCTCGATCTTCTCCTGTGCTTCCGGCGGAAGGTTACCCTGCATATCCGGCGCGACGGGCTTGCCACCCAAAAACCCCCGCTTTCCGTGCCGAGCCCCGTTCGCGTCGTATCAGGCGCAGGCGACCGACTCGGCGACCTCGACCAGCGTCGTCCACGTGTTCAGCCCCGCACGAAGCGCCGTGAGGTCGTCGGCCGCGACGACGACCCTCACCGTCTCACCCTCGCTGGTAACGGTCGCCTCGGTGCGCTCGCCGTCGATGTCACCGGCCTCGAGTTCGACGCTGCGAGCGACGTGCTCTGCGGTTGCCGAAGCGTCGTACTCGAAAACGAGCGTCACCGAATGCGGGCGCGTCACTCGACCTCGATGGTCTTGATGTCGCGGCTCCGCTCCTTCAGCAGGACGCGGTGGCCGCAGTACGGACAGCGGACGCCCCCGTACTCGTCGAGGTTCACGTCGCGCTTACAGCGGGAACACTTGTACGTCATTACTCCTCGTCGCCGAGCGCGGCGCGCAGCGAGCGGCGCACCGTGCGACCCGCCGGGGTCTCCGGCCGGTAGGTGCCGCCGGCGAACTTGTGGCCGCAGGCGCCACACTGCCAGATGGCGGTTCCCTTTCGGTCGACGCGGTCCTCGCCACAGGACGGGCAGGCGTGGTCGGCGTTCGTGTCCTCCTCGATCTCGGCGACGCGGCGGCGGGCGACGCGGCCGTAGCGCGCCCCGAACCGACCGGCACTCCCGGTCTTGCTCTTGGCCATAGTATCGGAACGAACTCGTCTCGGCGGCATAAGTCCTGCGAGACGCGGCGGAAGCGGACCGGCAAGGCTCTTGTCGGCCCGCGGCGACCGGCCGACGTGCGCCTCCCAACGGCCGGCGTCGTCGACCGCGACGGGTTCCTCGCGGTCGGCGCGCTCGTCGGCGCCCTCGGCTGGTCGACGACGGTCGCGCTCGCGTTGTTTCCCGGACTTGCGACCCGGCCGACCGTCGCGGTGCTCGTCGTCTGGGCAGTGCTCGTCGCGCTGATGGTCGCCGTCGGCGCCGTCGCGACCACGGACACCGTCCGCTTCTCGCGGCCGCTCTTTGCCTTCGGCGTCGCCAACGGGCTCGCGGCCCTCGCCACCGCGCTCGCGTTTCTCGGCACCCTCCCGGAGATGACATACGTCGTCGCGTGGGGGCTCGCCGGCGCGGTCGGCTACGGCGTCGCGGCTCGCACGGTTCCCGGACCGGACGCACGGGTGTACGGCGTCGCCGCCGTGCTCGACCTGTTCGCGGCGGGGGCGATAGCCGCCCTTCCGGGCTGGCTCGCGCTCGCGCTCGTCGGCGTCTGCCACGTCGTCCCGCTCGCGGCCGTGAGCTCCCGGACGACGTGGGGACCCACCCTCGTCGTCGCCGCGTACGGGTCGGTGTTCCTCGCCGGGCTCACGTACCTGTTCACCTTCGCGCCGCCGTGACTACTCCCGCAGTTCGGCGTCGCGGAGCGCATCGTTCAGGTCGTCGCGGACGTGTTCGCCCATCTCGCGGTCGCTCGCGGTGGTGACGATGCGGTTCTCCTGTACCGAGGAGCCGTCGCGCAGCAGCAGTCGGACGTTGCCGTTGGCGTCGGCCCGGGTCGCCTTCGCGCGGACGCCCGACCGGGAACCCGAGCCGCCGGCGTCGATGGGGCCCGGGATGATCTTCTTCACGTGCGGGTGGCCGCCGACGGTTCTGACCACCTGCCGGCCGGTCCGGTCGCCGATGAGCGTGGAGTGGCTCCCGCCCAGCTTCTCGGCGACGGGTTTGTCGACGACCTCCAGCGGCGCGTCGTCCTGTCGCGCGAGAACGGCCGCGACGGGGTCATCGTCGGCCACCCGGTACAGCGAGTAGTGGAGTTCGCCGCGAACCGCGGTGAGCACGTCGCGGTCGCCGGCAGCGTACACCTCTTCCGGTCGCTTGCGGTGGACCTCGTCGGCGATGAGCCCGGCGAAGTTGCGGAGCTCGCGGGGCTCCTGTTCGGGGTCGTCCTCGGGGTGGGTCGTCACCGTCCGACGGGCGACCGGCTCGGCGTCACACAGACACGTGACGGTCGCGCGGTCGCGGGCCAGGTCGAGCACGACCGCGTCCGTGTTCGGCGACCGGCAGGTGAGACAGAAGTCCCCAGGGCGTTCGAGCGGCGTCCCACACTGCCGGCAGTCCATACCGAAAGGGAGGTCGTCGCGCCCGATAAGCGGCGCGGCTCCGACCGGCGACTCACTCCTTTCGCAGTTCGGCGACGTAGTCGCCCGTCGAGTCGAGCGCGTTCGGCTCGACGACCTCGTGGAGCTCCCAGACCGTCGGGCCGAGCACCTCGCGCATCTCCGCGGGCGAGACCATGAGGTAGTCGAACCACGGCGACGCGCGCCGCCCGTAGCGGGTACGGATGCGGAGCGCACCCCCCCAATCGACCCCGTTCGCGGTTGAACTCGTGGTACGCGGTGTGCGCCGGCTCGTCCGTCGCGTAGGGATCACGCGTCGCGGCAAGTATCCGGGCGTCGTCGGTCGTGACGGCCGCGAGGGCACCGAGGATTCGC
>ENA-ORDC01002168-ORDC01002168.1-marine-metagenome-genome-assembly--contig:-NODE-2168-length-12587-cov-3.491687_pt1 | contig 12587 bp, 12 predicted proteins | sample MGYA00237783_ERZ508515 | MGnify/ENA primary metagenome ERZ508515 (study PRJEB26186, sample SAMN06268792) | marine metagenome | isolation source: Eden Landing Ponds, San Francisco, CA, USA | place... | reverse complement strand
CGAGGCGCGGGAGCTGATCCTGGGCGCGCTGGCGGACGCGTACCTGCAGGTCAGCGTGTTCGTGGCCGCCACCCTCGGGGCGATCTACTACCTCGAGCAGCGGCTCGACGTCGACGTCGCCGACCTGCTGGCGCGCTACCACCGCTGGCAGGTGCCGGTGGCCGCGGCGCTGGGCGCCCTGCCCGGCTGCGGCGGCGCCGTCGCGGTGGTGACGCAGTACGTCCGCGGCTCGATCTCGTTCGGCGCGCTGGTCTCGGTCCTATGCGCGACGATGGGCGACGCCGCCTTCCTGCTGCTGGCCGCGGAACCGCAGACCGGCCTGCTGGTGTTCGCCATCGGCTTCGTGGTCGGCACGCTGTCCGGCTATGCCGTCGACGCCCTGCACGGCACCGACTTCCTGCGCGCAGACCACCCCGAGGTGCCGGAGCACATGCCGCGGAACGCGGCGCCCCGCCTGACCCCGTTGCGGCCGATCTGGGCGGTGCTGTTCGTGCCGGGCCTGATCCTCGGCATCCTCGACCTGGCGACGGTCGACACCGACGCGCTGTTCGGGCCGCTGGCGGCGTTCGGGCCAACGCAGATCATCGGCGTCGCCGGCGCGTTGCTCGCCTTCTTCATGTGGACGCTGGACCCCGAGCTGAAGTTCGATCCCGGCGTGTCGCGCGCCGGCGGCGCCTTCACCCGCACGGTGGACACGACGAACTTCGTCACCGTCTGGGTGATCGTCGGCTTCCTGGTCTACGAGCTCGGCGTGTTCTTCACCGGCGTCGACCTGGCGCGCCTGTTCGACACCTGGGCGCCGCTGATCCCGGCGCTGGCGGTGGTGGTGGGCTTTCTGCCCGGCTGCGGCCCGCAGATCGTCGTGACCACGCTGTACATCACCGGCACGATGCCGCTGTCCGGCCAGCTCGCCAACGCGATCTCCAACGACGGCGACGCCCTGTTCCCCTGCATCGCCATCGCCCCCAAGGCCGCCGCCGTGGCCACGCTGTACAGCGGCGTCCCGGCGCTGCTGGTGGGCTACGCGACCTATCTCTGGGTCGGGTGATCGGCGCCCTTCGTAGGGTGAATTCGCCGCGCGAGCGGCAATCTACCATTCGATCCCCGGGCACAGGTGGTGGATTGCTTCGCGAATCCACCCTACGCAACGCCCCTCCGGACGACGCGGTGGCGGGCATGAAAAAGCCCCGGCCGTAGGCCGGGGCTTTCCGCGTCTCGACAGCGCCCGTGCGTCAGCGCGAGTAGTACTCGATCACCAGGTTGGGCTCCATCGTGACCGGGTAGGGTACGTCGGCCAGTTTGGGCGCGCGCACGAACTTGGCTTTTAGGTCGCCGGCGTCGAGCTCGATGTAATCGGGGATGTCGCGCTCGTTCGACTCCAGGCCCTCGGCGACCAGCAACATGTCCTTCTTGCGCGGATCGACCTGCACCACGTCGCCGTCCTGCACCTTGTAGGAGGGCACGTTGACGCGCCGGCCGTTCACCAGCACGTGGCCGTGGTTCACGAACTGCCGCGCGGCGAACACGGTGGGCACGAACTTGGCGCGGTAGACCAAGCTGGCCAGCCGGCGCTCCAGCAGCTCGATCAGCACCTCCGAGGTGTCGCCCTTCCGGCGCACCGCCTCGTCATAGTAGTGCCGGAACTGCTTCTCGCCGATCGAGCCGTAGTAACCCTTCAGCTTCTGCTTGGCGGCGAGCTGGATGCCGAAGTCCGACGGCTTCTTGCGGCGCTGGCCGTGCTGGCCGGGGCCGTAGGCGCGCTTGTTGAATGGGCTCTTCGGGCGGCCCCAGAGGTTGACGCCGAGGCGCCGGTCGATTTTGTACTTCGATGTCTTGCGCTTGCTCATTTTGCGAGCGATCTCCTAACCGATTGAGATGGCCGCGCTTTTGCGTTTTTCACGGTATCGCGCGTTGATGTCCCGGTAGTCCCTGCCCCGCCGGACGCGCCGCCTCTGGCGGCCGCCCTCGATCGGCGAGCGGGCGGGGAACGGCCCCGCAGGCCGGCCCACTTTCCCAGGAAGTGCGGCGGACACTACGAACGCCGCCGCGGATGTCAACAAAGAAGGTTCGCCTCGGCGGCATGCGAAGGTCGCGGTGCCGCGCGCCCGCTCAGCTCACGCTCCCCGCGAGGACGCTGAACTCGGCCGCGGTGATGATGTCCCGGGTGGAGACGATGCCGATCACCTCGCCGTCCTCCACCACCGGCAGGTGCCGGAAGCCGATGTCGCGCATCAGCCGCAGCGCGTGGGTGATGTCGTCGTCCGGCGCGACGGTGACGAGGTCCTTCGACATCACCTCGTCGACGCGCGTCGTCTCGGCGTCGCGCTTGTCCGCGACCACGCGGTACAGGCCGTCGCGCTCGGTGAAGATGCCGACCAGCTCGCGCCCGTCCATCACCAGGATCGCGCCGACCCCCGCCTGCTTCATCAGCGCGGCCGCCGCGGCGACGCTGGCGTCCGGCGCGACCGCGCAGAACTTGCGTTGGATCAGGACCTGGCTGACCAGTCGGGCCATGAGCGGTTCCCCGTAAACGCGGTCGATGGTCGCGTGCGTGTGAGTGTGCGGTCGCGGGCGGCGGCGTGCAATGCGTAGGGCATCCCGGCCCGCTGGGGTTCTCGCACCCTACCCGTCCGGGTCCTCTTCCGACTGCGCCGTGCGCTTGCGTTTGCGCGGCATCTTGGGCGCCAGGTACAGGGCGGAGACGACGCCCTGCAGGCTTTCCACCTCGGCCTTGGTCAGGCGGGCGCGGGCGAACACGTTGCGCAGGTTGCGCACCATCGCCGGGCGCTTGTCGGGGATGTTGAAATAGCCGGTGGCCTCCAGGCTGTCCTCCAGACGCCGGAAGAAGCCTTCCAGCTCGGCCTGGGTCGCCGGCCGGCCGCTCGGTCCGGCGCCGGCCAGCAGTTGCTCGCCCGGGGTAACATCGGCCGCCGTCCACCACTCGTAGGCCACCAGCAGCACCGCCTGGGCCAGGTTCAGCGACGTGAAGCCGGGGTTCAGCGGCACCTGGATCACCGTGTCGGCGAGCGCGATCTCGTCGTTCTCCAGGCCGGCCTTCTCCGGCCCGAACAGCACCGCGGCCGGCCCGTCGCCGCGAGTCGCAGCGTGCAGATCGGGCCCGGCCGCGCGCGGCGTCAGCACCCGCTTCACCTGGTCGCGCGGGCGTGCGCTGGTGGCGTAGACGCGGGCCATCTCGGCGACCGCGGCCCGGCAGTCGTCGTAGACGCGGGCGCGTTCCACCACCCAGTCGGCGCCCACCGCCGCCGCGGTCGCGTCCGGGTTCGGCCAGCCGTCGCGCGGCGCCACCAGCCGCAGGTCGTCCAGCCCGCAGTTCAGCATCGCCCGCGCGGCCATGCCGATGTTCTGGCCGAGCTGCGGGCGGACCAGGACGACGGCGGGTTTCGGGGTATCGGTGGTGGTCATCGGATGCTGGCGGTCCCGGAGCCGGCGGTGTGCCACCCCCATCCCGGCCTTCCCCCTTCAAGGGGGAAGGGGAAGGTCGGCACGGCGCCGCGGACGGGTCCCTTCCCCCTTGATGGGGGAAGGTCAGGATGGGGGTGAGTCACGGACTCTCCGAGAATCATCCCGACACAGACCACGACGCCAAACCGCCGCCCTACTCGGCTACGGCGGGCGCGAGGCCCTCCTGGTAGAGCTTCCAGGTGATGCCGTCGTGCAGCGCGTTGAACGAGGCGTCGATGATGTTGGTGGAGACGCCGACGGTGGTCCAGGTGCGGCCCTGCTGGTCGGCGCTTTCGATCATCACGCGGGTGACCGCGCCGGTGCCGGCCTGGGGAGTCAGGATGCGCACCTTGTAGTCGGTCAGGCGCATGTCCTCGAGCTGCGGGTAGGCCTGCAGCAGCGCCTTGCGCAGCGCCCGATCCAGCGCGTTCACCGGACCGTTGCCGTTGGCCACCGTCATCGTCTCGTGCCCGGCCACCACACTGGTCACGGTGGCCTCGGACTCGGTCACCAGCTCGCCCATCGCGTTCCAGCGCCGGTCGTCCATCACCCGGAAGCGGCTGAGCCCGAAGTAGTCCGGCACCTGCCCCAACGCGCGCCGCGCCAGCAGCTCGAAGCTGGCCTCGGCGCCGTCGTAGGCGTAACCCTCGAACTCGCGCGCCTTGACCTGGTCCACCAGCGTCTGCACCGCCGGATCGGAGCCGTCCATATCGATGCCGATCTCGCGGAACCGGGCCAGGATGTTGGACCGCCCGGACTGGTCGGAGACCACGATGTGGCGCTGGTTGCCGACCAGCGACGGCTCGATGTGCTCGTAGGTGCGCGGGTCCTTCTCGACGGCGGAGACGTGCAGCCCGCCCTTGTGGGCGAAGGCGCTCTCGCCGACGTAGGGCGCGTTGCGCGACGGCGCCCGATTGAGCCGCTCGTCGAGCAGCCGTGACAGGCCGGTGAGCTCCTTCAGCTGCTCCGCCGTGAAGCGGGTCTTGTAGTCGCTCTTCAGCGCGATCGAGGCGATCAGCGAGATCAGGTTGGCGTTGCCGCAGCGCTCGCCCAGCCCGTTCAGCGTGCCCTGTACGTGCCGCGCCCCGGCGCGCACGGCGGCCAGCGAGTTGGCGACGGCGTTGCCGGTGTCGTCGTGGGTATGGATGCCCAGCCGGCCGCCGGGGATGCGCTGGGCCACCTCGCCGACGATGCGCTCGATCTCGTCGGGCAGCGTGCCGCCGTTGGTGTCGCACAGCACGATCCAGCGCGCGCCGCCTTCGTAGGCCGCCTCGACGCAGCGCAGCGCATACTCGCGGTTGCCCTTGTAGCCGTCGAAGAAGTGCTCGGCGTCGAACACCGCCTCGCCCTTGCGGCGCTTGGCGGTGGCGACGCTGTCGGCGATCACTTCCAGGTAGTCCTCGCGGTCCACGCCCAGCGCCAGGTCGACGTGGAAGTCCCAGGTCTTGCCGACCAGGACCAACCCGTCGCAGCGCGCGTTCATCAGCGCCGCCATGCCGGGATCGTTGTCGGCGGACCGGCCGACCCGGCGGGTCATCCCGAAGGCGACCAAGTGCGCGTGGCTCAGCGCCGGCGGATCCTCGAAGAAAGCGTCGTCGGTCGGATTGGCGCCGGGCCAGCCGCCCTCGACGTAGTCGACGCCCAGCGCATCCAGCGCGTGCGCCAACGTGCGCTTGTCGGCCACCGAGAAGTCGACCCCCTGGGTCTGCTGGCCGTCGCGCAGCGTGCTGTCGAAGAAGTGGACGCGGTCGTCCGCGTCGCGTGCGTCAAGGCTCATCGCCCCAGATCCCGGACCATCGCGTTATTCACGGGTCTTAAGGCGCGTGTGCCGGTGCGGTCAATGTTCCACGGCTGCGGGACGCCTGCGGTGCGAGCGGGAGGCGCCGCCCCGACCGTGGCCGCTCTGGGCCGACAGCACGACAACCCTTGGGCGATTCCGAATCGGAAAGGCATGAAATCAGTCGAATCGCCTTGCCCGTTCCACCGTCGCCGACAGGAATTCGGTCCAATTCGAGTACGGCGGTCGCAGCAACGGATACGTCGCAACTCGGATGGCAACTGGTCCGAATTAATGCATTGTTAGCCGTACGCGGGTGACTTTTGACTCCGCGTCGATTTGAAGGCCTGGGGATGAACGCACTTCGCCGTCGGTGGATCGCATCGCTGCCAGTCGCAGTCGTCGCGGGGTTCACGCTGTGCGGCATCGCGGCGTCGATCATCATCGGGTACAACCTCGCGCAGCAGGCGCGCGCCGAGTGGAAGAGCCACGCCTTCGAGGAGGCGCGGCGCCTGACCCGCAGCGTCAACCTGACGCTGGAGCACGTGGGCGAGAACATCCGCAACGTGACCGCCCTGTTCGCCAGCTCGAACCGGGTGACGCAGCAGGAGTTCGAGCGCTTCACCAACGCCGCGCAGGGCTGGAATTACGAGATCCGCCTGCGCGAGCTTGCGTTCGCCGCCTGCGAGGGAGACAACGGCGGCACTTGCGAGATCCAGCTGACAACGGATCCTAAAGGCCTGTTTGCGCCCGGCGACCGCCCGAGCCACGCCTCCGAGTTCAACCGCGCCATGCTACAGGCGCTGAGCGACGAGCGCGGCGTCTCCTTCAGCGATCCGTTCCGGCTCGACGACGGCATGGCGATGCTGGCGCTGGGCCGCGCCCGCAACGAGGACCGTCCCGGCCTGGTAATGGGTCTGATCGACCTGCAGCAGATGTTCGAGACGTTCGACGCGCGGATCCCGGTGGGGCTGCACCTGCGCGTGCTGCACCGGACCGGCAACGGCGACCCGGAGACGGTCACGCAGATCTACAGCCCGCCGCCGCCCTCGCAGCCGGTGGCGGCCGCCTTCCAGCTCGAGCCGCGGTACGACGAGATCAACTGGACGCTGGTGTGGGAGCTTGCCGAGAACTACGAGGGCGGCCCGGCAACGGCGATGGGCATCTGGGTGGCGGTGGCCGGCAGCGCGCTGGCCGGGCTTGCCGGGACCGTCATGGCGATCCTGCTGACGCAGAACGCGATCGTGCGCCAGCGCGTGCGCGAACGCACCCAGGACCTACAGCGCGCCCGGGTCGAGGCGGAGATGGCCAACCGGGCGAAGAGCGTGTTCCTAGCGAACATGAGCCACGAGCTGCGCACGCCGCTCAACGCCATCATCGGCTTTTCCGAAGTGGTAAAGGACGGTCTGCTCGGGCCCGTCGGCGACCAGAAGTACCGCAGCTACGCCAAGGACATCCACGACAGCGGCCAGCACCTGCTGGCCCTGGTCAACGACGTGCTGGACATCTCGCGGGTCGATGCCGACCAGGTGAACCTGAACCTGGAGCCGGTACCGCTGACCGAGCTCGTCGAGTCCTCGCTGCGTCAGGTGCAGCAGCAGGCCCAGGCCAAGGAGATCCTGCTGCACAGCGCCAGCGACGCCGACCTGCCGGTGGTCTCGGTGGACGCGGTACGGGTGCGCCAAGCGTTGATCAACGTGCTCGGCAACGCGGTCAAGTTCACGCCCAGCGGCGGCCAGGTCGCCATCGCGGCGACGCGGGATATCGAGGCCGGCGGCGTGGCCGTGACGGTGAGCGACACCGGTCCGGGCATCGCCGAAAAGGACATCCAGAAGGCGCTGGAGCCGTTCGGTCAGATCGAAACCAGCATGACGCGCCGCTACGAGGGCGCCGGCCTGGGCCTGCCGCTGGCCAAGCGCCTGATCGAAGCGCACGGTGGCGGCTTCGAGCTCACCAGCGGGCGCGGCCGCGGCACGCAGGTGACGATGCGGCTGCCCGCCACCTGCGTGATCGCCGAGCCGACCGCGGGCGCGCGCCAAGCGTCCTAGCAAGCGCCCGGCCGGTTCCAAGACACGGGCCCGAGGGCTACGCCCGCTCGGCGCTTTCGCGGGCGACCCGCGGGATATCGACGCGGGTGAAGCCGAGCTCGGCCAGCTCGCGGTCGGTAAAGAGCTGCAGCTCCGCCATCACCTGCTGATAGACGCGGCGCCGCGCCCGGTAGCGGCGCAGGCGGCCGCCCAGCTCGTCCGCGCGCGCGGCCAGTCCGTCGATGGTGCGACGCAGCGGGCCGCTCTCAAATACATGCGTGAGGGTCATCGTTCAGTCTCCTTGCCAACCGTCCATGCGCGCGCAGCCGTGCGCCGCCCGCGCGATGCTGCGCTGCAATGTGACGGCTCCGCGCGCGGGCGCGTAGACCTCGTCCGGTCAAGGCCCCTTTGCGTCGGCGGCAACGAACGGGGTTGGGGGAGTCTGGACTCTATGGCAGGCGCCGAGGACCACTCGGCGTGTGGTTCGTTTGCACCTGTTCGAGATTTCGCCTTGAGACACGCTCGAACGGGTAGAGGCCGAGCGTGTCCCGAAAGAACGCTTGGGTCTGGTCCCATTGCGCCGCCGGCAACGTGCCGAGCGTCCGTAGCACGAGCGACACATCGATCGTCGCAAGCTTGGCCGGTCTGACAATAGACGGAGCGGGCAGCCCAGCACCTGCGTCCCAAGGGATCGCGATGTCGCTGGCCCACCCCGCGTTCTTCGCACTGGTAATCATCGCAATCCAGCAGAGCCCATAGTGCGCGGCGAGATTGGAACGACCAGGGCCGGCCGTCGCTTGCTGACGCCCACTCTGTCAGCGAAAGGAAAAGGGACGACGACGATATCGCCCGGTCTACAAGTCGCCATATGCGGCGTCGTCTGCTTCGGACGCCCATTCGTCGAAGGTCACGGTCTGCATACGCAGCCAGTCGCTATCGGCTCCACGGGCCTTGTGGAGGACGACCCGTGTGCCCTCGATCTCATAGGCGATCTCGTCCCCCGACCCGACACCTAGAGCGTCGCGCACCGCCTTGGGCACCGTGGTGCGACCGTGGCTGGCAAGACGAGCGGTATGTCGGCGCTTCCTATCCGTCATGGCGGGTTCCGGTCCTTACAACCTCCGATAATACGGGCCCGCATGAGCTGATACAACGCGGCTCAATGGTGCGCTTCGTCGAGCCGTCCCCCTGGGCGCAGGATCAAGTGGCTGCGCCTAAGAGCCCGCCCGGCGGTAGAGCTCCTTCGCCAGGGCGTTGATCTCGCGCGCCGCCTTGCCGCTCGGCTGCACCTCGCCGACGGCCTTGCCCTCGGACAGCGCGGCGGCGAACACGACGCGGTTGCCGATGCGGGCCTTGGCGACCTCGGCGTTCAGGTCGGCGATCTGCTGCAGCATCTGCTCGGTCAGGTTGGCGCGCGGCGGCACCCGGTTCAGCACCAGCAGCGCCGGCGTCTTCTCCTCCAGCGCCAGTTCCAGCGTCGGCCGCGTCGCCCAGACGTCCATCGGCGAGGGCTGCACCGGGATCAGCACCAGATCGGCGGCGCGCACGGCGACCCGGGCCTCGGTCTCGGCGTGCGGCGGGCTGTCGATGATCACCACGTCGTGGTCCCGGGCCAGCGTCTCGACCTCGTTGCGCACCCGCCAACCCTTGATCTGGTTGACCAGCAGGCCGGCGCCGGCGTCGCCGCGCGCGGCCTCGCGCACCCGGTACCAGGCGGTCAGCGACATCTGCGGGTCGATGTCGACCACCGCCACCTTCTTCTTCTGCGCCGTCCAAGCAACGGCCAAATGGGCGGCCAGCGTCGTCTTGCCGGCGCCACCCTTTTGCTGGGCGACGGTGATGACGCGTGCGATCATTGATCGACCTCGATTCGGAAAACACCCCAGAGTGGACGGCGCACAGTTTGCACGCGGCCCGGAATCGGGGCAAGCCGCGCCCGCGACGCCGCCCGTGTGGAAACACGCGCGCGCACGTGCCATAGAACGCCGCATGACCGCCGCCCGCCCCGAGATCGTCCCGGCCGACGCGCCCGACGCGCTGCAGCGCGCCGCCGCCCTGCTGCGCGGCGGGCGGCTGGTCGCCTTTCCCACCGAGACGGTGTACGGCCTGGGCGCCGACGCCACCGACGCGACCGCCGTGGCGCGAATCTTCGAGGCCAAGGGCCGGCCCCGGTTCAACCCGCTGATCGCCCACTGCGCCGATCCGGACGCGGCGGCCGCCCAGGGACGGTTGGATGCGCCCGCGCGGGCACTGGCTGAGGCCTTCTGGCCCGGGCCGCTGACCCTGGTGGTGCCGCGCCGCCCCGACGCGACGGTGGCGCTGCTGACCGCCGCCGGGCTCGACACGCTGGCGCTGCGGGTGCCGGCGCAGCCGCGGGCGCGCGCGCTGCTCGAAGCCACCGGCCGGCCGGTAGCGGCGCCCAGCGCCAACCGCTCCGGTGCCGTCAGCCCGACCACGGCGCTCCACGTCGCCGACTCGCTGGGCAACCGCGTCGACCTGGTGCTGGACGGCGGGCCCTGCGCGATCGGCGTGGAGTCCACCGTGGTCGACCTGACCGGACCGCGGCCGGTGCTGCTGCGCCCGGGCGGGCTGCCGGCCGAGGACATCGAGGCGGTCGCCGGCCCGCTGGCCGAGCGCGGCGGCGACGACGCCGAGGCGCCGCATTCGCCCGGCCGCCTGCCCAGCCACTACGCGCCGGACCGGCCGCTGCGGCTGAACGCGACCGAGGTGCGACCCGGCGAAGCGCTGCTCGCCTTCGGCCCGAAACCGCCGGCGGGCGCCCGCGTCACCCGCAACCTCAGCGCCGCCGGCGACCTGCGCGAAGCCGCCGCGAACCTGTTCGCCCACCTGCACGCGCTGGACCGCGCCGAAGTCGCCGGGATCGCCGCCATGACGGTGCCGGAGCGCGGCCTGGGCCGGGCGATCAACGACCGCCTGCGCCGCGCCGCGGCGCCGCGCGGATGACCGGAAGCCTGACCGAGCCGGCGGCGCTGACGGCGATCGCGCTGGTGTTCCTGCTTGCCGGCGCGGTCAAGGGGCTGGTCGGCCTCGGGCTGCCCACCGTGTCGCTGGCGCTGCTGACCGCGCTGTTCGGGCTGCAGCCGGCGATGGCGCTGCTGCTGGCGCCGTCGCTGGCGACCAACGCCTGGCAGGCGCTGGCCGGCGGCCACGGCCGACCGGTGTTCTACCGGATCTGGCCGCTGCTGCTGACCGCGGCGGTGGCGATCTGGCTCGGCGTGCAGGTGCTGGCGACGGCCCGGGTCGAGCTGCTGCGCGGTCTGCTGGGCCTGCTGCTGGTCGGCTACGGGGCGCTCGGCCTCTGGAAAGTCCGGGTATATCTGCCGCAGCGCTGGGAGGTCTGGGCGGCGCCGCTGGTGGGCGGCGTGAACGGCTTCCTGACCGGCCTCACCGGCTCCTTCGTCGTGCCCGGCGTGCTCTACCTGCAGGCAATCGGGCTGAGCCGCGACCAGCTGGTGCAGGCGATGGGGCAGCTGTTCGCGGTCTCCACCCTAGCGCTCGCGGCTGCGCTGGGCGACCGCGACCTGGTCGGCGGCGAGCTGGGGCTGCTGTCGCTGGCGGCGGTGGTGCCGGCGGGCCTGGGCCTGGTTGCGGGCGCGCGGCTGCGTGCCGGCGTCGGCGAGGCCCGGTTCCAGCGTCTGCTGTACGCGGCGCTGGGGCTGGTCGGCCTCTATATCCTGGCCACGGCGGCGCTGTAGCGCCGGCGTTTCCCTCCCGCCCGCAAACGCCCTAGATTGAGGGCATGGCCGACCGCGATCCTGCCCCAGGCGACGATGCATTCCTGCAGCGGCTGCGCGACGCCGTCGGCGCCGCCCATGTGGTGACCGACGCGCAGGTGCTGGCGCCGCACCTGCTGGACTGGCGCCGCAAGTACCGCGGCGCCGCACGGGCGCTGGTGACGCCCGGCACCACCGAGGAGGTCGCCGCGGTGGTGCGCGCCTGCGCCCAGGCCGGCGTCCCGATCGTGCCGCAGGGCGGGCACACCGGGCTGGTCGGCGGCGGCACGCCGTTCGAGGACGGCCGCGCGGTGATCCTCTCGACCGCCCGCCTGAACCGCATCCGCGCCGTCGACGCGGTCAACAACACAATCACGGTGGAGGCCGGCTGCGTGCTGCAGGCGATCCAGCAGGAGGCGGCGCGGCACGACCGGCTGTTCCCGCTGTCGCTGGCCGCCGAGGGCACCTGCCAGATCGGCGGCAACCTGGCGACCAACGCCGGCGGGCTGAACGTGCTGCGCTACGGCAACGCGCGCCGTCAGGTGCTGGGGCTGGAGGTGGTGCTGCCGGACGGCCGCGTCTGGGACGGGCTGCGCGGCCTGCGCAAGGACAACACCGGCTATGACCTGAAGCAGCTGTTCGTCGGCGCCGAGGGCACGCTGGGCGTCATCACCGCCGCGGTGCTGGAGCTGCAGCCGCTGCCGCGCGAGACCGCCACCGCCTTCGCCGCGGTGCGCGACGTCCCGGCCGCGCTGGAGCTGCTGGGGCGCGCCCAGGAGGCGACGGCGCAGGGCCTGACCTCGTTCGAGCTGCTCCCGCGCATCGGCATCGACTTGGCGCTGAAGCACGTCACCGGCAGCGTCGACCCGCTGCAGGCGCCGCACCGGTGGTACGTGCTCGTCGAGGCCCGCGGCGGCCACGGCGACGGGCGTCTCAAGGAGGCGCTGGAGGCGGCGCTGATGCAGGCCTACGAGGACGGCCTGGTGCTGGACGCCGCGCCCGCCGAGAACGCCGGCCAGGCGCAGGCGTTCTGGCACCTGCGCGAGGCCGTCGTGGAGGCGCAGCGCCACGAGGGCGGCTCGATCAAGCACGACGTCGCGGTGCCGGTGTCGCAGGTGCCCGCCTTCCTGGAGCGCGCCACGGCGTGCGTCGAGGCGATGATCCCCGGCATCCGTCCGGTGCCGTTCGGCCACCTCGGCGACGGCAACATCCACTTCAACCTGACCCAGCCGGCGGACGCCGACACCGCCGCCTTCCTGGCCTGCTGGGACGAGGTGAACGCAGCCGTGCACGACATCGTCGTCGACCTCGGCGGCTCGATCTCCGCCGAGCACGGCCTGGGCCGCATGAAGGTGGCGGAGGCGGCGCGCTTCAAGTCCGAGGTCGAGCTCGACCTGATGCGCACGCTGAAGCGGACGCTGGACCCGCAAAACCTGATGAACCCGGGCAAGGTGGTGGACGTCAGCCCTCTCCCTTGAAGGGAGAGGGTCGGGGTGAGGGTGACGCGGCGCGGCAGCGCCACCGAAGAGTCGCGGCCGGACCACCCTCGGACCGTCGATGTCCCACCCTCACCCTCCCGCGCGCTGA
>ENA-ORDC01002165-ORDC01002165.1-marine-metagenome-genome-assembly--contig:-NODE-2165-length-12595-cov-8.663844_pt1 | contig 12595 bp, 15 predicted proteins | sample MGYA00237783_ERZ508515 | MGnify/ENA primary metagenome ERZ508515 (study PRJEB26186, sample SAMN06268792) | marine metagenome | isolation source: Eden Landing Ponds, San Francisco, CA, USA | place... | reverse complement strand
GCTTTCGGCTGTTCGTCGGCGTCGAGCATGCCAGGCACGTTCGGGCCGTAGACGTCGGCGTCGAAGAGGCCGACGCGAGCGCCCAACTGGGCGAGTCCCGCCGCGAGGTTGACGGCCATCGTGCTCTTGCCGACGCCGCCTTTCCCGGAGGCGACGGCGATGACGTTCTCGACGCCCGGGAGGACCGACCCCTCGGCGACGAGGCCGCTGTCGACCTCGGCGTCGAGTTCTATCGCGTAGTCGGTGTCGGCCAGTGCCTCGCGGACTTGCCCCGCCATCGCCGTCTCCGTCGGCGAATAGGGCGCTCCCAGCGCGAGCGAGACGTGGATCTCCCCCGCCTCGTCGTCGACCGTCACCGAGTTGACCAGCCCCAGCGAGACGATGTCCTCGCCCAGATCCGGGTCCTCGACCGAGCGCAGGCGGTCGAGCACGTCGTCTTCGTCCATAGTGGCTCTCCGGCTGTCGGGTCGAAAAGGGTTGTGACCCGCCCCGGGCTCCGACCGAGCCGTTCCCGGCGTGTCGGACCCGGGGAACGAAGGCGGCCGTGAGAACAGGTCGGGCATTCCTTCGAGAACGACGGACCGGCAGTCGCCGGTATCGGTCGCGGTTCCGGGACGGTCAGACCCTCGTCGCGGTCGACTGCGTCACCGCGTCTGAGACCTGGTATCGCAGCCCGGTACTGCGACCACGGGACGGTGGCGTCGCACGAACGGCTGTCGTTCCGACTGGAGCCCGCCCTCCAGTGGCTGCATATGGTGGTGTTACGTTTACTGAGGCGGGGGGTAATCTTCCCAGCCATGTGGGGACGGGTACTCCGTACCGAGCGTCCTGCCCGACCGACGGCCCCGCGACACCAGGGGTTCGATACGAGGGCGAGGCCGACGGCAGGGAGTGGTGATGGATGAGTCGACCCGACGTCACGGGACCAGGGGTCAGGCTGCTCCTCGTCGCCGTACTCGCAATCTCGACTGTCGGCGTCAGTGTCGCGGACGGTACCAGTGTCAGCACGGCGGGTCAGAGTGACGCGGGTTCTAGCACTGGGGTGAGCGATATAGCCGTCGGATCCAGCGACCAGACGGTGAGCGTGGATCTGTCCCAGTCGACCGTCGAGTCCGGCGAGACAACGGAGGCATCGCTGGTGCTGTCCGAGGCACCCAGCGGTGTCTCCGGGTACAGTATCACCGTCAGTCTGTCCGACGACTCTGTGGCGACGATGACAGACGTATCCTACGGGAGCTTTTCGGCGGTCGGCGGTGGCGACCCGATCAGCAGTGACGGGTCGTCGGCGACGCTGGAGGCGGCCGATCTGGATCTGGCGGTCCAGTCAGGATCGTCGAACGTCGAACTGGCGACGGTGACACTCGAAGGAACTGCTGACGGTACCACCGACATCGAGGTGAGTATCACGAGTCTCGACGACGACGATGGGGTTCCGATCTCAGCCGGAACGGAGAGTGCTACGCTCACGGTCGGGGATGGATCAACGCCGACGCCAACACCAACGCCGACGCCAACTCCGACGCCAACACCAACACCAACACCAACGCCGACGCCGACACCAACGCCGACGCCAACGCCTACCCCGACGCCAACGCCGACGCCAACGCCGACGCCAACGCCGACGCCAACACCAACACCGACACCGACGGCAACACCAACGCCGACGCCAACGCCGACGCCAACTCCCACACCGACGCCGACGCCAACACCAACGCCGACCCCAACACCGACACCGACACCAACGCCGACGCCAACGCCTACCCCGACGCCAACGCCTACCCCAACGCCGACGCCGACGCCAACGCCGACCCCAACACCGACACCGACACCGACACCAACGCCGACGCCAACGCCTACCCCAACGCCGACGGCGACGCCGACGCCAACACCAACGCCGACGCCAACGCCGACGCCCACTCCCACATCGACACCAACGCCGACGCCGACCCCAACACCGACGCCGACTCCCACATCGACACCAACGCCGACTCCAACCTCGACAGCAACGCCGACTCCAACCTCGACAGCAACGCCGACTCCAACCTCGACAGCAACGCCGACCCCGACACCAGTTCCGACTCCGACGTCAACACTGTCACAACTTCCAACACCGACACCCACCCCAACATCAACGCCGACATCGACCGTGGGGACGACCGCACCGGGTCGAACGGCAGCACCGGCGTTCGAAGAACCGGGGACTGCGACCGCGTCGGACTCTGACGGACTCCCCTTTCCGACCGTTCTCGGCGGCCTCGGTGCGGTAGTCCTGTTCGGGATAGTCACTCTCGGATTGCTACGGCAGCGGGAGTAGCGACCGACTCACGTCATCGCTCGGTACCGGTACCCGCTTTCCATGCTGTCCTCGGATGATCCGCGCCCACACGGCCGATTCCTCGCTCCGAATCTGACCGGGTCGTGAACCGAGCATGGGCGGCTCGTCGGGCCCGCTAAAATATTTTTTAGCTTACATATTTACCCCCGGGTCGCTTACGGGGAGGCGATGACGCGACAGGACCGCGGCCCCGCAGGGGGTCACGACGGCATCGCACCCCGCTCGCACCTCGCGGGCGGCGACCTCGGACGGCCGTGGAGCGGGGACGGCCCCGACTACGGCAACGCCGACGGCGGCGACAGCACCGGGGCCGGCGCTCCCCGGTTCGACACCGGCACGACGGTCGTGGGACTCGCCACCGACGATGCGGTCGTGATGGCTGCCGACCGGAAGATGAGCCTCGGCGGCAGGTTCACGGCGAACAAGTCCGTCCAGAAGGTCGAGCAGGTCCACCCGACGGCGGCGATGGGGATCTCCGGCTCGGTCGGCCCGGCCCAGGACCTGCTGCGGTCGCTCCGGGCGGAGGCCTCGCTCTACGAATCACGTCGTGGCGAGCCGATGAGTCTCGGTGCACTCGCACAGACCGCCGGCAACCTCGTGCGGGGACTGCCCGTCACGCCGCTGCTCGGTGGTGTCGACCCCGATAGTGACGGCGGTGCAGCCAGCGACGACGCTCGTGCACACGTCTACAGCCTCGACGGCGGCGGGAGTGTCATAGAGGACGAGTACGTCGCCACCGGGAGCGGACTCCAGGTGGCCTACGGGGTCCTCGAACGTCGCTACGACCCGGAAGCGACGGTCGAAGCGGCGACCGAGGCTGCGGCGGCAGCTATCGCGGCCGCGAGCGAGCGCGACACCGCCAGCGGGAACGGGTGCACGCTGACGACGATCACCGCCGAGGGCGTCGAGACGGTCACGCGCGAGGATCCGCTCGACGTCGAGACCGAGACCGCGGCTGGCGCGGGGGAGGTGGCCTGAATGCAGTCCAACGACCAGCAGGCCTACGACCGCGGGACGACCATCTTCTCGCCCGACGGGCGACTCTACCAGGTCGAGTACGCCCGCGAGGCGGTCAGCCGCGGCAGTCCGACCGTCGGTGTCCGGACGGCCGAAAGTGTCGTCCTCGCGTCGGCCGCACGGACCCGCTCGCCGCTGATGGAACCGGACAGTATCGAGAAACTCCACGACGTGGACGGTCGGATCGGTATCGGGTCGGCGGGCCACGTCGCCGACGCCCGTCGCCTCGTGGACTTCGCGCGGCGCTACGCCCAGCACGAACGACTCCGCTACGGCGAGGCTCCCGGCGTCGAACCGGTCGCGACGGCCGTCGCCGACCACGTCCAGGAGACGACCCAGAGCGGTGGGACCCGTCCGTTCGGCGCCGCCGTGCTCGTCGGCGGTGTCGACCCCGACAGTGCCCAGCCCCGTCTCTACGAGGTCGACCCGTCGGGGACGCCCTCGGAGTGGCAGGCGGCGGCGATCGGGTCGGGGGGCGAGGCGATCCGCGCGTTCCTCGAAACCGAGTACGAACCGGCTATCGACACCGGGGCCGGCGTGGCGCTTACGCTGGAGGCCCTCGCCGAAGGGGTCGACGCCGACCTCGACGTAGCGACACTCGACCTCGCGACACTCGACGCCGACGGGGTCGAGCGCTTCGACGCCGACCGGCGAGCGACGGCGCTCGAGGACGCCGGGTTGTCGGCGTCCTGATAGTGGTTATTGTAGGTCTGTTCCGGATCGACCGCACGTCCTCGTGCGGTCGTACCGGCAAATCGCTACAATAATCACTATGAGTTGCACTCGGAGTACCGGGACCGACCCCAGGTGTTTGGCTCCGGTTTTTTGTTCGAAGCGGCGAGACGTCGGGTGATGGCAGACGAGTCAGACGAGTGCAGACAGCATGAAACTCGTTCGACGGAATCGAACAGTCGGAGACAGTTTCTGGCGACGCTCGGTGCCGCGTCCCTGAGTGTCGTCGCCGGGTGCGGGTCCGACGCGGACCCGACGGCAACCGACCCCGACGATGGCGGGTCGTAATCGACACCCACGCCGACGGTCGTCGAGTCGGAACCGACGCCGACTCCCACCGAGTTGTCCACGCCGTCGCCGACCTCGACGCCGACCGCGACGCCCACCCCGACCGAGACGCCCACCCCCTCGCCGACCCCGACGCCCACGTCGACCCCGACCCCGACGCCAGACAGGACAGTTGTCTTCGACCAGGAGATCACCGCGGAGCGTGATTTCAGCGTGTACTACGCTCTCGACGAGACGTCGATCGTCTCAGTCGAGTTCGAGACGTCCACGGAGTTCGACATCGACGTGTACACACAGCCACAGTCGGGGGAGAGAAACGGGCACGAACCACTCGACGACCCTGTCGAGGAACTGAGTTTCTTCGAGACACAGAGCGAAGACGCAGAGGCGGAACTCGAAGCGGGCGAATGGGTGACAGTCTTCGACAACTCGGCCACCGGCGAGGCGGCCCCACCGGAGGAGGGCGCCGAGATGACCGTCCAGATACGGGTCACGTTTCGAAACTGACCGCTGTCAGGCTGTCGCGCCGTCGGCCGCCGACTCCGTCACGTCGGGGTCTTCGCTGGCGCGTTCGATCCGGTCGTCGTCGGCCGCGTCCGGTACCGGGCGGTCGACCGCCGGTCGGGACCCGCCGTCGGGGTCGTCGTCGCTGTCGTCTTCGCCGTCGTCACTCGACGCCGTGGGTGTCGACGCCGCGTCGACAGCGGTCGTGCGCTGGTGACCGACCACCGTCGTGTCTCCGGCGACGTACAGCGAGAGCACCTCGTCGTCGAGGCGGGTGCTGACAACCACACAGAGCGGGTCGGTCGAGACGACGCGCTCGCGCCACTCGTTGCCGACGTTCCAGAGCGGACGTTCGCTCACGTCCTCGCCGTGGTCGTGGTAGAACGCGACGACAGCTGGGTTATCGAGCGTCGCGAGCGCGACCGGACAGGACAGGCTCGCACCGCAGGTTTCGCAGGTGAACGTTGCCTGGCGGGGACGATACTCGTGGGGCTTCAGGGCGTCGTCGTCGGTGGCGTTCGCCTCGTCTTCGTCGACGGGACCGACGCTCGCGTCGACCGTCCCGGCGCACTCGGGACAGATGCCGTCGGCAAAGGACTCGATCCGGTTGCGATGGTGGGTGTCGACCGCCGCAACCAGGTCGGTGCCGTCGCGGCCCTCGTAGCCACTCGGCGGCAGCGAGAGTCGTGAGAGCGTCGTCTCACAGGCGTTACAGGCGACGTGGGTCACGTTGTCGACGACGCGGGCGGTGAGTGTATCCCCGCCACAGACCGGACAGTCCGCGTCGAGGACCACGGGGCCGCGGTTCACGCGTTCGGTGTAGGTGCCTGCCCGGACGGCCCTGCTCGCCGCTCGGCCGGCGTCGGTGAGTTCGTAGCGCTCGTCGTCGCGCTGGCGGACGAACTCGTCCGCGAGCTGTCGGAGGTGGTAGGCAAAGCCTGCGGTCGTGTCCTCGTCGGTGGCTGCGAACAGGTCGGAGAACGCCAGTGGCTCGTCGGCGGTGGCGAGTGTGCGTACGACCGCCAGCCGCGTCTCCCCACCCAGGGCCTGGAAGGCGTCACTCGGGGCGCCGTGATCCTCGGTGGTGTCAGGGGCGACGCTACCGTCGGTGCTGCCGGCGTCGTCGGCGTCGGGGACCAACTCGTCGGCGGGCATGGAGTGTCACTGTGTGCCACCCGCGGTTATGTTTGTCGGCCTCGTCGAATCTCCCCGGTTCGCCGGGCGGTGACCACCAACCGGCCGCCCGGCGACGAAACTGGACGCTCGTCCACTGTGTGTGGTACCGGATAGCACCGATCTTAATACGTCGGAGCAGGAAAGGGAGGTATGCTCGCGGACGAGTTCGGTCGCGAGGTCACCGGCGTTCGGGTCTCCCTGACCGACCGGTGTAACTTCGACTGTGTGTACTGCCACAACGAGGGCCTGGGGGACACCCGCGGCCCGATGGCGCCCCGCGACCACGAGATGTCGACCGACGACGTCGTCCGCTTTCTCGAAGTCGCGCGGGAGTTCGACGTCGACGCCGTCAAGTTCACCGGCGGGGAGCCACTCCTGCGCCAGGACGTCGAGGAGATAATCCGGCGCACGCCCGACGGGATGGAGGTTTCGATGACGACCAACGGGACGATGCTCCCGGGTCGCGCCGACGCACTCGTCGACGCCGGCCTCGAACGAGTCAATATCTCACAGGACGCGCTGGACGAAGAGACGTTCAAGCAGGTCACGCAGGCGGCCGCCTACGATGCCGTCATGGAAGGGGTCGACGCGGCACTCGACGCCGGACTGGCGCCGGTGAAACTCAACATGGTCGTCTTCGAACAGACCGCCGGGTACGTCCCGGAGATGGTCGACCACGTCGCCGAGAACGAGGGGCTCCGACTCCAGCTCATCGAATACATGCCGGAGATCGCTGGACATCCCGAGTGGGCTATCGACATCGGACGGGTCCACGACTGGCTCGGCGAGCAGGCCGCCCACGTCGAACACCGCGAGATGCACGACCGCAGGCGCTACTGGATCGCCCGCGACGGCGTGGCGGCCGACGAGATCTTCGAGGACTCGGGGACCGTCGACGACGCTGGCCCGGTCGACGAGTCCCGTGCGGGCATGGTCGAGATCGTCGACCCCGTCGAGAACCCCACCTTCTGTGCGAACTGCCACCGCGTGCGCGTCACTCACGAGGGGTACCTGAAGGGCTGTCTCAATCGCAACGACGACCTGCGCTCGATGGGCGAGATGAGCCGCGACGAGATCCGCGACACCTTCCGCGAGACTGTCGAGAACCGTGTCCCGTTCTACGGCGAGTACATGGTCCGGGACGGTGACGGCGGCTGGGAAGTCAACGACAAGTATCTCGGCGGGAACGCTACCAGGTTCGACGACGACGAAACCGCTGACACCCGTGAGGACGCCCCCGCCGAGGAGTCCGACGATCCAGTCGTCGAGGACGTCTTCGCGGAAGACCGAGAGGATGCCGGGACGGCTGACGATTGACGCGACACCGGGACAGACGCGACACCGGGACCGATGCGGTGTCCAGTCCGAGAGAGGACCGACGCGGTATCCAGTCGCACAGGAGACCGGTCGATGCGGCCAGGTTCCGAACGACAGTCGGGTAGGATTGGCTTACTGCTGCTCGAGTGGCAGTATCCCCGTCTTGGACGTGTGTGTAAACGGTACGATATCGTTTCCTCTGATAAGGTGTTCGATCGCTGACGATTGCATGGAGAGCAAAGGAATTTTTATGTAGCAGGCACCATTCGAGAAGGCTGCAATTGTCTCCACTCATGTCAGATTCAGCTAGTGAACGGGTCGTTCAGGCGGTCGCCGAGGAGACGGGCACAGACCCGGTCGATCTACCGCCGCTGTACGACGTTATCGACCCCGACGCGCTCGATGCGGTCTTCGCGTCAGGGAGGGATGGGACGGACAGCACCAGGGGTGATAGTCGGGAGTTGCGGTTCACGTACGCCGACCGCGAAATCAGCGTGCGGAGCGACGACGTAACCGTCGGTCCGCTCTCACAACCCGACCGACACACGTCGAAGGAGTAGCGAGGCACGAGTAGCGCAAGTGTTCGAAACGCTCACTCTTCGCCTGAACCGACGCCAGCTGTGAACGAGTACGAACCCGCGACGTGCAACATCGGTCGCGGCGAGCGCCGCCGACGGGCCGTCGTCTCGGCGGTGGCGTTCGGTGCTGCGGTACTGTATCTGTGGCTCTGTGTCGTCGCCGACGTTCCGACCGTTCTCTTCGGGGGCGTGTTCGTCCCCCTCGCGATCGGCTTCGAGTGGGCCATCCAGGCCCACGCCGCGTTCTGTGTTCGACTCGCGTTGCTCGACCGGTACGACTTCCGCAGCGACGGGGGGAGGTTGGCGAAGTTGCCGACCCGCAATCCGAGTGGGCCGACCAGACCAGAGCGGCGAAGATCACCGTCACGGCGCTCGTGCTCGCAGGGATCACGACTGCGGTCATCCTGGCGCTACTGTGACCTCTGCAGTCATCCTCGCACTACTGTGACTAACGCCCGGTGGACCGGCGGTCGATTACTGTCACAGTCCCTGGCCCGACTGTGGCCCAGGTCGTCCGAACGTGTACAGTCAGGGACGTCTGAACGTGTAGCTTGTCCCCTCACGCTCGACGTGTAACTCCCCCGCGTCGTGGTCGAAGACCAGCCGGTCGGCTGTGCCTGCGAACTCGTGGAGGGGCATGCCCGTCTCGATCCGGCCGTCCGGGTGGACGGTGACGTGCGTGACGCCCCGGAAGTCCGCGACGACGGCATCGTCGCGTTCGGAGACGCGGTCCGCGCCGGCGAAGCGTTCGAGGTTCCGCCTGACCGCCTCCGTGTCGGTCGCGTCGACTGCCGTCCCGCCGTCAGGTTCTCGCATACCGGCGCTGGGTCCGCGAGCGGCAAAGTGCTGATGGGCTCCGTCGTGGTTTTTTTGCCCTCGTGCGGAGCGGGCACATGTGGGGCAACATGTATGGGTTTGAAGGGAGAACTGTCGGACATGGCGACGGACGACCCTCCACAGGAGACGAAGGTCAGCGACCGGGGGATGGTCACGATTCCAGCGTCCTTGCGCGACCGACTCGACATCGAACCCGGCGACAAACTGCGATGGAGCGTGGACGAGGACGGGGGACTGACCGTCGAAGTGGTACAGCGACGATACGGCGCGTTCGACGACGACGATCTCAAAGCTGATCTCGGCGGAGACAGTCTGGAGACGCACGACCTCGCCGGACACGAGACGGATCCGGCGTTCTCGGAGGACGACTGATGGCAGTTGCGGTCGTCGACGCGAACGTGCTCATCGGGTACAAAGACACCGGCGACGAACGACACGACCGCGCCGAACGACTCGTCACGGGGTTCGACACCGGCCGCCTTCCGACTGCGCGAGTAACGAACTACGTCGTGGCGGAAGCGTTGAACTGGATCCACGAACGACAGCGACACGACATCGCCGTCGACCTCCGACGGCGGTTGGCCGATTCGGCGGGGTTCGAACTCGTCGACTCCGCACAGAAAGATTTCCACCGCGCTGTCGACCTCTTCGAAACCTACGACGGTCTCGCCTTCGGCGACGCCACCGTCGCCGCGTACATGGAACGCGAGGGGATCGAGTATCTGTACTCGTTCGACGACGACTTCGACGGGGTCGATTCTGTCACGCGACTGGCGACCGCCGAGAACCCGTTCGAGTGACCCTTAGGACCTGTCAGCATCACCGGCCTGCCGGAATCCTCGCCCGGCGAGTCCGAGTGCACCGACCCCGGCGAGCGTCCCCAGCGCCCCGACGCCGAGGACGGCTGCGGGCGGGAACGTACACTCGGTAGTGACGGTGTAGAACCGGTAGTCACTCCCCTGGTACTCGACGAGAACCGCGCTCTCGCTCCAGGGCCACTCTCCGTCGTCGACAGTCGGTCGCTCGTCGTCGATCGCCCGTTCGGCCAGGGTTTGCTGTGTCGCTGTCAGGTTAGCGAACGTGACGCGGTTCTCGTCACCCGGGGCCTCGACATAGTCGAGGGCTCCCGCGACCAGGACGGTGTTCCCGCACGTACTGTTTCCCTCGACGCCGAGGGAGACTATGTACCCGCCACTGAGCACCAGAGCGACGCCAGCGACCGCGAGCGCGACGAACCGAATAGAGGGCATACGTGACTGTGGCGCTCGCCCGGGCGAATAAGTCTTGTTCGTGTCATAGAAACGGTCCTGATCCCCATCGAAGTCACTCGCGAATGTTCGGTACACGGTGTAGATGCGACACTGGTTTCGTGTTCGATTGTTCTGGAAGAAGCTTGATTCGATGACAGCACCGCACACGTCGGTGAGACTTGAAAGCCCTCGGCCCGCTCACGGTCGCTGAGCGACATATCCTCCCTCGCTCCACTCGGTCGGATAGAGGTCGCTCAGTCGACTAAATAAACGCGAGCGCGCCTCGCCCTTTCGATCCACCAGGAATACCGCACAGCACCGCGACCGCAGGCCACACACCTCCCCAACCGACTGCGCTTCTCGCTCACTCCGTTCGCTGCGATGCTCATCCCTCGCGCTTCCGTCTCGCGATGAAACGCTCGACGGCGCGCGCCACCGCTCCTGCTAACTACGCACGCACATTGAACAGCCGTTAGACGGAGCTGCCACTGACGCCGTCTTCCCGAAAACAGTTCTCGAGACACGTCTGGACTACCCGAGCGTCCCGAGGGCTGTCAGAAACTCGGCGAGTTCCTCGGCCAGCAGGAGAGCGACGAGGAGGACGAAGACGGCCGCGACGCCGACGCCAGCGGCGACGGCGGTCCGGGGCTCGTGGACCCACGGGCGGTCGCTCAGTTCCCGGGCGACGAAGACGACGTAGTCCACGATAGCGACCGCGGCGGCGACGCCCGAGAGCCACAGCAGCGCCTCGGTCGCGAGCACCGCGGGGACGAGCATCGCGACGATGGCCAGAAACTGGACGTTGGTGACGACTTTGCCGGGGACGCGGGCCCGGACTTTGCTCGTGTCGAACCCGTAGAGGGGTACGAGCGGCGCCAGCGAGAGGACGAACGCATCACGCGCGAAAAAGAGCACGAGGTACTCGACGGGCAGGCCGGTCTCCGGGAAGAGGGCGACGACGAGGGCGAGCGCGGTCAGTTTGTCGAGCGCCGGGTCCAGCAGTGCCCCGAGTTCGGTCTCCTGGTCGAGACGGCGTGCGAGCCAGCCGTCGACGCCGTCCGAGAACACCACCAGCGCGAACAGGACGTACCGCAGCGGCGAGTCGACGAGGAGCACGATCCCGGCGACCAGTGGGAGTCGCGACAGCGACACCAGGTTCGGGACCGTCCACACTTCTCCGAGGAGGTTTCGCAGATCGCCCGGGTCCCGGCGGTCGCTCATGTTCGACGGGCCGACCGGCCGAGCCATGTATCCTCCGTTTCGGGTCGAACGGCTTAGTCCTCGAACTCCAGCACCACGGGCCGATGGTCCGACACCTGAACGGGGATGACGGTACATCGCGTGACGGCGATCTCGGGGGACGTGAGAAACAGATCGAGAGTGCGGGTCTCGGTGACGATCCGGTCGAGGGGGCGTTTCGGCACTGTTTCGCCGGGGTTGTGGAGGATCAGTCCCGCGGCGCCGAGTGTGTCTTCGATCTCGTCGAGGCCGTCGTAGGCGTTGAAATCACCGGCGACGACGACGCGCTCGCGGTCGGCGACGAGGTCGGCGAGTTCGGCCAGCTGGTTGCGCCGGCCGCGCCCACTCATCGCGAGGTGGACGCCGAACACCGACAGGTCGCCGACTCGCACCTCGGTGACGAGCCGTTTGGGTCCCGTATCGAGGAGGTGGGCGTCGATAGTGGCGTCGAGGTCTTCGCGGACGAGCACGCCGTTCGAGAGGTACTCGAGGACGGGCAGGTCGCCGACGAGGCCCTCACCGTACTTGGTGTCTGCTCGTGAGCGATAGGCGAGTCCGTGGTCTGCCAGGCGGTCGGCGATCTCGACGACCTGACCGTCGGTCGCGGTGCGAACCGACCCCTGGTCGACCTCCAGTAGCGTGACGACGTCGGGGCGCTCGTCGGCGATGACGTCGACGAGGCGCTCGGTCGCGCGGCGTTCGGCACCCTCGCTGCCGATCATCGCACGGTGGGGTCTGAGTGCGTACTGACTGAGCGAGCCGTCGTAATCGAGCAGGTAACCGGCGTTGACAGAGAGTACCTTCACCCGTCGTCGCCTCCGTTCGCCCGCGGCCGGGCGTTCATCGTACGTGTCAGAACCGGGAAGCGCGGATAAAAGTATTGCTCGTCGCGTGCCGTCGGGGTCACCGACGGCTATCGTGGCCGAAAACGGGAAAACCGCGTTCGCAGAGCGGGCCGACCGGTGCCTCGTTTAGAACGTCTCGAGGTACTGGTCGAGTTCCCACTGGGAGACGTCGACGCGGAACTCGTCGTACTCCTGGGTTTTGGCCTCGATGAAGTTCTCGTAGACGTGCTCGCCGAGGGCATCCTCGATGACCTCGTCTTCTTCGAGCGCGTCGATGGCCTCGCCGAGGTTGCTCGGGAGCGTGGTGATGCCGTACTCCTCACGCATCTCCTCGTCGAACTCGTAGATGTTCTCGCGGATCGGGTCCGGACAGTCCAGACCCTTCTCGATGCCGTCGAGGCCGGCGTGGATGAGCGCGGCGAAGGCGAGGTAGGGGTTACACGACGGGTCCGGGAAGCGCGCCTCGATGCGCGAGGC
>ENA-ORDC01002163-ORDC01002163.1-marine-metagenome-genome-assembly--contig:-NODE-2163-length-12598-cov-10.494369_pt1 | contig 12598 bp, 9 predicted proteins | sample MGYA00237783_ERZ508515 | MGnify/ENA primary metagenome ERZ508515 (study PRJEB26186, sample SAMN06268792) | marine metagenome | isolation source: Eden Landing Ponds, San Francisco, CA, USA | place... | reverse complement strand
TCGGCGACGGTCGCGCCCCCATCCGCGAACCCGGTGGACGTCTTCACCATCGCGGCGTCGGCGTCGCGGGCGGCCGCGCACGCCCGCCGCTTCTCCTCGTCGGTGAGCAGGGCCGTCTCGATGATCACCTTCACCGGGAGGGGGACGGCGGCGACGATCTCGGCGATCTCCTCACGGACCGCGTCGTCGTCGCCCGCCTTCAGCCGGCCGACGTTCATGACGAGGTCGAGTTCGTCGACGTCGGCACGCCAGGCGTCCTCCGCCTCCGCGCGCTTGACCGCCGGCGTGTGGTGTCCGTGCGGGAAGCCGATCACGGTCGCGAGGGTCACGTCCGGCGCGTACTCGGCCGCCTCGGCGACGTAACACGGCGGAATACAGGCGTTCATGCCGTCGTCGTCGGCCTCGTCGAGGACGCGTTTCACGTCCGCGAGCGTCGTCTCCGGTCCGAGCACGGTGTGGTCGATGGTCGCGGCGAACTCCGCGAACGAGAGCGACGCGGGGTCGTCGATGGCGTGCGCGTCGGCGTCGTCGTCGGTCATGCCGGACACTCCGACGCGCCGCCCGGAAAAGCTACCGAGTGTCGCCGATCGCGCTCCGGCGGGACCGAGCGGACGACGATTCCCCCAATGCTTTCATGCGTCCGCGCGCCTCCACGAACGTGTTTCCCCACGCCTTTGCGCGCCCGACGGCGCTCCTGGGGCAGTTGCTCCCGGCCGGGTTCGGGCTGCCGCCGTTGCCCTACCTCCTCGCGCTCGCGGCCGTGCTTGCGGGCGTCGCCCTCGGCCTCCGGCGACGCGACCCCGACTTCGGCGGGCGCCACGTGCTCGCGCTGGTGCCGTGGATGTGCGTCGGCGCCGCCGGGCACGTCCTGTACGTCCTCGGCGCGCTCCAGACCGCACTCGAACCGCTGTTCGGCACGCCGAGCGCGTATCTCACGACCGCGGCGGTCGCGGGGGTCGTGTGGATCGCCGCGCTCTCCCTCGATCGCGTCGGCGACGACGCCCTCGTGCTCGCCGTCGCCGGCGCGGTCGCGCTGCTCCCGGCGGTCGCCGGCGTCGTCGGCCACGGCCTCTCGAACGGGATCCTCTCCCCGACGCTGCCGGCGGCGGGGCTCGTCGTCGGCGCCGCCCTCGGCGTCGGCGTCGGGGCGCTGCTGTACCGCGTTCGCGAGCCGGCCCGGATCGCCGGCCGCGCGGGACTGCTCGCGGTCGCCGCCCACGGCGTCGACGGCGTCACGACCGCCGTGGGGATCGACCTGCTCGGCTTCGACGAGCGCACGCCTGCCTCGCGGCTGGTCATCGAGTTCGCGGCCGGCCTGCCCACGGCCGACGCGCTCGGCGCCGGCTGGCTGTTCGTGCTCGTGAAGCTCGCGGTCGCGTGTCTGGTCGTCGTCGCCCTCGCGCCGACCGTCCGCGAGGAGCCGCGCTACGGGCACGCGCTGCTCGCGCTCGTGACGGCCGTCGGGCTCGGGCCCGGAGTCCACAACGCGCTGCTGTTCGCGGTCGAGGCCGCGTAGCGGCGCGTGGACGGGGACTGTTCGGCACAACAGCCGCACAGCCGAGTCACCGGCTTCCGGCGCGACGACTCGGGCGTGTGGTCCGCGTTCGCGAGGCGACTCACGAGTCCGGCGGCGACGACGCGACAGGGACAGCCGTAGAACTGTGGACCCGGGTCGACGACGGGTGGGGCCCGGCCGCCATTCGGAGCGGGACTCCGACCGGTCGTGCTACTCCGCCGAGGTCGCGACGCTCGTCTGCATCCCCTCGGAGTTGTACGCGGATCCGGCACCCGACTCGTCGAGGACGATGACGCCCGCCGAGGAGCCGGTCAACTCGCCGAACTCGTCGATCGCGCGGTCGGCCGCCGCCTGCGCGTCCAGCCCGTCCTCCAGGTGGCGGACCGCCCGGCGCGTCAGCGTCGCCCTCGCGATGTCCTCGCCGGCGCCGGTGGCGCTTGCACCCCCCGCGGGCGCACAGAAGAACCCCGAGCCGATCTGGGGCACGTCGCCGACGCGGCCCGCGAGCGCGAACGTCCGGCCGCCGGTGGAGGTGCAGGCGGCGAACGTCTCCGTCCGTGGGTCGTGGGCGACCGCCCCGACCGTGTCGTGGCCGCCGAACTTCTCCTCCAGCCACTCAAGGTGGGCTCTGGGTCCGGCGTCGTGCGCCGGCGGATCGGCGTCCTCGTAGTCGGCGCGGTCGTCGTCGGTCAGCAGTTCTCGTTCCACCTCGATCCCGAAGTCGTCGGCGAGGTCGACCGCGTGCACCCCCGAGACGAACACGTGGGGCGTCTCCTCCATCACGACGCGGGCGACGCCGGCCGCGTTCGCGACGCCCGGCATCGACGCGACGGCGCCGGCCTCGCGCTCGTCGGTCATGATCCCCGCGTCGGTTCTGACGACGCCGTCCGACTGGACCGCGCCGCCGTACCCGGCATTGAATCGGGGCGACTCCTCCAGCACCTCGACCGCCGAGACGACCGCGTCGACGACGGTCGACTCGCTCGCGCCGGTTTCAGCCGCCTCGTCGAGGACCGCCTGTCGGGGCTCCGGTTCCTCGGGGATGCCGCCCGCGCCGCCGTGGCAGATGACTCGCATGGGAGTCCCGGCGGCGTCGCCCCGCATCAATCCACGGGAACCGGCGCGGCGAGGGGACGCGTGGACGCCTCTCAGTCGTCCCCGGCGCCGGTCACGTCGCCCGCGGCCCCGGCGTCGTCGCCACCGGTTGCGGGCTCGTCGCCGGCGGTCCCCTCGCGCCCGTCGTCGCGCCCGATGTGCCCCGCGACGACGAGGTAGTCCCGCGCGAACACCGCGAGCGAGGGAACGACGACCACGCCGGCGATCACGGCGATCACCGAGGGGGGGAACACGGGCGCGAGCGCGACGGCGATGAACGCCATCTGGACCCCCGCGAGCGGCCGACGAACCCGGCTCGACGGGAGATCGAACACGGGGAGGGAACGTCGCTGCCGCCGCCAGCGACCCAGCTTGAACAGGTAGCGTGCGGCCGACAGCGTCAGGTACCAGATCGGGATCCGTCCCCACGCGACACCCACCAGCGGCGCGACGAGGAACCCGAGCGTGTCGGTCCCCATGTCCAGTTTCTCCCCGAGGACGGTCGGGCGGCCGAGTCGGCGCGCGACCGCGCCGTCGACGGCGTCCAGCGCCGCGCCCGACCCGTACAGCAGCGCCGGCGCCCACGCCCACGCCCCCGGGAGCGGCCCGGTCAGGACGAACCCCGCGACGCCGGCGTACAACAGCCCGCGCCCGAGCGTTACCGCGTTTGCGACGCCGACGCCGTCGGCGACCGCGTTCGGGTCGCCGGGCGGATGGTTCAGGTCGGTGCGACGGGAGAGGAACACCCCCTCCCACGCGACGACGACGGTCGTCGGGAGCAGCCACGCGCCGGCCGTCACGGGGGCGATCCCGGCGGTTACCGCGCCGGCGCCGACCGCGAGCGCGACCACCAGCGCCATCGCGACGACTGGGACCGGGGTCATCGGTCGAAGTCCGGATCGGCCAACGCGTCGAGGCGCTCGCGCTGGCCGGTTGTCAGTTCGACTCGCGCGGCCGCGAGGTTCGAGACGACGTGGTCGGGGTCGGTGCTGGCGGGGATCGGAACGACGCCGGCGGCGACGTTCCACGCGAGGACTGTCTCGGCGGGCGTCGCGCTCGTCTCCTCGGCGACCGCGCTGACGACCGGGTCCTCGAGCAGCCCCGGCGCCGACAGCGGCGAGTGCGCGATCACCCTGATCCCCCGCTCGTGACACCAGTCGACGAGGTCGGTCTTCGGGGTGTAGGGGTGCCGCTCCACCTGTACCAGCGCCGGCTCGATACCCGTCTCTGCAACGAGGTCGCGAAGGGCCGACAGGTTCACGTTGCAGATGCCGACGGTGCGGGTGAGCCCCTCCTCGCGGAGCGCGGCGAGGTCACGCCACGTGTCCGCGAGGTCCAGGTCGGCGGTCGCACGTTCTCCCTCGCCGGTCTCCGGGAACGCGAGCCGCTCCTGCTCGTCGACCGGGCGCTCGGCCAGTTCACGAAGGGGTTCGGTGTACGCCCACGCGTCCGGCCAGTGGAGCGCGTAGCAGTCGAACGCGTCGACGCCCAGCTCCGAGAGCGACCCCTCGCACGCCTCCCGGAGGTGGCCGTGGTTCGTGTTCCACGCCTTCCCGAGGAGGAACAGCCCCTCGCGGTCGGGCGTCCCCGGCGACGCGAGCAGGTCGCCGATCCGCGACTCGTTGCCGTACAGCTCCGCGGAGTCGAGCAGGCGGTACCCCGCATCGAGTGCGGTTCCGACCGACTCGACCCGGTCGACGTACTCCCCGTCCCGGTATCGGGAGCAGCCGAAGCCGACCGGCGGGAGTCTGATCGCGGCGCCGTCGGGACCTCCGGACGCCGACGGACGGACAGTCGGGGCCGATCGGGATCCGACGCCGGCCACGAGCCCGCCCGCGTCGACACCGTCGATCACCCGTCCCGTGTGATCCGGGCCCGTCGCCTCGGCGTCGATCGCCGCGCAGACGGCGACGACGTGGGCCGCGCGCCGCGCCGACGCCCGCGGCCGGTCGCCGCGGTCGACCGCCCGAGCGAGCCGTTCCGGGCCGTCGAGGTGCGAGCGCTCCCGTCGCGGACGTGGCTGCGGTGCGGCCACCGAGTCGCGGTCGCCGCCGCGGACCCGGACCGCGTCGCGGTCGGCGGCCATCGCGCCGGCGTCCGCGAGATAGAGGGTGCCGTCGTCGCCGTGACACTCCAGCGAGTAGAACTCCCGACTGCGGTGGTCGGCGTACAGGCTCGCGCGCAGGGAGACGACCGGTCCGTCGGCGAACTCGACGGTCGCCTCGACGTGTGCGGGCGCCTCCGGCCGTCGCTCCTCGCGCTCGGGCCAGGCGTCGACGGCGTCGGCCGAGCGCACCCGCGCGACGGGGCCGAACCAGTCGACGAGGACCGACAGCGGATACACCGCGCCGTCGAACAGCGGGCCGACCGCGAGGAAGGAGTCGGGCCGCTCGTGCCACTCGGTCACGCGTCCGACGTGGGCCGTCGCGTACACGAGTCCCACGTCGCCGAGGCGGCCGTCCGACAGCAGCGTCCGCGCGTGGCGCTGGGCGTCGCAGTCGGGGGCGATCGGCGCACAGCCGAGCGCGAGGTCGCGGTCGCGAGCGAGGTCGAGGAGGTCGTCGGCCGCCGTCGGGTCGAGCGCGAGCGGCTTCTCGGAGAAGACGTGGCGACCGGCCTCAAGGCAGGTCCGCGTCACCGGCGCGTGGGCGGCGTGGCTCGTGAGGTTCACGACGAGCGGAGCCGACTCGGCGTCGAGCATCGCCTCGAGGTCGGCGTAGACGGCGGGCGTGTCGCGGGCCCCCGGGGCGTCGGTGCCGTCGTCGTCCGCGTCGCCGGCGGCGTCGGCGAACGACTCCGCTCGGTCGGGATCGAGGTCACAGACGGCCGCCGGCGACAGCGGCGAGTCCGCGAGGCCGGCGGCGTACCGACGCGCGACGGCGCCCGCGCCGACGAACAGGCAGTTCACGGTCGTGACACGTCCCGACCGACCAAATAACCGGAGGTCGAATCGCCGTTCCCTCCGGCGAATCGGGGCGTAGACGGAGAACGGCAGGCTTTTTCGCTCGCCGTCGGAACTCCACTGTAGCCTATGAGCTACGACATCGCCGAACGCCCCGAGGAGGGCGAGACCATCACCCTCGCCGACGAGGAGACGGGCGAACTCGACGTTCCCGAGAACCCGATCATCCCGATCATCCACGGCGACGGTATCGGCACCGACGTCGGCCCCGCGGCCCAGAAGGTACTGGACGCGGCCGCCGAGGCCACGGGCCGGTCCATCGCCTGGATGCGCGTCTACGCCGGCGAGTCCGCCCGCGAGAAGTACGACGAGAACCTGCCCGAGGAGACCGTCGAGGCGTTCCGCGAGTTCCGCGTCGGCATCAAGGGACCGCTGACGACGCCGGTCGGCTCCGGCTTCCGCTCGCTCAACGTCGCCCTGCGGAAGACGCTCGACCTGTACGCGAACGTCCGGCCCACCTACCACCTCGACGGCGTTCCCTCGCCGGTCAAGAACCCCGGCGAGATGGACATGGTCACGTTCCGGGAGAACACCGAGGACGTCTACGCCGGCATCGAGTGGGAGGCCGGCACCGACGAGGTCGAACAGGTTCGCGAGTTCGTCGAGGAGGACATGGGCTTCGACTCGACCATCCACGACGGCCCCGTCGGCATCGGCGTCAAGCCCATCACCGAGTTCGGCTCCAAGCGGCTCATCCGTGAGGCCATCGACTACGCGGTCAAGAACGACCGCGACTCGGTCACGCTCGTCCACAAGGGGAACATCATGAAGTTCACCGAGGCCGCCTTCCGCGACTGGGGCTACGAGGTCGCCGAGGAGGAGTACGGCGAGAACGTGATCACCGAGGACGAGCTGTGGGACGAGCACGACGGCGAGCAGCCCGAGGGCACGGTCGTGGTCAACGACCGCATCGCCGACAACATGCTCCAGCAGCTCCTCACCCGGACGGACGAGTACTCCGTCATCGCGACGATGAACCTCAACGGCGACTACATGTCCGACGCCGCCGGCGCGCAGATCGGTGGTCTCGGTATCGCGCCCGGCGCCAACTTCGGGCACGGTCGCTGTCTCGCCGAGCCGGTCCACGGCTCCGCGCCCAAGTACGCCGGCGAGGACAAGGTGAACCCCACCGCGATGATCCTCTCCGGACGCGAGATGCTCGACTACCTCGGCTGGTCCGACGCCGCCGATCTCGTGCGCGACGCCGTCGAGGAGACCATCTCGTCCGGCAAGGTCACCTACGACCTCCACCGGCAGATCGAGGGCGGCGAGAAGCTCGCGACGAGCGAGTTCGCGGACGCCGTCGTCGAGCAGATCGACGAACTCGCCTAAGCGAGCGTTCGGGCGCCCGGAAAACCGCCCGAATCAGGCGCTTCGACCGGGTGAAATCTCATCGAGAGCGCACATTGTTAATTATTATTAACTGCATTATGTCTTCATACTAATATGTTCTCGATTACTGTGTAGATGAGAAGATCCGTCTGCGATATCCTCAGATATATATACTCGTGTTCTCATTTGCGTAACGTATGTCATCACACCGAACACGACGTAGATTCCTTGAAGCGACAGGCGTCGCTAGCGTGGTCGCACTCGCCGGCTGTAGCGGAAACGGCGGCGACGGCGGCGACGGCGGCGACGGCGGCGACGGCGGCGACGGGAGCGACGGGAGCGACGGCTCCGACGGCGGAGACGGGATGGACGGCTCCGACGGGTCCGACGGCAGCGACGGCGGCGACACCGCAAGCCGACTGAGCTGGCACGCTGGCGGTACCGGTGGCACGTACTACCCGCTCTCGAACGAGATCAAGACCATCGTCGAGGCGAACACGGACTTCTCGCTGAACGTCCAGTCGACGGGCGCGAGCGTCGAGAACGTCGGGAGCCTCGCGGACTCGTCCGCGGACTTCGCGCTCATCCAGAACGACATCGCGTACTTTGCGAAGAACGGGACCGGGATCGAGACGTTCCAGGACAACGCGATCGACAACCTCCAGGGCGTCGCGACGCTGTACCCCGAGACGATCACGGTCGTCACCCTGGAAGACTCCGGAATTGAGACCCTGAGCGACCTCAGCGGCGCGACGATCAACACCGGGGACCTCGGTTCCGGGACCCAGGTCAACGCGAACCAGATCCTCGAAGCGGTCGGGATCACCGACTACAACGAGCAGAACGCCGGGTTCTCGCAGGCCTCCGAGCAGCTCGCGAACGGCGACATCGACGCCGCGTTCGTCGTCGGCGGCTGGCCCGTCGGCGCCATCGAAGACCTCGCGAACACGAACGACGTCAACATCGTTCCCATCGCGGGCGATAACCGCGCGGCCGTCAAGGACGCCGCCTCGTGGTTCGCCGACGACACCATCCCCGCCGGCACGTACACCGGCATCGACGAGGCCGTCGAGACCGTCGCGGTGCAGGCGATGATCGCCACGCACTCGGGCGTGCCCGCCGACACCGTCGAGACGGTGACGGCGGCCCTCTTCGACAACCTCGGCGAGCTGTCGATCAAGACGGACTTCATCACCGCCGACAGCGCGCAGGACGGGATGTCGATCGAGCTTCACGAGGGAGCGGCGGCGTACTTCGACGCCTGATCGGCGGCGATCGATCCGCACTGACGCACCGTTTCGCGCCCGCGCCTCGACCGCGAGACGCGGCGCACCTGCATCCCGCTCGATGCCGCAATACTCACTATCACACCCAACTAGCTATACGTGGTGACACGTCACACGCTCTCACGAGACCGTCTTGCCCCGGCGCTGGCGGTGGTAGCGATCGCGCTGGTCGTGGCGCTCGCCGGCGTCGCCGTCGCTGCGCCGACCGGGCAGGTCCTCGTCGTCGAGGACATCGACACGGGCGAACGCTACGTAACGCAACCCGTCGACGACGGAAGCACGGTCGCGCTGGAGTACACCCACAGCGTCGAGAAGACGCCCGTGTACGACAAGTACCGCGTGGAGGGCGACGCCCTCGTAAACACGCGCATGGAGTTCGAGTCGTACGGCTGGGGGCTTCCGTCGAGGGTGAACGTGACGAACGTCAACGGGACCTTCGTGTACGATCCGCCGGGACCGATCACGACGCTCGAAGCGCTTTCGGTCTCACCCGGCCGAATCGCGAACCACACCCTCGTCGTTGAGGACCAGCAGTATGACTTGGTTGCAGAGACGAACGCCACCGACGTTCGCATTCACGTCGAGCACCGGACGCTAACGGACGTATTCCAATGAGCACGAACAACGCACAACCCGGCGGAGACGAGGAGATTTCCAGAGAAGAGGCCGAGGAGATCATCGACGAGATCGAGCGCCGGCGGTCGCTACAGGGACTCGCCGCCCTCGCCGTCGCCGTGATCGGGATCTGCTTTTCGCTGTTCCAGCTGGCGCTCGCGGCGCGGAGCTTTACGTTCGTGATCCCCCTCCCGTTCGTCGAGGGCTTTCAGGTGTCGTTACAGCTGCTGCAGGCGAACGCGATCCACGTCGCGTTCGCGCTCGTGCTCACGTTCCTGATGTTCCCCGCCAGCATGGGGGACGGGTTCGTCTCGCGGAACTTGGGTCGCTTCGTCGACGCGGTCGAGGACGCGTTCGGGTCCGACAACCCGGTCGCGACCGCGTTCGACGGGCTTCGCGGTGCGTTCCGCTGGATGTTCCTGGATCCCGATCGGAGCCGCGTTACCCCCTTCGACGTGCTCTGTATGATCGCCTCCGGGCTCTCCGCGTTCTACTTCCTGACGGAGTTCTCGGAGATCCAGGACATGCGCTTTTTCGGCCTCGAAGGCGGGCGCCCGATCACGGGCGTCTACCCCTTCCTCGAACCGATCCTCGGTGGGGTTCCGTTCGTCAGCGAGTACTCGTACGCGATGATTCTCGGCGTTCTCGGCGTCCTTCTAGTGCTCGAAGCCACTCGTCGGACGCTCGGGCTTCCGCTCATGCTCATCGTCGCCAGCTTCATCGTCTACGCCCGGTGGGGCTACCTGATAAGCGGCAACACGCCGTTCCTCGGCCTGCTCGCGATCCCGGAACTGACCTGGCCGGATATCGTCCAGAACCTCTGGTACAACACGGAAAACGGGGTGTTCGGTATTCCGGTTACCGTCTCCGTCAGCTTCATCTACATCTTCATCCTCTTCGGGTCGTTCCTGGAGATGAGCGGCGCGGGCCAGTGGTTCATCGACCTCGCGTACGCCGTCACCGGCCACCGGAAGGGCGGCCCCGCGAAGGCGAGTATCCTCGCGAGCGGCTTCATGGGGACCATCTCGGGCTCGTCGATCGCGAACACGGTCACCACGGGCGCGTTCACGATACCGCTCATGAAGCGATCGGGGTACTCGCCCGAGTTCTCCGGCGCGGTCGAGGCCTCGGCCTCCTCCGGCGGACAGATCCTCCCGCCGGTGATGGGGGCGGCGGCGTTTCTCATGGTCCAGTACACCGGCACGCCGTTCCGAGAGATCATCATCCTCTCGACCGTTCCCGCCGTCGTCTTCTTCTTCGGCGTCTGGGTGATGGTCCACCTCAAGGCGGTCCAGGAGGGTATCGGGGGGATCGACGACGCGGATTCCGAGTCGCTCGCCACGCACCTGGCGCGCGGCTGGTTCTACCTCGTGCCGATCGTGCTCCTCCTCTACTACCTCATCGGTGCGCGGCTCTCGGTGTCTCGATCCGCCTGGTTCACGCTCGTGGCGCTGGTTTCGCTGATCACGTTTATCGCGGCGTACAGCGACGAAACCCGGACGTTCCTCCTCAGTTCGATCGCGGTGATCTTCGGCGTCGAGCTAGCGACCTACGTCGTCGCTGGCGTTCCGGTTAGCGGATTGGTTGGCGGGAACGCCGGCGCGGGGGTCCCGCTCGCGGAGGCGGTCGCGATCGTCGGTCCGCGGATCGGCTGGTACGCGATGCTCGCCGGCGCGGTGACAATGCTCGTGTACTCGGACGTCCAGTCCAAGGTGCTCGACCTCAATCCCACCGTCCAGAGCGCGGCCGAATCGGCCGGCTCGACGGCCGGACGAGACGTCGGCGACAATCAGCTGTTCCGGGTCGGCACGTTCGTCGTCAAGTCGATGGAGGAGGGCGCGCGAACGGCCGTCCCGGTCGTCGTCGCGGTCGCGGCCGCCGGGATCATCCCTGGCGTCATCAGCGTCTCCGGGCTCGGTCCGAACCTCACCTCCCTCCTCTTGGCGCTCTCCGGGGGGTCGATCGTCGTCATGCTGCTCGTGACGGCCGTCGCGAGCATCATCCTCGGGATGGGGATGCCGACGACGGTCACCTACATCATCCTCATCTCGATGCTGGCGACGCCGCTCGTCGAGTTCGGTATCCCGGAGCTGGCCGCACACCTGTTCATCCTCTACTTCGGCGTCATCGCCGACATCACGCCGCCGGTGGCCGTGGCGGCGTACGCCGCGAGCGGCGTCGCCAAGTCGGACCCGTTCGAGACCGGGGTGAAGGCGTTCTCGCTGTCGCTGAACAAGGCGATCGTTCCCTTCGCGTTCGTGCTCGCGCCGGGGATCGTCCTGTTGCGCGAGAAGGCGAACGCCGCCGATCTCCCGCTCCGCGACCGATACCGCGTGGTCAACTTCAGCGACCTCGCGGAGCTGTCGTACTCGGTTCCCGAGATCCTCGTCCCCATCGTCGGGGTCTTCCTCGGCGTGATCGCGCTCGGCGCCACCATCATCGGGACGCTGTACGCCCGCGTCGACCGATTCGGCCGGGTCGCGTTCGCGCTCAGCTCCCTGCTTCTGATGGCGCCGGGAATGCTCTCCACGGCCGTCTTCGACGCGCTGGCGCTCGTCGACGTGACCGTCTCCGTCAACGCGCTCCTGCTTGACGTGACCCTGCGCGGCGTCGGGTTGGTTCTGTTCGTGCTGTTCACGCTCCGGAACCGACGGAAGTTCGACGCCGAGGGCGGCGAAGCGAGGGGAACCGACGGGACGACGCGATCGACCCAAACCGCCGCCGGGTCGGAGTCGACCTGATCGGCGCTCTCGGTTCGAGCGGAATTTTTGGCCGTCAGTTCGGACTCGATCCCCTCCGGTGACGCCGGGGACCCACCGCAGTCAGCGTGTCTCGGGAACGGAGCCGGAGACCTCGTTCGCCGCCGCGCTCACCCCAGCCGCTCGTCGAGGATGAGCCGCGTCTTCGTCGACTTGACCTCGTCCATCTCTCTCGCTTGAGAGATGAGCTCGTTGACCGCGCGCGTGTCGACGGCGTCGACGACGAGCACGATGTCGTCCTCGCCGGAGACCTGCCAGACGAAGTCCACCTCCTCCCAGTCGACCATCCGCTCGCCGACGGCGGCGGTGTCGACGTTCATCTCCACCGAGATCTCGATCATCGCCTTCACGTTGCCGGTGCGGGTCGTGACTGTGAACCGCTCGATGATCCCCTCGTCGGTCATGCGGTCGACGCGGTTGCGCACCGTCCCCTCCGAGGTGCCCACGCGGTCCGCGATCTCCGTGTAGGGGGTTCGCGCGTCCCGTCGCAGTATCGAGAGGATCCGGCGATCGAGGTCGTCCATATCCGTCTGTTTCACCCGGTCGACTTACTCGTTACGAATATCGTAACGAAGCTACGAACGACGCATTTATTACCCTTTGCGCGTACGTATCTCGTAATGTCGGACGCCTACATCGCGCTGGCCGACGGACGCGTGCTCGAAGCGCGCGCTCGTGCGCCGGGGCGCACCCGTGGCGAACTGGTGTTCACGACCGCGTACACAGGCTACGAGGAGTCGCTCACCGACCCCTCCTACGCCGAACAGATTCTCACCTTCTCGTACCCCTTGATCGGGAACTACGGCGTCCGAAGCGAACGATTCGAGTCGGAGTCGGTCCAGCCGCGCGCGGCGATCGCCCGCGAGCTGACCGACGACGTCGCCGAGTGGCTCGCCGACGAGGACGTGCCCGCCGTCGACCACGTCGACACCCGCGAGATCGTCACGACCGTCCGTGAGGAGGGCGCGATGGCCTGCGGGATCGCCGCCGGCCCGGACGCGACCCCCGAGGACGCGGTCGAGGAGATGGAGGC
>ENA-ORDC01002161-ORDC01002161.1-marine-metagenome-genome-assembly--contig:-NODE-2161-length-12616-cov-2.744956_pt1 | contig 12616 bp, 9 predicted proteins | sample MGYA00237783_ERZ508515 | MGnify/ENA primary metagenome ERZ508515 (study PRJEB26186, sample SAMN06268792) | marine metagenome | isolation source: Eden Landing Ponds, San Francisco, CA, USA | place... | reverse complement strand
GATGCTCTCCGGGCGCGTCCCGCAGATCTGCGTTCTCTACGGTCCCTGTTTCGCCGGCGCTGCCTACACCCCGGTCTTCGCCGACTTCACGATCATGGTCGAGGGGATGTCCTCGATGGCGATCGCCTCGCCGCGGATGGTCGAGATGGTCACCGGCGAGGAAATCACGGCCAACGAACTCGGCGGTCCGGAGGTCCACACCCAGGAGTCCGGCTCCGCGGACCTGATCGCCAGGGACGAGGAGCATGCCCGCGAACTCGTCGCGCAGCTCCTGTCCTACCTCCCCGACAGCGCCGAGGACTCGCCGCCCCAGCAGGAGACGGTCGCCCCCGTCGCGTCACCCGAGGGCATCGACTCGGTGATCCCCCAGCACCCCGACCGGGGCTACGACATGACGGACCTGATCGACCGCGTCGTCGACGGCGACTCCTGGTTCGAACTCCGGCCGAACTACGGCGGCGAGATCCTGACCGGATTCGCACGGATCGACGGTCGGCCGGTCGGCATCGTCGCGAACCAGCCGGCGAAGCGAGCGGGGGCGATCTTCCCCGACGCCGCGGAGAAGGCGGCGGAGTTCATCTGGACCGCGGACGCCTACGACGTGCCGATCCTGTACCTCTGTGACACGCCCGGCTTCATGGCCGGCTCCTCCGTCGAGAAGGAGGGCATCCTCGAGAAGGGCAAGAAGTTCATCTACGCGACGTCCTCCGCGACCGTTCCCCAGCAGACCGTCGTCGTGCGGAAGGCCTACGGCGCCGGAATCTACGCCATGGGCGGGCCGGCCTACGATCCCGAGAGCGTGCTCGCACTCCCCTCCGGCGAGATCGGGATCATGGGGCCCGAAGCGGCGATCAATGCCGTCTACGCCCGGAAGCTCGCCGAGATCGAGGACGAGGAGGAGCGCGCCGAACGCGCCGACGAGCTCCGCGAGGAGTACCGCCGGGACATCGACGCGATGCGGATGGCGAGCGAGGTCGTCATCGACGACGTGATCCCGCCCAGCGAGCTGCGCACGGAGCTCGCAGCGCGCTTTGCGTTCTACGAGGACGTCGAGACGGAGCTGCCCGACAAGAAACACGGCACTGTGCTCTGATTTCCGCGGCTGAGAACCTGCGCGGATCCGAACCGTTTCGCCGCTACGCTCGGGAACAGCATCTCGGCCCCGCCACTGCTGCCGATTTGATCCCAAGCGCCGATAAGATTCGATACCGAACCAGCCCAGCAACGCGTAGCCATTGCTCCGTTTGATAATTATATTCGCCCGTATGCCGTAGATAGTACAACCCGGAAGTGTTATGGAACCATCACGCCAATGTGGAACTACGTTCTGCACGATCGTCCATGGCACCACTCGATCCACTTCCGACCCCCGCGAGCCGCTCGACGTCTCCGGACGAAGCGAGCCTCGCATCCCAGATCGGGACCGCACTCTGGCGGAACGAGCGACTGCTCTGGACCGTCGCGCTCCTCGCACTCCTCGCGGACGTCGTGACGACACTCGTCGGCCTCGAGGCGGGACTCGCCGAAGGGAATCCCGTCGTCGCCGGCGCGCTCGCCGACGCCGGACTGGCCGGCTTCCTGGGCGTCAAGATCACCGTCCTGGCGCTCGCCGTCGGCGGCCGCCTCGCCGCTCCCCGCTTCCGGGTCGCGATCCCGCTCGGCGTCGCGCTCCCGTGGCTCCTCGCGGCCGGGACCAACGCAGTCCTGTTGCTCGCGGTCGTCTGAACCGGCCCAGCAGCGAGTCACGTGGACGTACGAGCACCATCCCGTCGCCCTCACCGAAATCCGCCCCGGTCGCATCATTTATGCACGCCCCTGTGCAAGTCCGAGCCATGGTTCGGTGTGAAATGTGCGGCGCCAGTACGTCGTCGCCGAAGACTATCAAGGTCGAGGGCGCCGAACTCGAGGTCTGTTCGGACTGTACGGACTTCGGGACCGAAGTTCGCGACCAGGACGCGAGTAGCTCCACGTCCACCAAGTACTCCACGAGCAGCGGCAGTGGCTCGAGCGGGAGTAGCGGTGGCAGCGGGAGCAGTTCGAGCGGCTCCGGTCGCAGTAGCGGCGGAGGCGGCGGTGGATCCAGCCAGCGCCGTCGCTCGGACATGTTCGACGACATGGACGAGATCGCCACCGACTACGACGAGCGGATCCGCTCTGCTCGCGAGCAGGAGGGGCTCTCCCAGGCCGACCTCGCGGACGAACTCAACGAGAAGGCGAGTCTGATCCGCAAGCTCGAACGCGGCGAGACCCTCCTGAGTGACGAGGTCCAGTCCAAGCTCGAGCGCCACTTCGACATCTCACTGTCCGGCGGCGCAGGTGCCGACGAGGACGCAGAGTGGGAAGGTGGCGGCGACGCCGGCGAGTATACCCTCGGCGACGTCGTCAAGCGCAAGGACTGACCGAAAGCCGGCAGCGACCGTGGGCGCGGTGCAATCGCGGGCCGATCGACGTTTCCTTCCGACGCTCCTCACGCAGTACCGTCGAGTCGCGACCGAATCGCCGATCGCGCGAGCGACTGCTCGACGGCGTCGAGCAACAGCAGCGCCGCGAACTCCATGGCTGCCGCGCGGGTCGTCGACGTGTCGTCCGGCACGAGTGTCAGGGCCTTCTGAACCACCGCACGGAGCGGAGCGACCGAACGCAGCCGCTCGCCGTCCCGATCGAGCGTGGCGCCGACCTCGTTGGCACGTGATTCGACGCTCGCGACCGTCAGATCCTGCTCGAGATACTCCAACAGGGCATCGGGATCGGCGTCCAGCTGTGGGGAGATCCGCTCGGGCTCGCTCCGGGTCGCGATCACCTCGCGAACGCCCTCGGCCTGCATGGCCTGCCCGACGGCCTCGAGAGCGGCCTCCGCGGCCCCGACGGTGACCTCCGCGACCTCGTCGGGATCCTGTGTGCTCGTCGCGAAGTACTGGCCGGAGTCGGGGAGGGCAGCGACGCACTCGAGGAGCGCCTCCGTCACGCCCGCGAAGTACAGCGGAATCGTCGGATCGGCGGTAGCCTCCTCGGCGACGGAGCGGATCGTGTTCTCGAGCCCTGCAGCCCGCCGCCGGACGTGCTCGGGTGGGTCCCAGTCGAAGCGAGCGTAAACGCCGATCGTCGACTCCGCCTCGGGCTCGACGGTCGCTTCGGCGGCCTGCACGGCGAACAGGTCGGCGTTCGGGCCATCGAGAACTAGCTCGCAGCTGTAACGCCCGGCAGGGAGGTCGACGACAGCCTCGCCGTCGTCGTCGGTCTCGACCTCGGCGGTGCGAACGCCGATCTCGGGCGAGGGGTCGCTCCCGGTAGCGCCCGGAGCTGGGCCGTCGGGATCGGCCACATCGGATCCGTCGGGAGCGACCGCGCTGGTAGAGGCCGATTCCGTCTGCTCGTTGTTCTGCTCCCCATCCACCTCCCCGCCCCCGGCCCTGGAATCGCCAGTCGCCGGCTCGATGGACACGGTGACCCCCGGAATCGGCTCGCCAGCGACCAGCGCCGAGACGACGAGCGTTCCAGACGACGGGTCGAGGGCCACGTCGGCCGTCGTCAGTGCCTCCTCGATCGGCACCTCGACGGTGGCGTCGTCGTAGCGGGGCGCACCGACGACCGCGGTGACGGTGCCGGTCGCGATCGGAAGGGTAGTCGTGACGGAGCCTGCATCGATAGGGGCCTGTTTCGTTACGTCGCGATCCGTCGTGACGGTGACTTGCCCCTCCGGGACCGCGTCGCCGGTCTCGGCGTCGGTCACTTCGACCTGCAGTCCGGGTCGGCCGACCGTCAAGTGAACGGGGATCGGCTCGGGGGTCGGCGTCGTCGGCTCTTCCACGGCTAGATCGACGGCGTCGGACTCGCGTTCGGCAGTCATCCCCTGGATCGCGTACTCGCCCGGCGAAAGATCGACCTCCGTCGTCGTACCGGCGGCCTGGCGGTTTCGACGATCGTGCCGTCCGCGGCGCGCCTGACCTCGACGGACTGCTCGCCGGGCAGTTCCCCCTCATCGTCGTCGGTGAAGCGGATCCGAATCGGCACCGCGGTCTCGTCGATCACCCGTCGCGTGGGCCATGCGCCGACGGTTCCGAGCCCGAGCCGGATGCCAGTCGCCGTCAGGCCCCCGTGGAAGAGCCCGACGAGGAGCGCGCCGAGGCCGACGACGATACCCCCGATCTCGACGCTGCCGAGCACGGGGCCCCAGTAGCGCGTCTGGAGCGCGTTGATACAGACGACTCCGCCGAACCCGCCGAAGACGAAGTGCCCCGCGACTGCACGAGGGCCGGCCGCCGCGGCTCTGGCAGGCGAAAGTCTTCGAATCCCGTACACGATCGCGACAGAGAGCACGCTGCCGATCATCGCGACGAAGAGCAGCCCGACGATCGCGCCCACGTCGATCCAGAGCGAGACGAACGCGTCCTGATCGGGGTCTTCGGGCACCGGATCGGAATCGGGACTGGGATCCGACGGCGGCACCACCGTTAGATCGACGCGAGCCGGACGAACGCCCTCGCCGACCAGGATGGCGGTCGCGTCCTGACTCGGCGTGGAGAGACTTCGCGGAAGTGCCTGCGCGTCGCCAGCCGCGAGTCCATCCTCGATGGGAAGGTGGCTGACGTTGCCATCGCGGAGGAGCAACCCGTCGTACGCCGCGACCGACGACGGGATCGGCGCGTGCAACGATCCGTTCGCGATCCGGAGCCGGACCGTCCCTCGGGCCGGTGCAGAGACGGGGACGTCGAGGATCGACGAGCCATTCGGCCGGTCGACCCGGACGCGAATCGAGTCGGCTCCGACCACGCTCGCCGGCACGGGAGCGATGCCCGATCGACCCGCAATCCGGACGTGATACTGTCCGCCGGGGCCGCCGGTGGTGACCGTCAGCCCGACGGTCTCTGGGCCGATCGACGGGTGCGCGAGCGGCTGGACGACGACCGGTTCGGCGTCGCGGTAGACGATCGTGGTTGCCCGGCCCGCGGCGTCGTCGATCGCGAACTGGAAGGGATCCGTCGAGACGGTCGCGTTCTCGAGGACGACGTCGGCCGTGACGGAGCGGTTCGCCGGCGTTCCCGCCAGCGCGTCCGGAGCCAGCAGGACGGTCGCATTCGGTCCGACGCCTCCGACCGTCGTCGGGAACCGACTGCCGTTGCGCTGGCCCACGAGATCCAGCCGCGCGTCGCCCAGTCCGCGAACGTCCGTCGGGATCGCGAGCGAACTGTCGCGGAAGGTCGCCGGCCCGGTCTGTTCGAGCCACCGGAGGTCGGCTTCGTCGTCGACCACCACGCTCCCGCCCCGGCTCGCGACGACGGTCGCCGCGGCAAGGTCCACCGTCACGTTCTGACCGACGACGTCGGTCACTGGCACCTGGGCGACGTACCGGTCGCCGGACCGCTGGGCGACGACTGTCGTCGACCCGTTCGCGGCGGGAACCGAAACGAGGAACGTCGTCTCGTTGCCGACGTCGACCGTCCGATTCGCCGACGCCGAGAGCGTGAGCGTGCTCCCGTTTCGCGTCGCGGTGCCGATCGATCCGTTCCCGTCGCCGCCCTCGGTGGCGTCCTGCTGAGCGGCGATCGATGCGTCGCCGACGCCCAGTGCGTCGGGAGCTGCCGATCCCTCATCGACTGTGAGTGCCCCGCCGACAGGCGCTGACACGAGGGTGGCGAGCACCGCGAGCAAGCAGCCGATCGCGACGGTCCTGCGAACGATCCGCCGACCGGCCCGCCTCACGGCGCCACCACCTCGAGGATCGCCTCGCCTGCAGTAATCGCGAGCCACCCGACGCCGAGACATAGCAGTACGACGCCGATCGCGACGGGGAGCACCACCGTTCGGCGCGAGTAGCTCGTCCACTCGCCGCGGGCGAGTCTACGCCGTGCCGCCCGTCCTCGCCGAATCGGAAGGAGTGCGCCGGCGACGCCCCCGAGCAGGATCCCCAGCAGTCCGAGGCCGACGATCCGCAGGCGGAGCGACCAGGTGAGCGACCGCTGTCGATCGGCGAGCGCCGCGTCGTGAGCCCGCAATCGCTGCCGGGTTCGGTTCTCGAGACTGGTCGACCGCTCGCCGAGCGCGCGGATCGCAGCGGCACTTCCGGGACCGCCGACCGAGGAGTCCGCGACGGCGTAGAGTTCCGCCCGGAGCTGTTCGCTGGCGTTCCGGTAGCTCCGCCGGGCTGCCATCGTCTCCGCGATCGGATCGCCCTCGGGCGCCCCGCCACCGTCCACGGTCGCCGTCGCGTTGGCGAGCTCGTCGAGTTGTGCTTCGAGGGCACGCTCCCGCTCGACGTACCTGGACTCGGCCCGTCGGAGGGTCGCGCGCTGGTCGGCAGAGGCGACCGGGATCGACCCGTTCACGAGCGACGTCTCGACGGTCCGATCGACGATCCGGATGGTGGGCCCCGGAACCGATCCCGGCGTGACGAGCGCGCCGAGCGAATCGTTGGTCTCCCCCTCGATGCGAATGCGGAGCCGGTCCTCGGAGGATTCGAGGACGGTCGCCCACGCCAGCCCATCGTCCCGAAACGTCCCCGTGCCGTTTTCGGGCTGGCAGAGGTGGACGACGAGTTCGGAGCCTCGATAGACCGAGACGGTGCCCGCAGGGCCGATCGGATCGTCCGTCGGCGGTGTCGCGACGACCACTGTCTCGTTGCCGACGCTCTCGCACGGGTCCGCAGCCGCGGCGCCCGCGGTACCGCTCTGGACACCGGCGACGAACAGGAGCGCGACGGCGACGAGGATGCCCGCCAGGAGCAGCGGTCGCGAGCGGCGCTCAGGCATCCCGCTCACCTCGGCGAATCCGGCGCCGCTGGTGGAGGTAGGCCGCGGTGCTGCCCGCGATCAGTCCGACACCGATCCCGATCGCGAGCAACGCCAGGGAGAGCGCCGGATCGGCAGCGAGCGCGGCAGTCAGCGAATCGACGGTCGCTGCACGGCCCTGGATCGACCTCGCGATCGCACGGGTCGAGCCCGAGGCGGGGTTTGCGACGCGAAACCACGATGTGACCGCTGCGCGGATTCCGAGTGGGTCCAGCAGGAGCAGTGCCGCAACCCCGATCAGCGCGACGCCAGCGACGATGGATCGGCGATCGAGGCGCATGAGTTGAGGTGGCAGTCGGAGGTATGGTGGTGGCTACGGTCGGACGCTGAGGCCGAGGGTCCGCCCGCGGGCGCGTACTCCGAAGGAGTACCGATCCGGAGGGCAAAACCGTTCTGCCAGAATCGTTATAATCCCCGACGGCCGAGCGGCACCGCTCCGGGTTGGCTTCCAGGGCCCCGCCAGCACTGGATCGCCGCTGACTGCACCGTCGGCCAGGGCCGACGCCGACCCGACAGCTTATATCCGAGGCCGGGCCTACCGATCCCCGTGCGGATCGAGAACAGTTTCGTGCCGGTGGAGGGGATCGGCGACGTGACCGAGCGAAAGCTCTGGCGAGCGGGCGTGACCGAGTGGGCCGAGTTCGACGGCCAGGTCGTCGGCCCCACGCGCGCCGACCGCATCGAGTCCTTCGTCGCGGAAGCCAAGCGGCGGCTCGACGTGGGCGACGCTCACTTTTTCGCCGACCGCGTCCCGAACGCCGAGCACTGGCGGCTCTTCGAGAACGTGCGGGAGGAGACGACGTTTCTCGACATCGAGACGACGGGACTCGATCGCTACACCGACCGGGTGACGACCGTCTCGATCCACCGCGACGGCGACACGAAGACGCTCGTCCGGGGTCACGACCTCTCCGCGAAATCCCTCCGCGCCGAACTCGCCGACTCCAGTCTCCTCGTGACGTTCAACGGCCGCCGGTTCGACGTGCCGTTCCTCGAGGCCTCCTACGACCTCTCCATCGATCTCCCACACGCCGATCTCATGTCGATGTGCAACACCCTCGGCTACTCGGGCGGCCTCTCCGCCGTGGAGGGTAGATTCGGAATCGAACGCGACCGCCCCGACATCTCCGGGCGAGACGCCGTCCGCCTCTGGCACGAGTACGAACGCGGGAAGGACGGCTCCCTCGAGACGCTGATCGACTACAACCAGGAGGACACGGTGAACATGGAGCCGATCATGGAACGGGCGTGCCAGGAGCTCCACGAGGAGGTCTTCGAAGCGGCGCGGCAATTGGACTGACAGGTACGCTGCTGCGTCGCAGCAACACTGTTGCTGGGAGAATTCGGCGGCCTCAGAGTCCTTCGTAGCGCCAGACGTCCCCGCCCCAGGCGGGGTTCACGACGCCGGGCAGCCGGCGGAGTCGCGGCCGGACGAGCTCCCACCAGTCCTCGGGGTCGTCGAACCCGGCCTGATGGGCAGGGAAGACGGTCTCGAAGAATTCGTCGACGCTGACGGCCTCGTGCTCGCGGAGGTGCTCGAAGGCCGCGCGGATCGCGTCCACGCGCCAGTCCCGCATCATCTCGCTCGTGCCCGGCACCTCGACCTCCGCGAGCAGTTCGTCCACCCTTGCGTCGACGTCGACGGACTCCACGTCCTCGGGCTCCTCGCCGATCGCGGTTCGGCTCCGGTACCAGACGGTGAGCGGCGCAGGTTCCTCGCGGACCGTCTTCCGGCCGACGTCGCCACGCTCGTGCAGCGTCTCCAGCGCGGTCCTGGCGGTGTGCTCGGTCACGTTCATCGCCTCCGCGACTTCCCGCGTCGTGTGTGGCTCGGCCCCGGAGAAGACCGCGAGGGCGCGCTCATCAGGGACTGTCTCGGCGTACTGCCCCCAGGCGCGCTCCTCGTGCTCGCTCATGTGCGTCACCATCGCACTCCAGGGGCTTGTTTATTTCGGACAAATATCTGCAATTTGATACTGGCGCCGACGGCTCGCCCCCTACTGCGAGGCCCCGTACTGCGACGCCGAGAGCAGCGACGACGGACCAGCCATATCGGTAGCAGCAACTCCGAGGAAAGCGACGGCCGGGTGTCGTGTCCGACAGTCGTAAGCAGACTCTTCTCAGTGCGGGAAGGGCCGAATCCTCCGAACCCATTAAGTCGTGGGCTCCGTAGCGGCGCTCCATGCCCGCTGGACTCGACGTCGGGGCCGCCAGGATCGTCGCGGCGACGGCGGATGGCACCGACGGCGCGCGGAACGCAGCGCTCGCGGTCGATCGAAGCGACTACGTGGAGGATTTCCTCGAAGGCGCGGACACGCCATCGATCGCGACGGACGACGGGATCGTCGCGCTCGGGGACGCCGCGCCCGAGGTCGCGACGATCGCGAACGACGCGCCGACGCGACTCCTCGGCGCGGACTCGACGCTCCCGATCGACGACGTTCCTGTTGCGGTCGAAGCCTTGCTCCGCGCGCTCGTCGGCGAAGGCGAGGGACCGCTCCGCTACGCCCCGCCGTCGAACATCGACACTGGCCCGATCGACGAGGCGGCGACCGCTCTCGGCTACGATCCCGCACCGATCGAGCCGGGGCTCGCAGTGTGCTACGACGCTCTCGACTCGCCAGTGACCGGACTCGGCATCGTCGTCGACGGCACGCGGACGATCGCGACGCTCGTCGTCGCTGGCGTCCCCGTCTCGCGCTCGGAGCTCTCCCGTGGCGGCGACTGGATCGACCAGGAGATCGCCAGCGCAACCGGCAACGATCCCGACGAAGTCGCGGAACTTCGCGCTGCTGCCGACCTCGACGACGCGAGCTCCGGCGCGCTCGCGCTACGCTACGACACGCTCCTCTCGAATCTCGCCATCGCCATCGCCGAGGAGGCGCCGGCAATCGACGAACCAGTGCCGATCGTCATCGGTGGCGCGGCCGCCCCGGAAGGCATCGACAGCCGATTCGAGAACGCCCTCGACGACGTCGACCTGCCGTTCGCGGTCGAGTCGATCGAACGCGCGGACGATCCCGAGTTCGCGGCGGCACGCGGAGCGCTCCTCGCCGCGGAGGACGGCAGCAAGATCGAGACCGAGGGCGCGGAGGCCGATCCGGCCGCCGCCGGGTTCGCTACTGGACTCGCCGACGAAGCCGCGGCCACCATCGCCCTCGCGAGCGGCTCTGGCGCAGCCGCGAGCGACGCTGCGGGTGACGAAGCCGTCACGTCGGAAGGCGGTGCCGACGCGTCGGTGCCGGCGGCTTCCGCGGAGACGGGCGCGGCGTCGACCCAGCGCGACGAGCTTCGCGAGCGCCTCCAGCGACTCGAGGACCGTATCGGCATCGACGACGAGCAACCCCTCGACGAGGACGTCGCTGATCTCGCGGAGGAGGTCGCCGCGCTCGTCGCGCTCCGCGAGGACGTGGCGGATCTCGAAGACGAGATCGGGACCGTCGACGACGCGAAGTCGGGGGACGTCGAGGCCCTGCAGACCCAGCTCGAGACCGTCGCCGACGACCTCGAGGCGCGTGCGGACGATCTGGAGGAGCAGGTTGCTGCGGCACCCGCGGCCGAACGGGTCGAGGAGCTCGAGTCCAGACTCGAGGCGCTGCCGCCGATCGCTGACCTGGCCGACATGGCCGAACGCGTGGAGGACCTCGACGCCGACGACCTCTCGGACGTCGCCGACTCCGTCGAAGAACAGTCGGCGTCGGTGGCCGCCGTCGAAGAGCAGACCGAGACGCTGGCCGACGACGTCGAGGCGGTACAAGACGACCTGGACGCGCTGGAAAGCGACCTGGAGTCGACAGACGACCTCTCGGCGACAGTCGAGGACGTGGAGACGGCGCTCGACGACGTCGAGAGCGACCTCGAGACGCTCGCCGACGACGTAGATGCGGTCGAATCGACGATGGAATCCCTCGAGGGCGACGTCGCCGACGAGGGGACGATCGACGCGCTCCGGGAGCGCATCGACGTCGTCGAGACCACCGTCGAAGACGTCGAAGCAGAGTTCGATGACGCAGTCGCCGCCGCCGACTTCGAGGCCGTTGACGACCGCGTCGACGACGTGTCGGCGGAGATCGAGGGAGTAGCCACGGACGTCGACGACGTCGAGGGGAGAGTCAGCGACCTCGAAGGCGAAGTGCCCGACCCCGATCTCGTGGATGCACTCTCCGTCGATCTCGAAGCACTTCGGGGTCGAGTCGAGGAGCTCGAAGCCGGCGTCGAAGACCGGTTCCAGGACGTGCAAGACAGGCTCCAGGCCCTCGAGGACGATCTCGACGCCATCGACGCGGACGCCGCCGACGCCGAGGAACTCGCCGCCATCGAGAGCGACGTGGCGTCACTGGAAACGACCGTGGACGATGCCGAAGCCGACCGCGCAGAGCTCGACGGCGCGTTCGACGACCTTCGTGCCGACCACGAGGCCGCTGTCGGCGAACTGGAGGCCGACGTCGCGGACCTCGAGACGGCCGTCGAAGCCCTCCCCGAGGACACCGTCGACGCGACCCAGCACCAGAACGAGATCACGCGCGTCGAGAGCCGCATGGACGAGATCGAGAACACGATGGCGGAGGTCGAGGCCAACGCACAGAGCGGCGCCGGTCGGAGCGCGATCCTCGTGCTCGGGCTCGGGCTGGCAGCGGTGGGCGGATTCGGTGCGGGATTGGCCGTCCTGAGCGATCAGATCGCGATCGCCGGCGGGTTCGTCGGCGTGCCGCTGGTCGCGGTCGTCGTGGCCTGGTATCTGAGCTGAATTGGACAGGAAGCGCTGTTGGAGCGGTCGTTATTCCGTCAATCGTGGGAGAACGACGAATGACTGCAGCAGCCTTGGAAGCCCCCTCCCGCTCGCGGCTTCTGAGTCGCTGCGCGCCTCGCTCCCGCCGGTCGCTCGGTGCTTGCTTCCTCGGAAGCCGCGAGCGGTCACCGGGAGAGCGGAGCTCTCCCGAGCAGACGGACGTAGTCCGTCAACGGCCCCTTCCATTCCCACCCGATCGACGTTCGACGAAGCTCACGACACCCCCGTGGACGGACGAGCAGAGCACGGCGGCGCTGCTGGGGCCATTCACTGAGTGGTGCGCGAAGACGGCAGAAGAGCCGAACCGCTGATCGTCGACGCCGTTACTCCTGCTTGGGCTGTCCCCAGTACTCCTGCATCCGGGGACGGTTCTGGACGGACTTGACGTCGAGTGGCTCGTCCTGGGCCTCGATCGCCTCGAGCGCGGCCTTCGCGCTCGGAAGCGTCGAGAAGTAGGTGATCTCCTCCTCGACGGCGGCCTCCAGGGGCTTGCGACGGCGGCTGATGACGAGGTCGACCTCGCCGGACTGGATCGCCTCGACGAATTCCTCGTCGTCCTCGAAGTCGAGCAGGTCGAAGTGCTCCTCGTACTTGGCGCGGAGTTCCTCACCGGCCGCGGAGTCGGGCGCGGGGAACTCGCTCTCCGAGAGGTCGACGACGGCCGTTCCCTCGAGGGGAATCGGCTTGCCGACCGCCATCTGGGCCTTCTGATAGGCCTTGCCGAAGGTGTCTGCTGTGCCCATGACCTCGCCGGTGGACTTCATCTCCGGGCCGAGGCGCGGATCCGATCCTGGCAGGCGATCGAAGGGCAGGACGACCTCCTTGATCGAGGTCTGGCCGGGGACCTGCTCCGTGACGTCGAGGTCGGCGAGATCCGCGCCGGCCATGACGTTCGCCGCAAGCTTCGCGATCGGGACGCCCGTCGCCTTCGAGACGAAGGGCACCGTGCGCGAGGAGCGCGGGTTCGCCTCGAGCACGTAGACCTCCTCGTCACGCACGGCGAGCTGGACGTTCAGCAGGCCGACGGTGTCGAGTTCGCGAG
>ENA-ORDC01002158-ORDC01002158.1-marine-metagenome-genome-assembly--contig:-NODE-2158-length-12619-cov-3.317493_pt1 | contig 12619 bp, 15 predicted proteins | sample MGYA00237783_ERZ508515 | MGnify/ENA primary metagenome ERZ508515 (study PRJEB26186, sample SAMN06268792) | marine metagenome | isolation source: Eden Landing Ponds, San Francisco, CA, USA | place... | reverse complement strand
ACAGCGCGTTGATGCCGTTCGCCAGCGTGCCGTCGTTCTCCAGCGTGCCGAACATCTCCGTCAGGCGCTGCATGAAGGTGTTCTCGGCCTCCAGCGCGCCCAGCTCGGTGTTCGCGCGCCGGACCTCGCCGTCCAGGTAGCTGTTCACCTCGCGGCGCACCTGGCTCAGGTCGACGCCGCCGTTCTGACCGGCCGTCATGTTGGTGACGGCGGAGGCCGTTTGCCGGCTGTAGCCCTCGACGTTGGCGTTGGAGACGTTGCCGGACGTGATGTTGATCTGGCGCTGCGCGGTCTGCAGTCCGGAAACGGCGATGTTGAGTGCGGAGCTGAGCGACATGTCGGGTTCCTCGGGCGCGGCGGCCGTGGCGGTCTGAAGGGCTAGAAGCGCTGGTCGATCGCCACGGAGCGGGCGGCGGCGGAGACGAAGCTCCGCTGCGCGCCGTTGGCGGCGTAGCCGGCCTCTGGCATCTGCCGGTCCACGGCGTCGACGATTGCGTTCAAAAGGTTGTCGGTGGCGTGCTTGGCGGCGCGCAGGGCGCGCTCGTTCTCCACCAGGGCGGTCTGGAAGTGCGCCGTTGTCTCGCGCAGCTCGGCGCGCAGCTCCGGCGTCAGGGCGCTCTCCAGGTCGGGTGTCTCGGAGACCCGCTTGAGCTGCGATTCGTAGGCGGCCGCCAGGACGATCTTCTCCTCCTGCAGCGACTGCATCTCGCTGGGGCGCATTTCCCGCAGCATGTCGATCTCGCGCTCCAGTACGCCGATCAGCCGGCTCGTGGTGCGCAGCAGCTCGGTCACCTCGCCGGTGTCCCGGGTCTGCGCGGTTGGGGTGTCCGACATGGTCACTCGACCTCCTGAAGCTTGATCATTTCGGCCTTCACCTGTTCGGCGATGCCGATGCCGCCGGCCTTGGCGACGGCCTTGCCGTATTCCTCGACCAGCATCGAGCGATAGGCCTTCTCGCCGGCGCCGCCGCCGAACATGCCGTCGGCCTTCAGGCCCTCGAACATCGGCTGCAGCATCTGCGCCAGGAACATCGCCTCGAAGTCCTGCGCCGCCTTGTCGATCGCCGCGTCGTTCTTGCCGGCGGCGCTGCGCTTCAGCGCGGCGCTCGCGCGGTCCGGCGACGCGCCCTGCTGGAACAGCGTCGGATCGACGGGCGGCTTGTCGAAGCCGTTCATCACAGCACCTCGATCTCGGCCTGCAGCGCGCCGGCCGCCTTGATCGCCTGCAGGATCGAGATCATGTCGCGCGGGCCCACGCCGAGGGCGTTCAGGCCGTCGACCAGCTGCTGCAGGCTGACGCCCTCGGGCAGCACGGCCATCTTGCGCTCTTCGTCCTCGTCGACCTCGACGTCGGTGCGCGGGACCACGGCGGTTTCGCCCTGCTGCGCGAACGGGGCCGGCTGCGACACCTGCGGCGTCTCGGTCACTCGGATCGTCAGGTTGCCCTGGGCGATCGCGACGGTGGAGATGCGCACGTTGGAGCCCATCACGATCACGCCGGAGGACTCGTCGATCACGACCTTGGCGGCCTGATCGGTGGCGATCGGCAGCTGCTCGATGTCGGTCAGCAGCGCCACGGTGTCGCCGTCGTAGCTCTGCGGCACCGAGATGCGCACGGTCGCCGGGTCGAGCGAGCGCGCGGCCTGGCTGCCGACGAAGGAGTTCACGGCGTTGGCCACTCGGCGCGCGGTCGTCAGGTCGGGGTTGCGCAGCTGCAGGTGGACGTCGGTGAGCTCGGCCAGCTGGAAGTCGATCTCGCGCTCGACGATGGCGCCGTTCGGGATCCGGCCGTTGGTCGGCACGCCCTTGACGACTTCCTGCGCGGCGCCGCCGGCGGAGAAGCCGGAGACGTTCACCGAGCCCTGGGCGACCGCGTAGACCTCGCCGTCGGCGCCCAGCAGCGGGGTCACCAGCAGGGTGCCGCCGAGCAGGCTGGAGGCGCTGCCCAGGGCGGCCACGCTGACGTCGATCCGGGTGCCCTGGCGCGAGAACGGCGGCAGATCGGCCGTCACCATCACGGCGGCGACGTTGTCGGTATCCAGGTCGTCGTCGCGCGCGTTGACGCCGAGGCGCTGCAGCATGCCGATCAGGCTCTCGCGCGTGAACACGGAGTCGTCGAGGTCGTCGCCGCTGCCGTTCAGGCCGACCACCAGGCCGTAGCCCACCAGCATGTTGTCGCGCACGCCTTCGACGTCAGCGATGTCCTTGATCCGGGACTGGGCGCCGGCGGCGGCCGGCCACAGCAGCGCCGCGGCGAGCGCGAGGGCTGCGAGGCGGGTCAGGCGGGGGCGGCGAATTCGAAACATGAAGGAACCCTTGGTTCGTCGGTCGCAGACGCGAGCGTCCGCGACACCTCCATGCGAAAGCCGTGCCAAAACCGGAAGGCAAGGATGTGAGCCGATTTTGGCGGGATCTCCGGGGGGCGATTGCCGCCGGGCGGCAGAGCTGTCCGCCTGCCTTGCGGCAATTCTTGCCGTCTGTGCACAGCGCTGGCGTTAACTTTGGCCGGGCCCGGAAATGCTGGCCTCGACGAATCAGGAGGGGCTTGGAGCGGGGCGGGCAGCGTGCCGAGCGGGGGAGGGGTTAACCGACCCGGAGCCGCGCCGTGTCCTGGTGGTCGAGGAACCACTGATAGGTCGTGCGCAGGCCCTCGTGCAGCGACGTCCGCGGACGCCAGCCCAGCGCCGACAGGCGTGCGGTGTCCAGCAGCTTGCGCGGGGTGCCGTCGGGCATCGCGGTGTCGAACGCCAGCTCGCCCCGGAAGCCGACCACCTCGGCGATCCGCGCCGCCAGCTCGGCGATCGGCAGGTCCTCGCCGACGCCGACGTTGATCGGCGTCTCGTCCGACCAGTGGCGCAGCAGATGCACCACCGCGTCGGCCAGATCGTCGACGTACAGGAACTCCCGGCGCGGCCGGCCGGAGCCCCAGACGGTGAAGCGGGACGCGCCCTCGACCTTGGCGTCGTGCATCCGGCGCATCAGGCCGGGGATGACGTGGCTTTGCGTGGGGTCGAAGTTGTCGCCGGGTCCGTACAGGTTGGTCGGCATCGCCGAGACGAAGTCGCAGCCGTGCTGCCGGCGGTAGGCCTGGCACAGCTTGATGCCGGCGATCTTGGCGACCGCGTAGCCCTCGTTGGTCGGCTCCAGCGGCCCCGTCAGCAGCGCGTCCTCGGAGATCGGCTGCGCCGCGTCGCGCGGGTAGATGCAGCTGGAGCCCAGGAACAGCAGCTTCTCGACGCCGACGCGCCGCGCCGCCTCGATCACGTTGGTCTCGATCGCCAGGTTGTCGTAGAGGAAATCCGCCGGGCGCGTGGCGTTGGCGTGGATGCCGCCGACCTTGGCTGCGGCCAGCACGACCGCGTCGGGCCGCGCCTCGGCCAGATAGTCCTCGACCTCGCTCTGCCGGCGCAGGTCGACCGTCGCGCGGCCGGCGGTCAGGACGCTGCAGTCCTCGGCCTGCAGCCGGCGCACGCAGGCGCCGCCGACCATGCCGGTGTGCCCGGCGACCCAGATGCGCTTGCCGGAAAGCTCGTAGGCGCGGCCCAGCGGGGCCGCCTCCGGCGGCGCGGTCTGGGTCATACGGCCTCGCGGCGTCCGCTGTTGTGCAGGCGCGCCACGGTGGCGCGGTCGCTCTCCACCATCTCCGCGACCAGCTGGCCGAAGCTGGTGCGCGGCGTCCAGTTCAGCGCCTGGCGCGCCCGGCTGGAATCGCCTTCCAGGTGATTGACCTCGGTCGGCCGGAAGTAGCGCGGGTCGACCTCGACCAGCTGGCGGCCGTCGGTGGCGGAGTAGCCCTTCTCGTCCAGGCCGGTGCCGCGCCACTCGATCTGCACGCCGGCAACCGCGAAGGCCCTATCGACGAAGTCGCGCACCGTCTTGGCCTCGCCGCTCGCCAGCACGTAGTCGCCGGACGCGTCCTGCTGCAGCATCCGCCACATCCCCTCGACGTAGTCGCGCGCGTGGCCCCAGTCGCGCTTGGCGTCGAGGTTGCCGAGGTACAGGCGGTCCTGCAAGCCGGCCTCGATCATCGCCACCGCGCGGGTGATCTTGCGGGTGACGAAGGTCTCGCCGCGGGTTGGGCCCTCGTGGTTGAACAGGATGCCGTTGGAGGCGTGCAGGCCGTAGGCCTCGCGGTAGTTCACCGTGATCCAGTAGGCGTACAGCTTCGCCGCCGCATAGGGGCTGCGCGGCTGGAACGGGGTGTCCTCGTTCTGCGGCGCCGGCGCGTTGCCGTACAGCTCGCTGGTGGAGGCCTGGTAGAAGCGCGTCTTGTCCTGCAGGCCCAGGATCCGGATCGCCTCCAGGATGCGCAGCGTCCCGAGGCCGTCCGCGTTGGCGGTGTACTCCGGCGTCTCGAAGGAGACCTGCACGTGGCTCTGGGCGGCGAGATTGTAGATCTCGTCCGGCTGCACCTCCTGGATCACGCGGATCAGGTTGGTGGCGTCCGTGGTGTCGCCGTAGTGCAGGATGAAGCGCAGGTCGCGCTCGTGCGGGTCCTGGTAGAGGTGCTCGACGCGGCCGGTGTTGAAGGACGACGACCGGCGCTTCAGCCCGTGCACGACGTAGCCCTTCGAGAGCAGCAACTCGGCCAGATAGCCGCCGTCCTGCCCGGTGGCTCCAGTGATCAGCGCGGTCTTCATCGAGGCCCCCATCGCGTGCGTGCCCATGGTTAATGCGAGTATGGCATGGCACCACAACAAGCTGAACGGAGCGTTAATGAACGGCCGTGCGAATCCGCTCCGGCGGCATCCGTCGTCCGGTCACTTCGAACTCGACCGGCGCGTGGACCGGCCCCCGGACCGGCGACGATTTGCCGGCATTCCGGACGCATTCGCGACGGATGCCGGCAATCCTTAACAGAGCGTTAAGCGGCGGCCGGGCAGGATCGCTGTGGGGCGTCCGCATTCGGCCGATTGGGAGGGCCGCCATGACCGCACTGCTTACTGCCGGCTGCCGCGACGACGCCGGCGCGACCGCCATCGAGTACGCCGTGCTCGCCGGCTTCCTGGCGCTCGCCATCGTCGGCGCCATCTCCGCCCTCGGCGTGTCCGTCAACGACCTGTTCGTGACCGTGCAGGAGGGTTTTCCGTAGGCCGATGCCGCGGCTCGGGCTCGCGGCGCTCACTCCGCGCAGCGTGCGGCGTAGAGGTCCTTCGCCTTTTGCGATGCCGCCTTGCGCGCCTGCAGCAGCAGCTTGCAGGCGCGGTCGCGCTGCGCCGGCTGGTCGAACAGCGCCTGCGCTTCCGACAGGTACATGTCGACCTTGGCCCGCTGGACCGGATCGTCGGCGAGCGATTTCGCGCGCGCCTTCTCCAGCACGGGGATCTCGCGGCTGCGCTCGAGGCCCAGCCACTTGCCGCCTGCGATCAGCAGCGTCGGGGCGCCAATCGACAGCGTCAGCAGGGCGATGACGAAGCAGCGTTCCACCACGGGGGCCCTCTCGGTTCGGCCATCCCGGGAGCGGGCGGCTCGGCGGTCCGGGCAGCGGACCAGGGCTACCGCGGCCGGAGTTAAGAAGCTGCTAACCACGCGGACCCGCGGCACGGCCGTCGCGGAAAAGGCCTCGGTAACCGTGTGTTAACTCCAACGGCGCAGCTTGATGGTGGCGCGGGGCCCGGCTGGGCGCCGCCCGCACCCATCGGGGGCAACCCCATACGAGGACCTGCATGAAGATCGAGCGCTCCTCCCTGCACGGGCCGACGCCCACGCGTCGGAAGGACAAGGCCGACGGCAGCAGTGCCGGGTTCGCCGAGAGCCTCTCCGGCGGCGGGTCGTCCGGCAGCGCCCAGGGCTCCGGCCGCACGGGCGGCGTCTCCAACCTCGACTCGCTGCTGGCGCTGCAGGAGGTGCCCGACGCCACCGCCGGCCGGTCCAAGGCCCGGCAGCGCGGCGAGCGGCTGCTGCAGCGCCTTGAGGAACTGCGCGACGGTCTGCTGCACGGCCGCATGGCGCCCGACGCCATCCGCCGCCTGGCCGACGAGACCGAGAGCGCACGGGCCGAGGTCGATGATCCGCAGCTGGCGGAGATCCTCGACGAGATCGACCTGCGCGCGCAGGTGGAGCTGGCGAAGCTCCGCCGCTGACCGGGCGGCTTATATAAAACCAAGTGAAATCAAGCGCCTGGGGCCCGCCGCCTGGCGCGATTGAAGCTTGTGGCGCGGATAGAAATTCATATACTGCGCGCGCCGAACCGGCTGTCTTAAGGGAAGGTGGACCGCGCTTATGTCTGTCACGCTGCCGCCGGAGTATCGTCCCAGCGACGACGAGCCCTTCATGAACGAGCGGATGCGGGAGTACTTTCGGCAGAAGCTGCTGAAGTGGAAGGAGGAGCTGCTCCAGGACTCCAGCGAGACGCTGGAGAACCTTCAGGACGGCGGCCTGTCGGAGCCCGACATCGCCGACCGGGCGTCCGCCGAGACCGACCGGTCGCTGGAACTGCGCACCCGCGACCGCGAACGCAAGCTGATCTCCAAGATCGACGCCGCGCTGCAGCGCATCGAGGACGGCAGCTACGGCTACTGCGAGGAGACCGACGAGCCGATCTCGCTGCGCCGGCTGGAGGCGCGGCCGATCGCCACCCTGTCGATCGAAGCGCAGGAGCGCCACGAGCGCCTGGAGCGCACCCACCGCGACGACTGATCTCAGCCTTTGCTGGCGGGCGATGCGCAACGGCCCGGCTCTTTTCAGAGCCGGGCCATTGTCGTTTGCGGCGGTGCCGCGATCCCTCGACTCGCCGCTGCGCGGCGGCTCGGGATGAGCATCTCGCGGAAGCACACGGCCGCCTCATCCGGAGCCGCGCCGAAGGCGCGCGTCGAAGGACGAACGCCGGGTCCCGCGCCCCCGCCGACGTCTCGGCGAGCCGCCTAGAACGGGAACAGGATGTCGTAGACCTGCTGGCCGTAGCGCGGCTGCTGCACGTCGGTCAGCTGGCCCTCGCCGCCGTAGGCGATGCGTGCTTCGGCGATGTCGTCGTAGCTGATCTCGTTGGTGGAGGAGATGTCCTCCGGCCGGATCACGCCGGCGACCTGCAGGATGCGGTTCTCGAAGTTGACCCGCACCTCCTGCCGGCCGGCGACCACCAGGTTGCCGTTCGGCAGCACCTGGGTGACCAGCGTGGCGATCCGCAGGTTGATGTCCTCGTTGCGGTTCACGCTGCCGGTGCCGGTGTGCTCGCTGTCGCTGTTGGCGCCCACCAGGTTCTGCGGCGAGACCTCGTCGGGCAGCACCTTGCTCAGGTTGCTCTCGAAGCCGAGGAAGTTGTCCAGGCCGGCGTTCTCCGAGGCGCCGCGGGTGCGGCTGGTCTCGTTGTTCAGGCTCGCGCCGTCCTGGATGTCGATCACGACCGTCAGGATGTCGCCGATGTCGCTGGCCCGCTGGTCCTTGAAGAAGGCGCGGCTGCCGGCGCTCCACAGCGAGTTCGCGTGGCGCCGGTTGTTCTCCGGGCGCGGCTGCGGCATCGGCATATCGATCGGCTTGTTGCCCAGGATCCTTTGCGGGTTCTCGACGCCGCTCTGCGGCGGCTCGCTGCCCACCTGGGACAGGCGGTTGAAGGTGTTGCAGCCGGTCAGCGCGGCGCCGATCAGGGCGATGGCGGCGAGGCGCGCGAGCGAACGGGAAAACGGACGGGAACGCATGGCGCGGCTCCTACTTCTGGGCGGACTGGGTCGGACCGGCGTTGGGCGCGACGGAGACCACGCCGTCGCCCTGCACCACGCCGGTCACCGTGGTGTTGGACTTGGTGTTCACGACGCGCACCACCTCGCCGGCGGCGCCGTTCTGCAGGGCCCGGCCCTGCGCGGTCAGGCGCATCTGGTCGGTCTCCAGCAGCAGGGTCACCAGGCGGTTCTTGGCGACCAGCACCGGCGCCTCCAGATCGGTCTCGCGCAGCGGCTGGTCCGGCTGGACGCTGCGGCGGGCGCTCATGCCGACGATCTTCGACGGGTCCTGCAGATGGCTGGCGCTGAGCTGGCCGCGCTCGACCTTGGTCCAGCCGATGTCGCGCTCGCCGACCAGATCGCCGCGGCTCAGCCGCCGCGTCAGCACCGGCACCTCGACCATCTTCGCCACGCGGCCGCTGATGGTGGCGGAGGCGATCGGCCGGTCGGCGCTGGGGGCCATCACGTTGGCGGTGAAGCGGCCGGTCTCGGCGTCGTAGCGCAGCGCGGCGACCTCAACCGCGTTGGCGACCGTCACCGGCAGATCGAAGCCCGCCGCCTGGCTGTCCAACTGCACCGAAACCTCGCCGTCGACGCCGCGGGCGACGATGCGCGCGCGGATCGCCTCGGCGATCTGCCGGCCGCCGATGCGCTGCGAGGCGCGGCGCAGCGACGCCTCCTGCATCCGCGACATCGGCTTCCAGTCGATCGCGTAGGCGCGCGCCACCCGGGCCAGCCAGTCGGCCGGCAGACGCACCTGCTTGCCGGGCTCGGGCGCCCGGGCGATCGGGGTCGAGGCCTTGCTGCCGACGCCGCTGAACAGATGGCCCAGCGTGACGGTGTCGCCCTCGACCACGATGTCGGTGTTGAGGTCGACCGGCTGGGCAATCTCTGCCGAGGCCGCGCCGTCGGCGGCGAGCGCCGCCGCCGCGGCCAGCAGGATGCTGAAGGCGGTGAGGACGGCGAGGATGGAGTTGGACAGGCGCATGGCGGACATCCTTGGCGCGCGAAGCGCGATCAACGCAGCTGGGTGACGCTCTGCATCATCTCGTCGGAGGCGGAGATGACGCGGCTGTTCATCTCGTAGGCGCGCTGGGCGGCGACCATGTTGGTGACCTCCTTCACCACGTCGACGTTCGAGCTCTCGATGGCGCCCTGCAGCACGCTGCCGTAGCCCACCGAGCCCGGCACGCCGACGGCGGGCTGGCCGGAGGCCACGGTCTCGGCGAACAGGTTGTCGCCCAGCGCCTCCAGGCCGGCCTCGTTGGCGAAGCGCGCCAGCTCGATCTGGCCGACCAGCTGCGGCTGGACCTGGCCGTCGAAGTCGACCCAGACCTCGCCGTTCGCGTTCACGGTCACGCCGACCGCGTCCTCCGGCACCGTCACGCCCGGTTGCACCAGGTAGCCGTCCGGCGTGACCAGGTCGCCATCGGCGGACAGCTGGAACGACCCGGCGCGGGTGTAGCCGGTCTCGCCGGACGGCAGCTCGACCTGGAACAGGCCCTTGCCGTTGACCGCGAGGTCGAACGAGTTGTCGGTCATCTGGATCGAGCCCTGCTCGCCGATCCGGTAGACCGCGGCGGGCTTCACGCCCAGGCCAAGCTGGATACCCGACGGCACCACCGTGCCCTGATCGGAGGAGTTCGAGCCGACCCGGCGCTGGTCCTGATACAGCAGGTCGCTGAACTCGGCCCGCTGGCGCTTGTAGCCGGTGGTGTTCATGTTCGCGATGTTGTTCGAGATCACCTCGACGTTCATCTGCTGGGCCAGCATGCCGGTGGCGGCGATGTTCAGGGAGCGCATTGGGCAGTCCTTTCGTTAAGTCGGGGTCCGGCTCAGCCGGCGTGGGCGGCGCGCGCGGCGGGCTGCGGCTTAACCTTGCGAGACCAGGGTGCGGACGGCGCGCAGGATGCGTTCGTGCTCCTGCTCGCCGATCTTGCTGGCGCTCTGGTAGGAGCGCACCAGCTCGATCATGCGGGTCATCTCGACGACGCCCTGCACGTTCGAGCCCTCGATCATGCCCTGCATCACGGTGACGTCCTCGGCCGGCAGCACCTCCTGCTCCTCGCGCGGCTCGAACAGGCCGTTGGCGCGCTTCTGCAGTTGCTGCTCGTTCTCGAATTCGACCAGCTGGATCTGCGCCAGCTCGCCCTGATCGGTGGAGACGGTGCCGTCGCCGGCGATCTCCAGCAGGCCGGAGGCCTCGGGCACGGCGATCGGGTTGTTGTTGGCGTCCAGCACCGGGTTGCCGGCGGCGTTGACGATCTCGCCGGCCTCGTTGAGCTGGAAGCTGCCGTTGCGGGTGTAGCGCGGACCGTCCTCGGTCTCGACGACGAAGTAGCCGGTGCCGCGCAGCGCCAGGTCCAGCGGGTTCTCGGTCCGCGTCATCGGCCCTTCCTGCAGGTCGCGGACGGTGCCGATGTCCTGCACGAAGCTGAGCTTGCCGGTCTTGCCGTCCTGGGTCTCCGCCAGGTACTCGGTGAACATCATGCCCTCGCCGCGGTAGGCCGGCGTCTCCAGGTTCGCCATGTTGTTGGCGACCATGCTCATTTCCCGGCGCAGGGTGGCCTGGCGCGACAGGGCGATGTAGCTGGTGGTTTCCATCGTCGCTTCGAGCGTCCTCTGCTTGACACGGGCCGGCCTCGAAAGCCGGCGCCACGGTCTCTTGCACGCGGCGTGCCAATCGCAGATTCGCAGGGTTTCGAAGCCTCCCCGGCGCGGCGGCGCGGGTCCGGTGCGGCCGCGCCCGCAGCCACCCGGCAGGAAATGCCGCAACCTCGGGTGGCTCTTGCCGGGCTCAACCAGTTCTTAACTCTGGGTCCCTAGTTTAGCCCTCGAACGATGCCCGGGCGCGCGGCTGCAGCTTCGACAGGCGGGCCGGACCGGTAGCCAAGCGCGAAGCGTGCGCACGTGAGACACGACGGGGCTTAGGAGGCGGGGATCCGATGGCGGACCAGACGATGAGTGACGGGCTCGGCGAGGACGTCGAGCTCGAGGCGACGCCGCGCAAGGGCGGCATTTCCGGCAAGAAGCTGACGTTGTTCGTCGGCCTGCCGCTGCTGCTGATCGGCGGCGTCGCGGCCGGTCTGTTTCTGACCGGCACCGCGGACAAGCTGATGGGCGGCGGCGACAAGGCGGCGCACGCCGAGGCGCCCAAGCAGACCGTGTTCTACGACATGCCGACGATGCTGGTGAACCTGAATTCCGACGGCCGCCAGAGCAACTTCCTGAAGCTGTCGGTCAGCCTGGAGCTGTCCAGCGAGGCTGGTCGCGCGAAGCTGGAGAAGATGCAGCCGCGCATCGTCGACAACTTCCAGGTCTACCTGCGCGAGCTGCGCATCGAGGACCTGCAGGGATCGGCCGGGCTGCAGCGCCTGCGCGAAGAGCTGCTGCTGCGCGTCAACACGGCCGTCGAGGGCGCGCACGTCGAGGACGTGCTGTTCAAGGAGATGCTCGTCCAGTAGCGGCGGGCGCCAGCGATCGACGTGGAACACAAGCACTTGAGCACCGGCGGGGATAGGGTCGCAACGCATGGCTGACGGCGATCAGAACCAGGATCTAGACCACCAGGACGACGAGGTCGATCAGGAGGCCATGATGGCCGAATGGGAGGCCATGGCCGGCGACGAGGACGAGGAAGACGGCGGCGGCGACCAATCCGCCCGCGTCCTCGACCAGGACGAGATCGACAGTCTGCTGGGTCTCGACGGCGACGGCAGCGGCGACGGCGATCAGTCGGGCATTCAGGCCATCGTCAACAGCGCGCTCGTGTCCTACGAGCGCCTGCCGATGCTGGAGGTCGTGTTCGACCGGCTGGTGCGCATGATGTCGACCTCGCTGCGCAACTTCACCAGCGACAACGTCGAGGTCAGCCTCGACAACATCACCTCGATCCGCTTCGGCGACTACCTAAACTCGATCCCGCTCCCGGCGATGCTCACCGTCTTCAAGGCGGAGGAGTGGGACAACTACGGCCTGATGATGGTGGACTCGACGCTGATCTACTCGATCGTCGACGTCCTGCTGGGCGGTCGCCGCGGCACCGCGGCGATGCGCATCGAGGGCCGGCCCTATACCACGATCGAGCGCAACCTGATCGAGCGCATGGTCCACGTCGTCATGGGCGACCTGTCGGCGGCGTTCGATCCGCTGTCGCCGGTGACCTTCCGGTTCGACCGGCTGGAGACCAACCCGCGCTTCGCCACCATCGCCCGCCACGCCAACGCCGCCATCGTCGCGCGCCTGCGCATCGACATGGAGGACCGCGGCGGGCGCATGGAACTGCTGCTGCCTTACGCCACCCTGGAGCCGGTGCGCGAGATGCTGCTGCAGATGTTCATGGGCGAGAAGTTCGGCCGCGACTCGATCTGGGAAAGCCACCTGACGGCCGAGCTGTGGCAGACCGACGTCGCCATGAAGGCGGTGCTCGACCAGTTCGAGGCCTCGCTGGGCGAGGTCCTGAACTGGAAGGTCGGCGACTACATTCCGCTCAACGTCACGCCGGAGTCCAAGGTCCGGCTGCGCTGCGGCGACGTGCCGATGTTCGCCGGCCCGATGGGCCGGCGCAACGGCCACATCGCGGTGCGCATCCAGAACCGCGCCGCCAGGGAGGGCGACGTCTGATGGGTCAGCTCAGCATTCTGCTCGACGTCGTCGTCGCCGCCCTGCTGGTGGCGACGATCGTCTACGCCACCGTGCTGAACCGGAAGCTCGCCGGCCTGCGCAACAACAAGGCCGAGATGGAGGCCATGGTGAACCGGCTGGTTGAGGCGACCGAGCAGACCGAACGCGGTCTGGCGGACCTCAAGGCGGCCGCCGGCGAGAAGGGCGACGCGCTGGATAAGCGGGTCAAGGACGCGACCGCGCTGGTCGACGACCTGGGCTTCCTGGTCGACAAGGGCAGCAGCCTGGCCGACCGGCTGGAGCGCCAGATCGGCCAGGCCCGCGGCACCGTCGCCGCCGCGG
>ENA-ORDC01002156-ORDC01002156.1-marine-metagenome-genome-assembly--contig:-NODE-2156-length-12643-cov-5.187729_pt1 | contig 12643 bp, 8 predicted proteins | sample MGYA00237783_ERZ508515 | MGnify/ENA primary metagenome ERZ508515 (study PRJEB26186, sample SAMN06268792) | marine metagenome | isolation source: Eden Landing Ponds, San Francisco, CA, USA | place... | reverse complement strand
CGTCGCGCGGACGCTGACGTTCGTGTAGCCGTTGTCCGGTCCGTACTCGTCGTAGCCGGTCGTGGAGTACGGGAGCGTCATCGTGAACTCACCGTCGGCGTCGGTCTGCGCCTGCTGTGTGTAGGTGAAGTTCGTGCCCGTGGTCAGGTCGCGCATCTGGACGCGCGCGGTCACCGTCGCGTTGGCCGGGGCACCGCTGCCTTCGACCGTCGCGCCGGGGACGCGCTCGAACGTCTTGACCCACGATGGGTTGTTGGGGACGAGCGCCTGTGGCTGGATGCCGTAGGTGTTCCCCTCTCTGACGATGGAGTTCTGGTAGGACCCCGAGCGGAGCGCCGAACTGTTCGAGGACTTCACGAGACGGTAGTGTTCGAGTGCCGAGATACGCTCCTCGGGGAACGTGCCGAGACCGCCGATCTGTGAGGTCGGGTCGTTCGCGACGTACTCCTCGGCGGCGCTCATGTTGTCGAACACTCTGACCGCCTGTCCGTCCGAGGGCGTCACTCTGAACGTCACCGAGCCGTCGGCGGATGTGCGCTCTTCCCAATCGACGACGATCGGCGACGCCTCGCGAGCGCTGCCGTGGTACGCGTAGAGTCGGACCATCAGGCTCTCGTAGTAGCGCTGGTCTTTGACGTTCGATGCGGCGGCGACAGTCGTCTGCCCGTTCTGCTCTTGTAGGCGGTACATCGGACTGTAGAAGTCCGACGCCGAGACGTTCGACTCGTCGTAGAAGACGGTCGGCGCGGCGAACTTCGAGTCGGTCGAAGCCATCTGCCAGTCGACCATGACGTAGCGAGTCTGATCGCCTTCGCCGTCGTCACCCATCGAGGTGAGGACCGATTCAGCCTGCTGTTCGTCTTCGGCGAGGAGGTAGTTCGCTGCCTCGGTGGCACCTTCCTGGAACGGGTTCGCGTTCGGGATGCGTTCGCCGAGGACGGTGATCCAGTGACCGTAGTCCCACCAGGACATGACGCCGTAGGAGCCGTCCGGATAGTCGAAGTCGTCTGCGCGCTCGTACGTCCCGTAGTACTCCATCCGGTTCGATTCGCCGCCGAGCTCGCCTTCCGCGGGTGTGTTGTTCTGCATCCAGGAGAGACTTCCGTCCCACTGAGTGACGGTCCCTGGGCCGGTCTGGGACGCTTGCATGGCGGTCTGAGACACGCCGCCGTTACCGAGTTGGATCGGGATGATGAGGACGGGTGTGAGGATGAGGAGGACGGCAATCACGACCGCTGCGACCTGACCATACGAGACGTCGTCGAGGCGCTCGACGCTCGCGAGGCCGATGAAGCCGATTCCGAGGGCTTCTCGGAGGAGGTAGGCGTTCATCACCGCGACGACGACCGCGAGGTAGTAGTTGAAACGAACCTGCGTGAACGCTGCCGAAGTGATGATCGCTGCCCACACGAGGACGAACATCTGTTCGCTCTCGTAGTCGGCTTGCATCAACGCCCCCACGATGAGTGCGGTGACGATGGTGAGACTGACGAGCGACGATTCGACGCCGATGACACTACCGATCTCTGCCGGGAGTGCCGGTATCAAGAAGAGAACTCCGATGAGAACCAGGCACCCGGTAACGTATCCAATCTTCCGCGAGTTCCCACCCTTGACAAGTGGTTTCGCGACGAGCCAAACTGCCGCGAGAGCACCTGTGAAGAAGGTGAACCCGTACTCAGACATGATACGGTCGACAGCAGTCTGACCGCTCGACCGGAGTGAATTTGCGGCGATGAACGGCTGTGCCTCACCGATGGTCCGAGTGGCTGCACCGGCGCTGAAGCCGACCGTGCGGAGGAAGTTAGTTGTGATCTGTCTGAAAGCATCCGGGAGAATGACTGCCAGTAGAGCTATGGCGATGAGGCCGATGCCAGCGACAGCAATGGGGTACCCTCGGCCATCGACATCGTTCGACTCCCACCATCGAGCGAGTGCGGCGAGAAAGGCAGCACCGAGAGCGATACCGAACGAGAACAGCGGTTGAATGAGGCTGAACTGGGTGATACTGAACGAGGTGTCGGAGAGTGGGACGAACATCAAGACGCCGGTGACGAGCGTCGAGACGACACCGACGAACGCGACATGTTCGGGAGACTGCCCACGAACAAAGTCAGAAACCATCGCAAGCATCAAAAAGAGACCAAAGATGCCAACGAGGAGGATGCCTGGCGGCCACGACCACATGTAGACCGCCATGGCAACGCCAGCAAGCACGGACCACTTGAGGGGGTCGCGGAGGGCGTCTAAGTCGCGGGCCTCAACGAGCTCCCAGACGGGTTTTTCCTGGTCTGCGACACGAAGAGCAATCATAACCGCGAGGACTGCGAAACCTTGGAAGAACGGCTCGGCGATGTTGTGGTCGGCGAATCCGACGAGACCACGTTGAAGGAAGGTCCCGGGTAGGAGCATCAGGATGACGACGCCGAAAAGGCCACCGAGGCGTCCGCCAAGTCTGCGGCCGATCAAGAACGTTGGAATGGCGACGAGCGTACCAAAGACTGCCGGGGCGACGAGGAGCGTCTTCGCGATCAAATCCGTGGAGGGGCTCCCGAGTCCAACGATGAGTGCGACCGTCGCAATTATTTGGTCGTAGATAGTGCCGAACTGGCCGACACTCGTCCCGAACGGGAAGTTTGTCCACGGATCGAACGGCATTGTGGAGGGCCAGTGGCCAACTGTGTATGAAACTTCACGGAGGTGATACCACGCGTCGTTCCCCGACAAAAGGACATCACCATCTCTGATGAAATTGCTGTACGACCGGAGACGAATAGCCAACATAGTGACTAATATCACGAGGAGGACGGGAACGTGATACCAGTCTTTGAACAGTTCGAGGACCGACTGAGAATCAAGGCCCTCTGTACGTTCAGAGTCTACGCTCATTGCTTCGATGGATTCGGAAAACGCGCATAAGTCTTGTGAAAGTCGGTCTTCAAAACTTCTCCTCTAGGCATGTTACTTACCCTCAAGAGATCCACGTTTCGTCACACGGTTACCCGACGATCACCGACTCTCGTACCAGTCGACGTACCGCTCGATTCCTTCCTCGAAGTCGACTCTTGGTTCCCAGTCGAGTTCATCCCGTGCTCGGGACGTGTCCGAGACGTACACCTTTTGGTCTCCTTCACGCCACTCGCCGAAGGAGATGTCGGTTCGCTTATCAGACTTTTCTTCGAGGAGGTCGAGGAATTCGAGGAGACTCGTAGTGTTCTCCGTGCCCCCACCCATGTTGTAGACCGCGGACTTGCCATCAGGGTCTGAGAGGAATGCGTCATAGGCGCGAACGAGATCTTTCACATAGAGGACGTCACGAACTTGCTTTCCGTCTCCGAAGATGGTCAGCGGTTCGTCGTTGAGCGTACTAATTGCAAAGTGAGCGACCCATCCTTGATCTTCATTTCCGAACTGTCGTGTCCCATAGATACAACTCATGCGGAACGCTGCTGCTTGCACTTCGTTTCGCTTTGTATAGTCCTGCACGTAGAGGTCAGCTGCGAGTTTCGAGACACCGTATGGTGTATGTTCGCACCCGTCGATAGAGAGGGACTCAGGGATTCCCTGATCGAAGTCTGGGTCATCGTACCAGTAGCGACTCTCTTCTTCGCGGACGGGGATGTTGTTGACGTTGTTTCCGTACACTTTGTTCGTCGAGGCGAGCACCACCGCAGGGTCGCTGTCTGCTTTCCGTGCAGCCTCGAGGACGTTGAACGTCCCTTCGGCGTTCACCTCGAAATCCGTGCGAGGGTCAGTAAGCGACGCCGTGACTGCGACTTGGCCGGCGGTGTGCACGATTGCGTCGTGCCCTTCGACGATGGATTCGAACGTATCAGCGGCGCGGATGTCAGCTTCGACGAGTTCGACCTCGGGGTAGTTCTCCTCGATGAAATTCCAGTTGTATGCCGCGGTGTTCCGACCCTCATCGGCATTTTCGAGCGTCTCAGTTCGACTGAGGTTGTCGAGTGCCGTGACGTCGGCACCCTGTTCTGCGTAGTACTCGACCGCGTGACTGCCGACGAAGCCCGCGCCACCAGTGACGAGGACGTTCTCCGGTTTGCTCATGTGTTACGTCTGCGTGCATGTGGTGAAAATACATGAGGTGAATATAGTTATTGCTCGCAATTCGACTGTTGTGTATAAACTCACCACGTTAGATGACTCGGATTACTCTTCTCCAACGAGACCCATCTCTTCGAGTTCTGCGTGGACTTCCTCGAAGTTTTCACTGACTCCGCGATTAGTCGTCTGTTAGCCGCTGTTCGAAATACGGAATCGTTCTTTTGAGTCCCGTTCGGAGCGAGATCGAGGGCTTCCAATCGAGTTGCGACGTGATTTTGGAGATATCAGGGCGTCGAACTTCTGGGTCGTCTTGTGGAAGTGATTTGTACGTCACGCCGGAATCGGTATCGACGACATTGAGGATGACATCAGTTAATTCTCGAATGGAAATCTCTTCCGTGTTCCCGATGTTGAACACATCGCCTGCAGCGACTTCAGCAGGGGCATCAGCAATCGTTCGGATTCCTGCGACCAGATCTGATACGTAACAAAAACTCCGGGTCTGACTACCATCACCGTAGACAGTCAAGTCCTCACCACGGAGCGCCTGCGTCAGGAAGTTTGGAACCACACGACCGTCGTTTGGATCCATTCGGGGACCATACGTGTTGAAGATTCTAGCGGTGCGAATGTCCATCTCGTATTTCCGTTCATACGCGACGGCGAGTGCCTCCGAGAAGCGCTTCGACTCGTCGTAGGGCGCTCGCGGGCCTCTGATGTTGACGTTGCCGTTGTACGTTTCCGACTGAGGGTGTTCGTCTGCATTCCCGTACACTTCACTCGTCGAGGCGATGAACACGCGAGCGTCGTGGTCACGAGCACATTCGAGTGCGCGCTTGGTCCCCTGACTGTTCGTCAGTGCGATTTCGACGGAGTGCGAGGTGAAATCTTCTGGACTCGCCCGTGACGCCATGTGATAGACGACATCGACAGTTTTGAATTCAGGGAACGGATCCCGGACATCGTGTTTCTGAACGGTAAGCCTTGGCGACTCAACATGCGCCAAGTTCTCCTGACGGCCACTCCCGTAGTTGTCGAGAACAGTGACACGGAACCCATCTTTAAGGAGGCTATCGACGAGGTGGCTCCCGAGAAATCCCGCACCGCCAGTCACGACTACGTGCGTTGTGATTTCTGTATCAGGCTGTAGTGAACTTTTGTCTTCCGACATCTGTTAGAAATAGATACTGCTGTTGTCGCCAACGTTGAGATTGTTCGCCTCACCGTGGACATCGGTGTTACTCCCGACGATGCTTTCGTTGATATTGACGCCCTGTAAGACCGCATTCTGTCCAACAATACTGTTGGCGACGATGCTCTGTTCTATCGTGGCCCTATCGTCAATACTCACGTACGGGCCAACGACACTCTCTTTGACGGTTATGTTCTCTCCAGCGTCAATGGGAGGGATGATGACAGATCCTCTAAGTTGCTCGTCTCCATTTGTTTTAGTTCGTTCGAGAAGAACACGGTTGGCTTCCAGAAGCGTCTCGGGACGACCACAGTCGTACCAGTCTTCGACTTCGAATGTTCGGAGGTTGCACCCCTGTTCGACCATCCTCTGGAGCGCGTCGGTTAATTGGAACTCGTTTCCAGCACCTCTGATGTCATTGTCGACCAGATGCCCGAGCGCGTCAAAAAGTGCGTTCGAATTTTCGATAATGTACACGCCACTGATAGCTAAGTTCGATGGTGGGTCATCAGGTTTCTCGACGAGTCGGCTGACTGCGTTGTCCCCGCTCATCTCGACGACGCCATAATGGCTCGGTTCGGAAACCTCTTTCACGCCGATGCTTCCGTCGGTCTCCGGAAGTTCGTCATGAGCATCGAGGAATGTGTTGAATCTGTTTTCGAAGAGCATGTCCCCGAGTGCGATGAGTAACTCGTCGCCGCGGGCGATAGATTCGGCCTGATAGATACTGTGGCCGAGGCCTTTTGCGTTCTCTTGTTCAACGAAGTCGAACGCGAACCGTTCGGAGAATGCAGACCGAGCGTACTCAGTAATCTGGTCTTTCATAGTCCCTCCGACGACGACGACGACTTCTTCGACATTCGTCTCGGCAATATTTTGGAGGATATGTCCGAGAATCGGCTTCCCAGCTAGCCTTACCATTCCCTTTGGTTTCGTATGCGTCTGGGGGTAGAGCCGTGTCCCTTGACCGGCAGCTGGAATGATCGCTCTCATTAAAGACAGATTCCTTTCCCCTATCTAAAATCCACCGCTCCATGTGAACATGGGAGGAACGTCTCCCCGCAAATATCACACGACGAACTTTCTTTAAAAAGGCTCATACTTTGAGGGCCAATGATGGTCTCACTCGTCGTCCCCGTCCACAATGAGGTAGGGGGCTGGACGTGACTGACTGACTGCGTGAAATCGGTTCTCTCCTCTAAATTTTTTTCACGTGCTTGAAGTTGTCTATGTGGGAATACGAACTGTTTGGCCAAGCTGAACGTCTGCGAATCTCTCTACTCGTTGCAGTTGCCGGGTTTTATGGGGTAACTCCCCGGTGTTGATAGTTGGAAGGGGCACAACTCGCAGACGGCGTTCATTAGTTAGATTCGCCCTCGAAACGGTTTGTGTCAGCACTCATCAGAAGTGTCATCCACTGGTCGTGGGTGTTCATCTACGTGCAGGCGTCTTCTACCGAACTCCTCAAAATCATCAGTACGACGCTGTCGCGCTCGCTCTCTCGATTACACTACTTGAGTTTTGAGGACTTGAAATCGCCTGGTAATGGCATTCTTACAATACGTTCTATATCGTAACCGTGGCGATTCTCGTCGGCGACTTGCTCTCTGGGTCAGTTGTCCTGTTCGAACTGTCCAGTGAGTATTCGTCGTGACCAACGGTGGTGATACGAACGCACAGGATGTCGAGACGTACCTCGAAATACCTGACACAGATAGTGCGACCGTCCTTGTGATTGACGAGTATCGGCTGCCCGTACAGTGGTATCTTCGTGCTACCGTCCCGGTTGAGTTGGTATAGAGTCTCCTCGTATACAGTCTCTCAAAGTTATTGTTGGCCTCCGACATCGAAGAAGCTTCTGAGATATTTATTATTGTCAGTAGTGGTAGAAGTGAACTATAACTCCAAATAAACTTTGAGAAGTGTACCGTAGTGTTCCTTGGGTTGAGCGTAGCCTCAGAAACCCCATTCAGAAAGAGTGACACCACTTACGACTACAGTACAATCTTTCAACCCTATTTTTGACTGGCTGCTGAAGAAGGTAGTGTCTACCAAAGATTTTTATAATTCACGCTCACCGCTGATATCGTGCGTGTCGCCATCATCACACCCCGATATCCACCTAACGTTCACGGTGGGGGAGAAATCAGTGTCCAACTTCTTGCAAATGAACTATCACCTCAGGTAGATCGTGTTGAGGTGTTTAGTTTCGATGGCGCCGGTGCGCGATCAGTCGACGGAATCAAAGTCCACCGATTTAGAAGCCTCCCACACCAGATACTGGAGTGTTCGAATCTACTGGCATACCTCCCATTGAGAAGGAAACTCAAGCAGTTAGAATCATTCGACGTACTCCATTCATACAACATCGTATTGAACCCTGTTGTTGGTCGTCTCTCCTCTCAGATGGACGTTCCAAGCGTAGCGACACTGAACTCGTATGACCTCCTACCTAAGTCGGCTTTCGGAATAAAAGCACCCCCGAAACGACGTTTGTACGAACTTCTCTCAATGGGCACTACTGGCCGAATTATCCGGAGCGAAACAAAACGGATCAACCGCTTTATCACACTGAGCGACGCTTCTAGAACTATCTACCGCGAAAACGGATTCCAGGACGTTCCGATCGATGTGGTCCCAAATATGCTTGATCCTTCATTTAAAATTCCTGAATCTGGAACAGACTCCAATAGCTATCAGTTACTCTTCGTTGGTAGCCTAATCAGAGAGAAGGGAGTCAAGTATCTTATTGAGTCTCTGTCTCATCTTTCTTCGGATATCTCTCTCAGAGTAGTTGGCACTGGAGACCAACGCCAACCCCTTGAGTCATTAGCTAATCGATTGGAAGTTAATTCTCGTGTCGATTTCACGGGCCAGATTCCGTACGAGCAACTACGTCAGTACTACACAGATGCTGACTTATTCGTCCATCCTGGTGTATGGCCGGAACCGTTCGGGCGAACGTTGCTAGAGGCGATGCAAGCAGGCCTTCCAGTGGTTGCAACTAACCTAGGGGGGCCCACAGAAATCGTCCAGCAAGACGAACTCCTCTGTCCGCCAAGAAACGCCAAAAAGCTCGCTGAGACAATTTCGCTAGCACGAGATCGATCAGGCGATGGAGTCCAGAACCAGGCGTATGTCTACAAACGGTACTCTCCCGAAACAGTCATCGACGAAATTTGTGATGTGTACCAGTTGGCAATGGACGGTTGGTAATCCGTCCACCTACGAATTAATCGTACTTTTCAGCTCCCCAACACGGTTTAACATACGTTCAAGAACATATAAGAAGGACACGTCCAGATTTTTGGATTGTTGTAGAGCCAAGGGGAGATAGGCTAACGAGCCAAACAGCCCAAACAATATCCGCGGTATTGTCCGAGATCCACCGTGTTTTTGATGGAAGTGGTGTGTTCCTTCTCCAGACCGGATTGCTCTACTAACGAATGACTCCCAACTGTAATCATCGTTGTGTTCTACAGATATTGGGATGTATTTCATATCGAATCCGGCTTCAACGACCCGGCGCTGTAGGTCTGCATCTTCTCCTGCTGCTAATGGGAACGATTCATCGAATCCGTCCATCTCGGAAAGCACAGACCGTCGGTATGCAACATTTGCCGTTCCGCCCACTGCCAAGTCACCTTCATCCCGAACTGGCTCGTCCGGTTCATCGTACGACATCTGGTCTCGAAATCTGTGCGCTTGAGCAAAGCGGTTGTTCCTCAATAGTTCCTCGAGTGGGACTAACGAGCCACCTACTGCTGCAACACCCGGTTCGAAACCAGCAACCAACGAATGTACCCAATCTCGCGGAACGATGCAGTCGTCGTCTGTGAACAGAATAAACTCACCTGCCGCACGTCGCCACCCCCGGTTACGTGCTGCCGCAGGTCCTGAATTTTCCTGTCGTAGTACTTGTACGTGTCCCTGCTCTTCGAAACGCCTGAGAACGTCGTGTTGGTTTTTGGATTCAGAACCGTCGTCGACGACGATTATCTCATAATTGTCTGCGGTCTGGTCACAGACTGACCCTAATGTCTGCTCTAATTTCGACGGTCGCTCGTAGGTCGGGATAACAATAGACGCGCGTATCTTGGAGGTCACGTATTTATGACGTTGAGACAGTTCGTTCTAACACAGTTACCATTGCTGAATCGAAGTTCTGTGAATCAATCTCTGTATGGCCGTTCATGCAATATAATTTCTCTACCTACGTTTTGTTTCCTACGTATTCAAAATGCCTTAGCTGACGCGGCACTGGTAACTGGCTGTGAATCCGATACGAGAACTATTAATCCGATACACTTTGAACTGAGACAAGATGGATACTGCTCGTTCTGGTATCGGTTGGTTGATTGCCCAGATGGGTGCACTCGCTGTGGCCTGGATCGCGAGCATTTATTTTGCTCGAACACTTCCTGATCCTCAGACGTCCCTCGGCACGTTCTATGCGTTTGAGACTGTCGTCACATTCCTTGTTTTGCTTGGAAACGGCGGTCTGAACGAAGCAATCGTTAAACGAGTCAGTGAAGGGAGAGATCCCGAACAGTTTGCAACTGCTGGTTTGTTGCTATCTATATCACTTGTTGTCACTGTCTCGGCGGGCATCCTATTGTCATCACAACTACTAATAAATTTCTTTAATTTTGGGGGAATCTCAGTATTGGTGATTATTGTGACAGTCATTTCATATCAAATGAGGGACACTTTGGGTGCACTTCTAGCAAGCAAATTCCAAGTTGGACGCTCAGGAGCCATCAACTTCGCAAATTCGGTTGGGCAAGTCGCCGTTCAGGTCTCACTTGTCTCTATCGGTTTCGGTGCCATTGGACTCATGATAGGATATATGGCGGGTGCGGTGTTCGCATCGCTGATAGCGATCTGTCTCGTCTCAAATCGTTTCAACATCGCCTCACCCACGAAGCACCACATCTATAGTCTGGTTCGGTTCGCTCGGTACAGCTTCCTCAACAACTTCGTCCAGAAATTTTACGATAATATCGACATTATCATAATAACAATTTTACTTGGTACATCATCAACAGGCGTATACGGAATTGGCTTTCGATTCTCTCTCCTTGTCATGGTTATCTACAGCGCAATTACCCGCTCGGTCGCACCTGAGATTAGTCGGCTAGATATGGAAGGAAATAACGAGCGTATTCGGGAACTCCTCAACGATTCAATCGTTTTGGGACTGTTTTTTGGGATTCCTGCTCTGGCTGGGTTCGGTGTTCTCGCACAACCAATCATCGTCACGTTCTACACGGAGGAGTTCGCCTCGGCAGCAGTCATCGCATTCGGTGCCGTCGCAACAAGAATCCCGGAAGGACTTCGGTCGACTGCTAGCGCTGTACTGAGCGGCATGGACCGTCCAGACATCACCTTTCGGGGTGGTGCTATTCTCATGATTACAAATCTTGTTCTTGATCTTATTCTTGTCCCGACGATTGGAATCAAGGGTGCTGTAGTGGCGAGCTTTGCTGGAATGTCCCTGCAACTGTTGTATCTTACTTATTATCTCTTTTCGATTCTTGACCTCTCGTACGTTGATCTTCCTGGCCGAGAGGTCCTGGCCGAGGTCCTAGCCGCGCTCGTAATGGCCGGTGTCGTCTACGCTGTGAGAGCCAGGCTCCCCGGGATGTCTGCCGCATTACTTGTTGGATTAGTTCTGCTCGGTGTTATCACTTACTTCACGGTCATTATCGGTATCAGTGGAGGTGTCCGGCGCCGAGTATTCGGAATCGCACGAACGGTAATACCTTGATGTTGCAGCGATTAAGCTACCGACTAATTGTCACTCTTATTCTCGACAACACCTGTAGTTCACCCAGAGCACCTGGATGTTGGAGCCGTTTTTGGCCACCATTGTCGACTTCGCATCTCCCATGAGTCCTACCGACTCTCTTTAGCAACTGATAACCACTTGGAACTAAAAATAACCGAGATCTTGGAGTCTCTGTGTCACCTCTTCAGAAGTGACATTTGAATTTGTGACACTCTCTGTGGGTGTGTGTGTTTTGTTGTCCGTTCCAGTAGTTTCGTACCACGGGACGGTAACGAGTGGGTCGATTGGCATCCAACGTGGATGGCCGTAAATCCCATACTCTCCAATCGCGTTTCCGTGGTCTGAGGTAACGACGGCAGTGTCGGCGTCAACATTTTCCAACAGTATTTTGACGTCCTCTAATACGTGGCGTAAGTTGTTCTTATACTCACGCCACACTGTTTCTTCGTCCACATCTCCGGTCCGTAACTGCTCCCATATCGTCCGTGACTGCTTCTTTCGCTCTTTATCGTTTGGACCGATATACGAGCCTTGGTCTAACTCTGGTGCGGGAATGAACGGATGATGCGGTTGCATGTAATGGACAATCATCGAATCTATGTCCTGGTTCCTACTGGTCTCGATTGCTGTATCAGTGATTGGTCTGGGTTGAATCGTTCCGATATCGTTATCCCAACTCCTTCGCCAGACCTCCTTCAATATCTTCACAGGCACCTCTCGTTCTCCGGTGAGTTTTGTTTTACAGGATGAACATATTTCACACCCCTCATGGTACACGGCTTGGTGCGAAGGTTTGATCTCAGCCCCACAGTCACACTGATTAGAGAACGTATAAGGGAATGCATAGATCGAATTAGGATTTCCAGTAACATACGCTGCCTGTGCGAGTTTGCGTTTATACTGTGGGTCGAAAATCTTCTTTACCCAATCCGATGTCGAACTCGCAACTGACGTTAACGAGTTCTGGTTTGAGAGAAACTGGTATTCATCTGCGACAGATTGTAGTAAATCCAAACGACAAGCGTCAAGTACAATCAGAAGGTCCCAATCACGCTCCCAAACTGATGTTGGATTATAATTCAAATTGCTAATCCATCTGACACATCCTACTCGAAATTCGTACGATGACTCTTTAACACCATCCATCCCGTCTGTCCGGATTGACTGGACAGAACTGTTGAACCAGTCGAATAGACTCATGTATAGGTTCGTTCATCCCTAGGTCTAATAAGGTATTTCCCTTTTAATGGCTCTGGTGAATCGCCATACAGCGGTTGATTTCACTGTTTTGCGGCACACTTGATGTTGTGAACGACACACTTCACGACGAGTTCACGAAATTCTCGGTACCAGGTTCGCACTCGCACGGCGTCGCCGTGCGTGCGCTTGATCGACGAGAAGACGGTCTCACACATCGATCGTTGACGGCATCGAGGCCCATCGACCCGCGCGTTATGCGCGTGGTCGATGGGCCGGAAGATCCGGTGCTTAATCAGCGGTCTGACGTCCTCTTCTCGGAGTTTCTCGCGTGAATCCATCCGATTCGTAGCCTTTGTCAGCGGCGAGGCTGTGCAGGTCGTCTGCGTTGCGGCAGGCGA
>ENA-ORDC01002153-ORDC01002153.1-marine-metagenome-genome-assembly--contig:-NODE-2153-length-12658-cov-2.906287_pt1 | contig 12658 bp, 8 predicted proteins | sample MGYA00237783_ERZ508515 | MGnify/ENA primary metagenome ERZ508515 (study PRJEB26186, sample SAMN06268792) | marine metagenome | isolation source: Eden Landing Ponds, San Francisco, CA, USA | place... | reverse complement strand
TAGTTCCCGCGGGACTCACCCAGCAGTGGCAGGAGGAACTGTGGGAGAAGTTCAACATCGATGCCTATCGCTACGAACGGCAGAATACTGGTGAGTACGTATTCGTGGATCCGTTCGGTCAGCCCCACTCTCCGCCAAGCAGAGGCGACGTTGATGTAGATGCTACTCAGGCGACTGAATCGTGGATGGAAAGCCCGATTTGGCGGTTCGTCCACCAAGAGCAGCAGGATTCTGATACACCTGTCGTGGTGATTATGTCGTGGCATACGGCCCGACTTTCACGCTACTGGGACGACGTCGCACCTGGAGACGAAACGACGGGGAGGACACGTGCCGATGTCCCTGCAAGTTGCCGGGGGAAGCCGACCGAGAACCGTGAGGGGGTCTGGGACTCTGTCGTTGTTGACGAGGCTCACAACGCCCGTCGAACCACTAACCTCTACGGATTGCTCGAAGAACTGCGCCCAAACACACAGTGTTACTACTTGTTGACGGCGACTCCGATGCAACTCCACCACTCCGAACTTTATGACCTGATGACGTTGCTTGGGGTGCCTGAAGCATGGGATAACCGTGATCGGTTTACGGAGTTCTTCCAAACCCGTCGGGGGCTTCGAGGGGTTCTTGCGGACTGGAATGGGGATGGTGATCTTACGGATGGTGCGGCCGTTGAAACACAGAAAACACTGGATGGAGAGTTCCAAGCAGGGCTGAACACGTCACTGTCGGCATCCGAATTCGTATTCCTGAAACTTAGTGAGAAACTGAGTTTGGAAGACGAGGCTATTGCTCGTCAGCGTACGCTTACAGCGTGTGAACTGGCCCGTGAGTATGGTTCTGCATACGACGGGTATCAGGAAACCGTTGATGATGTGATTAGCGAGGGCAACCTTGATGAGTTCATGGGCGAGGATCGACAGGTGAAATACCTACTCTATCCTGATGAAGCGGTCGAAAATGAACCGTGGATTGTGAGTCCAAGTGATCGCCGAAATGCTGTTGACGAACTCTCTGAAGATGGCTGGGAAGTCCTCGTGGAAGTGTTTTCAGAAGCAACTCCGGTGAACGCGTTGGTACATAGGAATACCCGTGATACCCTTCGAAAATATCATACCGCAGGGTTGCTTGATGAAACAGTAGCCGACCGCAATCCTGAGAGAAAAGATATCCCGCTGTCTGATGAGGCAGCGGCTGTGTACGACCGGATTGACGAATACACGAAGAAGTTCTACAAGAAGGCGCAGGAATCCAGCGAGACTGAGACACAGGCACTTGGGTTTGTGATGACAACGTATCGAGAGCGCCTAACCAGCAGCGTGGCAGCAATTCAGAAGAGTTTGTCACGTCGCCTTGAGAAATTGGAGAAGCAACGGCGGGTCATTGAGCAGCATACTGATGTAGACACGGAAACCGAACAGCAAGCCGTGGTTAGCCTCTCTGAATTCAGCGAAGAAGAGCAACTGGAAATCGCTGAGATGGAGGACGGGGGCGAGAGTATGCTCGGAGTGGATATTTCGGAAGTTGTTCCTGGTGATACCGAAGAGGGACTGCAGTTACTCCGTGATGAGATTGATGAACTCCAATCATTCATCGAAAGTGTGCGACAGATTGAACAAGATCCGAAAATCGAACAACTGCGAAACGATCTACTGGAACTTGACAAGCAGGGCCATGATCGTGTACTCGTCTTCACCCAATACACAGACACACTGGATTACGTCCGTAACCATCTCAAGCGCACTCACGGAGAGAATGTAGCCACTTATTCTGGTCGGGGTGGCGAAATGTATGATGCCGAGACCGACAACTGGTACGGAGTCAGTAAGGAGCAGGTGAAACGGTCGTTTGCAGCAGATGACAGTGGCGTTGATGTCTTAGTTGGCACTTCAGCGGCAGCTGAGGGGCTCAACTTACAGGAATGTGGGGCTGTAATAAACTATGACCTGCCATGGAACCCGATGAAAGTTGAGCAACGAATCGGACGTGTTGACCGTATCGGGCAAGAACATCCAGAGATCACGATTTACCACTACGTCTACGAGAACACGGTTGAGAGTGATATCTATGATGCCCTAGGAGAGCGCATAGGGATGTTTGAAGACGTCGTCGGTGAGCTTCAACCGATTCTCGCAGGTGTGAGTGGGAGCATTAAATCCGCAACACTAGAGGGAGAAGATGACAACGAAATATCAAACTCACTATCGAACGAGATAGAAGACACGGAGGGTGAAGACACCGTAGAAGTTGAAGACGCTCTAACAGAGATTGATACTACTGAGACGGAAGAAGTACTAGAGAACGCCCGACTCGAAGCTTGGAGTTCGTATCGTCACCCCGACATTGAGGCTGTTGGAAACGACGAGCACCAGGACGTCCCATTTACAGTGGAAGCCGTTGAGACTGCTTTTGTTGAAGTCATAGTAAAGAACGTCCCTGACCTTGAGATCAGTACTATCGCTGATCTCGATAAACCGGAGGTTGATGTGGAAGAAGAGTTCCGAGAGTCAATTTATCTGCTTTCCCTTCCAGAGGGGATTAGCGTTAATCGGTCTCCAGAATCAGGAACAGTGGCTCATGGTCTCTCAGAAGACGATAGTTCAGTAGTCATCACCTTTGACAGTGCGTGTGCCTCAGAGTACCCCTCGGTACGGTTCTTCCTTCCTGGTGACCCTCTCTTTGCGAAGGTGATTGGAAGGTCACGGGAGACATCCGAGCTGGAGTTTGAATGGCTTCAGTTCGGGTGTAATTCCAGCGAGAACAGCCAAGATTGTGCTGAAGGGGTTGACCCGTTCATCGTTGCAGCTGTCCAGGATGACGAAGGACAACGAGTCCGACTTGGTAACGATGGCCGACTTACTTTTGTGAGTCAGGAAAAGACACGATTGCAGGGATGGTGTGAAGCATTCGTCGATACAAGATCACGGTGAACAAACCGTACCCTATTTAGACTAAAGATACACCGGTCATCGAATCTATCTTCAATCTCAGGCGGGTTTTCGCGGAACATCAATTAATGTAGGAGCCGAAACATTTCGACACATGGATAGGTACCTGAGTCTGTACACACAGAAGTGTACAGTGAATCGTTCGTGAGTATGTCACCACCGTATCGGAGAGACCGATACAAATGGTGTCAATACTTTTCACCCTCGATTGAATGAATATGCCGTTAGAACGAACTTGCGAACTGACCAAAACACACTTCTGGTACACTCGACTACACTTGGGTACACATGCCGGTACCCCTCGAAGATCACGACTCCGATCTCAACCTTCGGCCAGGTACCACGAAGTCAGACATCGTGGCGTACCTGTACCAAAATCCCAAGTGGGGATACTCCCCGCAAGACCTCAAGGAAACCCTTGACATTCCCCGTGGGACCGCGACAACCACACTCAAACGTCTCTATGACGACGGTTACATCGGGAAAACGGACGACGGGTACTACTACGCTCTGAGCGAACGGGCAGACATCCGACGGTACGTCTCTAGTCTCAATCAAGTAAGTCGGATGTTCGGTCATCACCGCGATCCGGACGCTACCCCCGAAGAATCCGAGAAACGAATCGATGAGGGCCGCACTGACGAGGAACTCGATGCAGAACTCGCAGAGTTGGAAGACGATCTGGAAGAGTTGAGTGAATAAACTCTCAGTAGGAGGTGTTTGCTGGGCGCAAGACACAACAGGACCACATCCTCAGAGACCAATCATCGTTTTGGCTCACGACACACATTCGTTCAATCAAGTTGAGGTATTGAGCAAATCGAGGGTGCAAAGAACAGGTATGAGAACTGTTGTATGACTCCCCTCTCTCAGTCTATATTCAAGTGTTTGGTTGAAGACGAGGTGAGACGAAGTACGTGACCGTTACCTCATCATCAATGATGTCGAACGAAATCTCTAATGGGTAGTCCTCTCCCAAGCTGATGGTCACGTTATGATCTTCCGGGAGTGCACTACAGATGTCTTTCAGATACTCGATGGAGTAGGTGGAACTGACTGATTCTGTAGTTAGAGTTACCAAATCCTGTTTCTCTTTCCGTAAAATAACCCTGTTCACATCTCCTTTCGCTTCCATATAGAAGGCCGAGTTTGCCTCATCAATCCCGAATTCAACGTGATCGGCAACCAGATCAGCAGCGTCTATGCCTCGCTGAAAAGCTGAAGCGTCGAATACTACCTCAGCGGGAAGGTCCAAGTCTGGCTTGTTGTGATCGCGTTTTAGAGAACCAGGATCAATCAAAGAAAGAGTAAAACTCAGATCGAGTGTATTGATACTCATTGCGCTGTCCTCCAGTACTAACTCTACGTCTTCTCCAGTTCCAACTGTCTTGATCATGTCCGCCATTTCAGCGAAATCAAAGCAAGCTTGTCCAGAATTAATTACAGCGTCATCAAACGCCTCATCAGACGCTTCAATCAAAACTAGTCCCACCCCAGCAGGATCAGTCCCCCTGATTATCATCTCATCATCCTCAAAGAAGACCCGGCATTCGTCAACAAGGACGGTGGCAGACTTGAGTATGGACCGGATTTCGCCGTTATTGATTGTTCCCTCGAAAACCGTCATAGGTAGTAATTAAGGAGCAATTCCCGCATGTAGGTCACCGTCTGTGCGTCGATCTCTCGGCGGTTCGACTTAACGACTGCCCGGTCCGAAAAGAACTCTACTTCGGTTCCCTTGTCGTCTTCAGTAGCCAACAACAAGCTGACATCGAACTGCTCCTCTTTGATCCAGTCATCAATGGTGAGGTCGCTCTCAACAGGGGAGATCACGAACCGACCACCGCTGAAACTCCCTCTCATCTGGTCTTGGAATCCCTCTTCAACGTAGTTTATCAAGGACCCCAAATTGAACAGCGTGTCCTCAAGAAGATGGAACGGGAAGTCAAAATCAATCTCCAATCCGATACTCCCTACCAGCACCTCATCTGGATTTCCAGAAGGCGTTTCACGGAGACTCTCCGTATCCTGAACAAGCTGGATACGGGTGTTGAAAACTTCAGTTTTGTTTGAGTAGTGTATCTCAACCTGCCCTTCGCGTTCGTGCTTGTCCCAATGACTAGATTGTATCGAGATCTTTCCGTTGGAGATTCGTTCTGCACGGTTGAATCCGGTTTTCAGCCTCTCAATTGCCGTGCTAATCGTCAAGTCCTCTTCGGGTGTGTAACTAAGGCTGAATGTCGCACCAACAGGATCACCCCTGGTTTTTAGAATCTTAATCCTGCGTAGGATATTCTGGTAGATTGGATGAAAGACACGCTTATTGATGAGTAAATTCGTGAATGCATCAATTGTCTTCTGGCCAAGCCAAACTAGAAGAACGACTCCTGCGGCTTGGAGTGAAACATCCAACGGGATTAGGTTGGAGAGAGTCATATATCAGTGAATATTGAATCAGCACTATCGTTGCTGACAGCTTCCCACGCACCCACGGAGGGTGACGATTCCACGTCTCTGTGCACTTCTGGGATGACGTATTTTTTTACTAGATTTAAATAAGTCCGTAATGTCGCATTTGAATAAATCCGGACAAGACCATCTCTCCCAATCAGAATCGTTTTCGTGTCGTCTGGGACGAGCTCATCTGTTTGGAACAGATGGGACTTCACGCTGCCACCGCTGCCAATACTGTCGTAGACATCGGTATTTTCGTAACTCTCACCCTGAATCCGAGTCTGTGTTATCTCGTTTTGGTCGTAATCCGCGATGATGGTGTCCATCAGAACCGCATCAAGTCGATCACCGATGTCTGAGATGGCTCCAGATCCCAACCGAGTCTGATTTATGATTGATCCTAACTCGGTGAACTCGTCACGGAATGTTTCGACGACGGTGTTCGCTAGCTTACGCTTAGCCAGAACACAAAAATAGAAGAAGTCATCACCTTCAAAGACTAAAAATTTAGCTTCTGTAGTATCTAATGTGAAGATCAGTTGATCACGGTAGACAATTTGGTCAACATCATCCAGTACAACCTTTCCCGTGATGATATTGCTTCCGTTATAGTTGACGAGTTTCACATCTTCGGTAGTCGTGGTTTTCACCATCTGTCCGTCCCTTTCGAAGACGCTCGGTACGATGATGTCTTCGTCCTCGTAATCCTCAGTGATGTCTTCCTGGAACGTTCGATTTTGGAGATCGTTCTTCAAAGACTCTAAATCGATTGTTTTGCCCGAGGGAGGGTTAAGCCAATAGAGCTTCCCACTGTAGGTGTCTACAGAATGGAGGGGCCCTTGAGACTCCCCTTCAGTTTTGGACATGATTTGTGGTGGTTCTCTCTGCCAACTTCTGCACTTATGAAAGAATTCTCACTCCACTCTGATAAAAGGCGGGTAAGGAGACTGAAAGTGAAACAGATCAAGTAGTCATCAGCGTTCGAGGGTGTCATAGAACTCTTCCACGGTGTTGATTACACCCACTTCGATGGTAAATTGGCTGATAAGTAGGGATGCACCTAGAATAGTTCAACCCCCTGGTTTCGTATGGAAGGACCTGCCGCTTCGGAACTGTGTCAGTTCAGAGATGCGGTCTTCGAGATCCTCGATTTCCTCACGGAGTTCATCGGCTTCCTCCCCTCCGGTCGCCGCGAGTTGGTCTTTGAGTCCCTGAAGACGTGTCTCCTTCTCTTCTTCGTCCACGTCAGCCTTCCGGACGTACTCACTCTCTTCTACGTCGTACACATCCGTCTCGGAGAGTTCGGTCACATCAAGGGCGTCATCTACCTTGCTTGAATCAACAGTGGTCAGTCGTTCACGTTCAATCCCGGCGGACTCAAACGCATTCAGTACCGTCTCATCATCCTTGAGCGACCGATTCCGACGACGCGTCCGTTGGACTGACCCGAACTGTCCGGACATCGGTTGGTCGTGGTGAAGCCGGTCAAGAAGAATACTACGCACATCTTGGCGCAGGTCGTTGGCGTTCCGCTGAACATCGGACAAGAGGGTATAGACGTTCACGAGCACGGGCGTTTCTACGTCTTCGAGCGTGGTCACGTTGTGGCGTTCGAGGGCGTCAATCAAGAGTAGAGCGTCACTGTAGACGGCTGTATCTGGCTCTTCACGCTCTTCTTCGCCGTTGGTATCCTCTTTCGATTCCACCAGTGGCGAGCCTGTCGATATCTCACTCTCCGTTAGCGTCTCCTCACGGTCGTCAATCTCGAAGCGCGGGTGAAGAGACAGCACGGTCGCGTATGGTTCCGCGTCCGGTGGGAGACGCCCAAGATTGAACTCGCCGTGTGCGTCTTGGATACGACGATGAAGCGTCTCGAACTGGTCGCGCTGTAATGGTATTGTTTCGCCGCCGTCCCGATATTGTATGAGAACTCGATGTTCCTGAACGTCCCCGATGCCGAAAGATTTGCGCGAGAGTGGGGTAACAAGGGTCGCGTCAGAAGGGAGTTCTTCGACGTTTTCGAGGAGGTTGTGCCATGTCGTACCGAAGGCCATGGAAGTGGATACGGACGAGCGGGATAAAACGTTCAGGTGGAAGATTCTGAAACCAGATTTTCTCTACTTTGGTGTAACACTCGGGATAGATTCCTTGTCTATACTTGAAGCAGGATGCCCGCATAGTAGGTGTGAGAGCTATTCTATAACACCCTAATCAGCGTTCGGATAGAGTCAGAAGTTACAGCGCCCACCATAGTACTTGAACCTACTTTTGTCAAGTGGGGGAGAGAGGCTCCAATCCAACTAACGAGGCACCCATTTCGGATGTTTGTAGAAATGAATGGTCGCACACCACTGCGGCTCGGAAAACCCGCCTCATCATTGCCGGGTTTTACGCGAGTGACCCTCGGCCACCACACCGAGGGACTCACTCTCTCTTGGGAACTGGTGCACATGGCTGATCGACCAGCATGTGTCGACGTCTCCCTACATACTTCAATGCATGCAAATCTCTTGGTGAGGTTTCTCTGCATGTATACAAAATCCTGGTGTAGAGCCCAAACCGATAACACAGAAAATTAGACACTCAAATTGCTGGAGAACATGGTGTTCCATAATTAACCATCCATTCAGTACTTAGGGTTAGTTCTCTGAAACAGAATACAGTACGCTATCGTCATCATATTTTATGTACTGGTAAAATTCGATGTCGGTAAGGAACCTGACGTCTTGTTTCGTGATGAACGACGGGACGACATTAGAAACAACGAACATATCGATGTCTCGATTATGCCATCCATCTGGAATCGATTGGTCTTCCCGGTTCTTGTCATCCCGTGACACTTGCGATGTAAACGTGTCTCCCGGATCTAACTCACGCCAGGAGGCGACTTTCTCAGGGAATGGTCCTTTCCCTTTACGGTTGGAGTCTGGCGGAACTTCGTTGAAGATTACGCGATTGAAATACTTATTTAATTCAGCAACTCCGCTCGACTCATTAATTTGGAGCGGTGGGAATCGGTATTTCACCTCGATAAACAAGATCCGGTCCTCGAACACGCACAATAAATCGATCTCGTTTGGGTTCTTAGTCGTTATTTCAGCGCTGTGGTAGCAATTGATACCTTGTTTGGTTAGAAACTCAAACAGGTTCCGTTCGCGGATAGTCCCATTATCACCTGCAACGCTCGATAGTAACGTATGGCCGGTCGATTCACCAGCATCGTTCTGCAGTAACGGGAACACTTGGAATTTCAGTAACTGTGCGTAGTACCTTGGGTAGTACACGTTTGTTGTTGGGACAGTGATAGAGTCACCGCGCGGTGTCTGATACGGAAGATCAAACGTCATTTCGAACAGGAATGGATGAGCATCCAGATTATCATCACTCATAACGACGTAATCCTTCACCTCCGACCACTGCGCTCCAAACACTTCGTACCCACATTCATCCACTACTTCCGGGCGGAACGGCATGACCGCGCTATTGTGCTGCACATACGCCATCTGTTCAAGCGGGATTCGATCATCTAATTCATTCAAAAACGCGCGGATGTCGAATACGGTGACGCCTTCTGGGAATTTCGTTTTGTACGTTGTACCAATACGGGAATCTGATCCCGCGATAAACCGGAGTTGCTGAATCACTAGATACCACGCGTCCGCGAAATCTCTAGGCGTCTCTGCAGTACCCGGTTCAACACCGTCCGTCTGACGAATTTTATCGTATACGTAACTGAAGTCCTCGTACTCGTCTTTGGGACCACCGACACTGTTAGTACACCGGTCATTACATAATCCATACTCTGATCGATATCGATCATAATCAGTTAGAAAATTCTGCATACGGCCAGTGAAGTCCTCCGGATCACGAACACACACGGTGAATTGGCTTTGGACTCTTTCAAGTCGGGAAACGAATTCGGTGTAGTATTCTTGAACAGTAGTAAGCGTCTCATCAAGGTCGGGAGTGTCTTGACTAAGTGTTTTATTCCCGAACTCACTGTTCTCAATCTCGTAGACACGTTTGATTAGATACGCAATGTATCCAAATTCATCAACGGGGATAGGCGTTTCTGGGCCTGAGAAGAATTGGTTACTGATGTAGTTAACGCGGTGGAGGAGCTTGTATGTCAAATTCTGCTTCGAATACTGTGTGAGGAGGCGATCGGTGGTACGAGGTGTTATGGTGTCTTTTAGGAACCAGTTGATTTTCGCATCAAGAACTGGCTGAGATTCGACACGATCACCGTCACAACCTGGGCAAAACAACGACTTAGAATCAGTTTCAGAGACACAAAGTAATGATCCGCAGTCTGAGCACGGCATACTCAAATCAGATTGCGGAACTCAGATATACGTTGCCCCTCCCGAAGCGACACGTACATGCACGATAAACTGGTTTGAGAGTTCAATTAACCCCCGAGGATATAGGCCGATCCAGGCACGCTGCTTGGAAGTTTAAGATCAACTTTATCTTTTGTTATTCTGGTACCCACAGTCAGCTGGTTGAATTCAGGGACAAATCTGCCAACCTCTACAGGACCATACTTCTGAAGGGCCTCGTCAAATGCATCTGGTGAATGAGCAGGGGTGTATTTACCAGGGACAACACAAACTACGTGACAGGATTTCCCTGTCTCAAGAATGACATCGAGCTTTCGGTATAGTGCTGCCAATCTGCTTCGGTAGTAGATCTCGAAAACGACTGGTTCCGGTTCCTCGATATATATATCAGCGGTCATCGATCCATTGCCTTTGGTGATTTGCGATTCGATTTGAACGGAATCTCGATTGTACCCCAGCTGATTACAGGCCGTTTTGATTGCGAGCTCACATCCCATTTGATGGACCGCTGAAGTCTGCGCCCGACTGAAGCAGTCGTCTTGGTCTCTTTCGGTATGGAGGAACAGTCGGTGTGTATCAGCATGTCTGTCGAATACTACCTCCTCGGAACAGAGAAGACAGTGGTAAGTATCATCATCTGTGTAACGCGACTCTGGATCCATTACTTCAGCTCCGTCAACCAACTGCTCGCTTGGTGTGTGTATCGCTATGAACATAAGTTGGATTACTGAATGTCTGGGGGTGCGAGGTTTTTCATCGAAAAGTCAGATCTCGGTACGTATCTTCCAGCGAGTTCGGCGAGCTCTCTTGTACGCTCAATATCAGCCAAGTTGTGCTTGAGCAGTGGTGCCCATTCTGCCTGCTCAAATGCTGTAACAGCGGCTTTACTGTCGTCGAATGGGTCATAGCTTACATCTCCAATGAGTATATCGTAAACTCCTACCAAGTCGTTCACATCGTTTGTGTCGAACCGACTGATCGCATCCATCATGTCGGCGTAGGGAATTTCGCGGAATGGCCATGGAATATCGTTCCGGAGACATGCAGATCTAAGAAATGGAAGGTCAAATCCCCCTTTCCAAACTTCTCCATTGTAGGCCGTCAAATAGTGAATGTCGCCGTCAATAGCTTCATCAACGAACTGTGCAAGGGTCTGTAGTAGCATCTCTTCGCTATCAACGACTCTGAGTTCAGTCGATTTGTTTGTATACTGACCCAGCTCATCTCTAAGAAGATCACGATCAGCAGGGCGACTTTGAGTGTTGAGAACCAACCAATTCCGAAGTTGGTGTGAGAATCCTGCAACAGTCACTACAGATCCCTCTTCAAGTCCTGATGTCTCAATATCGAAGGCGACTGGTGCGAGATCACCCATACCGAGCTATACATCATACACTAACATAATTGTCTGCAAACCCGAGTGAAAGTGGTTCTAAGGCGTTATACCCGAACATTCAAATATATTCGCCCTCCGATAAATTCGCGCTGGTTCTGGAGTTTTGGGGACTTACCGCGTATACTCACTAGTAACAGTAGTTCTGGGCAATTTGATCAAAAGCTCAGGAAAACGATCACAGTGGGCGAAAGTAATCTGTTCTATCTACCAACCCTCCTCAACAGGTTCTAAATCCCGATGGCGGAACGATATTGGAAGCTTTTCGTCCGCTTCCAGATCCAGAAGAATATAGAGTGTGAATCTGCGCTTCGTTCGGATGTGTGTTGGCTGAAACGGATCAATAATGATGACTGGAGATAATTTCAATGAACTTAGTGAACTGCAAGTGATTACTCCTCCCCTTTTGCAGGAATCACTCTGTCGTAGATTCCAAATTTGTAAACAGCACCAAGGTAGGGCTCTCGAATGTCTTTCTCCCAGTCTTGGTTTTCCTTGTGTTGGTATGTCTCTTTATCCGCGTCTCCATTGTCCCGATCCCCCCGGATTCGATATTGTCGAATCCTGTCTAAGAGTTCTCCCTCATGGAGTTCTGATGATCCTATTCGGTGGGCATCGGAAAAGAAATGCCGCACAACATGGAAAGTGAATTTCTGTTCAGTACTGAGCCCATGATCCCACAGAACCGGTCTACGGTGTTGTGACCCGCAGTCTTCACATTCGAATACTCGCCCTGTCTTCTCAGCTTCAACAGGGTTCCACTCCACAACAGACCCGCCACAGTTGGGACACTCACTTAGAGCGCGATCCTCTCCGTATATCTTCACACTGTCTGTATTTTCGCTCCAAAACAAGCGGACTCTCATTGCATCAGATCCTAATCGTCCAGGGCTTGATCCTCCTTCTTCCTGCTTTTTATTGGTGAATAGTGGCTGTACCTGTCGTTCAGTCGTTTCCGGTCGCACAAGGAGATACTCAATAAGCGCTGTTTTGAGTTCGCTGTCGATGGGAATCACTGACCCACTTTCTTCTTTCCGTTTGTTCCCTGTTTTTCGTGTTTCTCCATTCTTCTCAGGACCAGGAGTATCCTCATTTGGAATTTCATCATCAGCGTTGAACTCCTCATAAATTAGGATGGAATCTGGCTTATCACGAACACGAGGGTCCAGCGTCACATCATATTTTTCTACAAGATTCCAGAAGACGGGGTGATCAATATGGCAGCACCGAAGGTCGGTATTGATGGTTTCTCCCGCTCTGCTAGCAGTTTTCAATCCGGTGAGTTGGAACGCGCGCGCAAATGGAGTGTCAAGCCATTTGAGAAATGTCTTCATCTGGGTGAAAGAGATAAACGGGCGATCGGGGGAATCCCAGTCCCGGTTCTCACGCTCTTCGGAGAGCGTACTGTCCACGGGGTTAGTTCCAATCGCGTTATTATCTACTAATGTAGTGTAGAACTTTGAAAGTATATCGAGGTAATCGATGATGGTACGGTCGCCAAGCTGTGGATCATTGTCAAGATC
>ENA-ORDC01002149-ORDC01002149.1-marine-metagenome-genome-assembly--contig:-NODE-2149-length-12677-cov-4.395000_pt1 | contig 12677 bp, 9 predicted proteins | sample MGYA00237783_ERZ508515 | MGnify/ENA primary metagenome ERZ508515 (study PRJEB26186, sample SAMN06268792) | marine metagenome | isolation source: Eden Landing Ponds, San Francisco, CA, USA | place... | reverse complement strand
TGGACCTCGGCGTCGCCGGAGGTCTTCGAGTCCGTCCGCTTGGAGGCGATGGCGTCGATCTCGTCGATGAAGATGACGGCGGGCTCGTTCTCGCGGGCGACCTCGAACAGGTCGCGGACGAGCTTCGCGCCCTCGCCGATGAACTTGTGCACCAACTCGGAGCCGGCCATCTTGATGAACGAGGCGTTCGTCTGGTTGGCGACGGCCTTGGCGAGCATCGTCTTGCCGGTGCCCGGCGGGCCGTACAGGAGCACGCCCGACGGCGGGTCGATGCCGACCTTCTCGAACATCTCGGGGCGGTCGAGCGGCATCTCGACCGTCTCGCGGACCTCCTGCATCTGCTCTTCGAGTCCGCCGATGTCCTCGTAGGTCACGTCGGGGCTGTGTTCGACCTGCATCACGCGCGCCCGGACGTCCGTCTCCTTGTCGAGTCGCTTGACGATAGAGAGGGAGTTGTTCACGGCGACGCGCGCGTCGGGTTCGAGCTCCTCGCGCATCTCGTCTGTCACTTCGGTGAGGGCCTCTTGGTTGTTACCGTGCTGCTTGATGATGACCCCCTCGTCGGTGATTTCCTGAACCGTCGCAACGAAGAGCGGCGACTGCTTGAGCTTCTTGTTCTCGTGGGTAAGCCGCTCGAGCTTCTGTTGGTACTTGTTGTTCTCGGCGTTCGTGTCGAGGAGCTTGTCGCGCATCTCCTCGTTCTGCGTTTCGAGAACTTCGAGCCGCTCTTGAAGGGCGGTGATCTTCTCCTGCTGCGACGCCGAGTCCTTATCGTAGGGGAGATCGACGTCGTCCACAGTATCGGTCATCATCCGGCATAGGGTGCAGGTTCATAAGAGGCTTCGGGTGTGTGAGGGATTCGCCGCCTAGGGCGCGTCTGCCGCCCGGATGACGAGTCTGACGTGCGTCACACAAATTCGCTTCAGTAATATTTTTGGATAGCAAATATTATCTAATAGCATTGCTTGGTATCTCGTACGATGAGCACTACGGAAGCAGTCGAACGCGAGTCCGAACCCGACGCAGACGACCGCTGGGCGTCGGTTCGAGACATGCCCCCGAGCGCGAAGTTGGTCGCGAAGATTCTCGACTACGAGGACACGCTCACCCAGAGCCAGATCGCCGAGGAGTCGCTCCTGCCCCCGCGCACCGTCCGCTACGCGCTCTCCCGACTGGAAGATGAGGGTGCGGTCGACTCCCGGTTTTCGTTCTCCGACGCGCGCAAGCGGCTCTACACGCTCAACATTTAAATTCGAAGGCGCGGCCACGTCGTCGTATGTCTTCGCCCGCTCCCGACGACGTCGGCCGCGCGCTCTCCGCGCTCGCCGACGCCGACGCCGATATCGACGACCGGCCCGCGGCGCGCCCGCCCACCGAGGTCGTCGCCGACGCGCGAAGCGCCTTCCAATCGCTCTCTTCTGCCGCCCGCTTTCTCTCCGACGGCGGCGAACTGACACTCCGCCGAGCGGTCGGTGAAGCCACTCGACGCGAGCACCACGACTGCGCGCGTTCCGGGCGGGCGCTCCTCGCGGACCTCGACCGACTGCGCGGCGCGCTCGGGGACGCGGGCCCGGCCGAGGAGTCCAACCGGGCTTCCCACGCCACTCGGGGAGGACTGCGGGACGCCGATCACTTCCGCTCCGGTCGCACAACCGTTTTCAGCGGCGGTGGCGAACCGAGTGATAGATGACACGGGTGATACACACCGGCGACACCCACATCGGGTATCAGCAGTACCACTCGCCGGAGCGCCGACAGGACTTCCTCGACGCCTTCGAGCGGGTCGTCGCGGACGCGCTCGACGAAACCGTCGACGCCGTCGTCCACGCGGGCGACCTCTACCACGACCGCCGCCCCGAACTTCCCGACCTCCTCGGGACGCTCGCCGCGCTCCGCCGCCTCGACGACGCCGGGATTCCCTTCCTCGCCATCGTCGGCAACCACGAGTCGACCCGCGGGGGGCAGTGGCTCGACCTCTTCGAGCGCCTCGGACTGGCGACGAGACTGGGGCGCGACCCCCACGTCGTCGGCGACGTGGCGTTCTACGGCCTCGACCACGTCCCGCGCTCCCGACGCGACGAACTCGACTACCAGTTCGACCCCGTCGACGCCGAGCGCTCAGTGCTCGTCGCCCACGGCCTCTTTACGCCGTTCGCGCACGCCGACTGGGAAACGGAAACCGTCCTCGACGAGTCGAACGTCGACTTCGACGCGGTCCTCCTCGGCGACAACCACGTCCCCGACACCGCCGAAGTCGACGGGACGTGGGTGACCTACTGCGGGTCGACCGAGCGCGCGAGCGCGAGCGAACGCGACCCCCGCGGGTACAACCTCGTCGAGTTCACGCCCGACGCGGTCGACATCCGCCGGCGGACCCTCGAAACGCGCCCGTTCGCGTTCGTCGAGGTCGACCTCGCCGGCGACGAGGGCATCGAGCGCGTCCGTCAGCGCGTCCGCGAGTTCGACCTCGAGGACGCGGTCGTCATCGTGGAACTGCGGGGCGAAGGCGACGCCGTCACGCCCGCGGCAGTCGAGTCGTTCGCCGTCGAGGAGGGTGCGCTCGTCGCCCGCGTCAACGACAAACGCGACATCGACGACGACGCCGAACTGGCGGCGGACGTGACCTTCGCCGACCCCGACGACGCGGTGCGCGAGCGGGTCCGCGAGATGGGCCTGTCGAGCGCCGCCCTCGACGTGGACGAGACGGTCCGCGCGAGCAAGGTCGCCGACTCGAACGTCCGCGACGAGGTGCGCGAGCGCGTCGAATCGCTCCTCTCGGAGGACCCCGACGCCTTCGTCGCCGCCGAGGGGGAGGGCGAAGGCGAGAGTGAGGATGCGGCGGATACAGCGGTCTCGTCGGACGCCAACGCCGAGACCACCGACTCGGAACCGGCCGATGTCGACGCCGAGGCGGCGACCGACACCGAGTCGGAAACGACCGCCGAACCCGATTCGGAGGCCGCCGCGGAACCGGCGGCGAGCCGCGACAGCTCGCTGGGTGATTTCGCGTGAGGTTCACCCATATCGCCATCCGGAACTTCAAGCCCTACGAGAACGCCGAACTCGACCTCAGAGACGGCGTCACGGTTATCCACGGCGTCAACGGAAGCGGCAAGTCGTCGCTCCTCGAAGCGTGTTTCTTCGCGCTCTACGGCTCGAAGGCGCTCGCTGGGACGCTCGAAGACGTGGTGACGACGGGCGCGGACGACGCCGAAATCGCGCTCGAATTCGTCCACGACGGCGGCGAGTACCGCATCGACCGCCGGATTCGCGTCTCCGGCGACCGCGCGACTACGGCGAAGTGCGTCCTCGACGGCCCCGAGGGAACGGTCGAAGGCGCGCGCGACGTTCGCCGGCACGTCGCGTCGCTCCTGCGGATGGACGCCGAAGCGTTCGTGAACTGCGCGTACGTCCAGCAGGGCGAGGTCAACAAGCTCATCAACGCGACGCCCAGCCAGCGGCAGGACATGATAGACGACCTCCTCCAGCTCGGGAAGCTGGAAGCCTACCGCGAACGCGCCGGGAACGCACGCCTCGGGGTCGAAGACGTGCTGACGAAAAAGCGGAGCGTGCTCGAAGACGTCGAGTCGCAAATCGAGGCCAAGGAGGACGCGGACCTCCACGCGACGCTCAACGCGCTCGAATCCAAACTCGACTCCCTCGACGAGCAGATTTCGAACTACGAGGCCCAACGCGACAAGGCGAAGTCGGCGCTCGACGCCGCCGAGGCGACGCTCGACGAGCACGCCGAAAAGCGGGAGCGACTGGACGAAATCGAGGCGGCCATCGAGGACCTGACCGCGAAAATCGCCGCCGACGAGACGAAGCGCGACGACCTCTCGGAGCGAATCCGCGACCTCGACGCCGCCGCCGACGAGCTCGAATCGGACATCGACGACGCCCTCGCCCGGACCGACCTCGCCGACGCGAGCGACGAGGCGATAGCCGACGCGCGGGAGGCGCTTTCGGAGCGTGAGGCGGAACTCCGCGACGACCTCTCGGAAGCGCGGACGCGGGCGCAGGCGTTCGAGACGCAGGCCGAGCGACTCGCCGAGCGCGCCGACGACCTCGAATCCCGCGCCGCGGAGAAACGCGAGGCCGCCGAGGCCGACGCGGAGACCGCCGCCGAGGCCGAGCGAGAACTCGACTCGTTCTGCGAGACGCGCGGGGAGCTTCGGTCGTCGCTCGACGACGCCGAAGCGCGGTTCGAAGACGCCCCCGTCGAACTCGGCGAGGCCGCCGACCTCCTCGAAGAACGACGGGAGGCGCGCTCCGACGCCCGCGAGTCGCTCGCGGAGACGGAGACCGAACTGAAGAACGCGCGCGAGCGCCTCGCCGAGGCCGAGCGCCTCCGCGACGCGGGCAAGTGCCCCGAGTGCGGGCAACCGGTCGAGGGGTCGCCCCACGTCGACGCCATCAGCGAGCGCGAGGCCGCGGTCGAGTCGCTGGAGGCCGACCGCGAATCGCTCGAATCGGCCGTCGAGTCGCGCTCGGCGGCCGTCGAGGCGGCCGAGGCGCTCGTCGAGGTCGAGAACCGCGCGAGTTCCCAGCGCGACAGACTCGACCTCGTGGAAGAACGCATCGCCGACCGCGAGGAGACCGTCGAGAGCCGCCGCGAGGCCGCCGCGGAGAAGCGCGAGGCCGCCGCGGAACTCGAAGCCGAGGCCGAAGAGAAACGCGAAGCCGCGACGACGCAGGCCGAGCGGGCCGAGGAAGTCGCGGAGACGGTCGACTCGCTCGAATCTGCCCTCGACGCCCTCGACGACAGGCGAGACCGACTCGACCGCGTCGAGTCGCTGGTCGACGCGCGGGCCGAGAAAATCGACATGCGGGACCGACTCCGGGAGAAGCGCGAGACGCTCGCTGAGGTGAACCGCGAGCGCCGCGAACACCTCCGAGAGCGCCGCGAGCGCCGCGACGAGCTCCGCGAGACGGTCGACGAGGAGGCCGTCGAGGGGGCGAAACAGCGCAAGGAAAACGCGGCGGCGTACCTCGAACGGGTCGAAGACGAGGTGCTTCCGGAGTTGCGCGACGACCGCGACGAACTCCAGAGCCGCGTCGGCGGCGTCGAAGCCGAACTCGAACAGTTGGACATCCTCCGGGAGCGTCGCGACCACCTCGCCGAGCGCGTCGACGCCCTCGAATCGGTCCACGAGGAGGTCTCGACGCTCGAATCGACCTACGGCGACCTCCGGGCGGAGCTTCGACAGCGCAACGTCGAGGTGCTCGAACGGATGCTCAACGAGACGTTCGACCTCGTCTACGCTAACGACGCCTACTCGCGCATCCGACTCGACGGCGAGTACGGGCTGACGGTGTTCCAGAAGGACGGCACCGCGCTCGAACCCGAACAGCTCTCGGGCGGCGAGCGCGCCCTGTTCAACCTCAGCCTCCGGTGTGCAATCTACCGGCTCCTCGCCGAGGGCATCGACGGCGCGGCCCCGCTCCCCCCGCTCATCCTCGACGAGCCGACGGTCTTCCTCGACGACGGCCACGTCTCGCGGCTGGTCGGCCTCGTCGAGGACATGCAGAGCCGTGGCGTCAAGCAGATTCTCATCGTCAGCCACGACGACAACCTGGTCGGCGCGGCCGACGACCTCGTCCGCGTGGAGAAGAACCCGACGACGAACCGCTCGACGGTCGAGCGGACCGACGCGGCGACCGTCGAGAGCGCGCTCGCGGACGACTGAGGGCGGTCGTCCTCTCCTCGGCGCTTATTCGCTCGCCCGCAGGAGCTCGACCCCTTCTTTCGCGGCGTCGGTCGCCTCGTAGCCGCGCTCCCCGTAGACCGTGGTCTCGGCGACGAGACCGGCGACCCGGAACTCGGTCAGCAGGCCGTGGAGGTCGCTCTCGCAGAGGTCGTAGGCTCCGAGGAGGTCGACCACGGGGAGCGGCCCGCGGTCGACGAGGTCGACGAGCAGGCCCAGTCCGCGCTCGGTCGGGACCGCGACGAGGATTCGACGGACCGGCTCGGGAACGGCGCGCGCGGCGGTTTCGAGCGGGGACTCGCCGCTCACGGCTTCGAGGTCGTCGTTCGGCAGGTGTCGTTCCTCGCCGGTCTCCGGGTCGCGGACGCGGCTGGCGTCGCTCGACTGCTTGACGAGGAGATACGTCCGGCCGTCTGGTCCGCGGACGGTTCGCATATGTCTCCGCGAAGGGTGCGGCGACTGTTAGCGGTTGCGCTCGGGGGCGTCCGTGGCGGGGCCGTGCGCCTCGCCGTCGCTCTCGGCGGAGTCGCCGTCGTCCCGGTCATCCCCGTCGCTGTCGTCGCCGTCGCCGTCGCCGTCGTCGTCCCGCCACTCCCCCCGCTTGAACTCCCGGTAGATGGAGTAGACGCGGACGAGCACGACCGCGCCGAACAGAAACAGGCCGCCGCCGAGGAGCGTGTCGCCGCGGAAGTAGACGAGCATCGGGCCCACCGTGAGTCCCGCGAGGCCGACGTTCGCGAGCACGACGCTCGCCCAGAACAGCCGGGCGACCTCGGGGTTCACGTCGGGCGAGAACTCCGGCGCGTCGTCGCCGTCGCCGTTGGAGTCCCCGGCGTCGCCGGCGTCTTCGCCGGGGATGCGGACGCGGGGAATCGTCGGGAGGTCCTTTTCGGGGTTCCCCCAGCGGGCTTCCGGGTCCCAGCGGGCCTCGGGGTCGCCCCACCGCGTCTCGGGGTCGATTTTCGAGGCCATGTCCGCCGACGGACGCTCCGCGTCGTCGTCCCCGTCGGTCCCGTCGGCGGATATTCCCTCTCGTCGCTCGTCGTCCGTCACGCTCGCGTCGAGACGCCGGGCCGAGAAAAAGTGTCCGTTTCGGCCGGGTCAGGCGCAGTCGTCGAGGCGCATCGAGCGGGAGGCCTCGACCCACGCGAGTGGGTTCTCCGCGTCGTAGAACACCACGCCACCGTCGATATCGTAGGATTCGACCGTCTCGGCTCCTGTCGGACCAACCGGTCCGTCGCCGTCGATCGTGCCATCCCACCGCTCCGGAGTTGCGTGGTCGGTCATATCGTGTGGCAAGGAATGTCATACTCGGATAAATGTCTTTCCGTGGTTCGGGTGCGGTTCGCGGAAACGCCGGGGTTTTTAGCCGCGCCGCCGAAGCGACTGCCATGACGCAGACGGGTCTGACCGACTTCGGGGGGAACGACGCCGACGGCGCGGGCGACACGCGGCCTGACGAGGAGGCCGCCATCGTCGCCGGCGACGCCGGCCAGCACGTCTCCGACGTCATCGACGCGGACGAGGTGCGGTTTCCCGACCCGGAGGGGACGGTCGAACTGGCCGTCACGCAGGTCGACTACACCATCGAGGGCGCGGGCCGCGACGAGTACCCGGTGATTCATATCTTCGGTCGGACGGCGGACGACGAGACCGAACACGTCCGCGTGCTCGGATTCCGGCCGTACTTCTACGCGCCGACCGACAGCCTCGACGACGACACGCTCGACAGGGACGTCATCACCGGCACCGAGGACGGTTTCGAGAGTATTCGCGGCGAGGAACTGACGAAGATATTCGGCCGCACCCCCCGCGACGTCGGGCAGATTCGCGACGAGTTCGACCACTACGAGGCGGACATCCTCTTTCCGAACCGCCTGCTCATCGACAAGGACATCAAAAGCGGCGTCCGCGTCCCCGCGCGCCGCCTCGACGACGGGACGATTCAGATTCCCCATCAGGAGGTCGCGCCCGCGGAAGTCGACGCGAATCTCCGGGTCAACACCTTCGACATCGAGGTCAACGACCGGAACGGCTTCCCCGAGGACGGCGAAGAGCCGATTGTCTGTCTGACCAGCCACGATTCCTCCCGCGACGAGTACGTCGTCTGGCACGCCGTCGCCGAAGACGGCCTCGGCGAGCGTCCCGACTCGCTTCCGAACTACGACTTTCTCGGGGAGGACGCGGACGTGGACGTTCGGACGTTCGACGAGGAGGCCGAGATGCTCGATGCCTTCCTCGCGTACATCGAGGAGACCGACCCGGACCTCCTCACCGGGTGGAACTTCGAGGACTTCGACGCGCCGTACTTCCTCGACCGCTTGGCGGAGGTCGACCCGACGACCGACCTGAACCTCGACTACAACCGCATATCGCGGCTCGGCGAGGTTTGGCGCGGCGGCTGGGGCGGCCCGGACATCAAGGGCCGCGTCGTCTTCGACCTGCTGTACGCCTACAAGCGCACTCAGTTCACCGAACTCGAATCCTACCGCCTCGACGCGGTCGGCGAACTCGAACTCGACGCGGGCAAGGAGCGCTACTCGGGCGACATCGGCGACCTCTGGGAGGAGGACCCCGAGCGCCTGCTCGAATACAACCTCCGCGACGTGGAGCTGTGCGTCGAAATCGACCGGAAACAGGACATCATCGCCTTCTGGGACGAGGTGCGGACGTTCGTCGGCTGTAAGCTCGAAGACGCGCCGACGCCCGGCGACACCGTCGACATCTACGTCCTCCACAAGGTCCACGGCGAGTTCGCGCTCCCCTCGAAGGGGAAACAGGAGTCGGAGGACTACGAGGGCGGGGCCGTCTTCGACCCCATCACCGGCGTCAAGGAGAACGTCACGGTGCTCGACCTGAAGTCGCTGTACCCGATGTGCATGGTGACCATCAACGCGTCGCCGGAGACGAAGGTCGACCCCGAGAGCTACGACGGGGAGATGTTCCGCGCGCCCAACGGGACGCACTTCCAACAGGAGCCTGACGGCATGATTCGGGAGATGGTCGACGAACTCCTCACCGAGCGGGAGGAAAAGAAGTCGTTGCGGAACTCCCACGACCCCGGCTCGTCGCAGTACGAGCAGTTCGACCGCCAGCAGGCGGCGGTGAAGGTCATCATGAACTCGCTGTACGGCGTGCTGGGCTGGGACCGCTTCCGCCTCTACGACAAGGAGATGGGTGCGGCGGTGACGGCGACCGGCCGGAAGGTCATCGAGTTCACGGAACAGGCCGCGAACGAAATCGGCTACGACGTGGCCTACGGCGACAGCGTGACGGGAGATCGCCCGGTCGTCGCCAGAGACCCCGGTGGGACTGTTCGAATCCTTCCTATCGAGGACTTGTTTGCCCGCGGAACGACTGAATCTGAGGTACTCATCGCTGCCGACGGGGACGTCGTCGCAAGTGCCACTCCCGGGAAGACTCGCCGAGCGCTCGACGGGTGGGACGCCCTCTCTGTGAACGAAGATGGAGAGGCGGAGTGGCAACCGATTGCGCAGGCGATTCGCCATAGAACGGACAAACCGGTGGTGAACCTCCAACACAAGTTCGGTGAGTCGACGACGACGAGAGACCACTCGTACGTCGTCCCCGGTGAAGACGGCCTCACAACTGTCTCTCCGGACGACGTGGCGGAGCCGTATCGCGTCTCCGGGGTGCCCGACGTCGAGCCTGTCGAGCGGGTCGACGTCTACGAGGTCCTTCGTGGGTACGAACGCGAGTACGAGGACGGACGGAGCGTCGGGAGCGATAATTCGATAACGAAGCGGAAACAAATCCACGCGGACGACGAGTATGTCTGGTTCGGCCACGAGCACCACCGAGACGTCGACTCGACCGTCAAAGTCAAACGATTCGTCGATATCGACAGTGAAGATGGTGCAGCACTCATTCGGCTCCTCGGTGCGTACGTCCCTGAAGGAAGCGCATCCACTGGCGAGACGGCGACGTCGAAATTCGGGGCAAGTATCGCTGAATCCGACCGTGAGTGGCTAGCCCAACTCCAGCGAGATTACTCTCGACTGTTCGAGAACACGACCGCCGGTATCATTACGAGCGACCGACGAGCGGAGCGAACCGTCGAGTATCAAACGGACACAGGCGGTGCGTCGGTCACGTACAATGACGAGACGCTGAAACTGCAGATGATGAACGAACTCGCTGCTGTGTTTTTCCGCGAGTTCGCAGGGCAGACGTCGCGTGGTAAACGGATTCCTTCATTCGTCTTCCACCTTCCTGAGGAGAAGCAAGACCTGTTCCTGACGTTGCTCGTCGAAGGCGACGGGTCCCGCGAATTCCCACGATACACCGAAGCGTACGCACAGCGGAACTTCGACTTCGAGACGACGAGCCGAGAACTTGCTGCCGGTCTCTCGATGTTGCTCACGCAACGGGGGAAAAAACACTCGCTCAAGTATCGCAACAGCAAAGACTCGTACACTATTCGGACGTGTGGCACCTACCGGAAAGGCCGAGACCCCGTGCTGACCGAAGTCGACCACGACGGCTATGTGTACGACCTGAGCGTCGAAGAAAACGAAAACTTCGTCGACGGTGTTGGAGGTATTGTCCTTCACAACACCGACAGCGTCATGCTCGAACTCGGCCCCGACGTGTCGAAACAGGAGGCCATCGAGCAGTCGTTCGACATCGAGGAGCACATCAACGCCGCCTACGACGACTTCGCGCGCGACGAACTGGGCGCGGACGAACACCGCTTCCAAATCGAGTTCGAGAAGCTCTACCGGCGGTTCTTCCAGGCCGGCAAGAAAAAGCGCTACGCGGGCCACATCGTCTGGAAGGAGGGCAAGGACGTCGATGACATCGACATCACGGGCTTCGAGTACAAACGGTCGGACATCGCACAGATAACCAAAGAGGTCCAGAAGAACGTCATCGACATGATCGTCCACGGCGAGGACACCGAGGTCATCAAAGACTACCTCCACGACATCATCACCAACTTCGAGTCGGGGAACCTGCCGCTCGAACAGGCCGGTATCCCCGGCGGCATCGGCAAGCGCCTCTCGGCGTACGAGACGCCGACCGCGCACGTCCGCGGGGCGCAGTACGCCAACGCTTTCCTCGGGACGAACTTCGGCCGCGGGTCGAAGCCGAAGCGGGTCTACCTCAAGAAAGTCCACCCGTCGTGGTTCCGCGAGATGGAGTCCGGCGAGTTCGACCCGCAGGTCGACGACCTCTACCGCGAGTTCAAGCGGGACCCCGACGTCATCTGCTTCGAGTACGCGGACCAGCTTCCCGAGGCGTTCGAAGTCGACTGGGACACGATGCTCACCAAGACGCTCGAAGGCCCCATCTCCCGCGTCATCGAGGCGCTCGGGATGTCGTGGGACGAGGTGAAAAGCGGACAGGAACAGACGGGCCTCGGCAGTTTCATCTGAGCGTTCGCAACGGGGGCTAACGAAACTATATTCGGTTACATAGACGGCGGGACCGTAACGTCGTTCGGCTGTCCGAAACCCGGACACGTGTCGCGAACCGGCGCGATTCTTTGCGGATTTGAAAACAAATTTTCTTTCTGTAAAAGGTGGCGGGGGTGAATGCGCAAGCATTATGGGCGATACTCCCCACCTTTCGAGTACGAGGCAACGAACCAACGATGGCAACTCTCGAGATCAAGAACCTCCACGCACGAGTCGCGGAGGAAGACGGTGAGCAGATTCTGCGAGGTGTCGACCTGGAAGTCAAATCCGGCGAGATCCACGCGCTGATGGGTCCCAACGGCTCCGGCAAGTCTACGACTTCTAAAATCATCGCCGGGCACCCCGCCTACGAAGTAACCGATGGCGAAATCCTCCTTCACCTGGAGGACGACGACTTCGGCGACCTCGACATCCCGGACGACGCCCGCACGTGGAACCTTCTGGAACTGGAGCCGAACGAGCGCGCCGCGCTCGGCATCTTCCTCGGCTTCCAGTACCCCGCGGAAATCGAAGGCGTCACCATGACGAACTTCCTCCGCACCGCGCTCAACGCGAAGATCGACGAGCGCGAGGAGCTCCTCTTCGGCGAGGACGACGAGGAAGAAGAAGAAGAGGAAGCCGGCTACGAAACCTCCCCGATGGAGGGTAACGTCGACGACGGCGAAGTCGGCGTCGCCGAGTTCCAGAAGCTCCTCAAAGAGAAGATGGAGCTTCTCGACATGGACGAGAAGTTCATGCAGCGCTACCTCAACGCCGGCTTCTCCGGCGGCGAGAAGAAACAAAACGAGGTCCTTCAGGCCGCGATTCTCGAACCGTCGATTGCGGTGCTCGACGAGATCGACTCCGGTCTCGACATCGACCGCCTGCAGGACGTCTCGAAGGGTATCAACGCACTGCGCGACGAGCAGGGCACGGGTATCCTCCAGATCACTCACTACCAGCGTATCCTCGAATACGTCGAGCCGGACCACGTCCACATCATGCTGGACGGCAAGGTCGTCAAGAGCGGCGACGCCTCGCTCGCGTCCGAACTCGAAGACAAGGGCTACGACTGGGTCCGTGAGGAAGTGTACGAAGCCGCGTAATCCCCCAACATCATGAGTTCCGACCAAGACCACCTCAAAGAGACAGACACGGAAGCTCGCTTCGAGTTCAAGAAGGAGCAGAAGGCCGCGTTCGTGGCCGAGAAGGGTCTCACAGAAGAGACCATTCGCGTCATCTCGGAGGACAAAGACGAGCCCGAATGGATGCTTGAGCGCCGCCTTCGCGCGCTCAAGCAGTTCCAGAAGATGCCGATGCCGACCGACTGGCCCGGCCAGCCCGACCTCTCCGAGGTCGACGTAAACAAAATCGTCCCGTACATCCGACCCGACGTGGAAGTCCGCGGCGGCGTCGACGACTGGCGCGACCTGCCGGACGACATCAAGGACACCTTCGACAAACTGGGTATCCCGGAAGCCGAGAAGAACGCCCTCTCGGGCGTCGGCGCCCAGTACGAGTCCGAAGTCGTCTACCAGAACATGCAGGA
>ENA-ORDC01002146-ORDC01002146.1-marine-metagenome-genome-assembly--contig:-NODE-2146-length-12698-cov-4.183662_pt1 | contig 12698 bp, 19 predicted proteins | sample MGYA00237783_ERZ508515 | MGnify/ENA primary metagenome ERZ508515 (study PRJEB26186, sample SAMN06268792) | marine metagenome | isolation source: Eden Landing Ponds, San Francisco, CA, USA | place... | reverse complement strand
CCGCGCTACGCCGAGACGGACTCCGGTGACGAGACGTACGCCGCGAAGTCGGAGGTCGTGATGATCCCGATGGGCTCGTCGCCGTCGACGACCGGGACGTGGTGGAAGCCGTGTTCGAGCATCGTCGCGGCGACCGCCGACACGTCGTCCTGCGCGCTCGCCGTGATCGGGTCGCGCGTCATATACCGCTCGACGGTCGTCTCGGCCTTCGGCCGGCTCTTCGCGACGATGTCGACGAAGTCCGTCGAGGTGAGGATCCCGACGAGCGACCCGCCGTCGTCGACGACCAGCACCGAGCTGATGTCGTTCTCGAGCAGCACGGCGGCCGCGTCCTCGACCAGCGTGTCCGGCGTCACGGTGTGGAGGTCCGACGACATCAGCCGCGCGACGAAGACGTCTTCGATCTCGTCCATACCCGAAACACCCTCCCTCACCGTATAAGCGTTCTCACAGATACCGTGAGAGGCCCGACTGGCGGCGCGGGCCGTCCCCCTCGGGCGCGGCGACCCACGCCGTCCGCTCGTCGCGGAGGCGGTCCCGGTCCGCCGCCGGCGGGTCGGCCGCCTCGAACGCCGGGCAGTCCGTACCGCACTCCGAACCGGGGTCGACCACGCGCTCGAAGTGGTCGCAGACCGGGCGGCCGTCGGCGTCGACGCGGGCGCGGGCACAGCCCGGGAGATCGTAGGCGCGCCATCCCTTGCCGTAGGCGCGCTCGGCGAGTCGGAGGCGCGCGGTTCGCTTTTCCGCGGGCGAGACGAGCGCCACGTCGGTGTGGAGCGAGTGGTACTCGACGGGTTCGACGCCGGTCGAGCCGGGCGAAAGCGGGCGGGGTTCGCGGACCACCTCGCGGTCGCCGGTGTCGGGGTCGAAGCGCCAGACGCCGACCGCCTCGGGGATGCGGTTCAGGTGCGCGCCGGTGACGTAGCTCTCGGTCGTGAGAATCACCTCGTCGAAGACCGCGAGGCTCGCGTCGAGGCGAAGCTGTCGGAGCAGGTCGCCGGGACTGCCGAGGTCGGGTTTGTTCTCGATGCCGACGAGCCGGGAGAACCAGTCGTCTGGATAGCGGGCGGCGCGGCGGACGTACTCCCGGCTCCGGCGGCGTTCGGACTCGAAGAAGCCGACTTCGACGGCGCGGTCGGTGGCGCGCCGGGCGCGACCGGGACGGCAGTCGAAGCCGTCGCGCCAGAAGACGGCGCTCCCGGTTCCCACGTCGCTTTCGATGGCCGCCGCGGGAACCGCGCGGTCGGTGATGCGGGCGCGGTCGTCGAACCCCGGTCCCGGGACGACGGCGCACACGTCGATGATGCGGCTCCCCGGCGAGGCGACCGACGCGCCGAGTTGGCGCGCCGGGAGCCAGTCTGTCGTCTGTTCGAGGTGGGCACAGAGCGCCAGTTCGAAGGCGAACTCCGAGGGCGACGACACCGGTTCGGGCACGTGAAACGCTCGGGGACGGAGCGGCAAAAAGGTCGCTTTCGGGCCACTAATCGGCGGTTCAGCCGTTCTCGAATTTGATTCTCTGAGGAATACCTATTTGGCCCAGAGCCCGGCAGTACCGACTGATGACGGGGGAAGAAAACGAAGTCAACGGTATCAGGCGGAGAGCGTACCTCGGTATCGCGGCCAGCGCGGGGCTCGCGAGTCTCGCGGGCTGTAGCTCCGGAATGACCGCGAGCGCCGCGCGGGCACCGCCGCAGGTTCCCGAGGCGGCGCTCGAAGCCGGCGGCTGGGAGTACATCGGGGGACACTCTCTGGACCCCGCCTTCGAGCAGTCGATCGGTCCGGCGAGCGTCTCCGCGGCGTTCGAGACGCTCGTCTACGAGGACATGGACCTCTCGGAGACGCTGAAGGAGAAGACGCTCGGGCAGGCCGAGGGGCAGTTCTCGCTGTTCTTCGCGACGCGCGTGACGCTCGACCCGAGCCTGTCGAACCTCCCCGAAGCGGTCCGCGGGACGGTCGTCGACGTGGTCGAAGAACACGCGCGAGCGAACTACGAGGGGCAGTTGGAAGACGTGGACGTCACGGACATCGAACAGACAGACACGCGGTCGACGACGGTCGACACCGGGGAGTCGGCGCGCGTGACCGACTACGAGGCCACCATCGCCTTCGACGAGATTACCTTCCCGTTCACGGACGAAAAGGAGTTCACCATCGAGGGACGGGAGTTCGACGTCAGCGGGATGCTGGCCGTCTGGGAGCACGACGGGACGATTCTCGTCGCGGGCGGCGCGCACCCGGGCGAGAACATCGAACTCAGCGTGACCAAGGATCCGACCGAGGCCATCGAGGTCTCGGTCGACATCGACCTCGGGCTCACGCCCGACGCCTACCGCGAGGAGCTTCAGTCGCTCGTCGCGGGCGTCGAATAACCGGCGAAGCCCGGAGTGACAGCGGTTCGAGGGGGTACTCGAATCGGTCCGCGAACCGTCGTGCTGGGGGGCACGACGAACCATTTTCGAGGCGACGCCGGGACCGAGAGACATGGCTGAATCGCCGCGCGGGGTGTGTGACCGCCCGACGCGGCCACAGCGTCGCCGCTCCGAGAACAGCACCTTTATCAGTCGTTCGGAGCCAAGTTCACGCAAGATTACTCTCAGGAGGTCAATGGTGACGAAAAACCCACAACAACCGGAGGTGAACATCGGACTCGTCGGTCACGTCGACCACGGAAAGACGACGCTCGTCCAAGCGTTGTCCGGCTCGTGGACGGACCAGCACTCGGAGGAGATGAAGCGCGGTATCTCTATCCGACTCGGGTACGCCGACGCGACGTTCCGTCAGATTCCCGGCGTTGACGCGCCGGAGTGTTACACGGTCGAAGAGGAAACCGAAGACGGCGAGGAGACCGAGGTGCGCCGCACCGTCTCGTTCGTCGACGCGCCCGGCCACGAGACGCTCATGGCGACCATGCTCTCTGGTGCCGCCATCATGGACGGTGCCATCCTGCTCGTGAGCGCGACCGAGGACGTGCCGCAGGCCCAGACGGCAGAGCACCTGATGGCGCTCGATATCATCGGCATCGAGAACATCGTCATCGCGCAGAACAAGGTCGACCTCGTCGACCGCGAGCGCGCCGTCGACAACTACGAACAGATAACGGAGTTCGTGGAGGGAACGGTGGCCGAAGACGCACCCATCATCCCCATCAGCGCCCAACAGGAGGTCAACCTCGACCTCCTCATCGAGGCCATCGAGGAGGAGATTCCGACGCCCGACCGCGACGAGACCGAAGACAGCCGGATGTTCGTCGCGCGCAGTTTCGACATCAACCGTCCGGGAACGACCTGGGACGGCCTCATGGGCGGCGTCATCGGCGGTAGTGTCGTCGCCGGCAAGCTCGAGGAGGGCGACGAACTCGAACTCCGCCCCGGCCGCGAAGTCGACGAGGAGGGCCAGACCGAGTGGCGCTCCATCACGACCGAGGTCCGCTCGCTACAGGCGGGCGGCAACATGGTCGATGAGGTCCGCCCCGGCGGTCTCTGCGGCGTCGGGACCGGTCTCGACCCGAGCTTCACGAAGGGCGACGCGCTCGCGGGACAGGTCGCCGGCGAGCCCGGCACGCTCCCGCCGACGCGCGAGCAGTTCACCATGGACGTGGAGCTTCTCGACCGCGTCGTCGGCGGCGAGGAAGACGAGGGTATCGACGAGATATCCACCGGCGAGCCCCTGATGCTCACCGTCGGCACCGCGACCACGGTCGGCGCGGTGACGAGCGCGCGAAGCGGCGAGGCGGAAGTCTCGCTCAAGCGCCCCGTCTGCGCCGCCGAGGGAGCGAAGATAGCCATCAACCGCCGCGTGGGCGCTCGCTGGCGACTCATCGGTATCGGGACGCTCAAGTGACGTGACCGCCACCGTAGTCGTCATGGACACGAACGCGCTCATGATGCCGGTCGAACTCGACGTCCGCGTGTTCGACGAACTCGACCGGTTGCTCGCGGCCGACGCGGACCTCGTGGTCCCCACGGCCGTCCTCGACGAGTTGGAGAAGCTCTCGTCGGGCGGCGGGACCGAAGGCGTCGCGGCGAGCGTGGGCGCGGACCTGGCGACCCGGTGCCGGGCGGTCGAAACCGAGGAACCGTACGCCGACGACGCGGTCGTCGAACTCGCCGAATCGGGCGAGGTCGACTACGTCGTCACGAACGACAAGCCCCTCCGTGACCGGGTGCTCGACTGCGGGACTCCCGTCGTCGGCATCCGGGGGCACGCCACGCTGGCAATCACGGAACCTTAACGAAACTATGTACAAACGGGTACGACTCAAAGATACAGTCGAAGTCCCACCCCGACACCTGGGCGACGTGACGCCCAAGCGGGTCAAGCGACTGTTGCAGGACAAGTTGGAAGGACGGATGGACGAGGACGTGGGGAGCGTCGTGAGCGTCGTGAACGTCAACGACATCGGTGAGGGCACCGTGCTGCCCAGCCGCCCCGGCGTCTACTACGAGGCCGACTTCGACGCCATCACCTACGACCCAGACATGCAGGAGGTCGTCGACGGCATCGTGGTCGAAGTCGTCGAGTTCGGTGCCTTCGTCGGCATCGGCCCGGTCGACGGACTGCTCCACGTCTCGCAAATATCCGACGAATACCTCGCCTACGACGGCGAGAACCAACAGCTCGCGTCGACCGAGTCCAACCAGACGCTCGCCGTCGACGACGAGGTGCGCGCTCGCATCGTCACCAAGAGCATCGACGAGCGCAACCCGCGCGACTCGAAGATCGGCCTCACGGCCAAACAGCCGGGGCTCGGCAAGCACGGCTGGCTCGAATCGAAGCGCCAGCAGAGCGAGGCCTCGGCGGAGGGTAACTGATGGCGAAGCCCCGTCTCGCCTGCCGCGAGTGCCACTTCGTCAACGACCCGGACAGACAGACGTGCGAGAACTGCGGGTCGAGCAGTCTCACCGAGGACTGGGCGGGCTACGTCGTCATCACCCACCCCGAAGACAGCGAAATCGCCACCGAGATGAACGTCACCGAACCCGGCGGCTACGCGCTGAAGGTCCGCTGAGCATGCTCACCCTGCCGACGGCGCTTCGGGCGGCGTTCAAAGAGCCGTTCGGCCCGGTGTACACCGAGGCCGACGACCTCCTCGCAGACGCATCCAGCGAGGACGCGGGCGCGCCGCTCGTCGCCGTCGGCGACGTCGTCACCTTCCACCTCCGCCGCGCCGGTCGCCCGCCGGACGTGGCCGTCGTCGACGGCAAGACGAAACGCGAGGCCGTCGGCGAAGAGATTCGGCAGGCGGTCGAGACCGGCCGCCTCGTCGAGGTCGAAAACGAACCGGGAACCGTCTCCGTCGCCCTCGTCGAGGCGCTCGTGGCCGCGCTCGACGACCCCGAGCCGACGACGCTCCTCGTCACGGGCGAAGAGGACCTCGCCACGCTCCCGGCGGTGCTCGCCGCGCCCGTCGCCTCGACGGTCGTCTACGGCCAACCCGACGAGGGAATGGTCCGCGTGACCGTCACCGACGCGACGAAAAGCGAGATGCGGGACCTCCTCGCGCGGTTCGACGGCGACTTCGACGCCGTCGTCGCGCCCATCGACGCCTGAGACGCGGGCGCGCTCGTCCCTTCGAAATCCTTTTACTTGCTTCGGGGGGAATTACTGGTAACTGAACCATGGATATCGAAATCATCTCCGAGGAGGAGAACCCCATGTTGCACCGGACGGACGTTCGATTCGAGATCGTCCACGAGGAAGCGACGCCCTCTCGTCTGTCGGTCCGCGACTCGCTCGCGGCCAAGCTGAACAAGGACTCCGACGAGGTCGTCGTCCACGAACTCGACACGAAGTTCGGCATGCGCAAGACCGCGGGCTACGCGAAGGTCTACGAGAGCCCCGAGTTCGCGCGCGACGTCGAACAGGACCACATGCTCGACCGCAACAAGATCACCGACGCCGACGCCGACGTCGAAGCCGAAGAGGCGTAAGCCCGGCTTCGAACCGTCGTTTCTTCACACTCGATGCGCATTCTCGGAATCGAAGGTACAGCGTGGGCCGCGAGCGCCGCGGTTTTCGAGACCGACGACCCCGACGCGCTCCGCTCTGAGACCGGGCGGACGCCCGACCCGGCGGCCGACCACGTCTTCATCGAATCTGACCCCTACCAGCCGGACAGCGGCGGCATCCACCCGCGCGAGGCCGCAGAACACATGGGGAGCGCCGTCCCCGAGGTCGTCGAGACCGCGCTCTCGCACGCGGCGGCGCGGCACGACGGCGACGGCCCCGTCGTCGACGGCGTCGCCTTCTCCCGCGGCCCCGGTCTGGGGCCGTGTCTCCGCATCGTCGGCACCGCGGCCCGCTCGGTCGCCCAGACGCTCGACGTGCCGTTGCTGGGCGTCAACCACATGGTCGCGCACCTCGAAATCGGCCGCTATCAGTCCGGCTTCGACTCGCCGGTCTGTCTGAACGCTTCGGGCGCGAACGCCCATCTGCTGGGCTACCACAACGGCCGCTACCGCGTCCTCGGCGAGACGATGGACACCGGCGTCGGCAACGCCCTCGACAAGTTCACCCGCCACGTCGGCTGGACCCACCCCGGCGGCCCGAAAGTCGAGGCGGCCGCGGCGGACGGCGACTACGTCGAACTGCCGTACGTCGTCAAGGGAATGGACTTCTCGTTTTCCGGCATCATGAGCGCCGCGAAAGACGAGGCGGACGCGGGCACGCCCGTCCCCGACATCTGTGCCGGCCTGCAGGAGACGGTCTTCGCCATGCTCACCGAGGTGGCCGAGCGCGCCCTGTCGCTGACGGGGACGGACGAACTCGTCCTCGGCGGCGGCGTGGGCCAGAACGCCCGCCTCCGCGAGATGCTCGCGGAGATGTGCGACCAGCGCGGGGCGGAGTTCTACGCGCCCGAGCCGCGGTTCCTCCGCGACAACGCCGGCATGATTGCCGCCCTCGGCGCGCGGATGCTCGCCGCGGGCGACACGCTCGCCGTCGAGGAGTCCACCGTCGACCCGAACTTCCGACCCGACCAAGTAGCCGTGACGTGGCGCGGCGCGGACGAGTCGGTCGCGCGCGCTCACACGGACGACGGCGCGATTCGCGGGGCCGAGGCGACCGTCGACATCGGCACCGACGAGGTCGTCAAGCGGCGCGTCCCGAAGACGTACCGCCACCCGGAACTGGACGACAGACTCCGACGCGAGCGAACCAAAGCCGAAGCGCGGCTGACGAGCGACGCCCGACGCGCCGGCGTTCGGACGCCCGTCGTCCGCGACGTGGACCCCGTCGACGGCGTCATCGCGTTCCAGCGGGTCGGCGACGCGGACCTCGCGGAGCGACTCGACCCCGAGGCCGTCCGCCTCGTCGGCGAGTACCTCGCGCGTCTCCACGGGGCCGGCATCGTCCACGGTGACCCGACGACGCGGAACGTCCGGGTCGGAACGGGACCGGGCGGCGACCCGCGCGTGTACCTCATCGACTTCGGCCTCGGCTTCCACACGGGACACGTCGAGGACCACGCGATGGACCTCCACGTCTTCGCTCAGAGCGTCGAGGGCACCGCCGCCGACGCCGGCCCCCTCGTCGATGCGCTCGAAGCGGGCTACGAGGCCGTCGGCTCCGAGGAGGTCATCGCCCGGTTGCGCGAGGTCGAATCCCGCGGCCGGTACCGATAGGCCGCCACCGGACTCGTCGGAAGGCCAAAACGATTTATCCCGAGCCGGCGTATTCGTCTCACATGGCAGACAAACCGCAGCGCGGAACGCTTTTCGGCATCCCGTACAACTTCGAGCGACCGAGCGCCGGTCGACTGCTCTCGTCGTACTGGCAACCCGGCAAGGGCATGCTGGTGAAAAAGCCGTTCGGCATCGGCTACACGCTGAACCTCGCGAGCTGGCGGTCGTGGGTCGTCCTCCTCGTCGCCGGCGGCCTCCTCTGGAACGAGCGCCAGAAGGTCGAGGAGACGGAAGACGAGTCCGAGGCTGAGGCCGACGACGGCCCCGTCGAAGTCATCGTCGACTGAGGCGAAGCGACCGACACCGACGACTTTTCTACGTCCGCCCGCGGAGGGGCGGGCATGCTCCGATACGTCACCACGAACGCGGGGAAGGTCCGCGAGGCGCTTTCGTACCTCGACGACGACGACGTGACCCAACTCGACTTCGACTACACCGAGGTGCAGGCGTCCGACCTCGGCCCCATCGCGGCCCACGGCGCGCGCGAGGCCTACCGCTACGCCGACGAGCCGGTGCTCGTGGACGACGCCGGCCTCTTTATCGACGGGTTCGAGGGCTTTCCCGGGCCGTACTCATCGTACGTCGAAGACACCCTCGGCGTCGAGGCGGTCCACCGGCTGGCCGCGGCCGAACTCGACGAACCGCGGCGGGGGTCGTTCCGCTGTGTCCTCGCGTACTGCGACGGCGAACCCTTCGAGGCGAGTCCGGACCCGATAGACCGCGACGACCGGACCGTCGCGGCCGCCCGCGGCGCGGAACAGGGCGCGGAGGAGACGGAGGCGCTCCCGGTGAAGCTCTTTACCGGAAGCGTCAACGGCCGTATCGTCCCGCCGCGCGGCGAGGGCGGCTTCGGCTACGACCCCATCTTCGAACACGACGGTGCGACGTTCGCGGAGCTGAGCGCCGCGGAGAAAAACGGTATCTCCCACCGCGGGCGGGCGTTAGCGAAGTTCGCGACGTGGTTTGCTGAGCGAACGGAGTGAGCGAAGCGAACGTCGTCGGGCGCGGAGCGTCCGACGGAAGTACGCCGAACGTTAGTGAGGCGAATCTCGTCGGGCGAACAGCCTGAACGGGAGCCGCCGACCGCCGCCACCGGCCGCTACGTTTACCCCGGCTGAGCGACCTCGGGACGCATGGACCCGAGCGACTTCTTCGAGGGCGGGACGGTCACCGTCTCGGCGGCGACTTACGCGGTCGTCACGGCCGAGCGGGGCGACCCGGACGCCTTCGCGACGATTCGAGACGAGAACGAGACGACGGTCGTCATCGAAGAGGGGCAGGTCGACGAGACGGCCGCCATCGACGTCGAGTGGGGCTGGAAGCGACTCACCTTCGAGATGGTTCTGCCGTTCGAACTCGTCGGCTTTCTGGCACGGGTCGCGGGCGCGCTCGCCGACGAAGGTGTCCCAGTATTCGCGCTGTCGGCGTACTCGACCGACCACGTGCTCGTCAGAGAGGGTGACGTGGGGGTGGCCGCGACGAAACTCGAATCGCTCGGCTGTTCCGTCGACCGCGCCGAGGGGTTCGGAGACGGAAACTGACGTCGAAACCGGCGGGCGGGCGAACAGCTTGATACGTTCGGCGGAGAAATAGTAGCCACGATGTCCCCCGACTGCGACGAGTTCCCTCTTCTCGTCACCGACCCCTCCAGCGGTATCGACCGCACACGCTCCACGACAGCCGGCCCCGTCACGCCCCACAATCGACAGGGTCCGCACTCAGGGACGACGGGCGCGTACGGAGACGCATGAACCGAGCGAACGTCGTCGCCGCCGGCGCGGCCAGCGGCTACGGCATCGCCGTCTTCGCCGCCATCGCGGTGTTCTTCGGCGAGGCCTCCCGGGGCGTCAGTGTCGCCGTCGCGTTCGGTCTCGTGACCGTCCTCGCCATCTTCGCGGTGACCCGCGTCCTCAGCGACTGAGCCGGCCGACCGCCACCCCTCTCGCTACGCCCGCGGGTCGCGGTCCGGGCCGGGGTACGGCCCGTCTTCGACCTCGGCGTAGAGGCTCTCCGGCGCGAACAGCGACGCGAACGCCTTCGGGTGGCGGACGCTGACCGGGAAACGGCCGCCGAGCGCCGCGCCCGCCCGCGCCGAGTTGAGTCGGTCGTCGAACGTGAGGAGGTGCATCGCGCCGCCGCGGTAGGCCGACGCCAGCGCGGGGTTGTCGCCGTCGGGGTGGGAGACGAGTTCGGCCCACGAGTCGACCTTCTCGCGCCAGTCGGCCGCGAGGTCGGGGTCCGCGAGCGAGGCGACGACCGCCTCGGCGTCGTCGAGAAGCGGGTCGCTGGCGACGAGCGTCGTCCACGAGTGCCGCCGGAGGTGGTCGAGCGCCGCTCTCGCGGGGCCGTCGGCGAGGAGGTCGGCCGCGAGCACGTCGGCGTCGGCGACGACCCGCGCGGGCGAGGACTCCGTCTCAGGCATCGTCGCCTCGGCGGGCGCGGAGCGCCCCAGTGATGTCGGCTTCGGTCGTCTCGTAGGCGGCGGCGCGGGCGAAAAGCGAGTCCCAGCTCATGGGCGCTAGCACGGAGAGGGTCGAAAAGAATCCGACGCAACCGATTTCAGGCGCGAGTCGTTTCGAATCCCCGCGATTGAAATGAATTGTGATTACGTCACATGGGAAACAGTTATTCCCCGTTCGGCGAACCACAATGCATGGCGATAGAGCGACGGCGCTTCTTACAGGCGGCCGGTGTCGGTGCGGTTCTCGGACTGAGCGGATGCACGGGGAACACGAGTCCCCCGGAGGCGAACAACGAAACCACGGAGGGGTCCGGGGGGAGTCAAAGCCAAGGCGAAAGCGGCGCGACCCGGGAGCTCACGCTGGCGACGACGACGAGCACGTACGACACGGGACTGCTGGACGCCCTGAATCCGGTGTTCGAAGAACAGTACAACGCCCGGGTGAAGACCATCTCGCAGGGGACCGGCGCGGCCATCGAAACGGCGCGAAACGGCGACGCCGACGTGATTCTCGTACACGCGCGCGGCGCGGAAGACGAGTTCCTCCGGGACGGCTACGGCGTCAACCGCCGCGACGTGATGTTCAACGACTTCGTCATCGTCGGACCGGCCGACGACCCCGCGGGCATCTCGGGGATGGAGAGCGCGACCGACGCCTTTGCGACCATCGCCGAGGCCGAAGCGACGTTCGTCTCTCGCGGCGACGACTCGGGGACGAACAAGAAGGAACTGCTCATCTGGGAGGCCGCCGGCGTTTCGCCGTCGGGGTCGTGGTACCGTGAGATCGGGCAGGGCATGGGCGACACGCTCGTGCAGGCCGACCAGTCGGGCGCGTACACGCTCTCCGACCGCGGGACGTTCCTCGCGACGCAGGACAACATCGACCTCGAAATCCAGGTGCAGGGGCCGCTCAAGGACGGCCCGACCATCCTGAAGAACCCCTACGGCGTCATCCCGGTGAACCCCGCGAAGTACCCCGAGGTGAACTACTCGCTGGCGATGGCGTACGCCGGCTTCCTCACCGGGCCCGAGGGACAGGGAATAATCAGCGACTACACCGCAAACGGGTCGCAGTTGTTCTTCCCCAACGCGCTCTCGGAGGAGCCGCAGTTCGGCCAGTACGTCCCCGAGGACTACGGCGGGGAGAACGCCTCCGAGTCGTCGGCGTCGGTCTCCGACGCGCAGTTCGAGTCGTGGGTGGCACAGCACGTCCCCGAGGACTTTTAGTCCAGTCGGACCCGACCACCGACCGTGTTCGGCCTCGGCGACCTGAACCTCACGTACCTCGTCAGCATCACGGCCGTCTCGCTGTACGTGAGCACCGCGGCGGTCGCGCTCAGCGCCGCAATCGGCCTGCCCCTCTCGCTCGTGGTCGGCTTTCGCGACTTCACCGGGAAGTCCGCCGTGACCTCGCTCATCTCGACCGGCATGGGCTTTCCGAGCGTCGTCGTGGGGCTCGTCGTGCTCTTGGCGCTCTCTCGGTCGGGGCCGCTCGGGGCGTTCGGACTGCTGTTTACGCCCGAGGCGATGATTCTCTCGCAGACCATCCTCGCGCTCCCCGTCCTCGTGAGCGTCTCGCTATCGGCGGTCCAGTCGGTGCCACAGGACCTCAGAGACGCCGCGTTCGCCGCCGGCGGCACCTCGACGGACGTGGCCCTACTGGTCGTCCGTGAGTCGCGGTACGGCATCGTCACGGCGCTTCTGGCCGCCTACGGCCGCGCCATCAGCGAAGTCGGCTCCGTGCTCATCGTCGGCGGCAACATCGTCTTCTCGGACAGCACGTCGTTCACGCGGACGCTCACGACGGCCATCACCGTCGAGGCGCGGAAGGGGAACATCGAGACGGGCATCGCCCTCGGAGCCATCCTCCTCGCGCTCGTCCTCGGCGTGAACGCCCTCGGCGCGCGCTTCCGCGACCGGACTCCCGGACGGAACGGGAGGAGACGATGACAGCCGGAATCCCCGGGGGCGACGCGTCCGGCGCGTCCGGCGAGTCCGATGGCTCCGACTCCGCATCGACCGGCGCGCGACACAGTCGGACCCGACTCGCGGCGCGCGACCTCAGCCACGGCTTCGGCGACGGCGCGGTGCTGGACGGCGTCTCGCTCACCGTCGAACCGGGTGAGATTCTCGCCGTCGTCGGCCCCTCGGGAACCGGGAAGACGACGCTGTTTCGACTGCTCGCCATGTTCGAGCGACCCGACGAGGGGGCGGTCGAGGTCGGCGGCGACGACGTGTGGGACCTCCCGGAGGCTCGCCGGCTGGCGGTCAGACGCAGGGTCGGGATGGCCTTCCAGACCCGGAGTCTGTTTTCGACGACGGTCGAGGAGAACGTCTCCTACGGGCTCCGCGTCCGCCGACCGTGGTCGGTTCGCGTCCGCGACGCCGTAGGTGGGCTGTTCGGCCGCGACGAGCCCGCAGACACCGTCAGCGACGCCCTTCGGACCGTCGGCATGTTCGACAAGGTCGACCGCGACGCCGGCTCGCTGTCGGCCGGGGAGGCCCAGCGCGTCGCCATCGCGATCGCACTCGCTGGCGACCCGGACCTCCTGATC
>ENA-ORDC01002144-ORDC01002144.1-marine-metagenome-genome-assembly--contig:-NODE-2144-length-12712-cov-18.817887_pt1 | contig 12712 bp, 15 predicted proteins | sample MGYA00237783_ERZ508515 | MGnify/ENA primary metagenome ERZ508515 (study PRJEB26186, sample SAMN06268792) | marine metagenome | isolation source: Eden Landing Ponds, San Francisco, CA, USA | place... | reverse complement strand
GTGTTCGTGCCGGTTTTCTAGTGTGTCTTTAATTTTGTCCCAGTCTAGGTTTCTGGCTTCGTCTTCTCGGGTGAGAACCATTTCGTCCATGTAGATTTCTTCGAAGCTTCGATCTGGGTCTGGTTCTGGTGTTGGTGTTTCTGTGTTTTCTGGTGGTGTCTCGGTTTCCTCAGGTGGGGTTTCTGTCTCGTGTGGTGTTTCCGTTTCCCCAGGAGTTTCTCCAGGTGTTTCTGTAGTATCTCTTGGTGTTTGAGTTGTGGACCTTCTCGTTGTTGTGGTTGGTCCTCGTGTTGTTCCCCTCGGCTGTGTAGTATCTGTATTCGGGCTAGTTTCGTTACCGCTGCTGGTGCATCCGGCGAGTAGAAGGGTTCCGCTGAGTCCGACAAGTAGTTCCCGTCGAGTCTTCATGTAGTTGCTACTTGTTAGTTAATCATATATGTTTACTGGAAGTCTAGAACCACATTCATTAGAAACAAGGCGTCTCTCCCTGTTCGTCCACCGTCTGAACAGAGGCGTTCCTCGACCCGGAGAATCAGACCGTGAGATTCGTGACGTCGACAAAGCCCTGCAGATAGCTGGTCTCGAAGTCGGCGTCGGTAACGACCAACTCGGCACCTGTCGACCGAGCGGTAGCGGCGATAAGGAGGTCCCGGACGGCCATCTCGTCACCATCTCTCCGTAATTCATTTTGAATTCGTGCCGCTTCGAGAGCTATGTCTTCGTTCAACCCGAGTGATTCGACACCACTGAATCCCTGTCGAACCGCGTAGGGACTCTTGTTGGTGGCCCACATTTCGCCCGCAACGACTTCGTAGACGCAAATTGCCGAGGTGAATAGTGCGCCATTACCGTCTACGTACTCGACGACGCTCGGGACCTCGTTGCTGTAATCGATAATGGTCGAGCTATCCAAAAAGAGCATTTTAGAAGCTCTCGCGCGACTTTTTGATATTCTTCTTTGCTTCTTTCGCACCCTGCTCTGAGAGGAATCCTTTCTCGATCGGCTCCTCGCTCAGTGTTGTTCGCTCCAAGAACTCGTCCCAGGTCTCGTCATCTTGCTTCAGTTCATCCAGTCGCTTCTTTGTCTCGCTGTCGACGGGGATGGAGGTCCTACTCATAGTAATTCATTGTGAATTCACGGTCTTGAATTTTCGGTCTTCACAGCCAGTCGGCTTTTTCGCGCTAACACATAGCGGTGATTCACCGGTACAGACTCCGACGAGGAGGAGCCGTTGGCTCCCCGGGACACTGCGTTCCTTTCAGACTGGGAGTTGGAGCACGGCTGCGCCATCATAGAGCGTTGTGTGCCACCGAGAACAGAACACATTTTGACTGCCGGGCGTTACACCGAATCGATGCCGCCAGTCCAGCCGCGCTCGGGGCCGCGCCCCGAGATCGGGCCGATGCGGATGCGCTCGCTTCGGGAGCGGCTGGACCGTCACGCCCGGGCCGGTCATGCGGCCGCCGCGTGACGCGAACGTCGTTCCGCTCGTTCTGTACCGCTTCGAACCGACCAGCAGCCACGAAATAGACAGATGACACACCAGCGTCGAACCGGCGGGTTTTACACCCGCTGCACCCGGAGGCAACGATACCATGAGTGACGGACATCCCGACTTTCCGACCGAGGAACCCGCGGTGGTGACCTGCGGGTTGCCCTACGCCAACGGCGACCTGCACATCGGCCACCTCCGGACCTACGTCGGCGGCGACGTGTTCAGCCGCGCCCTGGAGAACCTGGGCCAGCAGACCGCCTTCGTCTGCGGGTCGGACATGCACGGCACGCCCATCGCCGTCCAGTCCATCCAGCAGGGCGTCGACCCCGCCGAGTTCGCCCTGGAGTACCACGAGCAGTACCAGGAGACCTTTCCGAAATTCGCCGTGGAGTTCGACAACTACGGCCACACCCACGACGAGACCAACCGCGAGCTGACCCACGAGATCGTCCGCGCCCTCGAATCGGAGGGGTACGTCTACGAGAAGGAGATCAAGGTCGCCTGGGACCCCGAGGACGACCAGCCCCTCCCGGATCGCTACGTCGAGGGGACCTGCCCCTACTGTGGCGCACAGGCCCGCGGCGACGAGTGCGACGAGGGCTGTGGCCGCCACCTCGAACCCGGCGAGATCGAGGACCCCATCTCGACCATCTCGGGCAACCCCGCGGAGTACCGCGACCGCACGCACAAGTTCTTCGAGGTCTCGGAACTCTCGGAGTATCTCACCGACTTTCTCGACCGCCTCGAAGGCACGAGCAACGCCCGAAATCAGCCCCGCCAGTGGATCGAGGACGGCCTGCAGGACTGGTGTATCACCCGGGATCTGGACTGGGGCTTTGACTACCCGGAAATTGAGGGCGATGAATCGGGCGCTAGCGACGACCTCGTCTTGTACGTCTGGGTCGACGCCCCCATCGAGTACATCGCCTCGACCAAGCAGTACACCGAGCGCGTCGGCGCCGACATCTACGACTGGGAAGAGGCCTGGAAAGCAGATGGTGAAATCGTCCACATCATCGGGCGGGACATCATCCAGCACCACACCATCTTCTGGCCGGCGATGCTGAAGGTCGCGGGCTACGACGAACCCCGCGCCGTGATGGCCAGCGGCTTCATGACCCTCAACGGCAAGGGCTTCTCGACCTCCCGGAATCGGGCGGTCTGGGCCCGCGAATATCTGGAGGAAGGGTTCCACGAGGACCTGCTGCGGTACTATCTCGCGACGAACGGCGGCTTCCAGCAGGACGTGGACTTCTCGTGGGCGAAGTTCCGCGAGCGCGTCAACGGCGAGTTGGTGGGCACAGTCGGAAACTTCCTCTATCGGTCGCTCCTGTTCGCCCACCGCAACTTCGACGGGACGCCGGACGCAGAAGTGAGCGAGGAAGTCGAAGACCGCATCGACGAGGCCGTCGAAGAGTATCAGGCCGCGCTCAACGAGTACTCCATCCGGAAGGCCGGCGGTGCGGCGGTCGACCTCGCGGCGTTCGGCAACGAGTACATCCAGCGTAACGAGCCCTGGAAGTTGACTGACGACGATCCCGAGCGGGCGGCCCAGGTCATCCGGGACTGCGTCCAGATCGCGAAAGCGCTGGCCATCCTGATGGAACCCTTCACACCTGGAAAGGCCGCGGCGCTGTGGGACCAGCTCGCAGAAGACGGGAGCGTCCACGAAGCCACGGTCGCGGACGTCCACGAGGCCCCGCCAGGCGCGTTCGACGAACCCGGCGAACTCTTCGAGAAGATCGAGGACGAACGCGTCGAACAGCTCAACGAGAAGCTGCAGGCCCGCGTCGAGGAAGCGACCGAGAGCGAGGACGATGGAACCGAAAGCGACGAAGGCGCCGACAGTGAATCAGAGAGCATGGATATCGAATCGCTCGTCGAGGATCGGATCAGCTTCGAGGATTTCCAGGGAATCGACATGCGCGTCGGGCGGATCGAGACCGCCGAGGACGTCGAGGACTCGGACAAGCTCCTCCGGCTGGAAGTCGACATCGGCGTCGAGACCCGACAGGTCGTCGCTGGCCTGAAACAGCTCCACGACGTCGAGGAGCTCCCCGGGACGAAAGTCATCCTGTTGGCGAACATGGAGCAGGCGGAACTGTTCGGCATCGAGTCCAACGGGATGGTCCTGGCTGCGGGCGAGCAGGCCGACCTGCTGACGACCCACGAGGACGCGCCGGTCGGGACGCGCGTGAAGTAGCGCTCGGCGGTTCGCGACGACCCTGCACGACCAGAGCGCCACGCATTTTGGGACGCAACCCAGAGAGAGGGTATGGCAGACGACGAGGACGACGGGTGGTCGTTCGAAACAGGCGAGGTTGGAGCAGACGCCGACGCGGCGGCTGACGACGACCAGTCTGCGAACGCCGAGCAGCCCGGTGACGAAGACGGCGAGTGGCGCTACTCGCTGTCGGATCTCGAAGACGACGAGGCCGACGAGACAGAACAGAGCGCAGTAGGCGGTAACGTCTTCGGCTCGTTCTCCAGCGACAGCGAGGCCATCGAGGCCGGCTCGCCGTCGGTCGAGGGGACGCTGTTCGTCGTCGCGGGCGCGGTCCTCGCACTCCTGTTCTTCCTGCAGTTCTACCTCCTGATGGGGTAGCGGCGTCGACCGAAGGATTATCCTGCCGGCGACCGAACGCGGAGATATGGTAGAGTTGCTCGGACTCGATCTGCCGACGCTGTTGTTACTGGCGGGTGCCGGGCTCGTCGTCGCCGAGGCCTTCGCACCGGGCGCGCACTTCATCGTTCTGGGAATCGCCCTGCTCGGGGCCGGCCTGGTGGGACTGGCCCTGCCGGCATCGCTGGGCCTGTTCGCGACCACACTTGTCCTCGCCGCGACGGTCATGATCCTCGGCGGTGTGGCGATGTACGGCTATCGCGAGTTCGACTTCTACGGTGGCAAGGGGACCGCCCAGACGAGTGACTCGGACTCGTTGCGGGGCAAGACGGGGCGAGTGACCGAACGCGTCACCGGAACGGGCGGGCAGGTCAAACTCGACGAGGGTGGCTTCAACCCGAACTTCCAGGCGCGCGCGATGGACGAGCCGATCCCGAAAGGCACGCAGATCATCGTCGTCGATCCCGGTGGAGGGAACGTCCTCACAGTCGCTAACTACGAAGATCTCGACGAAGTAGACGAGATCGATCGCGAACTGGCACGAGAGCGCGACCGTGCCGACGAGGAGCCCGAGCAGGATCTCGACACTGCCTGACAATTGTATTCACCGAACACTTTTAGTTAGGAACCCCGAAGCCCCGGATGTATGCTCGAACTGGTCCCGCTGCAAGTAGGTGGGTTCGACAGTCTACTACTGGTCGGCGTCGTGCTGCTGGCGATCGCCGTCGCAGTAGTCTGGCAGATGGTCGTGATCACCGACGCGACGGAGAAGAAGGCGCTAACTGTCCTCGGGGAGTACCGCAAGCTTCTGGAGCCGGGGATCGCGTTCGTCCCGCCGTTCGTCTCGAACACGCACACTTTCGACATGCGAACGCAGACGCTGGACGTGCCCCGACAGGAAGCGATTACTCGTGACAACTCTCCCGTTACGGCCGACGCGGTCGTCTACATCAAGGTCATGGACGCCAAGAAGGCGTTCCTGCAGGTCGACGACTACAAGCGCGCCGTCTCGAACCTCGCCCAGACCACGCTGCGCGCAGTGCTGGGTGACATGGAACTGGACGACACGCTGAACAAGCGCCAGGAGATCAACGCACGCATCCGGAAGGAACTGGACGAGCCCACCGACGAGTGGGGCGTCCGAGTCGAGAGCGTCGAAGTTCGGGAGGTCAACCCGAGCAAAGACGTCCAGCAGGCCATGGAGCAGCAGACTTCCGCCGAGCGCCGCCGCCGTGCCATGATCCTGGAAGCCCAGGGAGAACGGCGCAGCGCCGTCGAGGAGGCCCAGGGTGAGAAGCAGTCCAACATCATCCGCGCCCAGGGTGAGAAGCAGAGTCAGATCCTCGAAGCACAGGGTGACGCCATCTCGACCGTGCTCCGCGCGAAATCCGCCGAATCGATGGGCGAGCGGGCTGTCATCGAGCGCGGTATGGAGACCCTCGAAGAGATCGGGAAGGGCGAGTCGACGAAGTTCGTCCTCCCGCAGGAGCTGACGTCGATGATCGGCCGCTACGGCAAACACCTCACCGGCAGCGACGTCAAGGAGAACGGCCACGTACTCGAAGGACTCGACTTCGACGCCGAGACCCGCGAGATGCTCGGTCTGGACGACATCGAGGAGATCCTCGGCCAGATCGACAGCGAGGCCGAGGTCGACGTCGAGGAGATGGAAGAGCAGGCCCAGGCCGTCAAACACGGCGCCGACGACACGAACATCAAGGATCCGGACGAGGTCATCGAAGAGATGGACGCGGACATGCCCGGCTCGGAGACGTTCAACGAACAGGACGGGACCGGGCAGAGCGACGACGGCAGTTCCGACGACGGCAGTTCCGACGACAGCCCGCGATCGAGCTAGACGAGCGACACCCCCGCCGTCGGGGTCTGTATTGCGAAGTTATTTTAGGCGTGGATCGCTTACAAGGGTGCAATGAGCGATCAGGGGGTCGACGAGAGCAAGCGGGCGACCCTCCGACGATTCGCCGCGTTGGGGACGGCCGGATCGTTCGCCCGCTTCGCCGGGGGTGCAAGTGCTGAATCCGACGACGAGTCGGACGCACGCGCAGCCATCGCCGGTTACCTCGAAGCGACTCCCGGCGCGCACTTCTCGAAGGTTCGCGACGACCTCCAGTTGGGGACCGGCGAGACTCAGCACCACCTCCGGCAGCTACTCGAGGACGACCGGATCGAGAGCTACAAAGACGGGGACTACCGCCGATTCGTGCCCGCTGGTCGATTCGACGACTTCGAAAAAGCGGCGCTGTCGCATCTTCGCCGGAAGACGCCGCGCGGGATGATCCTGACCCTCCTCGAAGACGCCGACGCGGCCGGCGGCGACATCGCCGAGGCCGTGGACGTCTCGCGGCCGACGGTCAGCAAGTGCGCGGCGGAACTGGAGTCCGCGGGTTTGCTGACGCGAGAGTCCGGATACAGGCTGGTCGACCCCGAGCGTGTCCTCCTGCTGGTCGTTCGCTATGCCGACTCATTCGGCCCCGACGCCGTCGCGCTCGCTGAAGACGCCGCCGACCTCGTCACAATGGGCAGCCGCGAGCAATAGCTGTCTTCAGGGTGTCCACAGCCGGTCGAATCGATCGGCAATGTCGGGATACGAGTCCTTCAACAGCGAGACGTCAGTTTCACCGGCGACGTTGATCACGTGGATCTCGCCGCGTCGGCCGTCGTAGACGTCCTGAAAATCGTAGACGACACCGACGACGTCGACGTGATCGGGGACGTCCGGGCTTTCGAGTAGGGCATCGACCTGCCGGTCGACGTTGTACTCGACGAGTCGGTTGATCGCCGCCGCGCGGGAAACGTCGTCGGCAAGCGCGTCGACGCCGGCTTCGAGGGCGGGCGCGAGCAAGCCGATGCAGTGTTCGATCCCCGGTGCGTCCGAGAGCCCGCTGGTGAGATGATCGTAGGTCGCCGTAACAGCGCCACAGCCGGTGTGACCGACGACGATGGCGGTGTCAGTTTCCGTGTGGACGAGCGGATAGAGGACGTCACCGGAGACGACCTCGCCGTGGTCGGTACGCTGGATCACGCGGTTGCCGATATTGGCGCAGGTGAACAACTGTCCGGGCTCGTCGTTTCCCCAGATGTGGTCCTGGAGGACCCGAGAGTCAGAACAGCAGACAGTGACGGCGTCGGGATACTGGGCGTCCTGAACGTGGTCGAATCGCGAATCGAACGCGGCGGCGTGGGCGTCGTTCGCGGCCAGGAGGTCCCGAACGGTGTCGTTCATACTGGGACACGGACGCGCCGCGAAATGAGTGCTCCGGACTGCGCCAACAGCCATCACGGCCCTGTCCGAATGTCAACGCTGGTCACACGCCGCGAGAGTCACACCCCTTTTGGTGCTGGCTCGGGTAGCTGTACTCACAATGGGCTTTGGGAGCTACGACGAATCCGAACAGGAGAACCAGCAGAGTGACGCAGACTACGACGACGACGAAGCCGTCAACGTCCACGAGAACGACCACGACGGCAGCATCGACTTCGAGTCCGACGCCGACCAGAACGAACTACTGGACAAGCTCCAGCAGATGAAAGACTAGCCGCCGGCGTCTATTCTTTCGTTTTCGAACGGTTCACCAGGCGTCCGGATACGTCTCGGCCAGCGCGTCCAGTGCCTCGTGATGCTCAGTCGTGTGCGGGGCCGTCAGTGGCGAGACACTAACCTTCCCGTCGACGACTGCGCGGCGGTCGGTTCCGTCCCGATCCGGAATGTCGCCGTCGGCCATCCGTTCCCAGATACGGTCGTGCAACTGGACGTGGTCGCCCTCGCGGACGGCGTCCATCTGATAGACAGTCGACGGTTCGGTGATCTCGATCGGCGCGTATTCGCCGTCTTCCAGCGGCCCGTGCTCGCCGCCCGCCATCGGCGCGTTGACGTTGAGGTAGTCGGCGTGGTCGAACACGCCGGCCCCGAAGGCGTGTTTCGCGAGATATTCGGTCGCGCGCGCGGCCTCGCTGTAAGCGTCGTACTCCGCCGAGATCGACTGGAAGGTGACGTCCTCGCGGACGGGGATGTACATCGAGACGGCGATAGAAGGCACGTCGAAGAAAGCCGCCTCGACGGCCGCGCTCACAGTGCCGGAACGGCCGAGCACGTACGCCCCGAGGTTCGCGCCGTCGTTACAGCCGGCGACCACGAGGTCGACGTCCGGGACCAGTGCCTCGACGCCGGCGACGACGCAGTCGGCGGGCGTGCCGGCGACGGCGTAGCCGAGTTCGTGTTCCTCGACCGAGACCGAACTCGACATGGCGCGGCCGACGGCGCTCTTGTCGCTGTCAGGCGCGACGGCCGTGACGTCCCCCACGTCGCTCAAAGTATCGTAGAGAACGCGAAAGCCAGTCGTGTCGATCCCGTCGTCGTTGGTCAGGAGGATAGTCGGCGCGGCCTCGTCCATACGCTCGCTGAGGCGGGCGCGCGCAAAAACACCACGGTCGTTCTTTCATGCAGGCATCCTTCTGAGTCAGTCACCCACTATGATAACGTAGTACGGCCCTATTTCGACTATAGATTTCATGGAGTATACGAAGAGAGAATTTGTGGTGTGTGCTGCGGGTGCGATCTCGCTGAGTATTGCTGGCTGTACAGGAACAGATGCCGAGGGTACAATCCCGATCTCGATAGACAATAAATCGACACAGGCCCACACGCTCGCGATCATCGTAACTGACCAAGACGGGAATACGGAGTATCACGCCACCACAGCAGAAATACAGGGAGAGACTGAGAAGACACTGGAAGAGAAGATTTCCCTTCCGGACTCAGTTCCGAAAGATGTGTCCGTGAGAGTGTTACTGGACACGGGAGAATACCTCGAATTCACGTCGACGTTGGACACCGACGCGAGAATAGCGGTCGAAATCTCGGAGTCGGACGAACTGTCCGAGTAGCTATTCGAAGTGAAAAGGAAGGCAGAGGCGGTCAAACCCCCTTCGACGTTCGACTCGGGGTTCGCCCAGGCTAGATACGGTCCGGATCGACCAGACCACGCTGCGGTTGGGAGGACGACGTCTGGAATCTGAACACGCCACGGAGGGTCAAACTACAAGTCCGTCCTCTTCCTACTGGACCGTAGATGGCCGACACGATCACCGTCTTGCTCGTCGACGAAGATACGGAGGTCCTGGAGTTGACCCAGACCTTCCTCGAACGCGAAGACGACGCGCTCGACGTCGAAACTGTCACGAGTGCACCAGCGGCGCTGGAGGAACTCGAAGCAGCGTCGTTCGACTGCGTGGTCAGCGACTACTCGATGCCCGAGATGACCGGTGTCGAGTTCCTCGAAGCCGTCCGCGAGCGCTCGCCGGGACTCCCCTTCTTCTTCTTTACCGGCAAGGACAGCGCAGAGATCGAAGCCGTCGCCGAGTCGGCCGATATCACCGGCTACGTCCAGAAAGGGACCGGGACCGAACGCTACGGCGACCTCGCCCGGGAGATCAGGACGGCCGTCGAAGGATAATCGGCACGCACCGCGAGAACAGACAGCTACTCGATCTGCTCTGCGTAGGCGTCGGCGTCGAGCAGGTCCTCGAGTTCGCTCTCGTCTGTGAGGTCGATTTCGACGAGCCACCCCTCGCCGTAGGGGTCTTCGTTGATCAGTTCGGGTTCGTCGAGCAGCGTCTCGTTGACGGCCGTCACCGTTCCGGAGACGGGCGCGTAGATGTCAGAGACCGCCTTAATGGACTCGACGACGGCGAAGTCATCGTCGGCACTGATCTCGTCGCCTTCCGCGGGAAGTTCGACGAAGACGACGTCGCCGAGTTCGTCCTGTGCGAAGTCGGAGATGCCGATCGTTGCGCTGCCATCGGTCGTGCGGACCCACTCGTGGGAGTCGAGGTAGCGCAGGTCCGCGGGGATTTCGAAGCTCATCTATCTACGAATGGCGTGGTCCTGATACGTGCTTTCTTCGGTTCGCCCCGGACGACGACTCTGACCAGCGTGTCCGCGCTCGCGTGCTCGCTATCGACGTAGCCCAGTCCGATCGGGTCGCCCAGCGTCGGGCTCATCGTGCCGCTCGTCACGTGGCCGATCTCCTCGCCCGCCGGGGTGGTGATCGGATGGCCGTGTCGCGGAATCCCGCGGTCGATCAGTTTCACGCCGACGAACTCCGCGGTCGGACCCTCCTCGTAGACGGCTTCCAGCGCGTCTCGGCCGACGAACTCGGTGTCGAGATCGACGACGAACCCGAGTCCGGCACTGAAGGGATCACGGGGTTCGTCCTCGGGGTCGAAATCCTGCCCGGAGAGGAGAAAGCCCATCTCCATCCGGAGGGTGTCACGCGACCCGAGCCCGCAGGGCTGGCAGTCGAAGGCGTCCCACACTGTAGGGGCGTCCCCCCACGGAGCCAAAATCTCGAACCCACGCTCGCCCGTGTAGCCCGTCGACGCGACGAGGCAGTCGACGCCCGAGAGCTCGCGCTCTCCGATCTCGAATCGGCCGAGGTCGAACGGGCTGCCGGCCACTGCCTCGAAGCGGTCGATCGCGTCGGGCCCCTGGACGGCGAGCATCGCCCAGTCGGTCGTGGCGTTGTCGACTGTGGCCTCGAGGTCCCACTCCTCGCGGATCCACGCACAGCGCTCGGCCATCGCCTCGTCGTGGCCGGCGTTGGGAACGAACAGGTAGGTCTCGCCGTCGGGGAGACGGTAGACCACCGTGTCCTCGAGCATGATCCCGTCCGCGTCGGTGATCGCCGTGTACTGGGCCTCGCCGGGGTCGAGTCCCGAGACGTCGTTGGTCGTCAGTCGCTGGAGGAGTTCGGGCGCGTCCGGACCCCCGAGTTCTATCTCACCCATGTGCGAGACGTCGAACTTCCCGACGGTCTCGCGGACGCTGTCGTGTTCGTCGCGGATCGAGTCGAACTCGACGGGCATCTCCCAGCCCCCGAAGTCCGTAAAGCGCGCCCCCCGATCGGTGTGGCGCTGGTAGAGCGGTGTCTGGCGGGACATACCGAAAGCGGGGACGGGCACGGAGGTAACTCTTTGGTCGTCGATCGTCTCCGAGACCGACAGCTTGCGAGAAGAGGATAAACGCAGGGCGCGTAGAGTATGCATGTCAACAGCACCCGCACGCCGGAGCGACAGCGTCGTCAGTGCCGCGAGAACGACCCTCGGTGACTCCCTGCGGAGCGTGATCACTTTCACGCCTAGCGACCACGAAGTCGTCTACCTCCGTCGTGACCTGGCCGACGATCCGGTCGGCCGCCGGACGCGCTCGGAGTTCGTCGACGTCGAGCGCTTCGGCTTCGCCAGCCAGGGACGGTTCAACAGGCTCTCGGCAGAACACGGGACCGAACCCGAGATCGGCGAATATGTGGCGACGATCCGCGTGTGTTCGAACGGCTTCGTCGCGCGGGTCATCGTCGGCGACCACGGGGTTCTCGTCACGACCGACGAACTCGACATCGGTTCGTTCGAGGAACTCGCGGTGACGCTACGAAAACTGCTCGCCGCCTGAGCGTCCCTACTTGCCTTCGAACTCCGGCTCCTCGTCGCCGAAGAAGGCGTTGATGCCCTCGTGGACGTCCTCGCTGCCGACGACGTGGCCGAAGCCCATCGACTCGACTTCCAGGCCGGTCTCGTGGTCGTCCCAGCCTTTGCTCATCGCGCGCTTGGTGTAGCGCATCGCCAGTGGCGGGCCGCCGGCCAGTTTCGCGGCGTACGCCTGGGCTTGCTCCTCGAACTCAGCTGGCTCGTAGACCTCGTTGACGAAGCCGAACTCTTCCATCTCCTCGGCGGGGTAGCGCTCGGCCGTGAAGATGATCTCCTTGGCACGGCCCATCCCGATGATCCGCTGGAGGCGCTGGGTGCCGCCCCAGCCCGGCAGCAGTCCGAGGTTGAACTCCGGCTGGCCGAACTCGGAGCGAGTCGTGGCGACGCGAACGTCTGCACAGGTCGCTAGCTCCATCCCGCCGCCGAGACAGTAGCCGTCGATGGCGGCGACCACGGGCATCTCGATCTCCTCCAGTCGGCCGAAGGTCTCCTGGCCGAACTTCGAGAGTTCGACCGCCTCGAATGGGTCCGCACCGCTCCCGGCGATGCTCATGAAGTCCGCCCCGGCGGAGAACGCCCGGTCGCCAGCGCCCGTCAAGAGTAGCGAGCGGACCGAGTCGTCGTCCGCGACGACGTCCAGCGCGGCGTCCAGCTCCTCGATGAGCTCCAGCGAGATGCTGTTCATCTGCTGGGGGCGGTTCAGTTCGATGTGTGCGACTTTCTGTCCGGGGTAGCTCAGCGTGATCGTCTCGAAGTCGACGCTCCCCTCCTCGTCACCCGAATCGTCGTAGAAGCCGCCCTGCTCTGCGAACTCCGCGAAGTGTTCGTAGGGTTCGTATCGCGGATGGCCGCTGGATTCGTGAGCCTCCTGGATCACGTCGTAGAGCTCGGCGAGTCCGTACTCGTCGGCCATCTTCGCCGGCCCCTTCGGCCAGCGGCCGCCGAGTTTGACCGCGGTGTCGATCTCTTCGGCGGAGGCGACGTCCGCGCCGATGAGGTAGGCCACTTCGTTGGCGAGCGCGGCCAGGAGCCGGGCCTTGACGGTCTCGTCGGCCTCGTCCATCGGGACGTCAGCACCATCGCCGTCCTC
>ENA-ORDC01002141-ORDC01002141.1-marine-metagenome-genome-assembly--contig:-NODE-2141-length-12731-cov-3.117670_pt1 | contig 12731 bp, 11 predicted proteins | sample MGYA00237783_ERZ508515 | MGnify/ENA primary metagenome ERZ508515 (study PRJEB26186, sample SAMN06268792) | marine metagenome | isolation source: Eden Landing Ponds, San Francisco, CA, USA | place... | reverse complement strand
CGTGGGGACACTCGATGCAAACCACGGGTACGGCATCGCGGCCAGCAGTCGGGCGATGGACCACGCCATCGAACTCGCCGCAAAAGCCGGAGCGGGGCACGTGAGCGTCAAACACTCGACCCACAACGGAGCCATGGCGTATACGGGACTCGCAGCGGCCGAGCAGGACATGCTCGGGCTGGCAACGACCCACACCTCTGCGAACACCCGTCCACCGAACGGCACGCGCCCATTCTTCGGGAGCAATCCAATCTGTATCACCGCCCCGATGGCAGAGGAGGGACCGTTCTGTTACGACGGGGCCACCTCGGCGACGACGTTCAACGAGGTTCGCAAGCACCGCGATTCCGGCGAGCAACTCCCCCGGATGGTCGCCGCCGACGAGGAGGGCGTCGAGACGCGCGACCCCGGTGAGGCCGTGCAGTTGCTTCCGATGGGTGGATACAAGGGCTTCGGGCTGTCGATGGCGGTCGAAATTTTCAACGGACTGCTCTCCGGAATGCCCGTCGGCCGTGACGTCTCGGAGATGTACGGCGAGGACATTTCCAACCGACGGAATCTCGGACACTACGTTGCAGCCATCCGCATCGACGCCTTCGTCGACCCCGCGGAGTTCAAACGACGCCTGCAGGACCTCGCGCGAGAGGTTCGTGACGAACCCCGCCGCGACCCCGAGACGCCGAACCACTTGCCGGGCGACCCGGAGAAGGAGAACCGAGAGACACGCGAGGCTGAGGGCATCCCGGTGCCCGACTACGACCTGCAGCAGTTCGACGACCTCGCCACGACCTACGACGTGACGCCACTCTCCGAGCGGTCCGACCATTGATACGGCCCGAGCGTAAAATGGCGGTATGGGTGCGATAAATCCCGTCCGCGACCGCCTGGCGCGCGGTGAACCGGCGCTCGGCGCACGGGTGCGGAGTTTCTCGACGACGCTCTTGACGGTGCTCGGCCGGACCGGCGTCACCTACGGCTATCTCGACCTCGAACACGCCGGATTCTCGCCTTACGACAGCGATTCACTCGAACGGATGCAGACGGTGGCCGAGGCGGCCGGCATCGGTCTCGTCGTCCGCCTGCCGGCCGGAGAACCGACCATGATACAGACGGCGCTCGACGCGGGGATACGAACCGTCATCGTGCCCCGGGTCGAGACAGCGGCGGCCGTCGAGCGGGCCGTCCGTGCCTCGCGGTTCACCTACGAGGGAAAGCCTGGCGACCGAGGCTACGGCACGGCGGCGGCCAACGACTGGGGGGTTCGCCCGCCGGGCTATACCGAACGCGAGGACGAGACCGTGCTGGTCGGTGTGATGCTCGAAACCGCGGCGGCCGTCGAGAACGCCAGCGATATCGCCGCGGTCGCTGGACTCGGTTTCGCAAAAATCGGGACCGGGGACCTCGCCGTCTCGCTCGGCCATCCCCAGGAGGAGGACCATCCAGCGGTACAGGAGGCGGTACAGACACTCGAACGCGCCTGCCGAAATGCGGAGGTCCCGCTCGGGAGTGGCGTCGGGAGCATCGAGGCGGGCCGGGAAGTCCTCGACGAGGGCTACCAACTCGTGGATGTCGGCGGAGATGTCGAGGCCTTCCGGCGCACAATCGAGGAGCGGTTCGCGGCGCTCGACGGGGACGACGCCGAGGGGCGACCGGACGGGAGTCAGGGCGGGCGGTCGTAGTCCGCCGCGCTGTCACGCGGCGCGTAGCCGACCCGCTCGCGTGCGTGGGCGATGTCGAACCACGACGCCGGATTGTCGCTCACGCCGTAGAAGATGTCGAAGGACACCGTCTCGTCGGCCAGACAGCACTCGACGAGGTGAGCACAGTCGCGGCGGGACTGCCAGGTACACCGGAGCCGTGCGACCGAAGTTGCGTACTCCTCGCTGTCTGCTGTCCAGCGCTCCGCCTCGACGCCGCGTTCGGCGTCGCCGAAGGGGTGGTCCCACCGCGGCGGTCTGACCGAGCCAATGCGAATCGCGTAAAATCCAATGCCGTACCGGTCGGCGTACTGTCGGCCCCACGCCTCGCAGGCGGCCTTCGAGGACCCGTAGTGTGAGTCGGGCCGTACCGGGGACTCGTGGTCGAGGGTGAGGTCGTAGTCCGGCTCGTAGAGGGCCGGTGCGTGCTCCTCCTCGTACATGCCCACGACGTGGTTCGAGGAGGCGAAGACGACTCGCTCCACGTCGGTCTTTCGAGCGGCCTCCAGCACGGCGTGAGTTCCACGGATGTTGTCCCGCGTGACCCGGTCGAAGGAGGCATCCACGTCGGGACAGCCGGCGAGGTGGACCACGGCGTCGTGGCGCTCGCAGGCCGCTTCGAGTGCCGACGCGTCGGTCACGTCCACCGTGGCGGTTTCGCGTTCGTCGTGGGGATTGGGAGTGTCGTCGGGCAGTGTCCCCGGCGGTGGACGGCGGTCCAGCAGTGTGTAGCGCCGGTCGCCGTGTTCCGTGACTGCCGTCCCCACCACGCCGTGTGCGCCCGTGAGAAGCGTGGACATACGCCTCTCTTCCGCGAGCGGACACAAGAAGGCGACGGACGGCGGAATATTTTATACTTGCCCCGACGGAGATATCGAAAATGGAGCGTCTCAATTTGGTACGGCGCGGAATTGGCGCTGCAAGTCGGGGCGAATTTAGGAAAATTGCACGATATATCTGCTCCAGAGTTCCAGACAGCGAGGAAACGGGCGTGCCATCGTACACGGTTATCGAGGAGTATCCCGCGGTGGGTTGGCTGGCCTCGGACCATCTCCAGAGCATCCAGTACGACACCCAGACTGATAGATACCGGTCGGTCGTCCCCGCTTCTGGGTTCGAAATCGAGGCCAGTGAGCCCTTCGACCAGATGAGATTCACCATTCTCGGACTGGCGGGAACGGAGAGCCTGTCCGTGCGAGTCAGGACGGAGCAGACCGAGGAGGAGACTCAAATCGTACTCGCGCGGGACGACGTATCGCACTACGAGTTCGTCTCCGAATTTGACAGCCCACGAACGGCCGTGACGGTGGACGTTCGAACCGACGAGTACCTCTCCGAACAGTCGGGACAGGCTGGAGACCCGGTGACGGTCTCGGTTCCGTCATTGCGTCGCTCCACGAGGAAACCCCCGATACTCATCCTCTCAATCGACTCGCTTCGCTACGATCGACAGGCTGCCCTCGAGCCCCTTCTGGACGAGCTTGGAGAAGACTTGCAGATTCCCGCCGAGCCGCGGACGCAGGGGCACTGGACACCGCCCTCTCACGCTTCCTTGTTTACGGGCACCCACCCCGGCGACCACGAGTACATCGGGTGGGACGACGAGAACAATTACACTATTCGCGAGGAGATGACGACACTGGGCGAACTCCTCGCGGAGCACGGGTACAAATCCTCTGGAGTCACGGCGACCACTCGTATCCTCCCGGAGTTCGGGTTCGGCCGCGGGTTCGACAGGTTCAAACTCAACCGAATGATTGGTGGCGACTGGATAACTCGGGAGACGGATGTTCAGAAGAGCGTATCGGACGTCCTTCGGTGGCTGGACGAGGACACGGGACACCTGAATCAGCGGATATGTTACTTCGTCCACCTCTTCGATCCGCATTCTCCATACGTTCCACCGCCGCGATACCGTTCGGCCGAACTCAATTACGAGAGCTTTATGAATTTCAGAAAGGATATCAAGTCAAAATATATGAAAAATTACAACCGGGAACCACAGCAGAAGACTGCTCTGTACCGTAAGGTACTGGAGTATTATACCTCGTCGATTACGTATACGGCAGAGCAACTTGCCAGAATCCCACGCGAACTGAAACGACGAGGACTGTTCGACGAAACGCTGATACTCGTCCTGGGGGACCACGGTGAGGAATTCGGTGAGCGCGGATTCTACGGGCACAACAGCCTCTACGACGCGAACATTCGGCCGTTCATGGGCATTAAGCCACCTGCAGGCGGCCACTTCGAGGTTCCTGACAGGGTCGATTACATCGACGTGTTGCCGACGATTGCGGAGTCCATCGGGGCTTCTGTTCCCGAACGGTGTCAGGGTAGCCCACTCCAGCACTCCGAGTGCCAGCAACCACGAATAACCGAGCGAATTCGGCCCGACTGGTACAACATCGCGGTCGAGACCGACGGGAACAAGGGCATATTCACGTACGAGTCGAACCATCCTCGACGCCCCGGCCCCTCCGTCATCGAGAGTGGCCCGGAACTGGAGGAATTCTACTCCATCGCCGGCGTCCGCGAGGGCGACTTCACGGACAGGACGGACGACTTCTCAACCGACGTGAAGACCGACCTGCGCCGAATCGCCGCACGATTCCTGAAGGCAGACGAGCGTCGGGAAACGCTCTCGACTACAGACCGCACGCCTGCCGAGGAAACACTCGAAAACCTCGAAGACCTCGGCTATCGCTGAATTGTAGGCCCGGGGCGTGAACCGAGATGCCCAGAGCGGTTAGTCCTGACCAGGGAAAACGTAATTGTAGAGTCGCTTCGCCGTCTGGAACGCAGGAACTCCCGTCTCGTGCTCGATGGATTGGAGCCCAGTGGCCGTCGTTTGTTTCAGTGGCGAAACGAATTCGTCCCGTAATGTTGGCCCCACGTCCTGATGTAGCCAGACTTTCTTCCCGGCGTACCGGCGAGAAATCGGTGCCCCACGTTCCACCTGGTCGACCTTGTACCAGAGGAAGTCGTGAACCAGGCGATGAGAGCGCAGGACGGATTTACCGGGGTCAGAGCGGAACTGCTTTGGTATCGACGGATAGTGGCTCGGGAGCTTCCAGGCGAGAGACTCGGTATCGATTGGACCGCCGTATTCACAGCCCGCCATCTGGAACACGCGTTGGAGTTCGGATTCAAGCAAGGTGACAGAATGGTCCTCGACCAAGGTCGATCTGAGTGGTTCGGGGTCGAATTGGTATCTGTCCGGATTGGCGAGCGTTTCGCGAATCTGTGCGGCCCCTTCCTCGACCGAGGAGACGCCAAACGAGTTCTTCTCGGTGAGATAGTCGGCCGCGCCTCCACGAAGAGTGTCTTTGACGACGACTGGGGTACCACACAACAACGATTCCGAAACGACCCGTCCCCCGCCCTCTTCCTCGCTGAGAAGTGCGAACAGACGACTCGAATTGTAGAGATACGGCAATAGCGTGTTCGGAATGCCGTTTTCGACCGTCACCCTCTTGTTCGGTGTCACGACCTCGAAGTTCCGACGCTCGCGCTCGGTGAATGTCCGCCGGACCGTCCGTCGAAACTGGTCTCGCGTTTCCTCGCTCGCGTAGGGACAGAGGAGGAACACCGAGAGAGGCCGGCCAGCGTCGTAACAGAGACGGATAATCTCCAGCAACTCGTCGAGGTTCTTTTCGGGATTGATATTCGCCACTGTCACCAGGTCCCAACGGTTGGGCACGTCGAGTGGTCGAAAGTATCCGGGAGTGAAATCGCGCGAACAGAGCGGTATCCACCGCCACGAATCCGGGCCAAACTCCTCGATTGTACCTGGTGCAGCCATGTGGAAGTCCACATGCTTGAACTCCGGAACGTGGTGCTGGTATCGTCCCCAGTGGACACCGACAACATAATACTTCCGCACGGCACGGAGTGCTTTGGACAACTCTGGGCCAGGATTTCGAAGATAGTCACTCTCCAGTCCACGAAAGATGAGAACACCTTTGTATCGCTCCGTAGGCGTTTTGAGTTCGTAGACCATCGCCTTCACTTGAAGAACAGGAAGTGTGCTGTAATAGACCTGATGGATACTTTGGGGCCAGCACGGAGGCATGACCGAATTCAATACCTGGTGAGGGGAGTGTGGAGTACTCGCCCTCGTGCTGCAAGGTCCTATTGACACTCAGGTCTGACAGTCGTCCCGTCCACCAGATCCCGCAGCCGACCATTCTCTCCAACTACGGTTTGTATCCGAGTGCCCGCAGTTGTCTGTCGACACTTTCCTTGGTGACTGCCTCCGGTTGAACAGGTTCTTCTGGTCGTATCCTGCGCCTCGTCTCCGATTCGATAACGAACCAGGGAACGTATCGAAGTTCTGGAACATACATCTGCCCCGGATGAGAAAATACGTCGCCATTGGAGGGTGCCTGTTCGGGTTCACCGAGCATTTCTCCGTGGTCGGCTGTCACAACCGTCTTACCATCGAATGTCTGGAGTAGTTTCTCGACTTCCCGCAACACGATATTGACGTTCTCTACATAGCACGTTTGCAGACTTTCTGAGTCGACTACATCGTCCTGTCTCGCGGCTTCCATCAAGTGTTTGTATACTGAATCTGGCCTCTCACCTGCCTGACGAACGAACTCTATTCCTTCTTCGGAGAGCCGTTTTCTGATGTTTTCGGCGTGTGGGCCCAGATATGGAGCATGTGGCTGCATGAAGTGAACAATTATTCGCTTATCATTGTAATTGGAATACTGCTCTGTGGCGATTTGTCGAATCCGCTCTGGATGAAGTTCGTCCAGTTCGCGGTCGGTAAATGTATCCTTGTTATACGACCGGATTACAGCGTGAAATACAGATTCATCTAACGTTCTGTCTGTATGGGGATTTGCAGAGATGTATACTGTATCGTGGAAGGTTCCATGATTGAAGTTTTTGTCAATGAATTCGCTACTCGTCGACCCGTGGGATATAACTCTGGTCAACTGCCCCTCCAGTGTACAGTGCTCCTCGAAAATATCGAATCGACAGGCGTCGAGAATAATTAGATTATCCCAATCCTCTTCCATTACGCTGACAGGTGGGCCGTGAGTGTGATGAAAACGATACTGTCGTGTCAATCGTCGAAAATCCCTTGGTTTCCTTCTCTGTTTCTTTACCCCCGTTCGAACCCACTCAAAAATCCGAGAACACTCCTCGAGAAACTTCGATGGTTCGTGGAATGCCTGGATTAGGTTATCGGTAGTATATCTGTCTGGAATCATAACTGAGTGTTCGGGATTCTGTGTGATTTGTATGACCCGCAACCGTCAGTATTCACAAACTAGACGGTTGAAGGACTCGTATTTCTATTTTCTAGGGTCCTGCGTTACTTGACGCCACCGGTTTTAAGTACGCGATGTCCCTTTCTCTGAGCACAACAATGGACGGTGAAGACACAGTGATTTTTTTTTTTGGCGAGGCACAATCAGGTAGACCAAATTGCGCCGATTATTCACCGACTCGGCAGGCGAAGAAACGTCCAAATCGACATCGTTCTCTCTGGAGTATCCGAGTCTGATTACCGCATTAAACTGCTTCGGAACTTCGATACGGTGACAATTCACAGTTACGAGGTCGAGGAGAACGATGCAACCTCGCACAGTATCCGGGGAAAAACAAGTGACTACTTGATGAGGGCTAGCCAGCACTTGCCAGACCAAATTTCCAAGCGAATCGAGACCACACCACCACAACCGAATCCCGCAGGTCGGTCACTCTTACAATTAATTTCAGATATTACAGTAGGGTGTGAAAACGCTGTAATTGCGCTCGACTGGACGTTCGCCTCGCGACTATCGGACGAGGTTCCTGCCTACGCTAGCGACCAAGACTACACGTCTGTCGTTGTTCCCCACGGGGATAGCCCGTTTTGGAATACAGTCCGGCGGCCGAAATCGTTCGACTGCCTACTCGAGAATGCTGATTTCGATTCCCCAGACGACCTGTTCGAGGTTACCTTCTCCACGTGGGCCGACAAGGCTAAGTACGATTATATTTTGATGCCAAACGAATTGACAGCTCGTCGGGTAACCCCATTTGCGGACCCGGAGCAGATCGAGGTACTTGGCTCCCCACGGTACAGCCTCGAATGGCTGGACATACTGTCAGATATCGATTCTGGCCCTGTGCCCCAGCACTCGGCAGCACTGAATGTGGTGTTCTTTACGCGACAGTCCCACTACTACATATCCGAACCGGCGGTTCGTGACACCGTGGAATTGGTGACGAAGTTCCCGAATACCCATCTCGTGGTCAAGGAACATCCCCGCGGACACATCTTCGGCCAAGAGACGGAATTGAACGACCTGACGAACTGTGACATCGTTCGCGACGGCGTGGAGTCAGCAGCGCTCACACGCTGGGGAGACATCTTCTTGAGTCTCGGGACTACCATCACGTTCGAACCAATCATGCGTAAGAAACCGGTACTCGCGGTGGAATACGCACACGGAAACTACACTACTGTTGCCCGTTACTTTTCGAACGCAGACATCCGGAGCCGAGACGACCTGTACGACACCATGCATGCCATCAACGAGAGTGACGGGGAGTTCTACGGAGCAGACGAGTACCGGCAGTTCGTCGAGGAGATGGTGACCGCGAGCAACGACTCGGTACTGGATTCGTACGCGAAATTTTTCGAATCGCGATTGGCGACCGAGAGTTGATGTAACTCGCCGTCTCCCGTGCCTTCGAGACGCCAGCAGTAGAGGTTCGGCGAAACTTTGGTCGCCTCTGTCCGTTCGATGTCACCGCTGCTCGATAATTCGACTGATTTATTGGCCAAGCAAGTTGAGTCTACAGGTATGAGTGCAGACGAGGAGGGGGTCCTCTATCTCGCCTTCGGCTACGAGTACGTGGTCGAGGCGGTTCTCTCTCTCCTCTCGCTTCGCTACCACCACCCCGACCTCCCGGCGAGTCTCCTCACGAACCTCGCCATTGCCGAAGACAATCCCGGTGGCATTTTCGAGGGCGTGGAGTACTTCGACGAGGTCATCACCGTCGATGCCGAGAACGGCGAGAACCGTCACTACAAGACGAGTCTGGTGGAGTACACACCGTACGAACGGACGCTCTATCTCGATGCAGACACCTACATCGAGAACGACATCACGGCGGGCTTTGCCTACGTCGATGCCGAGTTCGAGATGACTGTGCGTCCCGTGGAGTATCCGCTGGGGCCCGACCATCACCACTTCGAGGACCTCGAAATGAATATCCGTGGCCTCCCACTCCACGAACACTCCTACTACAATACGGGCGTCATCTTCTTCGACGATTCCGACGAAACAGTCGAATTCTTCCGAGCGTGGAACGAGACGTACCGGGAGATAGCACACCCCTACGACGCGATTTCCTTCCTCCAGACCACCTTCGAGACAGACGTTCGCATCTACCCACTCAATCAGACCTGGAACAAGAACAAGCAGGGCCACATCGACCCGCGCAGTCTCGACCGCCTGCGGGTCTACCACTACATGGAGCCACACCGGAACGCCGAGATACTGGCGGAAATTCGGCGGGTGGAACGGGAAATCCCGGACGCGTTCTTTCCGGAGGCGTCCACTCACCAACTGGAAGCGTGGCGCGGGTCGTCGTGGAACTCCGAGAGGAGGACCTCTCTCCTGGACCGACTGCTTCAATGGGTCTCTGGGCGATAGGTTCTCGCCCGCGACCCCACAGCGACCCATCGCGGCTTCCCGTCACGCGCCATCGCAGATGGTATGCCACTCGGCCGCCTGCACCCCGATGTGAACGTCGCCGACGCCCCCGACAGCGCAATCCTCACCGGCAAGACGGACTGGCTGACCGACGAAGACTGGGCCGAACTCGCCGCCCACCCGCATTCCTGCATCGAGACGGAGTATCACCACTTCGCCCGGTCGGTCGACGCCGACGGCCTCGACGCCCCGAGCGACCGCCATCCGGTCTTCTATGGCTGCTTCGACTGGCACTCGGCGGTCCACAGCCACTGGGCGCTTTGCCGGCAACTCCGCCTCTGTGATTCCCACCCCGACGAGGCGGCCATCCGCGACTCCATCGACGGGCGACTCACCCCCGAGGCCGTCGAGCGCGAACGCGAGCACGTCGCCGAGAATCCCGCGTTCGAGCGGCCCTACGGCTGGGGCTGGTTCCTCCGCCTCGCCGCGGAACTCCATCTCTGGAACGACCCACAGGCCGAGGACTGGCGAGAGCGGCTGGAACCGCTCGAAGCCGAGATTCGGACCCTGGTCGCCGAGGACCTGCTCGCCGTCGAGTCGCCACACCGCGTCGGCACCCACCCCAATACTGCCTTCGCGCTGGCCTGCGCCCTCGACTACGCGCGCGTCACCGGACGCGAAGACCTCGCCGCCGGGGTGGCCGAGACGGCGCGGTCGTGCTACATCGACGACACCGACTATCCCCTCGAATACGAACCGCTGGGCTACGACTTCCTCTCGCCGGCGCTGACGGAGGCGACGCTCGTGGCCCGCGTCCTCGAAGCGGCTGCGTTCGTCGACTGGTTCGAGGCGTTCCTCCCCAGCGTGACCTCGGGAGGGGAACTTCCCGACCCGGTCGCCGTCGGCGAGGACGAGAGCGACCTCGCGCTGCACTTCGTCGGCCTGAACTTCTCGCGGGCCTGGTCACTCGCCGCGCTCGCGGAGGTCATCGGCGACCATCCCTGCCGGTTGGCCCTCGAGGCGAGTGCCCGCGACCACGCCACGGCAGGCCTCGACCGCGCCTTCACCGGCGACTACGCCGGCGCCCACTGGCTCTCCTCGTTCGTGCTGTACCTGCTCTCGCGCAACGAGGGCGGAATCGGAGGTAGCCGTGGCCTGGACTGAGTTGGCCCCGTTCTCAATTAGGCCCAGTCGGACGGATATTCGACGACGTTATCGAGCGAAGGATAGGCCCGACCAATTCGTTCGACAGCATCTCTGAGTCTGCGAGGTTCGAGGTCTTCGGACACCAGGAGTATGCCGGCGTGGTCGGTCTCGTCACTGAAATCCTTCATGTCGTAGGTGACGAGAATCACCCCTTCTCGACGGGCGAGCGCCAGCACCGCCGTGTCGGAAGAGCCCTTCTCGAGTAGACGGTCGCTCCGTTGTACGTCGTGGCCCCCAGAGCGGAGAGCCGAGACGTGAGCCGGCATAACGTTCTCGTCCGCCAGAAACTCCATTATATCTCGTGTTTGAACTCCTCGGGGTCGACCGGGCGGTTCTCGCGAATCGCGCGAACGACCTGTTGCTCCACGTCATCCATCTCCCGAATCACCTCGGGATGGTCGAAGAGGTACGCGAGTGCGCGATGGGTGTCGCCCACAGACACGTCGTCGTATCTACTGGCAATCTCTTCTGGTGAGGACCCATTCTGGTACTGGCGGTAAATATGCACGACACCGATTCTGGTCCCATCGAGCCGTGGGCTTCCGCCCAGAACCCCTTCCTCAGAGACGATATCTCGCATACTCCAAAATATGTGCCGTGCTGGTATAAAATATCCGGGCAGGTGACCCGCCGATAGTGGAACGATTGACGCGTGGTTCGTGCCCGGACGACACAGGAGACGTGAGAACGGGCCTCGACAGTCCGCCAGAGGAATAGATTCCGTTCAACGGCCCACGTCTGCGTCCCGCGTCACCGCGACTCCGAGCGGACCCGCGCCCCGGCGACGGCCCCCTCCTTGAGTTCTCGGGCCTTCGCCTCCAGACGGTCGGCGACCGTGGCGGCCGACTCGCCGCTCTCCTCGCCCTCGGCGACGATGTCGACCAGCGCGGAGCCGACGATGATTCCGTCCGCGCCGGCGGCGACGATGCGCTCTGCGTGTGCGCCGGTTTTGATGCCAAAGCCAACGGCCTTGGGCACGTCCCAGTCGGCGATGCGCGCGAGCGAGGATTCCGTGTGGTCGCTGACGTCCTCGCGGGCCCCCGTAGTTCCGAGACGGGCCTGGACGTAGACGTAGCCCGAGACCAGGTCTCGAATGCGCGCGAGTCGGTCGCCCGTCGTCGTCGGCGCGACGATGAAAATGAGGTCGAGGCCGAACTCGTCGCAGGCCGCCCGGAGCGGGTCGGCCTCCTCGACGGGCAGGTCAGGTACCACGAGGCCCTCGATTCCCACCGCGGCGGCCCGCTCTACGAACGGCCGGGGACCAATCACGTCCGATTCCGTGCTGTCGGCCACTTTGTCAGTGCCAGCCTGTTCCCGCCCGCGGCCGTACTGGTAGACGAGATTGTAGTAGGTCATGCAGACGATGGGGACGTCGACGTCGAGTGTCTCGACGAAGGCGAAGTACCGCTCGGGGGTCATCCCGCCGTCGAGCGCCCGCACGATGGCCTCCTGGATGGTCGGTCCCTCGGCGATGGGTTCGGAGAAGGGCAGACCCAGTTCGATGACGTCCGCTCCGCCCGCTGCGAGCGCCTCGACGTACTGACGCGACGCGTCCTCGTCGGGGTCGCCGGCGACGAGATAGGGGACGAATGCCGGGCCGTCGGCGAACGCAGATTCGAGGGTCACGACTCGCCACCTCCGATGTCGCGGAACACGTCGAGTGCCGGGGCGGCAGGCAGGTCTCGCTCCGCAGTCTCCTCGATGACCGTCTCGAGGTCCTTGTCGCCCCGGCCGGAGACGGTCACCAGGACCGAATCGCCGAGGGCGGCCCCGCGTTCCTCGAGGTAGCCGAAGGCGTGGGCCGTCTCCAGCGCCGGGATGATGCCCTCCGCGCGCGAAACGCGGTGGAAGGCCGCGAGCGTGGCGTCGTCGTCGACCGTCGCCGCCGTGACCCGCCCGCGCTCGACCAGGTCGGCCAGTTCCGGGCCGACGCCGGCGTAATCCAGCCCCGCCGAGATGGAGTGGGACTCCATAATCTGGCCGTCGGCGTCCTGGAGGACCTTCGTGTGGGCCCCGTGGAGGACGCCGCGGTCGCCCGTCGAGAGCGAGGCGGAATTGGGCGCGACGCCCGCGGCCTCGTCGACCGAGAGGGAGGACCCGCCCGCCTCGACGGCGTAGAGGTCGACAGTCTCGTCGCCGACGAAGGGGTCGAACGCACCCA
>ENA-ORDC01002140-ORDC01002140.1-marine-metagenome-genome-assembly--contig:-NODE-2140-length-12739-cov-3.048413_pt1 | contig 12739 bp, 12 predicted proteins | sample MGYA00237783_ERZ508515 | MGnify/ENA primary metagenome ERZ508515 (study PRJEB26186, sample SAMN06268792) | marine metagenome | isolation source: Eden Landing Ponds, San Francisco, CA, USA | place... | reverse complement strand
CGGAGCGGGGAGTTCACCTACTACGAGACGATCGGCGGCGGGTTCGGTGCCCGACCCGCGAAAGACGGAATGGACGGCGTGCAGGTCGGGATGACCAACACGCTCAACACGCCGGTCGAGGCGATGGAGACCGAGTACCCCCTCCGCGTGGAGCGGTACGCGCTCCGCCCGTCGAGCGGCGGTGACGGCCGTTACCGCGGCGGATTGGGTCTCGAACGGACCGTGACCGTCGAGACCGACGCGACCGTGTCGCTGCTGACGGAGCGTCGGCGAACGGCCCCCCCGGGAATCGACGGCGGCGATGACGGCGCGACCGGCGAGAACCTCGTCGACGACGAGGAAGTCCCCGCAAAGGCGTCTATCGACGTCGAGGCGGGGACGACCGTCTCGATCCGGACGCCCGGCGGCGGCGGGCACGGCGACCCCGAGGAACGCGATCCGTCGGCGCGGGAACGCGACCGGCGCGACGGGAAGGTTGACGACCAGTGACCCGTCTCGGTCTCGTCGTCCCCTCCTCGAACACGACCGTCGAACCTGAGTTCCGCGCGGCACTCCCCGGCGGCTGCACGGTCCAGCGGCGCGGATGCCGTTCGAAGACGTGACGGCCGACGAACTCGACGCGATGGCCGACGACGCCGAGCAGGTCGCTCGCTGCTCGCGCACGCCTCGGTCGATGGCATCGCTTACGCCTGTACAACGGGGAGCCTCCTCCACGGCTCGGGGTTCGACTTCCAACGAGAGTCTCGACTGTCCGAAGTGGCCGACGCGCCGGCGGTCACGACCGCGCTCTCGGTCGTTCGGGCATTCGACGCGCTCGGCGGTGAAAAGTGAGAGTAAGCATTATGAGTTTGCGTCCGGCTGACCGGTCGCACTGGAAATGCGTTCGAGGGAGTGGACTAATCGGAATCCGGTATCGAGGGAGAACTCCCCGGCGCGTCGAAAACGTCGCGTCCGACGTCTGCTGGGTGCGGAGCGTCGATCTAGTTCGTCGCTGACTCGACGTCTGTCTAGTTCGTCGCTGACTCGAGGACGAGCGTGTCGCTCTCGAGGTAGTGTTCGACGTGGTGGGCGTGTTCTTCGATGGTTTCGAGCTGTTCGCGGAGCATCTCGGCGGTGGCGTAGTCACCGAGCCCCTCCGCGAGTTCGATGTGTTCCCGGTAGCTCTCGATGATGTCGCCCATCATCTCCAGATCGTTCGAGAGCGACGTGCGGATGTCGTAGACGTCCTCGTCCTCGGGTTCGACCGTCGCGTTCTCCGCGAGCGTCGTCATACTGGCGTGCGGGACGCCGCCGAGGGCCTGGAGCCGCTCGGCGATTTCGTCAGCGGCGTCCTCGACGTCCTCGTAAATCTCCTGGAGGAACTCGTGAATCGGGAGGTACTCCGCGCCCTCGACGTTCCAGTGGTGCTTGTGGAGCTGGTGGTAGAAGACGTACGCGTCCGCGAGGTCGGTGTTCAACGCGTCGACGATTTGTTCGGCCTTCTCCGTCTCGAGCCGGAGCGAGTTCTCTTCGACTGTACCCGCGCGCTGTCTGGTCTCTTTCTGTGTGCTCATCTCGTCTGTACGTACGTGCGCCACCCACTTATAAGTTATCAAGACAAAAATAATATTTTGTTCAACCTAAAAATCTGTTTTCGTATGAGAGAAGTTCGGGTTGTCTAGCGAGCGGGACAGGGTCCCAGTTTCACTCCGAAAATCCCGTCTGGAGAGGCACAGCAGCGTCGTATCAGTGTCAGTAGATAGAGACCGACGCTGGCCGAGTCGCACGGCGGTTCCCCCGGGTCCAGTGGTAAAGCAGTCTGTGCGATGTCACCACTCGGAGGGGTCCCGTGGAGAATACGAGCCGCAGTCTTCGCCGTTGATCGTCGAATTAGTACAGTCGAGATCGCTCGGATCCACGTAGACGTTGCCTTCAACGGAGGCACCGTCGAGTTTCACGGTGCCGTCGGCGGTGACTGATCCCTCGACGGTACTGTTGAGGACTTTCGCGTCCTTCGTGCGGCTCTGTAAGTCGCCCTCGACGACGCTTCCGTCGGTGAGCTCTGCGACCGTCTCCGCGATGACCGACCCGTCGACGCTCGCATTCCCCAGTTTCACATCCGCCGTCCGGGAGACGGTGTCACCCGTGATCGTCCCGTCCTGCAGGTTCGCTACCGCCTCGACGTCCACGTCGCCGTAGACTGTCGCGCCGTCCCCGTCGAAGTCCTTGAGGTCGCTGACCGCGTCCCCGAAGACGATGCCCCCGTTCGTGACGGTGACCTGTTCGTCCGTCCGGACGTCGCAGTTCACGACGATCCCGCTGATGGTGATCGAGTCGGCGCCGCCGTTCGTCTCCGCGTCGACCCACTCACAGCCCTCGTCGGGCGCCGGCAGCGGGTCCTCGATTTCGACCGTCGTGAGAACGTGGGAGGTATCGCTCTCGCCGTACCACACCACGGAGACCGTTTCGGACGTGGGATAGAAGGACAGTTCGTCACCGGCGGCGACCGTCGTTCCCGCAGGAGACTCGGGATTCGCCGTCCCGCGCAGCTTGAGGTCGTCGCCATCGAGGGTGTCGCCGTGTTCGTGGACCAGTTCGTACGCCGCTCGATCGTCGGAGTCCCGTAGTTCGAGCGAGACCACGGGGACCGGGTCGCCGGCGTCGGCCAGCCCGAGGATGACGTAGCCGCCGACGGCGCCGAGCGCGACGAGGACGCCGACCAGCAGAACGGCTCCTACGACCGGCGTGACGGCCCGAGTGTCCTCACTTCGCCGAACCACGCCGTGAACTCTTTGCACCGAGAATAATAACCCTTCGGCGGTCCGGAGGCCGAACTCGTAGGGTGTATCGTCGCCGGCCTGCGTGCCGCTGATCCTCGAAAACGCGCTCGGTGACGGCACAGTCACCTACTGCGGCGTCTGGCCGGGCGAGGAAATCGCCGACGCGCTGGTCGTCGACCTCCTCGATCGAGCGGAGGTCCCTCACACCGAACGGTTTCCTGAGACTGTCCGCGTCACCGCTCGCGACGAGTACGTGTGGATCCTCAACTTCGGTGCCGACCCCGTCGACATCGACGTCGATTCCGACGCGGTGTGGCACGTCGGCGGCTCGTCGATTCCCGGGTTCGGCGTCGGTATCGTCGAGGCGGGCCTGCCCGACGTCACGATCAGATAGGACATCGATTCGTGACGTGCAGCGGGACCTGTGGCCACGGGTTTTCCCGTTCTCAGCGAGCGGGAACCGACCGCGTCGCTTATAGCCGTGTAGGCCGGACACAATATACCCAGAATGCACCGACGGAGCTTCCTCCGGGGCGCTGCGGCCGCTACGACCATCGGCACCGCGGGCTGTCTCGGCCTCGGCGATTCGAACCCCGACGTGGCCCTCCCGGAACCGGACCGCGAGTACACGAGTGAAGAGCTTCCCTACCCTGCCTGGGGCCAGCAGGTCCCGGACGTGGCGCTCCCGGACCCGATCGGCGGCGGGGAGGTCTCGACCCGCTCCGTCGAGACGCCCGCCGTCTACACGTTCTTTTACAGCCACTGTAACACGGTCTGTCCGGTCTTGATTCAGTCGATGCGGAACGTGCAGACGCACTCGATCGAGGAGGAGTACGCCGACGAGGTGGCGTTCTTCCCGGTGACGTTCGATCCCGAGCGCGACGACGCCGACCGCCTCGAAACCTACGCCGGCGAGATGAACGTCGCCCTCGACGCCGGCAACTGGCACTTCCTTCGTCCGGCGTCCGTCGAACGGGCGAAGGCGACCGTCGAAGAGGAGTTCGGCGTCACCTTCGATCGGACGCATCCCGACGATATGGACACGTATATGTTCGCGCACTCGGCGATGACCTACCTCGTGAACGCAGACGGCTACGTCGAGCGGGCCTATCGGACCGACTCGCCGGACCCGGAACGAGTGATCGACGACCTGGAAACCGTCCGGAACGGGTAGCCCTTCCGCCGTATCCATCCAATGAACCGACGACAACTCCTGACGGCGATCGGCGGCCTCGGACTCACCGGCGGGAGCGTCCTCGCCGTCCGCGGCGACCTCCCGAACCCGCTGACCGAGGAATCATCCGCGCTCCCTCTCCGCTTCGAGACGATCGACGCACCCGGGTCCGAGGCGGGCGAAATCACGGTTCCCCAGCAGGGAACGCCGACGTTCATCGACCTCTTCGCGACGTGGTGTGCGCCCTGTAAAGAGCAGATGAACGAGCTTTCGACGGTCCACGAGGAGTACGGCGACAGGGTGCGGTTCGTCTCGATCACGAACGAGCGCCTGGGCGGGACGCTCACGGAGCGGGACATCCGCGGCTGGTGGCGTCGACACCACGGCGCGTGGACCGTCGGCGTCGACCCCGACAGCGACCTGATGGCCGCGCTCGGGGCGGGGGGAATCCCGTATCACGCCATCGCGGACGCCTCGGGAACGATCCGATGGCAGCAGCCTGGGCTCTCACCGGCGGAAACGCTCCGGGCGGCGCTGGACCGGGTGCTCGAAGAGTCGTGAGTTCCGCCGCCTTCCTCGGAGCCGTCGCCTTCGCCGCCAGCGCGGGACTCACGACGTTCTTCGCCCCCTGCGCGTTCCCGCTGCTTCCCGGGTACGTCGGCTTCTATCTCCAGCAGGACGGCCGTCCGCCGGCGGTGGTCTCCGGCCTCACGGCGGCGACGGGAGCGGTGCTCGCACTCGGAGGGATCGCCGCGCTCGTGTTCGCGGTGGGCCAGCGCCTCACGTCGGTCCTCCCGCTCTTCGAACCGGTGATCGGCGCGCTCCTCGTCGTGTTCGGGCTGCTCGTTCTCACCGGCCGCGCGTCGCCGACGGTCCCCCTCCCGAAGCGCCCGGAGTCACTTCTCGGCTTCGGGGTCTTCGGCGCGGTCTACGCACTCGCCGCGGCCGGCTGTGTCGTGCCGCTGTTTCTCGGCGTCGTCGCGCAGGCGTCCTCGTTCGCTCCGACGCAGGGACTCGTCGTCCTCGGCACCTACGCCGCGACGGTCGCCGTCCCGCTGCTCGGCGTGACGCTCCTCTCTGACGCCGGTGTGGACGCCTGGCGCTCGCTCGGCGGGTACTCCGGACGGTTGAAACAGGCTGCGGGCGTGCTGCTCGTCGTCGCCGGCCTCGGGCAGATTTACCTCTCCGTCGTCGTCCTCAACGTCCTCTGAGCGGATTTCGCGTGCTGGTGCCTACCGAGCCGGGACCGAAATCACTTCCCGGTCACGTCCCGATTATCAACCGAACCAATGACGGAGACTGAAGATACCGTCTCGCTCCCCCCGGGGACGCGGCTCGGTCGCACCGCGCACCGCGTCCACGACCTCGACTCGATGATCGACTTTTACCGGACGGTCGTCGGTCTCGCGGTTCTCGATCGGACTGAGGCGGCCGCGACGCTCGGCGTCGACGGAACGCCCCTTCTCGTCCTGCAACGGGACGCCGAGGCGTCGTCCCGCACCCGCGACCAGGCCGGGCTGTTCCACAACGCGTTTCTCCTCCCGTCACGCGCGGCGCTGGGGGCGGCACTCGAGCGAATCAGCGAACACTGGACGCTCGACGGCGCGTCGGACCACGACGTGAGCGAGGCGCTCTACCTCTCGGACCCGGAGGGGAACGGCGTCGAGATCTACCGCGACCGGCCGCGAGAGGAGTGGCCGCGGACGGCCGACGGCGGCGTCGAAATGGCGACTCGCCCGCTCGATCTCGACGACATCGCCGCCGAGTCGAACGGCGGATCGACCGCGCCCGAGGGGACCACGCTCGGGCACGTCCACCTGGAGGTCACGTCGGTGCCGACCGCCCGCGGCTTCTACGTCGAGACGCTCGGATTCGACGTGCGGATGGACGCCGGGGCGGCGCTTTTTGTCGCCGCCGGCGGGTACCACCACCACCTCGGACTCAACGCCTGGAACGGGCGGTCGGCCCCCGCGGGCGGTCGTGGACTGGCGTGGTATGAGATCGTCGCCCCGAGCGACGCCGCCGTGGATTCGGTTCGAAAGCGTCTCACAGACGCCGGCGTCGCCGTGGCCGACCGCGACGACGGAATCGAGTTCGTCGACCCCGACGGAATCGCGGTTCGGCTTCGCCGCGAGTAAAATCGCGATTCGGCTTCGCCGCGAGTACGGTCGATCGGAACGGTGTATCCTCGATCTGTTGCCGGGCGACTCGCGGCGCGTCCTCGAACCCGTCCTCGACGCTCCGGGAATCATCCGGACCGAGTGGGTCGGTTGCGAGACGAATGGCACAACGATTATAGTAGTCATCGATGATCTCAGTCTATGAATACCCCGATCCGCGTGTTACACGTGGAGGACGACGAGGGCGTTGCGGAGGTGACGACGGCTTTCCTCGAGCGGCGAAGCGACCGCATCAGCGTTGCGTCCGCGAGGGATCCAGCGGAGGGGATGGAGCGGCTCGAGGCCGGCGAGTTCGATTGTATCGTGTCCGATCACGATATGCCCGGACGGAATGGCATCGAATTTCTCGAGGCCGTCCGAGAGACGTACCCCGATCTCCCGTTCATTCTCTTCACCGGCAAAGGATCGGAGGAAGTCGCCAGTCGGGCGATCTCCGCCGGCGTTTCGGACTACCTCCAGAAAGAGCCGGGGACAGAGCAGTACGAGTTGCTGGCCACGCGCATCGTGAGCCACGTCGAACGGACCCGTGCCCAGCACGAGCTCGAAGAGCGGGAGTCACACCTCCGGCAGGCGCAAGTGGTCGCGAGACTCGGGAGCTGGGAAACCGATATCGCTGCTGACGAAATCTACTGGTCAGACGCCGTTACCGAAATTTTCCGTATCGACGACAGCGAGCGGTTGCTCGACCACGACCAGTTCCTCGAGTACGTCCACCCGGAAGACAGAGCGGCGGTCGACGACGCGTGGAACGACGCGCTCAGCGGAGAGAAGTACGACGTCGAACACCGTATCGTGACCGGCGACGGTGAGACGCGGTGGGTTCGAGAACGGGCCGAAATCACGTTCGACGAAACCGGATCACCGACGACAGCCCTGGGGATCGTCCAAGATATTACGACACGAAAGACGCGCGAGAAGCAACTGCAAGAGACCTCCGCACGGCTGAAAGCGCTCTTCGAGGAATCGCCGGATATGGTCAATTTGCACGACTCGGAGGGGAATATTATAAATCCGAATCCGCGTCTCTGTGAACGGACCGGCTACAGTAAAGCAGAGCTGACCGATATGGCAGTGTGGGACCTCGACCAGGGACTCACGCCCGAGGAAGCAGCGGCCATATGGGAGGAGATGGATCCCGGCGACGATCAGCGACTGGAAAGCGTCTACGGCTGTCGTGATGGATCGACGGTTCCCGTCGAGGTCCATATTCGGCGCCTCGATCAGGAACACGACGATCACTTCGTCGTCATCAGCCGCGAGATATCCGAACGTTTTCGAGAGCCACAGCGGGATCCCCGACAGTACGACCTCGACACGTGAGCGGAACGAGCTGTATGCCTCGCCGCTGGATCGACTGGTTTGATACGTCGAGCGGGCGTAGGGCCGAGGTATGACGACGTGGGACGACCGCTTTCGCGAGGGCGACTACCCGCTCGACCCCGATCCGGCACCGGTCCTGCAGCAGTACATCGAGGCCTTCCCCGACGGACGAGCGCTGGATATCGCTACCGGAACTGGACGGAACGCCGTGTTCCTCGCCGACCACGGGTACACGGTCGACGCCCTCGATAAGTCACGAGAAGGACTCAAAATCGCCCGGGAAAACGCCGACAAACGGGGAGTCAGTGAGAACTGTTCGTGGATCCACGCGGACGCGTTCGAGTACGCGTATCCCGAGGATACCTACGACGTAATCACGATCCGATCCTTCCATATACTGGATCGGCTCACCGACATTAAGGCGGCACTCGCCCCCGACGGCATCCTGTATTATCAGACGCATCTGCGCACGACCGAACCGCTCGATTACGGCCCGTCGGACCGGCACCGCGTCGGATCGAACGAACTCCTCAGAGCCTGTCTCGATCTGACTATCCTCCACTACCGAGAGTTCGCCACCGGCTCGGACGACCACCGAGGTGCCTACGCACAGGTGATCGCCCGGAACTCACGCGGACACACCCAGCCGCTTCCTCACTCGCGGATCTTCGAAACCTAGCCGAATTGCGTAGTCAGGGTACGTTTGCAAGAACCCGCCTCAAACAAAGCTCCCGAGATTCACGAGAAAGAGCACGTACAGCAGAAGCAGCGTCATCCCCTCAGACCGCGTGATCTCCCGGTCCTGGGTGATGAAGAAATACAGCACCGTGATCAGAACCATCACGGGCAGTCCGTACGATCGGATACTCGTCGGGACGACGAGGTCTCCCGCGAGGCTCGGGACGCCGGTGACGAGGAAACTGTTGAAAAGATTCGATCCCAGGACGTTGCCGACGGCCAACCCCGGCAGTTCCCTCCGAACGGCCACGACGCTGACGATGATTTCGGGCAGCGACGTCCCCACTGCCACCGCGGTCATCGCCACGACCTCGGTTCCGATCCGCAGCGTCGTCGAGATGACGATGATCGACTCGACGAGCCCGTACGCCGCAGCGAAGACCGCCGCTACACTCAGAATCAGTCGAGCGTACGTTTCGATTCCGGGCGGTGATTCAGATTCTGTCACAGCCGTGTCGTCGCTATCTTCGACGATTTCGTCGACCAACATTCCGACGTATCGGTCTTTCTCCTTGATCGTGAACTGCAGATACACCGCCAGCGCCGCCAACGCGAGCAGCCCCTCGTACCACGAAAACGGGGAGCCCCACGTTGCGATGACGAGGAAGACCGCAGACGCGACGAGCAACGGGAGGTCGACCTCGACGAGTTCACGAATTACCCGAATGTTCCCCCCGAAGACGGCCGCAACACCCAGAACCAAGAGCATGTTCGAGATGTTCGATCCGACGACGCTGCCGATGACGATCGCGGGCGCTCCCTGATACACTGCCAGCAGCGACGACGCCAGTTCCGGGAGCGACGTGCCCCCGGCCACGATCGTTACGCCGATGATGAACGGTGAGATGCCGAACGAGAGGCCGATTCGTTCGGCAGCAGACGTGAATACCTCGGAGGCGACCAACAGGGCACCGAGACTCACGACAAACAGTACGACGGGTATGAGAAGTTCCGCCATCCGTTCTACGTCACACTGACGCGCTTCCAAATAAGCGGTTCCCCTGTCGTCGCTCCCTGTCGAACGGGGACCCAGTCGAACCTGACACACGGGATCCTCGTTCTGACGCGAGCCGGCTTTGTCGAAACCGATCCCTCGGAGGAGGAGGTCGGTCGCCTACTGCTAGAGAGCTACCAACTTGCCAATAAGTATTATACAGCGACAATCGGCACTCCCCCGACCGACTGAGCAATACAGCGACAGTTCCGTCGAGGTGGTACTCCGAGCATCATCACACCTCACTCTCGATCTGGGAATCGAACGGTTGCCGTTCTATGTAGAGGAATTCGAGCAAAAAGACCGCGCCGAAAATACCGGCCATCCAGAGCAGTATCTCGATATCAGTCCGATAGAGATGATAGAGGATGATCGGAACCGCGGTCACGGTCCCGATCAAGCCGAGCGCGGGAAAGAGGCGGTTCGATCCCGTTTCGACCGCGAGTTGGAGGTTGACGTAGTTCGCGACGGCGTCAGCAACCAGGAAGGCGACCGAGCCGAACTCGGTGATTTGCTTGAGTGTCCCGAGTGCGGCGAAGGCGGCTGTCAGCCCGCCCATCAGCAACAGCGCGTAGACGGGGATTCCCTCCCGGTTACGGAAGGAGAATAACCGGGGGATGACACCTTCAGTCGCGATCTCGTGGACGAGTCGGGAGGTCCCAAAGAGGGTTGCATTGATCCCCGAAGACGTACTTTTGATCGCCGAGAGAATCACGAGCACGAACCCAACGGCGCCCAAGAGCGGAATATTAGAGACAGCAGCCGCGAGGGCCGTCTCCTCGTGGGCGATCAGTTGATCGGGCGTAAGTTGGAGTGTGGCCATAAACGATACCGAGACGTAAATCAGGATCGCGATTATGATCGATGCGTACATCCCGATCGGGAGGGTCCGTTCGACGTTTTCGATGTCGTCGTAGTCGTAGACCAGCAACTGAAAGCCCTCGTACGAGACGAAAATGATCGCAAAGCCAGTGATCGGACTGAGATACCCTTTATTGAAGAAATCAATCGAAATCGGATCGCCGCCGTAGAAGGCGATTCCGAGCGCGGTGAGCGAGAGCAGGACGAGGATTTTGAGATAGACGGCAATGTCCTCGAACAAACCGGTCTCGTGGACGCCGGAGAGGTTCAGGCCGACGAACGCCCCGATCATAAGGACCGAGATGATCGGACGGAGGAGCTGCGGCAACTCGATTCCGACGATGGCCTCTGCCGCGACGAGCGTGTACGCACCGAAGGCGAACGCGTACATCGCCATCACACCGACGTAGCCGACGACCAGGACCCAACCGACGAACCCCGCGATATGCAAATTGTCCGTTGCGTGTTCGACGAACGTGAACGCTCCGCCGTGTTCTTCGTAGTGCAAGGTGAGTTTGAGATACGAGTACGCAGTGAGGAGGGTGATGACACCCGCGATGAGATAAGAGAGAGGGACGGCATTACCGGATTGTCTCATTGCGATCCCGAGCACTGCATAGATCCCACCCGAGACCATACCGCCGACACCCATCGCAACGACCTCCAGGAGACCGAGTTTTCCTGACCGGTTGCGTGAGAGCAGAGACCTGATCGAGTTCATATCACACCGTTTCCATCGTTCGCCTCGTTCCTTCAATGGTCCGACGGGCAGGTTTCCAGATTTCAGGTGCTGCTCCGGAGTGACTCCCCACCGATCGGTTTGAGTCGCCCAGCGATCGCTGCGGGCCCCCAGGTTAACGAACTTCCCGCCTCGATACTGTCACGACGATGAGTGATTCACCAGCGGAACACGACGATTCCGGTCAGCGCAATGGGCCACAGAGCATCGACGTCGCGGTCGAACAGCAGGACGCAACGCCGTCAATCCCCATTCGCGCGGTGTACTTCCTGTTCATCGGGTGGTGGGCGAGCGGAATCTGGCTGAGCATCGCCTGGTTTCTCACCCTCACGGTCGTCGGAATACCGCTCGGCATCAAAATGGTCAACAAGGTACCGAAGGTCGTCTCGCTGAAAGACCAACAGATCGAGATGGAGATTACCCAAAACGAAGACGGCAGCATTACCGTCTCTGAATCGACGAAAGAGCAGTACTCTCTCGTCGTTCGTGGCGTGTACTTCCTGCTCGTCGGCTGGTGGGTGAGCGGAATCTGGATGTCGATCGCGTGGCTCGCCACGATTTCGATTCTCGGCCTGCCGGTCGCTGTCTGGATGTACAACCGGCTTCCGTTCGTCGTCTCACTCTACAGATACTGAGTCCAACCCGTTGGAGATTGTTTCCATTTGGCAGGAGCTCGAAGAGAGAACTGTAGTAGCGTTTACAAGTCGTCACTCACTCGATCGCACGCAGTCGTGCGATCAGTTGCAAACGCTGCTATAGGTTCATACTGTCGGACGTCTCTGTGAAGATGCTCGGCGTCCCGGTGTGCCGAAAGGCGTCACGAACGCGCGCCCGACAGTTTCTGCAATCCAGACCGGACAATATAAACAATGAGAACTGTTACCACGAAAAGAGCGGTCACCGATGACAGAGCCAGACGAAACATCAAGCCTTCCAAGCCACGCTGCGGGGGCCGTAGGCGCGCTGGACAAAATCGACGAGTTCTTTTACACGTTCACCGCCGGGGGAGGTTTGCGATACTGGAACGACACGCTCTCGGAGGTGACAGGGTATTCCGACGAGGAAATCGAGACGATGGGACCCGCCGACTTTTTTATAGCCGACGACCGAGGGCGGATCGAGGAGGCCATCACCCGGACCATCGATGACGAGTGCGCCCGTATCGAGGCGACACTTCAGACGAAGGGCGGAGATCGTCTCCCGTACGAGCTGTCGGGTGTTTCGTTTACGAACGACGGCACGACGATGGTTGCGGGAGTGGGACGAAACATAAGCGAGCGTGAAAAACAAAACGAAGAACGCCAGCTCTACGAATACGCCTGCAACTCGGCGCTCACCGGGATTGCTATCGGAACTCTCGACGGCGATTTACGCACTGTCAATCCGATGTTCCTCGATATGTGGGGGTACGAAGACGAAGCGGAAGTGCTCGGAAGGTCGGTCACCGAGTTCTGGAAACACCCCGAAGAGGCCGAAAAAGTCGCGAGGATTGTCCAAGAGACCGGACACTGGCAGGGCGAGTTGCTCGCCGTCCGGAAACACGGATCTGAGTTTCACGCACAGTGTACGACGAGTATCGTGACCGACGACACAGGGGAGCCGCTCTCGATGATGGCCTCTTTCGTGGACGTCAGCGATCGAGTCGAACGCGAACGCGAACTCCAGAAACAAAACGAGCAACTAGAGGAATTCGCCAGCGTTGTCTCCCACGATCTGCGGAACCCGCTTAACGTTGCCAGCGGTCGCATCCGACTGGCTCGAGAGGAGTACGACGGAGACCATTTAGATCCCGCGGTGAAGGCATTAGAACGGATGGAAGCGATCATCGAGGATACGTTGGTGCTCGCCCGCGAAGGCCAAACCGTTGCGGACCGGGAGTGGATCCAGATACAACACGTTGCCACCCAATGTTGGGAGATGGTCGAGACGACTGAGAGCTGTCTCGAAATCACCGAGCCATTCGAGGTCTATGCC
>ENA-ORDC01002138-ORDC01002138.1-marine-metagenome-genome-assembly--contig:-NODE-2138-length-12751-cov-2.851823_pt1 | contig 12751 bp, 9 predicted proteins | sample MGYA00237783_ERZ508515 | MGnify/ENA primary metagenome ERZ508515 (study PRJEB26186, sample SAMN06268792) | marine metagenome | isolation source: Eden Landing Ponds, San Francisco, CA, USA | place... | reverse complement strand
GGCTGGCCACACCCGCTATCCCGTGGTCGACGAGGACGACAGTGCCGTCGGATTCCTCGACGCGAAGGACGTGCTCCGGGCCCGGGAGGCGGGGGAGGACGCGACGGCAGGAGACCTGGCCCGCGACGTGCTGGTCGTCCCCGAGACGACGACGGTCGACGACCTCCTGTTGCAGTTTCGCGAGGAGCACCAGCAGATGGCCGCCGTCATCGACGAGTGGGGTGCCTTCGAGGGCATCGCGACGGTCGAGGACGTCGTCGAGACTGTCGTGGGTGACCTCCGAGACGAGTTCGACACGGCCCAGAGCGAGCCGTCCATCCAGTCACGTGAAGGCGGCGGCCACGACGTGGACGGGAGCGTCTCGCTGTCGATAGTCAACGACGTGCTCGGCGTCGACTTCGCGAGCGAGGGCTTCGACACGGTCGGCGGCCTCGTCCTCGAGCGACTCGACCGGCCGCCAGAGGTGGGCGACACCGTCGACGAGGCTGGCCACGATATCGAGGTAACCGAGGTGGATGGGTCCAGAATCCTGGCGGTTCACATTTCGGAACAGCGGGACACGACAGAGTCTGGCTGAGGTCTCGACCCCGCTCGCATTTTCTGTGGCCGTTCGAACAGTCCGGTCTTGGGGAGCGAGTGGCGGTGGACCGCGGTCCGGACTATCGCTCGGAGTCGACAGCCGCGTACAGGTCGGCGTACTCGCGGGCACACCGCTCCAGCGAGAAGTTCTCGCGCGCTCGCTCGCGTCCCCTCGCGCCGAGACTGGTTCGGGCCCCCTCGTCTTCCAGTAACCCGACCAGTGCATCGGCGATATCGGCGGGCGCGTCCTGGTCGACGAAGCGGCCGCCACCGGCCACCACCTCTCGCAGCACGTCGATGTCACTCGCCACGACTGGCAAACCACACGCCATCGCCTCGACGGCGGCGTTACAAAAGCCCTCGTAATGGGAGGTGACGGCGAAGACCGTCGCGTCGTCCATCAGCGCGTAGACCTGCTCCCGTTCGGGGAGAAAACCGGTGAAGGTGACCCCGTCCGAGACGCCAGCCGCGACGGCGACCGTCCGGAGTCGCTGCCGTTTCGGCCCGTCGCCGACGACGACGAGCGTCGCGTCGGGGACCGCCTGTCGGACCCGACCCATCGCCCGAATCAGGGGTTCGAGGTTTTTCTGCGCTGTCAGCGTCGCGGCGGTGAGAATCGTCGGGCCGTCGGGCAGGGCCGGAACGTCGGTTCGCCGACGACCCGCATCGACCCGGCCGAGGTCGATGCCGTTGTAGATGGTCTCCACACGACTGCGGGCGAGAAGCGGCCGTTCGTAGGCCCGCAGCGAGGCTCTGGTGCTCTCGGAGTTCGCCACGAACGCGTCCACCGCTGGATAGGACGCGGCGTTCGTCACGTTCTGGAGGTGGCTGAAGTGGCGGTGGTCGTTGTGTTCGGTGTTGACGACGGAGACGCCGGTCCCGATGGCGGCGAGACGGCCCAGGGAGCCGATGGCGTTGTAGTGCGTGTGGAGGACGTCGTACTCGGGAAGGAGACGACGCAATCGCCGGTAGGCTGCTCCATCGAACCGCGAGGTCCCGCCCAGACAGGCGAAGTCGATGTCGAGCGCGGCGACATCCTGGTCCATCGCCTCCACGGAATCGTCGAGGAAGGAGACGACCGACACGGACGCGTCTGTCTCCCGGTCGATTGCAGCAGACAGTTCGACCGGAAACGACGTCGAGGTCCCGGCGTTGACGAACGCGGCGACGCGCATGAGTCTACCTGCCAGTACTCCGGGTGGTGGGTTAACGGCTTTGCACGTCCTAGCGGCACCGGCACGCCGGTGCACTTGGTCCACGCCCGACACAGTCGGGCGTTCACCCATCGGAGGCCAAGGTCTATGTACCGAAGCCCACCAGATGCCAGTATGCAGACGGCCGACCGCCTCCGGCGGGCCCTCGGCAATCCCAAACTGTTCGCGCGCGGGTGCAATCGGGCCTACCACCGCCGCGGCGGCCGCCGGTCGGCGAACCCCCGGGGGATGGATGTCTTCGATGCAGACTGGGACACGCTCGTCGTCCTCGACGCGTGCCGGTACGACATGTTCGCCGAGCAAAACCACCTCGCGGGAACGCTCACTCCCCGCGAGTCCCGGGGGTCGGCGACGTCGGAGTGGCTCCGGGCCAACGTCGACGGTCGCGACCTGCGCGACACCGTCTACGTGACCGCCAACCCCCAACTCGCGCGACACCGCGAGGACTGGGACGTCAACCTGCACGAAACCGTCGACGTCTGGCGTGGCGAGGGCTGGGACGACGAGGCCGGGACCGTCCGCGCGGAAACGATGACCGCCGTCGGCCGTCGCGCACACGAGACCTCCGCCCACAAGCGCGTCGTCGTCCACTACATGCAGCCACACTATCCCTTCGTCCCGGCGGCGACCGAAATCGGGGCGGGCCACCTCGACGCGCTCGCGGGCGGAGAGGGCGCAGACCTCGGCGAGAACGTCTGGAACCGGAAGTTTCTCGGCGACCTGGCCATCTCCCGCGAGACGCTGTGGGAGTACTACCGCGACAATCTCGATTACGTCCTCGACCACGTCGAGGACCTGCTCGCGGCCATCTCGGGAAAGGCTGTCGTCACCGCCGACCACGGCAACTACGTCGGCGAGCGGTCCTCCCCACTTCCCATTCGGGAGTTCGGCCATCCCCGAGGCATCTACGACGACCCGCTCGTCCGGGTTCCCTGGCTGGAGTGTCCGTTCGAGGAGCGTCGAGAAGTCGTCACCGGCACTGTGTCGGACACCGAACCGGAGGGCGACGTGGCCGAGGTGACCGACCGCCTCCGCGCACTGGGTTACGCGGAGTGAACTCATCTGCGCCGTTGTCAATACTGAAGGAGGATTTATACTGACAGCAGACAAAACGACAACGAAGAAAGCGGGAGAGACACGATGGAAACAGAACAACTGACCTACGACAGCGAGGCCGATGTCCTCTACCTCTGGAAGCGAGACCCGAGCGAGGTCGAGGACATCCGAACCGAGGAAACCGACAACGAGATTCTCCTCAAGCGCGATGCCGAGACCGGCGAGCAAATCGGTGTTGCGGTGTTGCATCTGGCTTCGCGTGACGAAGACCTCACCTCGCTGGGCCTGCCGTCAGTTCCGCGGCCCGCGTAGAACTCTCCGGACTCCGGGACCGCAAGACCTATTCCGGTATCGAGAGGAGAACAGCAAGAACGAGTCGCCCCGAGCATGAGTGACGCCCCTCCACGCGCCCCCGGAACCGGAACTGCAGGCCTCCGGGGGCGTCTCGCCCCGCTCTGGCGCCACGTCCGGGCGCGGTTCACCGTCGACACCCGCGCCCTCGCAGCGATGCGAATCGCGCTCGGCCTCACCCTCATCGGCGACCTGCTCCACCGGGCGCAGTACCTCGAACTCTTCTACACCGACAGCGGGGTCTACCCCCTTTCCGCGTCCGAGGCCACCTACACGCAATTCAACGGCCTCTCCGTCCACGCGCTCTCGGGTGCGCTGTGGTTCCAGCAACTGCTCTTCGTCCTCGCCGGACTCCTCGCACTGGCGTTCATCCTCGGCTACCGGACGCGCCTGGTCGGCCTGCTCTCCCTGCTCCTGCTGTTCTCGTTGCACGCCCGCAACCCGGGCGTCCTCAACGGCGGCGACCGCCTCCTGCGGGTCGTCCTCTTCGTCGCCCTGGTCGCCCCGCTGGGCGAGCGCTGGTCGGTCGACGCCCTCCGCCGCGGGTCGGCCCGCGAGCAGGTCGCATCCTTCGGGACCGCCGCCGTCCTCGTCCAGCCCATCGCCGTCTTCACCTCGAACGCCCTCCAGAAGCATCAGGGCGAGCACTGGTACGCCGGCGAGGGCCTGGAAATCGCCCTCCACAACGACACGATGACCATCTTCCTCGGCGACGTCATCGTGGAGTATCCCGCTCTCCTGACCGCGCTCAACTACGCGTGGGTGGGGCTGCTCGCTGGCTCCATCGTCCTCCTGGGCCTCACGACGGGCTGGCCGCGGGCGCTGGCCGCGCTGGCCTACGTCGGTGCCTTCGCCGGGATGGCCGCGACGATGGCCGTCGGCGTCTTCCCCTTCGCGCTGGCCGCGGCGGTCCTGCCCTTCCTGACGACGCCCTTCTGGGACGCCATCGCCCGTCGCGTCCCGGCAACCTGGACCGACCGCCTGCCGGACGCCGGCCACCTGGGCCCCCTCGGTCGGCCCCCCGGAGAGCGCCGCTTGCTCGACCGGCTCCGGCGGGCGGGCCAGGCCCCCATCGCCGACTACGCGGTCGCTTACGGCCGCGCCCTGCTGACAGTCGCCGGGGCGGCCGTCCTCGTCTGGGTCGTCCTGTTCACCGCCGTCGACCTGGGGGGCTACGACACGCCCGGTGCCAGCACCCACCTGGACCAGCAGCAGTGGGGACTGTACGCGCCGGACCCCTCGGATTCGTACGCCTGGTTCGTCGTCGAGGCCGAGCTGGCTAACGGTTCCTCGGTCGACGCCCTCGATGGTGGCGCCGTCTCCTACGAGCGCCCGGCCGACGCCGCCGCCGAGTACGACAGTTTCCGCCACCGGAAGTACCTCCAGCAGGTCCGTGACTCCGGATTCGGGACGACCGACGGCGTCATCGCGACCAACTACGCGACCTGGGCGTGCCAGCGCGCGAGTTCGAGACAGGCGGGCCGAGTCGAGCGCGTCTCGGTCTATCGGATGTACCAGGAGAGCCCCATCGACGGCACTTACGAGGAACCGCTCCGGCAACTGGTCGTCAGGCGAGACTGTGCGAGCGACCCGAACTAGGGCCAGGACGGGTCCCCGGGAGATTGTTCGAACGCACGCCGATAGATTCATCCGCAGAACCGCCCTAGGGAAACCGTGACCGGGCCGAACGTCGACGCCGTTTTCTGGGACATCGGCGGTGTCATCCTGGCGATGGAGAGCGTCCGCGAGAGCCACCGCCGCTTCGTGACCGAACTCGTCGAGTCCCACGACTCCACGCTCTCGACGGAGGAGGCAGTCGAGACCTGGCGGAGCGAACTCGGGGCCTACTTCGCGGAGACCGAGGGAACGGACTACCGACCTGCCCGCGAGGGCTACCGGCGGGCCGTCGACGCCATTCTGCCGGCCGGGACCGACGACGTCGACTGGCAATCACTCCTCCGTGAATCTGCTGTCGAGTCCATCCGGGCGAATCCCGGGGCCGTCGAGACCATCGAGCACCTCGACGACTCGGGGGTTACCCTCGGGGTCATCAGCGATGTCGACGAGGACGAGGGTCGACATATCCTGGCGACCCTCGGCGTGCTGGACGCCTTCGAAACCGTCACCACCTCCGAGGCCGTCGGCCGGAAGAAGCCCGACCCGCTGCTCTTCGAGACGGCGCTGTCCGTGACGGGGGTGGACCCGGCCGACGCCGCCTTCGTCGGCGACCGGTACAGCCACGACATGCGCGGGGGCCGGGACGCGGGGATGACCACCATCGCCTACGGGGCCGAGGACGGGCCGGCGGTCGATTACCGAATCGACCACCTCTCAGAGATTCTGGATATCGTCGGGGTGTGAGCGGTCGCACGTGCCGGACCCGGGGGCAACCTTGGCGGGCGAGCCAGTAAAGAGCCGACAGGCCCGCGCTCAGACCTCTGGGGACTCCATGATGTCGGGGACGCCGCCAGCGGTGACAGTCTCACCGACGACGTAGGACGATGCCGGACTCGCCAGGAACTGCGCGATGTCGGCAATCTCCTCGCTCAGGCCGATGCGGCGGTCGACCGTCTCGCGGTCGATTTCGCCGGCACTGATGCCCATCTGGGTCTCGACGCCCGGCGTCGCGACGAATCCTGGCGCGATGCAGTTGACGCGCACGCCCTTTCCTGCCCACTCGTGGGCCAGCGTCGTCGTGAGGTTGATGACGCCGGCCTTGGCCGCCGCGTAGTGGCTCATGTAGGGCGCGCCCTGCTGGCCGGCGACGCTGGCGAGGTTAATGACGCTGCCGCCGCTCTCGGCGAGGTGCTCGCCCGCGGCCTGCGTGCAGTGGTAGGTCCCGTGGAGGTTGATGTCGACGATGGTCTTCCAGCCGTTCTCGCTGATGTCGTCGAAGCCGGCCATGAAACTCGCGCCGGCGTTGTTCACGAGGATGTCCAGCCCGCCGAACTCCTCGACGGTCGCCTGGACGAGCGCCTCGACGGCCTCGCGGTCGGTCACGTCGCACTCGATGGCCAGTGCCTCGCCGGGACTGTCGCTGTCGGCGATGCCCTTGGCGACGGGGTCGACATTGTCCTGCTCGCGCGAGCAGATGACGACGTCCGCCCCGGCGGCGGCGAACTGCTCGGCGATGGCGCGGCCGATGCCGCTAGACGCCCCGGTGACGATTGCGCACTGGTCGGCGACGGCAAAGCGGTCTGCTGGGTCCGCTGTCATATCTCGATAGTCGGTCCGCGCCACCATTAAACCACGACCTTCTCGACCAGATGTCGCTGTCCTGTTCCCGTGGTCAATCTCTCTCCGACCCCTCCCCCTCCGGCACGCCCTCGCCGCCCCGACCCTCGCCCGCACTGAAGCGGTCGGCCCCCTCCAACGCGGTGTCGAGCGCCCGCGACCCGTGCCAGGCCTCGGCCGCGAGGCCCTGCTCCAGACTCGCGCCGAGGCCGTCGTAGACCGCGGCGCGGTCGGTGCGGACTGTCTCCTGGGGGAACTCTGCGATGACCTCGGCCATCTCGACGGCCCCCGCGAGCGCCTCACCGTCGTCGACGAGGCGGTTGACCAGTCCCCAGTCGTGGGCTTCCTCGGCGTCGACGGCCCGCCCGGTGAGTATCAGCTCCAGCGCGCGGCCCAGTCCCACGACGCGGGGGAGGCGCTGGGTGCCGCCGTCGACCAGCGGAACGCCGAAGCGGCGCTCGAAGCAGCCGAAGGTCGCCGACGCGGCGGCGACCCGGAGGTCACACCACAGCGCCATCTCGAGGCCGCCGGCGACGCAGTGGCCCTCGATGGCGGCGATGGTCGGCTTGGACACCTCGCGGCGGGTGAACCCGAGCCAGCCTTCGGGGCCATCCGCCAGGTCCATCGCCTGGAGGTCCGCGCCTGCGGAGAAGGTGCCGTTCGCGCCGTGGAGCACGCCCACCAGCGCCCCGTCGTCGGCCTCGAAGCGGTCCCAGGCCTCCCCGAGTTGCTCGGCCGCCTCGCGGTCGATGGCGTTCTTCCGCTCCGGCCGGTCGACGGTGACGACGGCGACCTCGCCCGACCGCTCGTAGGTAATCATACGCCACCTGCTCGTGGCCCGATGTTAATTCTGACGGGGCCGGCGGCGAAATCGAATCGTCGCACCGACCGCTTCAGAGCAGGCCGCCACCCGACCCCGACCTCCGCAGTTCGAGCCTGCCGCGGACGAGCGGGAGAACTCGCGCGGTCCCGGACTCGAAGCGCCGGAAGTCGAGCAGGTCGAAGCGGTCGTCGCGCCGGAAGCGCTCGCCGGTCTCGCGGTCGAGGTGACAGCCCCCGGCCGCGTGGTACCAGCACGGGGCGAGCGCGCCGTGGATGGTTCCGACCCAGCCGCGGCCCCGGACGTGTTCGAGGAAGCGAAACTCCCCGCCGGGCCGGAGGACGCGAGTCACCTCGTCGAGTGCGCCCTCCTCGTCGGGGATGGTGCAGAAGGCCAGCGAGACGACGACGGCGTCGAAGGCGTCGTCGGCGAATGGGAGGTCGGCCGCGTCGGCGTCCACGATGTCGGGGTCGATGGTACGGCCATCGGCGCGTTCGACTGCCTGCCGACGCATGTGGGGGTCCGGCTCGATGGCCGTCAGCGAGTCGATGCCAGCCGCCGACTCGAAGTAGGGGTACATTGCGCCGGTCCCGGTCCCGATTTCGAGCACGTCGCCGGCCAGGCCATCAGCGAGATACTCGCGGTGGGCCCCGAGCAGGTAGCGCTCCGGGGCCGCCATGACGCTATCGTAGAGGCGGGCGACGAGGGGGTGGCCGGTGTCGCTCATTACACTGGGTTCGTGGGGCCGGTACTTCGGTGTCACGGTGGCGGGAGGCGAGACCGCGTCTGGCCGACGCACCACCCCCGCCCAACCGCCCCGGACGGACCTGATAACCCTTTTAATCCGGAGGGTGAAAGTCCCTCACAACGTGCTCTCGAACCAGCGCATTCTCGTGACGGGCGGTGCCGGCTTCATCGGGTCGAACCTCGCGAACCATCTGGCCCCCGACAACGACGTCGTCGTGGTCGACGACTGCTCCCTGGGCATTCCGGAGAACCTCGACGACGCCGTGACCTTCAACCGGGAGAGCGTTCTGGCCGAGGACCTTCCGACCGATGTCGACGTCGTCTTCCACCTCGCGGCGCTGTCTTCCTACAACCTCTGCGAGGAGCGACCCCGCGAGTGCTCGCGGGTCAACGTCGAGGGCTTCGTCAACGTCGTCGACCAGGCCCGCGCCGACGGCTGTGACACCGTCGTCTACGCCTCGACCTCCTCGGTCTACGACAGCGAGGCGATTCCCTCGAGCGAGGACGAGCAGGTCGAGGCGAACACCGCCTACGAGGCCTCGAAACTCGCCCGCGAGCGCTACGCCGAGTCCTTCTCGAATCACTACGGGATGACACTCGCCGGCCTCCGCTTTTTCTCTGTCTACCAGGGCTACGGCGGCGCCGAGGAGCACAAGGAGGAGTTCGCGAACGTCCTCAGCCAGTTCGCCGACGACATCGCGGCGGGTCGGTCGCCGAAACTCTACGGTGACGGGACACAGACCAGGGATTTCACCCACGTCAGCGACATCGTCCGCGCGACGGAACTCGCGGCGACCCACGAACTCGACGGCATCTACAACGTCGGGACGGGCGAGCGCTACACCTTCAACACGGTCGTCGAACGGCTCAACGAGGCGCTCGGAACCGACGTGGCCCCGACCTACGTCGACAATCCCATCCAGGAGTCGGTCTACGTCGAACACACCTGTGCGGACTACTCGAAACTGCAGGCGGCGACGGGCTGGGAGCCAGAAGTCTCCTTCGAGGCGGGCATCGAACGACTCTGTGAACCCTATACCGGCCAGTGAACCCGCGCTGAGCAGCGCGGGTACGGCCCGAGCCCGGTGGTCGAAGTCGCCACCGTCTCTCGAATTCGACCGCGGAGCGACGGCCACGCCACGGCGGTCGTGTCCTTATATGCCCTTATTTGAGTTTAACATACTATGTTGCTTTCAGGGTCATCCTGATATAGCTGGAGCCCATGATTCCGTGTGATATGACCGAGCGACAGGGAGCGGGTTCGCCGGCGGGGCTCGGAGACCCCACGGACGCCCGCTCGAACTGCGGCGTCGGGGTGGTGATGGACCTCGACGGCGGCCGAAGCCATCGGGTCCTCAGCGACGGGCTGGACCTCGTAGAGTGCATGGAACACCGCGGCACGACGGGCGCGGAGACGAACACCGGCGATGGGGCCGGCATCATGTTGCAGATACCCCACGAGTTCTTCTCGGCGGCGGTCGACGTCGACCTTCCCGACCCTGGCGAGTACGCGGTCGGTTCCGTTTTTCTGCCACGGAACGAGAGCGAGCGAGAGCCACTCGTCGACTTCGTCACCGAGACACTGGAGAACGAAGGACTGGCGGTGCTGGCCTGGCGGGACGTCCCCACGGACAACGAGGGACTGGGCCAGACCGCACTGGATTCGGAGCCCCACGTCGCACAGGTGTTCGTCGAATCGCGGGCCGACGAGTCTGGCGAGGACCTCGACAGACGGCTGTACACCGCCCGCCGCGCCGTCGAAAACGCGGTCGAAGACGCCGATGGAGAATCGGCCGATGCCGTCCCCGGCAATGAGCGGTTTTACTTCGTCTCGCTGGACCGCAAGACTGTCGTCTACAAGGGCCTGTTGAAGGCCGCGCAGGTCCCCGAGTACTATCCCGACCTCCGCGACGAGCGGATGGCGACCACGTTCGCACTCGTCCACGCCCGCTTCTCGACGAACACGCTGGGCGCGTGGCATCTCGCCCATCCCTACCGCTCCATCATCCACAACGGCGAGTTCAACACCATCCAGGGCAACATCAACTGGATGCGGGCCCGGGAGACCGACATCGCCGACGAGGCCTTCGGCGAGGACATCGAGCGGATAAAGCCCATCATCGACGACCCCGACCAGTCCGACACCGCGAGCGTCGACAACGCGCTCGAACTCCTGATGCAGGGCGGTCGCTCGCTCCCCCACGCCCTCCGAATGCTGATTCCGGAAGCCTGGCGAGGCGAGGAGAACAACGTCTCCGGCGACCGGCGTGACTTCTATGACTACCACGCCTCGCTGGTCGAACCCTGGGACGGCCCGGCGCTCGTCGCGGCGACCGACGGCGACCGCGTCGGCGCGGTCCTGGACCGCAACGGCCTCCGACCCTGTCGATACGACGTCCTCGAGGACAACACGCTCGTCATGGCCTCGGAGGTCGGCGCCCTGGACTACGACGAGAGCGAGATTCGCGAGCGAGGCCGCCTCCAGCCCGGCCAGTGCTTCCTCGCCGACCCCGAGGAGGGACGCATCATCCCCGACGAGGAGGTCTTCGACCGCATCGCCGACGACCGCTACGGCGAGTGGGTCGACCGGGAACAGGTCGGCCTCGGCGACGTCTCTGCGCGTGACGACAACACGCCACAGGACGAACTCGCGGACCTGCGCCCCCACCAGACGATGCACGGCTACACCTACGACGAGGTCGACCACCTCCTCGAGCCGATGGCCGAGAAGGGCAAAGACCCCGTCGGTTCGATGGGTGACGACACCCCCCTTTCGGTCCTCTCGCAGTTCAACCGTCCCCTGTTCACCTACTTCGAGCAGCTGTTCGCGCAGGTCACCAACCCGCCGCTGGACTACATCCGCGAGGAACTCGTGACGAGTCTGGAGACCCGCCTGGGCCACCAGCGCAACCTGCTCGACGAGTCGCCGGCCCACGCCAGACAACTGGTGCTCGACTCGCCGATACTGACCGACCAGGATGTCGCCGCCATCAAGGAATTCGATGGGAACGGCGCTGGCGACGGTGAGGTATCGGCCGCGGAGACAGGTCTGTCGAGCATCGTCGTCGACATCACCTACGACCCGGGCGAGACCGACCTCGAGGGGGCCGTCGAGCGCGTCCGACAGGAGGCAGACACAGCCGCCCACGACCACGACATCGTCGTGCTCTCGGACCGGGCGGCCGGCCCCGACCGGGTTCCCATCTCCTCGCTTTTGGCGGTGGGCGGCGTCCACCACCACCTCGTCCGCAACGGCATGCGCAACCACGTCGGTCTCGTCCTCGAGTCCGGCGACCCGCGGGCGGTCCATCACTACGCCACGCTCATCGGCTACGGTGCGGGCGCCGTCAACCCATACCTGGCCTACCAGACAATCACCGATCTGGTCGCCGGCCCGGACGGCGCCGACCCGTCGAAGGCCATCGACGCCTACGTCGACGCCATCGAGGACGGTCTCCTCAAGACGATGGCGAAGATGGGCATCTCGACGGTCGAGAGTTATCGGGGCGCACAGATATTCGAGGCCGTCGGCCTCTCCGCGGACTTCGTGGCCGAGTACTTCGAGGGCACCGAGAACCGCACCGAGGGCATCGGTATCGCGGAAATCGAGTCAGACCTGACCGACCGCCACACCCTCGCGTGGGGCGAGGACCCGGACATGGAGCGCGTCGGCGAGTACGAGAACCGCTCGAACGGTATCTACCACCAGTGGAACCCCCAGACGGTGAGCGCCCTCCAGCAGGCCGTCCGACAGGGCGACTACGAGCAGTATCAGGAGTTTGCCGACCTCATCAACGACCAGAACGAGCAACTGGCGACACTGCGCGGCCTCCTCGAGTTCGACGCCGACGACCGGGAGTCCGTGCCGCTCGAGGAAGTCGAACCCGTCGAGGATATCGTCAAGCGCTTCGAGACCGCGGCCATGTCGCTCGGTTCTATCTCGCCGGAGGCCCACGAGAACAACGCCATCGCGATGAACCGCCTGGGCACCACCTCGAATACCGGCGAGGGCGGCGAACCGCCCGAGCGCTTCGACACCGAGAAAGGCTGTTCGACCAAGCAGGTCGCCTCCGGTCGCTTCGGCGTCACCTCGACCTACCTCTCCGCGGCCGACGAACTCCAGATAAAGATGGCCCAGGGCTCGAAGCCCGGCGAGGGCGGTCACCTGCCGGGCAAGAAGGTCAACGAGATGATTGCCCACGTGCGCTACGCGACGCCGGGGGTCGGCCTCATCTCGCCCCCGCCGCTGCACGACATCTACTCCATCGAGGACCTCAAGCAGCTCATCCGCGACCTGAAGGCCGGCAACCCGGACGCGGACATCAACGTCAAACTTGTCGCCGAGGCGGGCGTCGGTATCATCGCTGCCGGGGTCGCCAAGGCCAACGCCGACGTGGTCCACATTTCCGGAGACTCCGGGGGCACCGGCGCGTCGCCAAAGACCAGCATCAAGAACGCGGGGGTCCCGTGGGAACTGGGCGTCGCCGAGGCCAACCAGTTGCTCTGCCAGACCGGCCTGCGCGACCGCATCAAGGTCACCACCGACGGCGGCCTCAAGACCGGTCGGGACGCGGCCATCGCCGCCCTGCTCGGCGCTGAGGGATACACCTTCGGGACCGCCTCGCTCGTGACCTCTGGCTGCGTGATGGCCCGGCAGTGCCACGAGAATACCTGTCCCGTTGGCGTCGCGACCCAGAACGAGAAGTTGCGCGAGCGCTTCCCGGGCGAGCCACAGCACGTCATCAACTAC
>ENA-ORDC01002137-ORDC01002137.1-marine-metagenome-genome-assembly--contig:-NODE-2137-length-12767-cov-3.084634_pt1 | contig 12767 bp, 11 predicted proteins | sample MGYA00237783_ERZ508515 | MGnify/ENA primary metagenome ERZ508515 (study PRJEB26186, sample SAMN06268792) | marine metagenome | isolation source: Eden Landing Ponds, San Francisco, CA, USA | place... | reverse complement strand
CGGCGTCGCAATCCTCACCGAGCGCCGAGACCACGGCCTCGCGGACCGTGTCGTGGTCCATGCCGGCGATGCTGCGGATATCGATGCCGATCTCCGCCCGGTCGGGGACCGAGTTCAGATTCATCCCGGCGGCGACGGTGCCGACGTTCAAGGTTGGCGGGCCCATGACCGGGTGCGGGGCGGCTTCGAACGTGAAGGCAGAGAGCTTTTGCAGCGCGCGACCGGCCTTGTAGGCGGCGTTGACGCCGCACTCCGGCATCGAGCCGTGCGCCGTGACGCCCGTGCTGATCGCCTTCATCCACAAGGCGCCCTTGTGGCCGCAGGTCGGCAGGTTCGAGGTGGGCTCGGCGACGACGAGGGCGCCGACATCGCCCAGCACCCCGGGCTTGCCTGCCATGTCCTGCGCACCTTGCGAGCCGGTCTCCTCGGATGCGGTGACGACGAGCTCGATCCCCGGACCGTCGGCCAGGACGTCCCTGCAGGCGATCGCCGCGGCGCAGAAGGCGGCGACCCCGGCCTTCATGTCGGTGCTGCCGCGGCCGTGCAGCCGCCCGTCCGCAATCGTCGCGGCGACCGGGTCGTGATGCCACGCGGCCGCGCCCAGCGGCACGGTATCGAGATGGCCGGTAAAGCCCAGGGCCCGCTTGCCGCGCCCAAGCCGGGCGACGAACCCCTCGCGGCCCTCGGCGAGGCGGCAGTAGGTGACCGCGAAGCCGTGCCGCTCCAGCAGGCCGCCCAGGTGGCGGGCGCAGGCGGCTTCGTCGCCGGGCGGGTTGACCGTGCGGTGGCGGACCAAGGCCTGGGTCAGCTCGATGGCGTCGACCCGTTCCGTCATGCGATCGCCTTTCCTGTGTTCGCGAAACGGCCCGCGTCTGCCGGCCGCGGCGGCTCGAGCCCGGCCTAGCCGAAGTAGGCGGCGTGCACTTCGTCGTTCTGCTGCAGTTCCGTCGGGGTGCCGGAGGCGACCACGCGGCCCTTGGAGAGCACGTAGCCCTGGTGCGAGATCGCCAGGGTCTGGCGCACGTTCTGCTCCACCAGGAAGACGGTGATGCCGCGCTCGTTGATGCGCTGGATGATATTGAAGTTCTCTTTGACGTAGAGCGGCGACAGGCCGAGCGAAGGTTCGTCGATCAGCAGCAGCCTGGGTGCGCTCATCAGGCCGCGGCCGATCGAGACCATGGCCTGCTCGCCGCCGGACATCGTCCCGGCCAGCTGCAGCCGGCGCTCGGCCAGGCGCGGGAAGATCTCGTAGACTTCGTCCATGCGGCTGCGGATCTTGGTCTCGCTGGACTCCTGGTAGGCGCCCAGGCGCAGGTTCTCCTCCGCCGTCAGCTTCGGGAACACCTTCCGGCCCTCGGGGATGCAGGCGATGCCGAGCGAGATCACCTTGTGCGTCGCCAAGCCGGTGATCTCGCGGCCCTCGAATGCGATGCGCCCGTCGCGCGGCGGCGTCAGCCCGAGGATCGACCGGATCGTCGTCGTCTTGCCGGCGCCGTTCGAGCCCAGCAGGCAGGTCACTTGGCCGGTCGGGATCTCGAGCGAGATGCCCTCCAGAACGTCGGCCTTGTCGTAGGCGGTGAAGAGGTTCTCGATCGTCAGGCTGGCGGTCATGTCGGGTTACTCCGCGCCCAGATAGGCTTCCTGCACGTGGCGGTCGGAGGAGACCTCCCGATAGCTGCCCTCGGCGATCTTCTGTCCGAAGTTCAACACCACGCAGTGGTCGGTGACCCGCTCGATGACGCCCATCTCGTGCTCGATGATGATGATGGTCAGCCCGCCGATGCGCTCGCGCACCTGCAGGATGTCGTCCATCAGCTCGCGCGTTTCTTCGTGGGTCATGCCCGCGGACGGCTCGTCCAGCAGCAGCAGGCGCGGGTGGCTGATCAGGGCGCGGCAGATCTCGATCCGGCGCCGGTCGATCATCGGGAAGTTGGCGACCGGCTCGAACATCTGGTCGGCCAGGCGGGGTTCGAAGATCCGCACCAGCTCGCGGGCCTCGTCGAACCCGCTCTCGACCTCCTGCCGCAGGCGCTTGCGGGCGAAGATGTTGTTCCAGAGGCCCTGGTCCAGGCGCTTGTGGTTGCCGATCATCACGTTGTCGAAGATCGACAGCGGCAGGCACAGGCGCGAGCGCTGAAACGTCCGCGCGATGCCGGCGCGATAGACCGCCTGCGGCGACAGGTTGGTGATCTCCTGCCCGTCGAACGCGGCCGTGCCGCCGCTGTAGCCGTAGATCCCGGTGAGCACGTTGAAGAAGGTGGTCTTGCCGGATCCGTTCGGACCGATCAGGCCCAGGATGTCCCCGCCGTGCACCTGCAGATCCAACCCGTCCAGCGCGACCAGACCGCCGAACCGCCGGGTCATCTGCTTGCAGTCGAGCAGCGCCGTCATCGGGGCCTCCAGTCCGGGAAATAGGCTCTGCGGCCGCGTGGCAGCAGACCGTTCGGGCGGAACAGCAGCACGAGGATCACCAGCGCCGAGAACAACAGGAAGCGGTACTCCTGGATCATCTGCAGCTTCTCCGGCAGCAGCACGACGATGACGCTGGCCAGTGCAATGCCCCAGACGCTGCCCATGCCGCCCAGCAGCACGATCGACAGGAAGATCAGGGAGTCCGCGAAGGTGAAGTTCGCCGGCGCGATGAAGCTGATCATCATGCCCAGCAGCGCCCCGGCCACACCGATCATGAAGTTGCCCAACATGAAGGCGGTGATCTTCCAGCGCGACGGCGTGATCCCGAAGCAGCTGGCCGCCAGTTCGTCGATCCGTGTGGCGTCCATGCTGAGGCCGACCCACGAGCGCTCGACCCGCCGGGTGAGCGCGAACGCGCCGATCAGCAGCAGCAAGGCCAGCAGGTAGTAGTTCATGTAGAAGGATGCGTAGAAGTCGCCGACCTCGATGTTCGAGTTGAAGCCCCAGCCGAACAGCGACATCTGCGGCACCGACAGGCCTTGCGGGCCGCCAAGGGCGTCGTTCACCTGCAGGAACGTCCGGAACAGCACGGCGAAGGCGATGGTCACGACGGCCGCATAGTGGCCGCGGGTGCGCAGCACCGGGATCACCAGGATCGACCCGACCAGCGCCGCCATCACCCCGCCGATCGGCAGGATCAGCAGCGGCGGGATCGCCGTTTCGCTGCCCAGCACGGCCGCGGTGTAGCAGCCGACGCCGAAGAACGACGCGCCGGCGAAGTTCAGCACGCCGGTGTAGCCGAGCTGGATGTTCAGCCCCAGGCACGCCGTCATGTACAGCATCGCCGTCGTCAGCATCAGCAGGGTGAAGTGGTCCTCCCGGAACACCCAGGCGACGACCAGGATGCCGAGCAGGATCGCCGCGTGCATCAGGCGTTCGTGATCGCGGTAGGCGGCGCGCAGCTGCTGGAGCAGGCCCAGCACGTAGGCGCCCAGCACGGCCACACCGGCCGCGACGATCAGACCGGCCACCACGCTCTCGTCTTCCGACATCAGGAAGGCGACGATGTAGCAGGTCAGGAGCACGACGGCGCCGAGTCCGACGAGCAAGGCGGGCCCCGGCGCACGCGTCGCGGCACCGCTTTCGGGTTTGGTGCTCATGCGGCTACACCCGCTCGCTGGTTTTTTCGGGGATCAGCCCCGTCGGGCGCCACGCCATGATGGCGATGATCACGGCGAAGGCGAACACGTCCTTGTAGGCGCTGGCGAACGGCATCGCCACGGCCCCCACCGTCTGCAGCGTCGCGAATAGGAAGCCGCCGAGGATGGCGCCGTAGATGTTGCCGAGCCCGCCGACGATCGCCGAAGCGAAGCCGATCACGCCGAGCAGCAATCCCATGCCGAAATTGATCTCGTTGTAGTACAGCCCGTTCATCACGCCGGCGATCGCGGCCGCGCTGGAGCCCAGCGCGAAGGTGACGAGCACGATCAGCGTGAAGTTGATGCCCATGGTGCGGGCGGTCTCGGCGTCCTGCGCGACCGCGCGGATCGCAAGGCCCAGCTTGGTGCGGTTGATGATCGTGTTGATCGCGATGATGACGAGCAGGCCCGTGATCAGCAGCATCAGGCTGTCGACCCGCAGGTCGAAGTTACCGATCGGGATCACCGTGTCCGGCAGCAGTCGGGGAAAGCGTTTCGGGTTCGATCCGTCGGGGAAGAACAGCCGCACGCTTTCGCGCAGCACCGTGCCCAGCATCAGGGTCGCCAGCAGGATGTTCAGCGCCGGTGCGTTCGACAGCGGCAGCACCAGGTATTTAGCGATCACGGCGCCGAGGGCCGCAACGAACGCCGCCGAGGCCACCACCAGCAGCACGACCTGGACGACCGGGTTGTGGATCCCCGCGGCTTCCAGACCGAGATAAGTGGTGTAGCCCGCAAACGCGCCCACCATCAGCACGTCGCCGTGCGAGAACTTGATCACGTCGAGCACGCCGAAGAACAGCGTGAATCCCACAGCCACCAGGGCGTACATCATGCCGAGCATCATGCCGTTCACGACGTACTGGCTGAGCAATGAGAGGTCCATGCCTCCGCTCCGCTGGGCAAGCTTGTCTTGTTGAGGGGGCGGTCGATCGAGGCGTCCGGGCGTGGCCGGCCGGACGGCACCCGCGTGCCGCCCAGCCGGATCCCGGCGGTTACATGCCGCTGAGCTTGCGCTCACCCGACGCGTATTCGCTGTCCTCCCAGACGACCCACTTGCCGTCCTGGACCACGAACTTGGTGATCAGCGCCACGGCGTTCTGGCCGTGGTCGTCGAAGGTGATCTCGCCGGCGATGGACTCGCGGCCCTTCACCTTGTTGAGGGCGTCGCGCACCTTGCGACGGTCCGGGCCGACCTCTTCGATCGTGTCGAGCACCAGGTTCATCGCGGCGAACGCGAAGGGGCCGTAGGCCTCCGGCGGCGAGTCGAAGTCCGCCTTTTCGTACTGTTCCTGGAAGTACTGGCCGCCCGGCAGCTTGGCGATCGGCGCTCCCTCGATGAACGCGACGGTGCCCTCGGCCAGTTCGCCGGTGCCTTCGATGTAGGCGTCGGAGACGATGCCGGAGGTGCCCTCGAACTGCGCGTCGATGCCGAGCTTGTCCATCTGCGAGCGGATGCGCACGCCGATCGGCGTCAGGCCGCCAAAGTAGATCACGTCCGGGTTCAGCGACTTGGCCTGCGTCAGCTCGGCCGTGAAGTCCTGCTGATCCGCGGTAACGCCGAAGGTGGCGAGGATCTCGCCGCCCCGCTCCGTCAACGCCTCGGAGAAGTACTTCTGGTGGCCCTGGCCGTAGTCGGTGGTGTCGTGGATGATCACCCAGGACTCGTAGCCCTGGTCCCGCATGAACTCGGCGGCGACCTCGTTCTGGTTGATCATGGTGCCGTTGACCCGGTGCACCTCCGGGTAGTCGTTGCCGTAGGTGATGTCGGGCAGCACCGCTCCCCAGACGACGGCGGGCATGCCGAACTTGTGATAGACGTCGACCGTGCCCATCGCCACCGCGGAGCAGTAGTGCGTGACCCCGGCGACGACGTCCCGGTTCGATGCGGCGCGGGTGGCAACCTGGACGCCGACGTTGGGCTTGCACTCGTCGTCGAGCGCCAGAAGCTCGTACTCGTACTTTGTCTCGGGATCCTGGTTGCGCAGGTCGACCGCCAGCTTGGCGGAGTTGCGGCCGCCAAGGCCGACCGACGAGACGCCGCCCGACAGCGGGCCGATGAAGGCGACCGTGACCTTGTCCTTGGCCGTCGCCGGCGGCGCCCCGACTCCGAAGGACAAGGCCAGCACGGCTGCAGCGGCCGCGCCGAGGTTTCCGAGTTTCATGGTCGATGTCTCCCTGTCGCGCTTTGGTGCGAACTTGGCTTTTTGGGATGGGCACGTGCCGGCCGGAGAGGTCGGCGCCCAAGGGCTCGTCAGGCGGGGCGCACCCCGCTACGGACGGGGAGCGTTGCAAAGCCGTTACGCCTGGGTCAACACTGTTGACAAAAATGCAGGGTCCGCCACCACTTAATCGCACCGCACCCGGCAGTCGGCGCGGCGGCGGACGGGCTTGCTGGCGCCCCGGAGGTTGCGTGTCGCTGCGGCTTAGAACGTCGGCGGTGTGTTGATCCAGAGGATGCGGGTTTGACCCGGTCCCGGATTGCGATAGCCGTGCGGCCGTTCGCTGCTGAAGAAGAAGCTGTCGCCTTCGCCGACCTGGAAGGTCTCCCCGTCGAGCCATAGCTCGAGCTGGCCCTGCAAGATGTAGCCGAGCTCTTCGCCGACGTGTTGGATCTCGCCGTCGCTGGTGCCGCCGACGTCGACGATGTGGATGTTCGCCTGCAGCAGGTGGCCGCTGGCGTAGGGGATTAGCCGTTCCAGTTCGATGCCGGAGCCTTGGCGCAGGGGATCGAACGACAGCACCGGGCGCTGGCCCGCGCGCCCGATCCAGTCGGCGGACTCGGCCTGGTCGGCGAACAGCGACGAGATGTTGGTCTCCAGCGCCTGCACCAGGTTGTGCAGCGTGGTCAGGGACGGGTTGACCGCACCGTTCTCGACCCGCGACAGGAAACTGGCGGAACAGCCCGCCTGATCCGCGAGCGCCCGCAGCCCGAGCCCGCGCAGTTGCCGCAAGTGCCGCAGCCGTCCGCCGATGCGCTCGTACTGAGCCGTCTGTTTCATCGCAACTCGGCGTTCAATCCCGCAAGGTCAGCGCCGGAAAAGCGCCGGTTCCGCCACGCCGAAGGTAGGGTCGGCTGGCGTGCGATCGCTGTCGCAGCCGAATCTCCGCCGCCGGTGCTGTCGTCTAGAGTATCACGCCGAGAAGGGCTAGGTGCTTTCGCTGGACGTCCCGGCGCAGACTCGCACCGAAGCCGCCGCGAGCGGTCCGAACAGCTGATTGAGGCTGGTCGGGCAGTGCTCGAAAGCGGCAATACATCTGGCGCCCGGCCCCCGATACTGGTGTGTCGGACAAGCGTCGGCGTTTGTGTGCAGAATCACAAAAGCTTACCCATTGGATCACCGAAACTGGCCGGATTACACAACCGCTGACTCAAGAGCCTACCCAGCTGTCTGACGCAAAAGTTTACCCACGCGCTATACTCTGACGCATAAATTTAGCCAGAATCGATTTCGGGTTAACGAGCTCGCGCCGGTGACGGCGCCACCCGTTATGTTGGTGGCGTCACCAAGACAAGAACGCTCCATATCAATCGGCCGGTACCCTGATCAGCGCCGTGCTTCCACGCGGATCCGCGGTGAGGCGTGGGGCGGGATGCCGGTCTTGGGTTGAGGCCAGCACCGTCGATCCGCCAAATGAGCCACGCTCCACCATGCTTTTCAAAGCGCTCAGGCGGGGGCTACCATCTAAATGGATTTGGGCGCGGAGGCGAGCTTGAAACAAGGCATTGCAGCTGTCTCGCTGGCGATACTGCTTGCAGGATGCGCTTATCCCGTCCCACGGCACTCAGGAGTGACGAGGTCTGAAGGTGGCCCGGTACCGTCAGGCCATATGCCGCCGCCCGGCGAATGCCGGATATGGTTCCCGGATCGGCCGCCCGGCCACCAGCCGCCGCCAGGAAACTGCGCAGCCCTTCGCCATCAAGTGCCGCCGGGGGCGATCCTAGTTAGAGGCTGATCGACTGACGGGGGCAAAGCCTGCATTGAGCTGTTGCGTGGCAGCTAGGCGCGCAGATCTTCCTTACGCCGCAGGTATTCCTCCCGATCGATCTCACCCTTCGCGTAGCGCTGGTCGAGGAGTTCCAGGGCCTCGCGGTTGCCGCGGCCAGCACTGTAGCCGTGACCGAGAGTCCAGAGGTATCGCACCACGAGAATGGCGATAACGATGACCGCCACGAAGGCGGCGAACATCAGAATCCCCATGAAGGGGCCCGCCCAACCCATCATCGGATGATCCCAGCCGGGTCCACCGCCGTAGCCGGATTGTGCCAATGCTGGCATCGCGGAAAAGAGAATGGTGAAGGCCATCGCGATCGCAGGCATTGTGGGACTCCATGCGCGTAGATGCAGGACGGTGGCCGCAGCCTAACCATACTGATCGGATCCACAAAGGCCCATGAGTCGGCCGACCTGTTGGGCTTTGGCCTTTGCCTCCGCATTTGGAAGGCCTGCAAGAAGTTGGCTGGGGGACCAGGATTCGAACCTGGGCTGCTCGGTCCAGAGCCGAGTGTTCTACCGCTAAACTATCCCCCAGCAGCAACGCCCGCCGTCGCGGGGTCGGCGTCGCAGGCGGGTCGTGGCGGCGGCGGGGCCGGCGCGCCACCGGTTACATAGTCGAGAAACGGCGGGGACTTCAACCCCCAGCGTGCCGCGCTGTTGCGCTATCGCGCGCCGGTCCGTCCCGGCGGGCGCGGCGCGGCGGCGCTTGGCCCGGGCGCGCGCTCCGCGTTACCGTCGCGTGTCGATCCGCCGCCCGCACGCCGCTCCGGCGTGTCCCGCGGGCGGACGCCTTTTTGGGGGACGGTCAGCTTGAACGGTCATCGCCAGCGCCGGCGCGCCAGCACCGAGGACGGCCCCGACCGGCGGCCGCCGGCGCCGGGCGGCGAGACCTACGCGGCGATTGACCTGGGCACCAACAACTGCCGCCTGCTGATCGCGCGGCCGGCGCCCGACGGCTTTCGGGTGATCGACGCGTTTTCCCGCATCGTGCGCCTGGGCGAGGGGCTGAGCGAGGGCGCCCGGCTGTCGGAGCCGGCGATGGCGCGGGCGGTCGAGGCGCTGCGGGTGTGCGCCGAGAAGATGCGCCGGCGCCGCGTCATCCGGGTGCGCGCGGTCGCCACCGAGGCCTGCCGCCGCGCCGCCAACCGGCGCCACTTCGTCGATCGGGTGCAGCGCGAGACCGGCATCGAGCTCGAGGTGATCGGCCAGCAGGAGGAGGCCAGCCTGGCGCTCTACGGCTGCGCGCCGCTGCTGGAGCCCGAGGTGGCCAACGCGCTGGTGTTCGACATCGGCGGCGGCTCCACCGAGGTGAGCTGGCTGGAGGTGCGCGGGCGCGCCGGCAGCGGGCCGTTCGGCTGGGCGGAGCGGCCGCGCCTGGTGGCCTGGCACTCGATGCCGGTCGGCGTCGCCGGGCTGGCCGAGCGCTACGGCGGCGGCGTCACCAGCGAGGCGACCTACGAGGCGATGGTGCGGGAGAGCGCCGACGCGCTGGCGAGCTTCGCCGCGAACGGCGAGATCGGCCGCCTGCTCGACGGCGCCGCCGGCGGCAACGGTGCCAGCGGCGCCAGTAACGGTGCCAGTGGGAGCGTGCAGATGCTGGGCACCAGCGGCACCGTGACCACGCTGGCCGGGGTGCACCAGCAGTTGCCGCGCTACGACCGCAGTCAGGTCGACGGCTGCTGCCTGAGCTTCGACACGGTGCAGCGGGTCAGCCGCGAGATCGCTCGGATGAGCCACCGCGAGCGCGTGCGCCATCCCTGCATCGGCGCGCAGCGGGCCGACTTCGTGGTCGCCGGCTGCGCCATCCTGGAGGCGATCTGCCGGGCCTGGCCGGTCGGCCGGATCAAAGTGGCCGACCGGGGCTTGCGCGAAGGCATCCTGTATCATCTGATGCGCCGGGCGAGCGCGCCGCCGCCGGGCGAGGCGCCGCGGCACCAGGCCTCGCGGCGCGGCTGATCCGCGGCGGCGCCGCGCCAGCGCCCAGCCACGACACGGATGCGACCGGACGCGATGGACGACGACGGTGGCCAGGGCGGCGAGGGCTCCGGCGGACGCATGCGCCGCCAGCGCCGGCGCGCCCGCACGCCCTCAGGGCGTGGCGGGGGCGGCGGCCAGCGCCTGAAACACGGCAAGGGCCGCACCGACTCGTCGCGGCGCTGGCTGGAGCGCCAGCTGAACGACCCCTACGTCGCCCGCGCGCAGGCCGAGGGCTACCGCTCGCGCGCCGCCTACAAGCTGATCGAGATCGACGACAAGTACGGGCTGCTGGCGCCGGGGCGCCGGGTCGTCGACCTGGGCGCCGCTCCGGGCGGCTGGCTGCAGGTGGCCCACGAGCGGGTCGGCGAGGGCGGCCGCGTCGTCGGCCTCGACCTGCTGGAGATCGATGCGCTGCCGGGCGTCGAGCTGCTGCAGGGCGACATCGGGGATGAGGCGACGGTGGCGCGGCTGCGGGCGCTGCTGGACGGCCCGGCCGACGTGGTGCTGTCCGACATCGCGCCCAACCTGACCGGCCAGCGCCGGATCGACCGGCTGCGCGTGCTGGGCAGCGTCGAGGCGGCGCTGGATTTCGCCGAGCCGGTGCTGGCGCCGGGCGGCGCATTCCTGGCGAAGACGCTGCAGGCGGGCGGCGGCGACGAGCTGCTGCAGCGCCTCAAGGCGCGCTTCGACCGGGTGCGCCACGTCAAGCCGCCGGCCTCGCGCTCAGAGTCGGCGGAGACCTACGTGCTGGCGACGGGTTTTCGCGGCGCGGACGGGTCGTAAGGAGGCGCCCCGCCGGCCCCGTCGCGGCGCACGTGGTTCGAGACGCCGCCCTTCGGGCGGCTCCTCACCATGACACTCATGGGCAAACTGCATTGCAGTGTCATGGTGAGGAGCGCCCGCAGCGCAGCGGAGGGCGCGTCTCGAACCACGTGCGCCGGCGCTACACCGCCATGATCTCGCCGAGGTGCCGCGTCAGCTCGGCGTCGTCGGCGCGGGTCAGGTCCTTGTGCAGTTCGCCGGTGACCATCTCGCGGGTCGCCTTGTCGATCTCGTCGCGCAGATGCCCCAGGGCTTTCGGCGGTGCCACCAGGACCAGCCGGTCGAAGCGGCGTTCGGCGCGCGCCTTGTCGAGCAGCTTGGCGACCTGGTGGGCGAAGCGCTCCTTCTCGAATTCGTGCCAGTCCACCCGCGGCGCGTACCCGTGGTGCTCGCCGTCCGGCCCGGCGCCGCGGCCGGGCTTGTCGGTCACCAGCTCGCGGTTCGTCGGCAGCTGCTGCTGCAGTTCGTGGTCCAGCGCCGGCGCGAGCCCCTTGCCGGGGCCCAGGTTTTCCAGGAACCGGGCGCGGGCGCCGTCGGCGACGAAGATCCAGGTGCGGATGGGCTTCATGCGAACGCCTCCTTTTCGAGCCGTCTCGGTTGCTTGCTGCGCCGCGTTTCAGTGCCTCCAATCAAGGACTTGGGCAGCGACGCCCGAGGTTGCAACGGCGGCCCGCGCCGGCCCCTTCACAGGGGCGGTTCAGTGTGTATGATGCGCCGCCAAATCCCCGCACGGTGTTTGGTATGGAATTGCGCACGGCTCTGACTTTCGACGACGTTCTGCTCGAGCCTGCCGAAAGCTCCGTCCTGCCCAACCAGACCGATACGCGCACGCGCTTCACCCGCTCCATCGAGCTCGGCATCCCGCTGGTCTCGGCGGCGATGGATACGGTGACCGAGAGCGCGCTCGCCATCGCCATGGCGCAGGCCGGCGGCATCGGCGTGATCCACAAGAACCTCGGAATCGCCGAGCAGGCCGACGAGGTCCGCGCGGTCAAGAAGTACGAGTCCGGCATGGTGATCAATCCGGTCACCGTGCGCCCGGAGCAGACGCTGGCGGATGCGCTGGCGCTGATGGACCGGCACAAGATCTCCGGCATCCCGGTGACCGAGGACGGCGGCCGGCTGGTCGGCGTGCTGACCAACCGCGACGTCCGCTTCGCCTCCGACCGGCGCCAGCCGGTCTCCGAGCTGATGACCCGGGACAACCTGGTCACGGTGAAGGAGAACGTCGGCCGCGAGGAGGCCAAGCGGCTGCTGCACCAGCACCGCATCGAGAAGCTGCTGGTGGTCGACGGCGACTACCGCTGCGTCGGCCTGATCACGGTGAAGGACATCGAGAAGGCCAGCGCGCATCCGGCCGCCTGCAAGGACGAGCAGGGCCGCTTGCGGGTGGCCGCCGCCACCGGCGTCGGCGCCGACGGCCTGCAGCGGGCCGAGGCGCTGATGGAGGCCGAGGCCGACGTGATCGTGGTCGACACCGCGCACGGCCACTCGCAGGGCGTGCTCGACGCCGTCAGCCATCTCAAGCGCCTGTCCAACAAGACCGACATCATCGCCGGCAACATCGCCACCGGCGACGGCGCGCAGGCGCTGGTCGACGCCGGTGCCGACGCGGTGAAGATCGGCATCGGCCCGGGCTCGATCTGCACCACCCGGATCGTCGCCGGCGTCGGCGTGCCGCAGCTGACCGCGCTGCAGAACACCGTGCAGGTGTGCCATGCCAACGGCGTGCCGGCGATCTCCGACGGCGGCATCCGCTTCTCCGGCGACCTGGCCAAGGCGATTGCCGCCGGTGCCGACGTCTGCATGATCGGCTCGCTGCTGGCCGGCACGGACGAGAGCCCGGGCGAGGTGTTCCTGTACCAGGGCCGCACCTACAAGGCCTACCGGGGCATGGGCTCGATGGGGGCGATGGCGCGCGGCTCGGCCGACCGCTATTTCCAGGAAGAGGTCTCGGACCGGTTGAAGATGGTTCCGGAGGGCATCGAAGGGCAGGTGCCCTACAAGGGTCCGGCGGGTACGGTGATCCACCAGCTGGTCGGCGGCCTGAAGGCGGCGATGGGCTACACCGGCGCGCCGACCATTCCCGAGCTGCACCAGCGCGCGAAGTTCCTGCAGATCACCAACGCGGGCATTCGCGAGAGCCACGTGCACGACGTCACGATTACCCGCGAAGCCCCGAACTACCGCAACGGCTAGGCCGGCGATGCGGCCGCCGCGGCACGGCAGCGCCGGGCGCGCCCGTCGGCGGAGCCGCCGGCGATGACCCCGGGCGCGCGCATCGCGGCGGCGATCGAGCTGCTGCGGGAGGTCGACGCCGGCGACCGGCCGGCCGATCAGGTCGCCTCCGACTACGTCC
>ENA-ORDC01002130-ORDC01002130.1-marine-metagenome-genome-assembly--contig:-NODE-2130-length-12781-cov-8.778495_pt1 | contig 12781 bp, 10 predicted proteins | sample MGYA00237783_ERZ508515 | MGnify/ENA primary metagenome ERZ508515 (study PRJEB26186, sample SAMN06268792) | marine metagenome | isolation source: Eden Landing Ponds, San Francisco, CA, USA | place... | reverse complement strand
ATGACCGAGGTCGTCGGGTCCGGTCACAAGTCCGCCGACGACATGGACCGCGCGCAGGCCCGCGAGGCCATGCAGCGGATCCTCGACGGCGAACCCGACCACACCACGCTCGGCGCGTTCTGGCTGGCCAACCGCTGGAAGCGCAACACGCCCGAGGAACTGGCAGCCTTCGTCGACGTCATGCGCGAGACGTCCGTCGAGACTGCTACGCCCCAGGTCGACCCCGTCGACTGTGGCGCAAACTACGACGGCAAGGGTCGGACGGCCATCCTCGGCGTCGCCGCCGGCGTCGTCGCCGCGGCCGCAGGAACGCCGGTCGTCGTCCACAGTGGCGACCGCGTCCCGACCCAGAAACAGGACGCCTACAAGCACGTCCTCGACGAACTCGGCGTCGAGACCGACCTCGACCCCGCCGAGAGCGCCGACATGGTCGACGACACCGGCTTCGGATTCTACTACCAGCCCAGGTTCAACCCCGGCATCGACGCGCTGTGGGGCCGGCGCGACCAGATGGGCGTGCGCTGCTTCGTCAACACCGTCGAGACGCTCGCCAACCCCGCCAACGCCGACGTCCACCTCGGTTCCTTTTACCACCTGGCCTTCGCCGTCAAGATGACCGAGACCCTCCAGGAAGCCCGGAGCCAGGACGTCTCGCGCACCCTCTTCTTCCAGGGGATGGAGGGATACGACGACGTCCGGCCGGGTACGACGGTCGTCGCCGAATGGAACTCCGGCGAGGACGAACTCGACGACTTCGAGATCGAGACCGCGAAGTACGGCATGGACTTCGAGAGCGAGGACCTCGGTGTGGAGAACGTCGCCGGCGAGTCGGCCGCGATAACCGAGGCGGTGGTGGCCGGCGACCGCGACGACCAGTTCGCCGACGCCGTCGCGCTCAACGCCGCACTCCGCATCTACGCCCGCGAGGACGTCGACTCGATCCGGGACGGCCTCGACGAGGCCCGCGCGGCCATCGAGGACGGCAGTGCGGCCGCAGTGCTGGAGGACCTGCGAGCGTTCTGAGCGGCGACCGCCGTTCTTCGAGACGGAGACCCGCTTTCGGGACGGCGATTCTGCTTTCGAGACCAGCAACGTTTTGTTCACGCTCGCCCTGGACGAAACCATGAGTGAGTTGACAGCGACGCTGCACACGTCCGAGGGGGATATCGAAGTCGAGCTCTACGAGGACCGCGCGCCGAACACGGTGGCGAACTTCGTCGGTCTGGCGACCGGTGCCGACGACTACGAGAGCGCGAGTGTCGGTCCGGGCACGGGCGCCTGGGAAGACCCCGAATCGGGCGAAAAGCGGATCGACCCGCTGTACAACGACATCGAGTTCCATCGCGTCATCGACGGGTTCATGATCCAGACCGGCGACCCGACCGGGACCGGACGGGGTGGCCCCGGCTACACCTTCGACGACGAGTTCCACCCCGACCTGCGCCACGACTCGGCGGGGACGCTCTCGATGGCCAACCGCGGTGCCAACACGAACGGTTCGCAGTTTTTCCTCACGCTCGACGCCCAACCCCACCTCGACGACAAACACGCCGTCTTCGGCGACGTCGTCGACGGCATGGACGTCGTCGAGACCATCGGCAACGTCGAGACTGACCCCAGCGACCGACCGATCGACTCGGTCGTCCTCGAGTCGGTCACGATCGACCGCGACTGACGAGCGACCGACCGTCCACGATTGTCAATTCGTGTATTAAACTGGCGACTAGTTGTACACAGTTGTTCGGTGATGTCGAGATTTCCACTCGATCCGATCACAGTTGGCGTATGAGTGCGAATAGTATCAATAGAGAAATCGAAACTGGGCAGTATTGCAGCCCCCATATAACTCCGGTGCCGTGAAACAGCCCCTAAATATTTATTTTTCGCGCCGCAGGGTATGGCTATGCCTCGCGATAACGAAGGACGGGACGTTTTTCGACGTCGAGTGCTACAGGGTCTCGCAGCGAGCGGAATGATCGGTCTGGCGGGCTGTGGCGGTGACGGTGGCGGCGACACCGACACCCCGACTCCGGAGCAGACCGAGGCAGACGACGACGTTCTCGGGGACGACACGCCCACCGACACCCCGACGCCGACCCCGGAACCGCCCGAGACGGACACGCCAGAGCGACTGGGCGACACGCTCGTGGGCCCCGAGGGCGAGCAGGTGACCCTCCAGCTCGTCTACGCGACGGGCACCGGGACCACCGAGACCCAGATGCAACTGGTCCAGCAGCTGTACGGGCAGGTCGGGATCAACGTCGAGTTGACCGGCACGCAGTTCAACTCGATGCTGGCCAACTACGCCCAGAACAAGACCGAGGACATGAGCCAGGACGACGCGACGTTCAACGCCGGCACCCGCGACGAGTCCACGAGTGCCAGGGAGTGGGACCTCATGGGGGGGATCGGCTTCAACTCCTACCCACGGACCCCGCCGACGATCAGGTCGTTCTGGGCCGACGAGCGCAAGGCCGGGGCGACGACCAACTTCTACGGCTACCGACCGAGCACGGAGGTCGCGCCGCTCATCGACGAGGCGGCGTCGGCGACCGACCCCGATGTCACCCAGGAGAACCTCGCCCAGGTGTTCGGCATCCTCAGCGAGGACCAGCCGGTCAACTTCATGACTTTCAGCACCGTGATCAGCGGTTTCCGGAACGACGTCTCCGGGTTCACCGAGGAGGACGTCGGCCCCTCCTTTGGCTTCGACGACCAGACGTGGTACTTCGGCAACGACGCCAGCGTCGGCGGGACCTACATCACCGGCGACTCCACCGGAGCGACGACGCTCAACCACATCCAGATCAGCGACCAGCCCTCCGCGAACAGGGTCGCGCTGACGATGGACGGGGCCTACACCCTCAACAACGAAAACGAGGTCGTGCCGCGGTGGGTCGAGGACTACGACGTGAAAGACGGCCAGCAGACCTACGAGTTCTTCCTGCGTGACAACCTCCAGTGGGGCGCGGATTTCGGTCAGATGACCGCCGACGACTGGGTCTACTGGATCCAGGAGGTCCACCAGGCCGAGGACAACTGGGCGGGCGACACCAACCAGTCCAACTACTTCCGGAACGAGGAACCGATCCCCGTCGAGAAGACCGGTGACCTCAGCTTCGAATTCCAGCTCTCCGAACCCGATCCGTTCTTCCTCCAGCGTCCGATCATGTGGGGCGAGTACTGCATGCCCCAGGGGCTGCTCGAGGAGTACCGCGACGCCGAGAACGGCGGCCAGGGACTCAACGAGGACGACCGTGTCCAGGAGCTGGCGTACACGGGTAACCTCGGTCCCTACGAGTTCGAGCGCTGGGACCGCAACTCCGTGTTCGTCGCCACGCGCAACGACGAGTACTACGCACGCAACACCGTCTTCGACGGCGACGTGCCGTACTTCGAGGAAGAGCAGTACCAGGTGTTCGGCGAGGAAGCGACCCGGCTGTCGGCGCTGGAGGCCGGCGACATCACCACGACCGGACTGCCCGCCGACGACGTCCAGCGGTTCGTGGACAACGACGAGATCACCGTCGTGCGGACGCCCGACCCGTTCTGTGGCATGCTCGTCTACAACCAGCGGGCCAACGGCTGGGAGCAACTGCGCAACCAGCAGGTCCGCCAGGCACTCTCGATGGCGGTCAACAAGGTGACCATCGCCGAGGACATCCTCCGCGGGAACGCCAGGATCGCCTACACCCACCAGCCCGAGTACTCGGACTGGTACGACGAATCGCAGGTCACCCGCTTCGGTGGGCCGGACTCCCACGCCATCGGGGGGGCCCAGCGGATGCTCGACGAAGCGCTCCCGGACGGCTACGAGTTCCAGTAACCTAACGGGGGTACCTCTCTATGAGTATGCGGTCGTACGTGGCGAAACGATTAGCCTGGACCGGCGTAGTTACGGTGCTCGTGCTCACGCTCTACTTCGTGATGCTGGACATGGCCCCGGGGGGCGGCGAGACGGTCTTTGCCTTCCAGGCGGCGTCGTCCGGGGGCGACCCCCAGGCGGCCGAAGAGACGTTCCGACAGATCCGCGGGCTCGACCGGCCGCTGCACGTGCGCTACGTCGATTACATGACCGGGATGCTGACCGGCGACTGGGGCTGGTCGACGACGCGCAGCCAGCCGGTTCTCGACGCGCTGGCGGCGGCCTACCCCTACTCGCTGCAGTACGCCCTCCCGTCGACTATCATCTCGATTATCATCGGCTACGGTATCGGGCTGTACTCGGCGACCCACCAGTACGAACTGGGGGACTACCTCGGGACGTTCGTCGCCTTCTTCGGCATCTCGATCCCCAACTTCTGGTTCGCGATCATGGCGGTGCTCATCTTCGCCGTACAGGCACCGGACGTGACGGTACTCGGGGCACAACTGCTCCCGCTGCCGAGTTTCTATCAGACCGGGGTCGTCCAGCAGTACGGCTGGGTATCCTGGGAGAACGCCCGGCAGTTACTCGCGCCGGTCGTAGTCGTCTCGACGGCTTCGATCGCGGGGAACATGCGCTACTCCCGGGCCGAGGCGCTGGAGTACGTCCACGCCGAGTTCGTCAAGACCGCCCGCGCGAAAGGCGCCAGCAACTGGCGGACGCTGACCCGCCACATCCTCAGGCCGGCGATGGTCCCGCTGATGACGATCTTCATCGCGGACATTCTCGGCCTGTTTTTCGCGGGCGCCTTCTTCGTCGAGGTCGTCTTCCAGATCCCCGGACTCGCACAGCTCGCGTTCAACGCGATAATCAACCAGGATACAGCACTCGTCATGGGGACGACACTCATCCCGGTGTTCATCTTCGTTATCGGGAACCTGCTGCAGGACATCGCCTACACGGTGCTGGACCCGCGGATAGACTACGGTGACCGCTGATGGCGACCCAAGACGAGACCTTCGAAGACGTCGACTGGGACGAACTGACCGGCCTGGGCCTCTCCCGGCGCGAGAAGACGATGGCCGCCTTCGGCGTGTGCTACGTCGTCGCGCTCGTGTTCAACTTCGTCGTCCGGCCGGCGGGCGAACCGATGATCGCGCTCGGCTGGTTCACCTACGAACCCCGGGCGATCACGTGGCTGTTCGTACCGTCGATGGCGATCGGCGTCTTCTACGGTGTCTGGCCGCTGTACAACAACCCACGGCTGACGCGGTACTACTGGCGACGGTTCAAGCGCAACAGGGCCGCCGTCGCCAGCGCGCTCTTCCTCGGGGCGATATTCGTGGTCGGTCTGGTCGGTCCGTTCTTCTTCAAGGAGCCGACACTCCAGGTCACGAACGGCTACCAGCCGCCGGTGTACACGACCGTCGACGCGAGCAAGCCCCTCCAGTGTGCCGGCGAGGTGACGACTGTCGAGGGGAGTCGGCTCTGTCACGGCACCTGGACACACCCGCTGGGCACCACCAGCGAGGGCGAGGACATCCTGAAACTGATCATCATCGGGATGCGCATCTCGATGCAGATCGGCCTCGTCACCGCGATGCTCGTGATGACGTTCGGGAGCCTCGTCGGGACCACCGCCGCGTACTTCGGTGGCTACGTCGACGAGGTCCTGATGCGATACGTCGACTTCCAGGGCACCCTGCCGACCTTCTTCCTCTTTCTCATCCTCTCGTTTCTGTTCGAACCGTCGCTGTTCTTGCTCGTCGTTCTCTTCGGTACGTTCGGCTGGGAGGGTACTGCCCGTCTGGTGCGCTCGGAGGCCCTCCAGCGGACCGAAGAGGAGTACGTCAGCGCAGCCGAGAGCGCGGGCGCCAGCGACTCCTACATCATCAGGCGTCACATCCTCCCCAACGTCTCGAACACGATCATCACGAACGCGACGCTGATCATCCCCGGCTTCCTCATCCTGGAGGCGGGACTCTCCTTCCTCGGACTGACGGACCCGAGCGTCCAGTCGTGGGGCAAGATCATCGCCGACGGCCGGGGCGACCTCTCGCAGGCCTGGTGGATCGCGACCATCCCCGGGGTCTTCCTGTTTTTCACCGTTCTGGCGTTCAACTTCCTCGGGGACGCGTTGCGGGACGCGCTCGACCCGCGCACGGAGGGTACCAATGAGTGACACCGACGACGAGACCGAGCCACGCACCGGAGCAACCACGGAGACCGACGCGGGCGTCCGGGACGGTCCTGACGCCGACAGCGAACCGCTGTTGTCGATATCGGACCTGCAGGTCCACTTCGACACCCGCGAGGGCACCGTCAGGGCCGTCGACGGCGTGAGTTTCGACGTCCACCCCGGCGAGGTGGTCTGTGTCGTCGGCGAGTCGGGGTCGGGCAAGACCGTCACAGCGGAGTCGATCACGCAACTGATCGACATGCCGCCGGGACGGATCGCCGGCGGCGAGGTGCTGTTCGGCGGCCGGGACCTGACCGAACTCTCCGACAAGCAACTCCGGAGCGTCCGGGGCTCCCGTATCGGTCACATCTTCCAGAACCCACAGGGCGCGCTGAACCCCGTCTACTCCGTCGGCTGGCAGATCCGGGAGGCAGTGCGGCTCCACCGCGACGTCTCGAAAGAGGCGGCCCACGAGGAGGCGATCGACCTCCTGGACCGGGTCGGCATCCCGAACGCGGCCGAGCGGGTCGACGAGTACCCCCACGAGTTCTCCGGCGGGATGCGCCAGCGCGTGGTGATCGCGATGGCGCTCGCGGCCCAGCCCGACCTCCTGATCGCCGACGAACCGACGACAGCGCTGGACGTCACTATCCAGGCCCAGATACTGCGCCTGCTCAAAGAGATCCAGGAGGAGTTCGACACTGCCATCGTGTTCATCACCCACGACCTGGGCGTTGTCGCGGAGATGGCCGACCGGGTCGTGGTGATGTACAGCGGGAAGGTCATGGAGCGAGGCGACGTCTACGAGGTGTTCGAGCGACCGGCCCATCCCTACACCCAGGCGTTGATGCGGTGTCTGCCCGGGCGAGGCCGTACCGAGACGACGGAGGCGATCGGTGGTTCGCTCCCCGAACCGACGGACCCGCCAGACGGCTGTCGGTTCCATCCCCGCTGTTCGCTGGCCATCGAGGACTGTGCCGTCGGTCAACAGCCCGCTCTGGAGGGTGTCGAGTTCGAGGACGATAGTCACGTCGCGTCGTGTGTCTTCTACCAGCCCGGCTACGACGACACCACGGTCCGCGAGCAGGCCCGTGACCTGTCGGTCGGCGGTGCCGACGGGACGGAGACACACACCGACGGCGACTCGGCTCCCGACGGCGTGGACTCGGAGTCGGCGGGTGCGGACTCGGTCGACGCCGAGGCGGGAGGTGAGCGCCGATGAGCCTTCTCGAAGTCGAGGGACTGACCAAACACTACCCAGTCACACAGGGCGTTCTGAAACGCGAGGTCTCGCGGGTGCGGGCGGTCGACGGTATCGACTTCGACGTCGAGCGCGGCGAGACGGTCGGGATCGTCGGCGAGTCGGGCTGTGGGAAGTCGACGGCGGCGACGAGTCTCCTGCGGATCGAAGAGCCCACGGACGGCGTCGTCCGGTTCGACGGCGACGACATCACCGACTACGGGAAAGCCGACCTCAAACGGTTCCGGCGGCGCGCACAGATGATCTTCCAGAACCCCAAATCGAGCTTCGACCCGCGGATGAGCATGGGTGACTCGGTGGCCGAGCCGCTGAAGATCCACGGGATGAGCGACCCCAACCGCCGGCGAGCCATCGTCGAGGACCTCCTCGAACGGGTCGGGCTCTCGGCCGACGACGCCGACCGCTACCCCCACGAGTTCTCCGGCGGGCAGAAACAGCGGATCGCCCTCGCGCGGGCGCTGTCGGTCAACCCCGACTTCATCGTCGCCGACGAACCAGTCTCGGCGCTGGACGTCTCGATCAAGTCGGAGATCCTCTCGCTGATGGAGGACCTCCAGGAGCAGTTCGACCTGGCGGTGTTGCTTATCAGCCACGACATGGGCGTGGTCCGGCAGGTGTGTGACAGGGTGAACGTGATGTACCTCGGCGAGATAGTCGAGAGCGGGCCGACCGAGGAGGTCTTCGAGAACCCCCAGCACCCCTACACCGCGGCGCTGATGTCGTCGGTCCCGACCCCGGACCCGCGCAAGCGTGGCATGGGCACGGAACTGACCGGCGACGTGCCGAGTCCGTCGAACCCGCCGGAGGGCTGTCGGTTCCACACCCGCTGTCCCGCGGTCATCCAGCCCGAGGGCTACGACATGGACCAGTCGGCCTGGCGGAACGTGGTCGACCTGAAGACCCGCCTGCGAAACGAGGGTGTCGACCTCGAGGCGCTGGCCGAACAGCACGCCGCCGAGACCGACGACGAGTCCACCGACCCCGCCGACTACGGGACCGACGAACTCGCGGACATGGCCCGCGAGGAGTTCGACATTCCGGCCCAGCTGGGCGATCCTGGGGCCGACGACGTCCTGGAGCGGGCCCTCGACTCCGTCGCGACCGGCGATCAGGACGAAGCGCAGGCCCTGCTCGACCGCGAGTTCGCGACGGTCTGTGAACGGGAGGAACCCCCCCGCCAGCAGATCCACGACGGGCGCAGTTCCGCCTGTCACCTGGACGGCGAGACGGTCGGCGCCGTCGCACTCTCGGACGATTGAGGTGGTCGTGAGACCGTTCGCGGCTTCGCTGGACGCCGGTGACCTGTCACAGGACGGCCACGACCAGTCGGTCGTCGGGACGCAACCGAAACCGCTTTTCGCGAGAGGCGTCCACTCCCGAACGCGCGAGGGTGGCCGAGCCTGGCCAAAGGCGGCGGGCTTAAGACCCGCTCCCGTAGGGGTCCGCGCGTTCAAATCGCGTCCCTCGCAGTTCTTTCGCCGTGACCGGACGTGAGCGACGCGACCAGCAACGAGTGACACGACGGGTTTTTGCGGCCGAGCGCCCCACTGTGTGGTAATGAGCGAGGAGACGCCAGCGGAGGTTCGCGACGCCGCGGCGACCCGCGACGCGCTGGAACCGGCGACCGACGGCTACCGCGTGACGACGACCCGCTTCGACGCCTGGGTGCGTGCGGCGCCGTCGCCGACGAACGACTGGGCCACCGCGTTCACCGTGACCGTCGAGGTACCGACGCTCCCGGCGGCCGTCGACGGCGAGGTGGGCGAGGCCGTCGCCGACGGCTGGCTGGAGACGTTCGAACGCCGCCTCGCCGAAGCGCCGAAGGCGACGCGGGCCAGTGTCGATCCCGACCTCTCTGTCGACGTCGCGGACGAGACGGTGACTGTCACCTACGGGTTCGAATTCGGTAGCGAGGCCCGCGGGCTCGACGTCGCCAAGACGTTCGTCGAGTACGTCGAGGGCACCTACGTCGAGGGGGTCGTCCCGGGCTACGACTACCGGCCGCCGGTTTCGGACCTGTTGAGCCAGGCCGGCCAGGGCAGTGGCGATCGGGGCGGCACGCCCCTGTAAACTCGAATCCGCTCCCGGGTCGTGGCGGCGACGGTTTCGCCGTCGTCTATCACTGGTCGGCGATGACTTCACTGGCGATGTTCCGTCCGCGAGCCTTGAGCTGGACCTCCCGGCGGACTCGCTTTTCGTTGAGCACACCGGTCTCGACGAGTCGGTCGAAGACCTCCTCGACCGCGTCGACGTCCATCCCGACGAAGTCGGGGATCTCGAACGGCGAGACACCGGAGTACAGCGCCATCAGCACCTGTCGCTCGGCGTCGGAGAGTTCGACGTCGGCGGCGTCGTTCGAGGGGCCCTTGCTGACGAGCGATTCGAGCGCCGCCACGTGTCGACTCGACCCCGAGACGTGCGTCTCGACGCTGGTGCCGTCGTCGAGTGTGTGTTCGACCTCCAGCACCCGGCGTTCGGTTCCGAGGACCGACTTTTCGGTCACCTCGACGCTGCCGACGTCGGCGACTTCGACCTCGACGAACTGCCCGCTGGCGACGCCCAGGCCGACCGCCTCGGGGTCGACGCTCAGTCGCCCTTTCTCCCAGTCGGTGTCCTGGACGACGCCGCCCTCGACCGCCGGGTGTTTCACGAGCACCACCTCCCCGTCGACCAGCGCCTCGTAGAGCCCGGCCTCGAAGTCGTCGATGGCTTTCGGCGCGACGAGGTGGACGTCCGCGCCGACCTGCAGTGAGAAGTAGCCCGACACCGGTGCGATCGCGTTGTCGGCGTCACGCCTGTTCTTGAGAGAACTCACCCGCGAGAGGGCGATGGTACGCTTGCCCTCGCCGCTCGCGAACACGACGCGCTTGTTCGAGAGCAGTATCCGGCCGCTCAACCACTCCAGATCCGCGACCTTTCGGCCATCTCTGACGACCTGGACGAACTTCCCGGTGGTGTCGGCGAGTTTCCGCTCGTCGCTCATGGGTCACCTCTCGATACCGTCGGGCGGGCGGGTGCACACGAAGATCCGTTCCACTCGGTCACGCGCGACCACCCAGTTTCGACAGCGCCGAGAACGCGCGCTGGCGGACGACGTCCTCCTCGGTCTCGTCGAGCAGGGCGTCGAGACGCCGACGCGCGCGTTCGCCACCGACCTTGCCGAGCGCGAACACCGCCTGGGCACGCGCCTCGGCGGGTGCACCCTCGTCTTCGACCAGTTCCAGCAGTCGTCGCTCGACGGTATCCCCGCCCAGTTCTGCGAGGCTCGTGGCCGCGAACTGTGCGGTCATCGTGTCCTCGGCCCGGAGCGCCGCGACGAGTGCGTCGACGACGCGCTCGCGCTCTGCGTCCTCGGTGACCCGGCCCAGGAGCCACGCGGTGTTGCGACGCTGGGCGGTCTGCTGGCTCTCTTCCAGTATCTCGACCAGTGGCTCGACGACGCTCGGGTCGTCGGTCTCGGATAGTTCGGCGACGACGGTCTCGCGGATCTCGTGGCTCTGTTCGGTCGGCACGTTCGCGAGCAGTTCGACCAGCGAGTAGACGGCTGTCCGGCGGACGGCCGCGGCGTCGTCGGTCAGCGACGCGACGAGGTACTCGACGGGCCGCTCGTTGTCGAAGTTGCCGAACGCGCCGACCGCCACGCGCCGGACGCGCTCGTCGCTGTCCTCGTAGAGCGGGAGCAACGCAGCCAGTGCCTGTCTGTTCCCGATATTGCCGAGTGCCTCGGCGGCCGCCCGGCGGACGGCCCCGCTGGTGTCGGTCAACAGCTCTTCGAGCGCACCCGTCGCCCGTGGGTCGCCGATCAGCCCGCAGGCCCGGGCGGCCCGCGCACGGACTCGCGGGTCCGCGTCGTCGAAGCGGTCGACGAGCTGTGGGACGGCGTCGGTGTGTTCGAGCTGTGCGAGGCCGTTGGCCGCGGCCATTCGCAACTCCGGCAGGTCCGCCGAGAGTGCGCGGACGAACGCCTGGGCTTTCACCCAGTCGGCCCCGTCGCCGTCCAGGTTCGCTCCGGCCGCGTCTGCGATCAACCGCTCTATCGCGTCCCCACCGAGTCGGTCCAGCGAGTCGACGGCCGCGGCCGTCACCGCGTCGCTGTCGTCTCCCTGGGCCACCGTAACGAGCGCTTCGACGACGTCCGTGCGCTCGTCGTGTTCGGGGAAGTTCCCGAGTAACTCGGCGGCGCGAGCGCGGATCTCGGCGTTGTCACTGCGGCGGGCGTAGCCGATGAGTTCCTGCACGTCGCCGGTCCGCTCGAGTTCGTACAGTGACATTAGCTGCGTCGGTAGATACGGTGTTTCTTGGCGACCGGGTCGTACCTGCCGCGAAACTCCGAGGGGAGCGTCTCGGTCATCCCGATCATCAGATACCCCGACTCGACCAGCGACCCGGTGATCGTCTCGAAGATCGGTACCTTGTAATCGGAGTCGATGTAGATGAGGAAGTTCCGACAGCAGACGAGGTCGAAATCCCGCTTGTCCGCGCCGCGGATCAGGTCGTGGCGTTCGAAGGCGACCAGGTCACGCACCCGCTCGCGGACGCGGAACGTGTCGCCCTGCCGTTCGACGTAGGGGTCGGTCGCCGACAGCGGTTCGAGTTCCTCGGCGATGTCCGTCGTCTTGGTCGTCTCGTATCGTCCGGCCCGTGCGTCCCGGAGGATGTCGGCGTTGATGTCGGTCCCGAGGACACTGAGTCTGCTGGCGTCGATGTCGTCGTCGTCGAGTGCGAGCATCGCGACCGAGTAGGGTTCGCGGCCGTCCGCACAGGGGGCGCTCCAGACGCGGACTCGATCGCGGCCGGTGGTGAGGTCGGCGAGCACCGCTCTGAGCGACTCCCAGGCCTCCGGGTTCCGGAAGAAGCCGGTGACGTTGATCGACAGCGAGTCCAGCAACGCTTCTTGCTCGTCGGGATCGGCTTCGAGTTCCCGCCTGTAGGATCGGTAGTCGTCGTGGCCGGTCCGGCGCATCCGGGCGTTGATCCGCCGGTCGAGGTACGCCTCGTTGTAAAAGCCCGACTCGAAGTCCAGTTCCCGTTCGATAAACGAGAGCAGGTCGTAGAACGTGCGGTTGGACTCGCTCATCTAAAGGGTCACCACGTCGAGGATGTGGACGATGTTGCCGTCGCCCAGTACCGCCGTCCCCGAGAGCCCGGGCGTCCCGCTGAGAATGCCCTCCAGCGGTTTGACGACGACTTCCTCCTGACTGTTGACCTCGTCACAGTGGAGTGCGACCTGGCGTTCTGACTCGCGGATCCGGACGAGCATCCCGTCGTCTTTGTGGCCGTTGCCGGCGATCTCCTCGCGGTGGCCGTTGTGTGCGCCCGGCACCTCGAAGCGTTCGCCGAGATGGACCACCGGGTAGATGTCCTCGTCGTGTTTGATGACCTCGGTGCCGTTTATCTGTTTGACGTCCGTGGTGCGGGTGATCTCGTCGACGTTCTTGAGCGGGATGCCGTACTCTTCCTCGCCGACCTCGACGAA
>ENA-ORDC01002129-ORDC01002129.1-marine-metagenome-genome-assembly--contig:-NODE-2129-length-12785-cov-5.310041_pt1 | contig 12785 bp, 12 predicted proteins | sample MGYA00237783_ERZ508515 | MGnify/ENA primary metagenome ERZ508515 (study PRJEB26186, sample SAMN06268792) | marine metagenome | isolation source: Eden Landing Ponds, San Francisco, CA, USA | place... | reverse complement strand
CTGAAATCGGGTCCTGAGCGCGGAGACATCGAGGCCCTCTGCCTCGAGATTGATTTCACCTCGTTTGACATCGGGCAATGCTCCCTCGGTGGCGATGTATGAGCCGAGGCTGCTCCCGTTTCCATACTGTTGGCTGCGAAGCCGGCGGGCGACACGGTCGTTCACCCACGGTGGTTCCACCCACGTTCCGTCCTCGTAAATCGTGTATTCGTCCCGGTCCGTGGTTGCCCACACGAAGCTGTCGTAGCGGTCCTTGTACCGGGAGAGCGCTGGTCCGGACTGGTGCATCATGACGAGCTGTCTCGGGGCAAGGTCCTCGACGAGATCGTCGACAGCCGCCTCAGGTGGATGGTTGCTGTACTGGAAGTCGTCGACGGTACAGCCGGTAGACTCGACCGGCGAGACACTCCCGCTCGTGAGCTGTACTAGCGTTGCCCCCGGGTCGTCTTGGACGCAGTCGTAGAACTTCGCTGCGCTTCCCTCGACAGGGACCTCCGGTCCGGCGATGGTCACAGCGCCGGGTTCGAGGATTGCATCGGGATCGTCGAACGTCGGAACAGACGTTACAGTTGAATAGTCGTACCCGAGGGTCTCGTACAGTTTCGCGGCGTGACCAGTAATCGAGACTGATGGCGGGTCGATGTCGATTGTGTCGAGTTCATCCAGGAGTGCGGCGATGTGAACGCCGGCCAGTCCACTGGCGGTTACGAGCACGGTCGACCCAGCTTGCACGCGCTCGAGAATCGTCTCGACGGCGGCGGTGAGCTCGTCCTCGAACTCTTCGTTGGTTGCGCCAGTCAGGAAGACGGCGTCGGGCGAGAGCGTCGTGGGGAGACCGGAGAAGCCGGCAGCAGATCGGTGCGTCCAGTCCCCGGTCACGAGCATCGTTCTGTGCTCACCACCGTCGTCGAACCGAAGCAGAAAGCCGGCTGCACCAGGGGTGTGTCCGGCTGGAACGGGACGAAGTTCGATATCGCCCAGGACTGTCGTCCAGTCCGAAATCGGTTCGAGTGAGTCGACGACAGCGTCGACGTTCGAGATGTCGTAGTTGGTTGCTGCTTCGGTCAGGATAGTGTCGAGGATGGCCGCTGTCGGTTCGGACGTGTAGACTGGAGCGCCATCACGCAAATTCGTGCCCAGGGTTGCGTAATGGTCCAGATGAGCATGGGTGAGGACGATTGCTGTGAGGTATTCGTCGTCCTCGAGTAGCCCATCGACGTCGACGTCTGTGCCTGAATCGAAGAGGATACACGCTGTTTGCTCGGTCACGTCCCCCGAGAGCCGGACCAGTACCGACTCGTGCCCAGAGTGGGGGTTCGCGTGCTGGAAGGTGACCTCCATCGAGTTTCAATTGTTCCTGTACGTAATTAAAGGTCTATTCAAATTTTCTTGGTCTGTAAATTCGCTAGACTTTGGACCTGTTCTTACGAATCGGGGGTAATTTGGAAGCTGGAAATTTCGGTGGAAAATGGGGCGATCAGCCGGAAACAGCCGAAACCGATTGAATCCACCAAAATACATCGAGAACCAGGTGCTTCAAATACACCAAATTTCGATGTTAACTGACCGCCTGCTAGCGATCCTACTGAGCACAAATTTTTGATTTCGGGCGTGTTTAGACGGTCCAATCCAGCCTCGTTAACGGCCAGATTGACGAAATAGTGTATTCGGCCCTGTTTAGACGCCGATTTTCAGGCTTTTGAGGGCCTGTATCCCGATCGGCGATGAACAGCTGCCAGTAGTTCGGGTCGTTCCTTTGCTTCCCCTACCCAATTGCCCGGCTACTGCAACCAATCTAGGCTGAGTAGACTGACCTCAACTCGAAAACAGACGATACTCGTCACCAATTACGACTCGCGGACTCGGGAAATACCGCTCTCAACCGCTCTTACGAGCGTCTAAACACGGCCGTGTATTCGAGACGCGGAAAAGAGGCACCCCGATCGGCCGTCTTCGATGGCTGAGCGGTTCTACTGACGGATTATTTTTATTTGAACTCCGTATCCAGGGAAGACTCTCGGTTCGGGAGTTGATTCTCTAGACGAAACCTCGCTCAGAGACGCTCTTACTAGCGTCTAAACACGCCCTCGATTTCTATAGAGAGAACGAGATTGTCGTCGTTACGTCTAGCGATCCTACGGAGTAAACCCACTCATATTTTATAATTGATAAGAACTCACAGAAACACTTATATGTCTATGGTTTGGGATTCTAATGGAGATGTCTAATGGAAAAAGTGCGGAGCATAACGGGAATTTAGTTAAGCGACGTAATGTGTTAGGAACGATTGGAGGTGGGGCAATTGGTCTGTCACTATGCGGTTCCAGTCGTGCAAAAGCCGCAAGTAGTGGACTGATTGAGATCGATTATGCACTTCGGCGAGAAGAGCTAGGGGATTCGTCTAGCCCGCTTACTACAAGGACTAAACAGGTTTCCCGGGATTGGCATGATTCGCTAATCCATGCCCAGAGAGCACGGAGACAGGGTGATTTCGAAAGTCAACGATTTGTTCGTGAGGTTACGCTGACTCCGCCAAAGCATGGTGGTTCTGGCCCTCGATTAAACGTTGGTGTTCTTCGAAACCCGGACGGTGAAGTAGAACCTGACACACTATCGACCCAAGAAGCTCTAGAAAGAATTCCGGATAACATCGGTGGAGTTCCAATAAACGCATTCTCAACCGGTGATTTCCAACTTGGATGCTACGAGACGGACTACGGTGAAGACGTACCGACGGGTGCGGAAATGGAAGTGGGATACGACAATACCCATTGTACGATGGGTGCCCCCTTACACCAGGATGGGGAACGATACTTTTCTACTTGCCAACACATTTTTTATGGAGATAATCCCGGTTCTCGGAAATTGTACAATCAAGATGAAGATGCCGCAATCGGTGATGTCAGAGAGGCATTTTGCCAAGATGATTTCGTCACTGCAAACCCAATCAATGGTCATACCCCTTCAATGCATATCGGCGATCCAAATGGGGGGCTGACAACAGATGTCATCGTTGAACAATTTACTAAAAAGGCGCTACAGGATATGATCGCTGCCGATGAATACCTCACCAAGAGAGGCATCACGACTTGTAAAACGTCCGGTCAAATTGGTGCTGCAAATGGATATTTCAAGTGGACTGGAGGTGAGGGATGTGACGAACGATGTCATCAAGTAAAGTGGGGAGGAGACAATGATTTTGATGATGGGGACAGTGGGTCTGTCGCATATCAAAAATTTGACCAAGGACAAGTGGGCGTCGCGGGAGTTTGCAATGGCAGAGACCCGAATCCATTTGCATCATACAAGGTTTTCGGGACTGCAGCGTGGCATATAACTGATGAATGGCAATATACATATGTATAACTAACTGTAACTTAGATACGAATAAACAATCGCCGCAAAGTACTTATTCTCTGGCGTTACATCTATTGGTAATGGTTATTGACCGCTCAATCAAGAGAAGGTTAGCGACTCATATAGCTATTCTATTAGCAGGTATTATTATTGGCGTGGGAATCACCAAAGTAGTAGAAAATTCAAGTAGAGGTGAATTAGTTTCCGAAATAATCTCAGTCGCTGGTTTCTGGAGTATATTGCTGGTAATTGTCCTGATTGCATCAATTCCAATAGGATTCAACTACTCCTCATGGTATTCATATGATATAGTAGTCGGACTTACCTTCGGGATCGTGTACATTAGTGGCTGGCCATATCCTTTTGGAACACCCACACTTTTCGAGAGGATATCCTCTGCAATATTTGTGGGGGTAGTCAGTGGTCTCATCATAACCCCTATAGCCGTTGTCATCGGGACTCTATGGAGATATTTTCCGTTCCATCCAACGGAATCATTGACCCAGCGTGGTTGAACCGGTTATAGTAGAAACTTATCATATAATAAAAGAAGCACGGAATATATGAAATCGACTCTCTTGATTCACGAGATGGAGACGCGGCGACTGCGTTATCGCGTCAAAAAGCGAAGAGACGAAGGTATTGTGTTTTCGGAATCCCGTCTCTTCAAGCATCAAGCGCACGCTCGGCTCTGCCCATTGTGCACGGGACTAGCACCTTGGATGCCGTGAGATGATGCTGAAATGTACCGTCTACAATCTTTACTGAATAATCGAGCGTGTCATAGAAAGCCTCCCAAGGGAGGCCGCAGGGTTTGGAAACTGTGTCCACCAGCTCCGACGCCCTGCAAGACGTAGCTTCGGTCAACGACTTCTTGAATGCGGCGGCTACCGAGACAGTACCGCTGTTCGAGCATCTTGAGTTCGAGTTTCTGCTGGAGTACGACGTGTTCGCCCCCTCGGAGCGGGGGCGAACACGAGTCCATGAGCCACCAGACCTCTTTCGCGGCTTTCTACACTGCTACTACAAGGATGTATACGGCACACGTCCAGTCACACGAGAACTCCAGCACAGCCTCGTCTGGTACTACTGCGGACTCGACAAACCACCATCCAGAGACACAGTTGACCGGTTTCTTACCGATCTCGAACACGTCATCGACGATGTCTTCGAGAGACTCGTCGAGCAGGCCCCGGCAGGTGGCCTGCTCGACTCGACGTACTCCATCGACTCAACCCACATCGAAGCGATCCAGTACAACGACGCCGCCTCGTGGAACTACGACCCAACAGCTGAGGAACACTACTACGGCTTCGGCTGTACGATCGTCTCGACCGGTCCAAAGATTCCGATAGCAGCGGAGTTCACACAGAGCAAACAAGCGGATCAAGAGACGGCGATGCGCGTCACGCGTGACGCGCTCGCCGTCGATACACCCATCTGGATGCTTGGAGACAGCGCATACGATATCCTCGATTGGCACGACCACCTGCTGGCCGCAGGGGTCGTGCCAATTGCCCCGTACAACCCGCGAAATACCGACGATCCGCTCGATATCGAGTATAGGGTCGAAGATCGTATCACCGAACACAGTGAGGAAGTTCTGCTCAAACAGTCCATCTTGGACGAGACGTACAACCACCGGACAGGAGTCGAACGAACTAACGATGCTGTCAAAGACTGCGGCCTCGGGCACGTCCGCGCCCGAGGCCGCGTCCACGCACGAACAGAAGTGTTCGTTGCGCTCTGCCTACGACTCGTCGTTGCAATCACCAACTACGAGCGAGGAAACGAGCCGGGCTGTGAGATGCTATGAGATGGATTCTATGACACGCTCTAATAAATGGAAGGATCAGTCGGGTAAGATCCTTTGAGAAGAGGCGTGGCAGTCTCGCTAGCAATCGGTGGCGTTGTGACTTGAGCGGGCTGAAATTTGAGGCTATTGAGCATTATTTCGATGCCAGACTCGTCTCTATGAGCGTTCAATCGGTGACGTCGGCCGTGAGCGACTCCCGTAATTCGGTTTGGCGCACAGTCGTGTGGTTCCCCACCAGGACTGTGCTCCCAACAGGGATGGCAACCGGCTATTGTAAACCAGCGTCGCGCGTTTGTGGATTAGCTGGACAACGCTGGATCTTGAGAACGTCAACGGGGACGGCCCCGGCGTCGTTGATTTGACTCTATACAGCATCTCGCGGTCACCGTGGGTTCACTGAGCGAGCTGTAACTTACGGTTATGACACTCGTCGCATCAGTCTATGAATGCGCTAAATCCGAGAAATAAAGTAGAAATTTTGCGTGGAATTCCAGAGCAGATTTATCAGTTGCCGTTTCAGTGTGAGATCGAACTCACCCCAGATGTGCTGACATAAAAAGCCTTTGAGCGCCTTCGCGGATTGATATAGCGGCCCACGTCCCCATCAGCGGAAATCACGCTGGTTCTGACCTGGACATACTTGAACACGTTACGCCGTGTGATTGCAAATACCGGTTGTTTCATCCTCAAGATTGCTTGGATTGTGGCGGGAAATCCCGACGATTGCGCTTGCGTGGGTTAGTTGTCATTAGCGTTGACCCAGAATAGCGTGACGCCGCCGGTCCTGTGCGTAGCCGACCATAGATCTGCTCTTGCCCACTTAGCTGTTGAATGACCACTCCATCGTCCTCTAACATCTTTTCTATTCTGTGGGAAACGTACAATATCCAAAAGATCGGAGTATGGGACGGGCCTTTACTCAGTAACGAGCTGTGTCTGCTCTGTTGTGTTCCCAGCGACGTCGGTAACACGTATCAGGACGTTGAAAGCCCAGTTTCTGACCCGTTTAAACGAGAACGAATCGGTACCGGAAGTATCGGCACCGCTAACCGCTGTTCGTGCCGAATCCATCAAGTTACCATCCGGATCGTAGACCTCCACGACGACGGATTCGAGGTCTGCATCGGCGTCTGAAACGCTCCAGTCAGCAGTGATCGTTGCGTGCGGATTTTTCTTCCCAGCCTCCGTTACTGTGTAGCTGTCGATAGCTGGTGGTGTATCGCTGCCCGCGGTCGTGAACAACACTTTCGAACCTGCATCCGTATCACCGTCTGCAGCTGCTGCCACAGCACGGTAGACGTAGTCAGCCCCAGACGTAAGGCCAGTGATATCTCCAGTGAACGTGGTCGGTGATGAGACTGTCTGTGTGGTTGTCGCGTTTGAGAGCGACTCGCCGGATTTACCCCATTCAAAGTAGACATCGGCTGACGACGCCCCACCCAAATCCGAAAGTGTCCCCGATAGCGTTACGGATGTTTCACCGACAGTCGTTGGACTCTCTGTGGTAACTGCAAGAACTGAATCCGTCGAAACCGTGCGTACCGTCCCAGTAGCCGTGTTACCGTTGTCGTCTTCAGCCACTGTTCGATATTCATATTTTGTACCCGATGAAAGCTCATCGACAGTTATGCTATACCCATCAGTACCAGATAGTGTCTGGGCTGTCGTCGTATTCGGGAGATTGTCCCCGACTTTGCCCCATTTGAAGTACACATCCGCGGATGTAGCGTCACCTAGACCCGTCAGTGTGCCGTTGAACGTTATGGCTGTCTCATTGACATCGGTCGGAGCATCTGTTTCTACGGTGAATGAACTCGGGTCTCCGTATGGTCCTTCACCGTACCTGCCCAAGCCGTATCCGTCTGAGTTGGCACTGGCAGAATCAATAGTCTCTGTTGCCCCCACGCCGATAGCGATGCTGAAGACGCCGATTTTCAGCGCTGCACGTCTAGTGAAAAGCGAACTCTCGTCTGGCAGCGACTCAGACCCGCTGTGATTACCCCGAACTGGATTGTCACCCTCGTTTTCACTCACAGTTGGTCACCTCAACCAATACGCCGGCAGACTCCTCCGAAATTGACGGCTTCGAACATCGAGAGCATAATAAAGTATTTCTGTCAGAAACCGCCTCTACCATTGTCATATTTGATTTTTCAACAGTCATCTACATGTTCGTGATAATCTGAGTGTATGAGTCTTCGCCTTAATTATTGCAAATGATATTCAAAATATTAGAAATTAGCCACTTGCTAGCCGCGGGCACTGTCTAGTGCCGCTTCAATCGTGATTTGCTGGATACAGCTGGTGGAGTTTGATGCGAACGTCATCGGCCGTGAACTGCCAATTAATCTCGGATTCGTCCTCGTTTCGGGACGTTCACACGCAACGACCTCCGCACGGAATGTCGCTGTGTCAGGAATGCGACTGTCGAGACACTCCGTCCAGAGGGCACTGAACTCGACCTCAGCCATGTTCAGCCAACTGCCGTGTTCTGGCGTGAAGTGATATTTGAGCTTGCTGAGCAACCGACGAGCTTCTGCTGGCGAGAAATATCCGTAGGAGGGGGACCGTTGGTGCGTGTTCAGATTATCCATCACCACCAAGATGCAGTCCGTATCTGGGTAGTGATCATCCACCAGCGATGGCATCTGAGCGACGAATTGCCCCGTCACTCCGTAATCTCAACGTGTCGCCATCCAGGTTGCATCAATACAGTATATCAAGCCGAGCAAGCTGCGATACCGCAGTCTGCTTGACGGGTGTTCGAAAACCTCGTCGACGACGTGTTCAAGGTCGGTGAGAAAGCATTCGACTGCGTCTATCGACGGTTGTCGATCGGACCCTCAACTCAGCCAGACGACTGTGTTCTGAAGCTCTCGTTCAACGGGACGAATGGCGTAGATGTTGTGGTAGTAGCAATGGAGGAAACCACGCATCATCTCTGGCGGCTCGGGCTCTTGTGTTTGTCCCGTTCTGCCGGGGCGAACACGTCGAACTCTTCGAGAAACTCGAAGGGGAGATGCTCAACCAACGCTAACGTCTCGTCTCCGGGACGTTGAACAACGACCCTACCGAAGGGTGATTTTGCAGGATAGCTGGGCTCATACCACCCCAACGTTCACCCTACTCTTTAGTGTACTAATCGTTCTATGACATCGCTGAGAATCCCGCTATCTGAACAAACCACGTCGATGCTCTTAGATTTTCTGGCGGTCCTGTTGCTCGCCTCTCAACGAGAGTGAAAACTCACAGCAAGCAGTCGAATCTTACATTGCCACATCCGCCGTGCGGGGGCATCTTCACACGGCACACCAGTCGCTCATCGTGCGCTGGCCCGCCTAAAGAGAGACGCTCCGCGTCTCTCAGGCGCTCACCTCCGGTGGATCGTACGGTTCGTTCTTCCTGAGCATGTTGAACAACGCCACTAACAGCTTCCGCGCTGTTGCCACAATCGCTACCTTGTGCGGTTTGTTTCGCTTGTTGCGTAACCGCCAGTAGAACTGACTCAAGTACGGATCCTTCGCGTTGTGTACGGCGGTATTCGCGCACTGGACCAAGATCCACCGCAAGTACCCGTTTCCTTCCTTGCTGATTTGGCCCTCTCTCCGCGAGTCGCCAGACTCGCGGATTACCGGGTCCAGACCGGCGTAGCTCACTACTTCAGCTGCGCGGTCAAACCGCTCTACTTCACCGATCTCGCCGTGGATCATCAAGCCAGAAAACGCTGCAATGCCTGGCGCAGACATCAACATATCCAGCTCGTCTACTTCAGTCGCTACCTCTTCGATCCGCTGCTGCATCCGCTTGATCTTCACCGTGAATTCGTCGATTGCTTCCAGCCACTGCTCCAACAACAACTCCGACGCGTCGTCGAGCGTGAGTTCACGCAGGAACTCACGCCCTTCCTCACCCCACAACGACCCGTCGTAGGTGACGCCGTTCTGATCAAGCAGTGAGTTCACCTCGTTTTTGAAGTCTGAACGCTTGTCTACCAACTTCTTGCGGCCGCGCGCAAGCGCGCGGTAGCGGCGAAACTCCTCCGGTGGGACGTAGCTTTCTGGCACTTCGCCCAACCGAAGGAACCGTGCGAGGTTCTTGGCGTCCTTGCGGTCGTTTTTCTGTTTCTGATCTTCGAGCCAATCCGCCTTGGCCGGATTGGCGAGAGTCACATCCAACTCTTCGTCGAGCCTATCGTAAATGGTGAAGTAGTTGCTTCCCGCTTCCAGCGCAGCACTACTGCCAGCGTACTTCTGTGCGAACTCGTCGAGGTCCGCGTTGGCGACGCGGACCTCTTCAACGACTTCGCCTTCATCGTCGAGGACAGTGACTTGCGCTTGCCGTTTGTGGAGGTCAATGCCCAAGTGATGATCAGTGGTTGCGGTCATGGTGTCCTCTGGAGTCCTGAATGCGTGAAGCGGAACGACATCGCTACGGGCTTGCAGCCACGGCCGACTGTGGTCGGCCGGGCTGCGCTCCCAATTCTCCTGTTCCTTCGCATCCGAGGTCCGTCACCCTCCCGTACTCGGAGGTGCATGTCATAGATCGACCTTCGGGACTCCATGACATACTTCACGCTCCAGGGATTTCAGCGGGATTCTCATGGAGTCACCCTAACAACACTCGGTTAGCCACTTACCTCCGTCCTGAAGGCCCATAGCTACGGTCGGCAGAAGCAAGAAAGCAGACCGAGGCCCCGATGAGCACTCGGCCTGGAGGTGCTGGGATAGCGTGATGGCACCACGGGACCGGGGTGATACCGTGGAACCGACGCCCTCAGCCGAAATGGCATCACCGGGCATCGCGCTGCAAACGGCCGCTGGGCGATAATAGTCAGCAATCCGGGATGGAGTTAGCGACGGTCGGCGGTGGCTCACGGGTGAACACCAGTCACCTGAGGGACGAAGCGGCGATATGTCCACGCCTGATGGACCTCCCACCGGACCGGAAGCCAGAGGAGCCCTGGATTATCCAGGTCAATCCACAGACTTTCCAGGGGGAACCGACCACGAGCGAGGTCATCGCAGACCGACGGAACGAACTGTCGGGCAACATCTCGCTCAATCAGGAACTGGGCTTTATCGAACAGGTCAACGAGTGGGTCGAGAGTGGGAAGCCCCCGTCCGACGAGTTTACAAAGACCAGTATCCACCGGATACAGATGGGGAAGCGGTATCACTGCTCGACAAAGGTCAATCGGGACCCAGACTTCCTCACCGAACTACATGACCTGGGGAAACGCCGAGCACGGGAGTTCGTCGACGAGCGACCGGGATAGAGGGCGTCCAGACCACTATTGCCTCGTGGTGGCTGTACAGTATGACTTCAACACATCCAACCCCCCGCCAGCGGCGCGGACTGCTGCCGGCCGAACAGGGATTCGAAGGCCGACGATGATGAGATCGTGGATGTCCTCAGTCATTTATTCGGTGTGGGCCTCGATGAGCGCTTGGAGCGCTTCTTCCCGTTTGAGGCCGACGTCGTCGTCGAGTTGGTCCTCTCCGTTGATGTGAAGCAATTCGTTCGTCCCGGTCATCCCGGTGTCGGATGCAGTATCAGTTGCCATCAGTAGATTGTACGCGTCAGTGTCAGCTGATCTTATTCGCATAGCGCACAATACTGTGAAATACTACTCGCCGGTTAGAGGTGTCGGGTCAGTCACCTCGTCACAGGTAGAAATCCGCTCGCATCGGGAGCGACACAGTGTGATAGAAAGGAGAAGGCGGCGTTAGCTTTCGACAGCAGGGGCCGAGGACTCGGACTGTTCGTACTTGTTCTCGAACTCCTGAATCAGTTGGCCCATCTTCGCGTACCAGTCGTTAAGCATCCGCTGCATCTCGTCTGCGATCTGGGACGGGTCCGTCGGCGAGTAGACGTGGTAGTAGCCGCCCTGGTCGTAGTTGATCTGGTCTTTCTCGATAAAACCCGTCTGGAGTAGCCGCTGGACGGCGCGGTATGCGGTCGACCGCTCGCGGTCGACTGCGTCGGCGAGTTCGTCGACGGTCAGTGGGTCATCAGCTTCGACGAGCGCCCGAAAGCACTCCTTGTCGAGTTCCTTGAGCCCGTGGAAACATTCTAACAGCCCCTCGCACTGCATGTCTCGGCGGAGTTGTTCAGACATCGAATCTGGCATCGTTATCACGTCTTCGTAGCCGCTACGCGGTAATAAGACTTGTGTACGGTTCGCACAAATGCACGCACGATCCGGCAAAAACTGCCCTCGGATAGGCGGTCAAGGCCGTTCACCTCACAGCCGATACACACCCTTGCCGAACGGTTAGTCCGCGCCCGTCGCAGCTGTATCGCGAGTCTCGCTCCGGGTTCGCCAGTAGCCCTGGAGATAGGCGCCGATAAACATCCCGGCGAGTGCCCAGAGGATAGTAACGTTGCCAATACCGAGGCTCGCGTAGGCGGCCCCCGGACAGATGCCGGACAGCCCCCAGCCGACGCCGAAGATGGCACCGCCGATCAGGACGTTCCGGTCGAAGGATTTCAGACGCCGTTCGAAGGTGTCGCCAGTCAGCGGCGCGCGGCCGAGGAGGCGGGGTGCGAGGAAGAAAGTCACCCCTGTCACGGCAGCGCCGCCGAACATCACGAACACCAGCCCGAAGTCCTCGAACTGGAGGAAATCCAGGACGACTTCCGGGCGCGCCATCTGGCTGTACGCGAGTCCGAACCCGAAGATGAGCCCGCCGACGAGAATCAGCGGCATGAACGCAGGGTGGCGGTCGTCGCTCACGTGCCGCTCCCTCCGGTCGCTCCCGTTCGGTCGTTTCGAGACTCTCGCTCCGCTCGAGTCTCGCCGCTCACGGACTCACCCCCAGTGCCGAAACCAGTTGTGCAGTGACGATGGCGACGGCGAGGAACGTCAGGACGCCGGCGATCGACGTTTTCGACGCCGATCCGACGCCACAGACGCCGTGGCCTGACGTACAGCCCTTGCCGACGCGTGTCCCGATGCCGACGAATATCCCGCCGAGGAGGAGTCGCCACGGCTGGACGTCCGTGGTCCACGCGCCGCCCTGATAGACGACCGCGTACACAGCCGCACCGAGGACGATGCCGAGCGTGAACACGATGCGCCAGTCGCGGGAGCTGACGTACTGCTGGAACCGGGACCGGTCTGAGACGTACGACAGCGTCGACTCCAGAAACGTGCTCGCGCCGGCGCTGATTCCGGTTCCGAGGTAGATGACGACAGTCCCGAGCCCGACTAGCAGGCCACCGACGGCGTAGCGACTGATGCCGTTCGGGAATAGCTCGGCGGTTGCCTGCAGTGGGAGTGCCTCAAGCACCATTGGCGTGGTTAGTCCCCCGCGAGCGAGTCCTGGCTAGCTGCGCAGTTGTTCGGCCCGAGTTCCAGCGTGAACGCTTCTTCGTCGTCGACGGCGCTCTGCCCGAGGTTCGTCGCGATGATCTCCTCGTAGTTGGCCGGTCGCGGCGGCATGTCCGACAGGATCAACTCGACGAAATCGTCCTCGTCCATCGTGAGCGCGTCCATCTCCTCGACAAGCTCACCGATTGGTGCCGTAAACGTCCCGTCCTCGGCAGGTTCAGCGGCGTCGCTGAAGTGCGCGCCACCGATCAGCGTGTCCTCGGGCAGGGTCAGCACGCG
>ENA-ORDC01002128-ORDC01002128.1-marine-metagenome-genome-assembly--contig:-NODE-2128-length-12787-cov-4.614398_pt1 | contig 12787 bp, 12 predicted proteins | sample MGYA00237783_ERZ508515 | MGnify/ENA primary metagenome ERZ508515 (study PRJEB26186, sample SAMN06268792) | marine metagenome | isolation source: Eden Landing Ponds, San Francisco, CA, USA | place... | reverse complement strand
CGAGTCCATCGGCATGTCGCCCGTATGGACGGCTTCCTGCTGCTACGGCATGAACACCATGCTGGAGGATCAGGCCAAGGGGCTTTGCAAGACGCTCAATCTCGGTGACGACGTGGCACAAACCCTGCAGAGCTGCCCTCACAAGCACTGGGACAACGCCGTCCCGACCGACCCCCTCATCTATCGCATCTACGAAGCCTGCATGATCTACGGCGACAGCGTGAAAGACATCATTCACGAGAAGTTCGGCGACGGGATCATGAGCGCGATCGATTACAAAATGCACGTGGATCGGGTCGAGGATCCGAAGGGAGACCGGGTCGTGATCACCATGGATGGGAAATTCCTCCCCTTTAAGCGCTGGTAAGAATCGCAAGGCCGAAACACTTGGCCCTGAGCATTGCGCCTTGTTACTTACCCTGTTTCACAGAGGATCAAACCATGAGAACTTATCCTATGGCCCGCCAGAAGAGGTCTGCTCCTGCAAGGGTGTTGGCACTGTTAGCCGCCCTACCAGCGAGCCAGGCCGTAGCAGACCCGGTAACCGAGGCCATCAAAGATGGGGAAGTCTCGCTGAGTGCCCGCTATCGTTATGAATTCGTGAACCAGGACAGCGTCCCCAATGACGCTCATGCCTCCACATTAAAAACCAAACTTGGCTATCGCACTGGCAGCGTCAGTGGCTTCAGCGGGTTTCTGCAGGCTGAAAGTGTTACCGCTGTCGGCTCCGAGAATTTCTCCAGCCCAACAAACGGTGTTCCCTCACCCTCGAGTACGTCCCCCAACCGACACCCCGTTGTAGCGGATCCTACCGAAACGGAAATCAACCAGGCCTATATCCGCTACCAGGGTCTGGCGGACACGGACATCAAGTACGGTCGACAGCTCTTTACCCTGGATAATCACCGCTTCATTGGACATGTCGCCTGGCGCCAGAATGAGCAGACCTATGACGCGGCCACGGTAGTGAATCAGTCGCTTGAGGATACGACCCTGACGGCGGGCTACATCTACAACGTCAATCGGCTTGTATCTGGAGCCGCCGGTCCGCGTGGCGATGACGCCATGCAAACCGGTGTCTTCAACGCACGCTATGACGGCCTTGCGGCCGGGTCTCTCACGGCTTACAGCTACCTGCTGGATTATGACAATCTGGATACCGCCTCCACCAGCAGTTACGGCCTCCGCTTCACAGGCGACACCGAGGTGAGTGACAGCGTCAAGGCGCTCTATACGCTCGAATATGCGCAGCAATCCGACTATGCCGACAACCCAGACAGCTTCGAGGTGGATTACTACAAGGTTGAAGGTGGGGTTTCAGCATCGGGTGTTACTTTCAAGCTCGGTCAGGAAACGCTTGGCTCCGACGGTGGGACCGCTTCGTTCCAGACGCCGCTGGCGACCCTCCACGCCATGAACGGCTGGACGGACAAGTTCCTCAGCACGCCGGAAAACGGCCTGGTCGATAGCTATGCATCGATTGGAACCAAAGTGGGCGGCATCAAGCTGATGGGCATCCACCACCAGTTTGAAAGCGATACCGCCAGTCAGGACTATGGCACGGAAACCGGCGTTCTGGCGGTTAAGCCACTGACGGAGACCTACACACTAGGCTTCAAGGCCGCCCGCTACAGCTCAGATGATTTCAGCGTGGACACGGACAAGGCCTGGCTCTGGGTCAGCGCCAATTTCTGAAGTGCGGTAAACAAGGGTGGCGTCTTCGAGCGCCACCCGTCTATCGTTTTGCCGAGGCTTATGATGACTTCCAAAAACCATTGGGAAACCGTTTACGGAAACCGTTCAGATCCGGAAACCAGCTGGTTTCAGGAGCATGCTACCCAGTCACTGCAACTGATCCATACTGTCCAGCCTCCCCTGAGCGCCTCGATCATTGATATCGGCGGCGGCACCTCACCATTGGTCCATGATCTGATTGAGGCGGGCTATACAAACCTGTCACTGCTGGACTTATCAGGGAAAGCGCTCACTCGGGCCCAGGCAAAACTGAAGGACAGGGATCCCGGCATTACTTGGTGGGAAGGCGACATCACCGAAGCTGCACTGCCGCCCGATGGTTACGATCTCTGGCACGACCGCGCCGTCTTTCACTTCCTGACCCATCCCAGCGATCGCCGCCAATACACCGATGCAGCAAGCAAGGCCATTAAACCGGGGGGACACCTCATCGTTGCGACCTTCGCGGATGATGGGCCCACCGAGTGCAGCGGTCTGCCGACCTGTCGTTACAATCCGGCAGCGCTAGAGGCGGAATTCGCGGACACATTCGAGTGTCTCCAGTGCCAGAAGGAGAACCACCGGACACCGAATGGCGTCGAGCAACCCTTTGTCTACTGCCTTTTCCGAAGGAAGGGATAACGCCTTTATTTCAAGCCGAACTTTTCCAGCCTGTAGTGCAACTGTCGCGCACTGAGACCGAGCTCTCTGGCTGCCTGCGTCTTATTGCCACGACAGCGTTGAAGCACCTCTTGAAGCTCCTGCGGATCCGACTCCGCCACCCGTTGATAGGGTCGGCCAGTGGAAGGGTATGCGCTCATCTCCCTAACGCCGATTCCATGCGGATTCGAATCTACCTGCTCCGTTTCCTCACCAACAGTCGACTCCTCCCGCAGTATGTGTTCTATGTCGCTGGCTTCAATCACACTGCTACGCGTCGTGAGCACCGCTCGCTCCATGACGTTTTCAAGCTGACGGATATTCCCGTGCCACGGGAAACTCTCCAGGCGTGACTGCACCCCTGGTCCCAGAGTCAGGTTGCGCCTGTGGCGATGAGTAAAAGTGTGAAGAAAATGCCGAGCCAGAAGAGCAACATCACCGGCACGCTCGCGTAGGGGCGGCAGCCGCAACGGTATTACATTGAGACGGTAATAGAGATCCAGTCGGAAAGTACCCTGGTTAACACCCTGTTGAAGATCCTTGTGAGAGGCCGTGATAACACGGATATCCACATGGATGTCCTGATTACCGCCGATGCGTTGTACGCAGCGTTCCTGAAGCAGCCGCAAAAGCTTGGACTGCAGATCAAGACTCATATCGCCGATTTCATCCAGGAAGAGAGTGCCACCATCAGCGGCCTCCGCCTTTCCCTGGCGACTACGGACGGCCCCTGTGAAAGCGCCCTTTTCATGGCCAAACAGCTCTGCTTCCAGAAGCTGCTCCGGGATGGCAGCACAGTTGATGCAGACGAAGGGCTTACCCACCCTGGGACTGTATTCATGAATCATACGAGCAAATTTTTCCTTGCCCGTGCCGGACTCTCCCCGGAGCATTACAGTGGCATCACTAGCCGCAACTTGCGTCGCTTCTTCCAGGGCTTCAAGCAGGACGGGACTCTCCCCAAGGATACCGTGCTTGAAGCTCTGTCGTTCCAAAGCCGACCGCAGGGCTTCGTTCTGCTGTTCCAGATGTTGCGTGCGCTGGTGGATAAGAGTCCCAATTCTCAGAGTCTGGCCAATCATGGCTGCTACGATACGCAGAAGATGAATATCGGCCTGGAAGGCGCGCGGCCGGTTGCGGATACGGTGGCATCCAAGGACTCCAGCGGGCTGATCATCCAGCATAATGGGAACAGCAACGAAGGACACCACTTCAGAGGGCAAAGTGGCGCGCTCCACGGCCCTGAACCGAAACTCCGGCTCACGGTCGATGTCTTCAACCACACAGACACGCCCTGTCTGCATAACGTAGCCCGTGATGCCTTCACCGAGATTATAGACTCCCTGTTCCCTTTCCCGGTCACGGAGTCCGTAGGCATATTGGATACTGAGCTTGCTGCCGGTATTGTCCGGCAATACAACCCGCCCCCGATTCAGCCCAGCCAGTTGCGATAGCAGTCGCAGCACGGCAGGTATGGTTATAGAAGCTTCCAGAGAGCGACCAAGGAGATCGGCCGCTTCAGACAGGATGAGGGCATCCTGGTCCGGGTCATTGCCAATCGGCTGATCGATTTCCATCGGAGCCTCACTGCTTAAAAAATGGAGCGGAGAATGCAGATGCAAACTCCGCTCCATCCTAAAGCAGGATCAATTGCCGGATCCCTGCCGGAGTATTGCTGACTTCGCTGCCCTTTCCCAGTGCAACTGGCTCCAGTATGGCGCACCGGCAAATGATCTGCTCAGGTTCCCTGCCACCCAACGTAGCGGATCAATGCAACCACAATTGCATCTAACACATAACCTATAACACCGATTACCAAAACCAGTGCCGCCAGCAGATCATAGGCAAGAATGTCGCGAGCATCGTTGATCGCATACCCAAGACCGCTGGTTACGCCGAGGTACTCCGCCGGCACCAGCACCACCCACGCAATCCCCAGCGCAAGCCGGAATCCCGCAAGAATATCCGGTGCCACAGCAGGAATAACGAGCCGCCTCAGACTGGCCAGGGGGGAAGCCCCAAAGTTGCGCGCCACCTTGAAGTACATCGGGTCAATCCGTTGTACCGCGAAAGCCGTCGAGAAGAGAATCGGCCAGACCGACGCCATGAACAGCAGGAACACGATGGCTCCATCCCAGGTCTCGAACGCCAGCACGGCGATGGGCATCCATGCCAGGGGGCTGACCATGCGAAGCAGCTGGAATGGAAAACTGGTGATCTTCTGCATCACGGGCAGTGAACCCACCAGTATGCCAACGGGTACCGCCACCAGCGTGGCCCAGAACAACCCCTGCCCGATGCGGCTCAGGCTGGGATGCACTGTATCCCACAGGGTCCCCGACCATAGAAGCTCCCATGCCCGTGGCAGCGCGCTCTCGGGCGCGAAGGCCGAGAACGCCTGGGTGGAGGGATTGCTGGCGATCAGGTATCCCCCGAGCCACCAGAAGCCCAGCAGGATCGCCAGACCCAGAAGGGGATAGCCCAGGTTCTCGCTGATCCGGCGCGCGTAATGGCCAATCTCGACGCCACCAGCGGTGGCCGGAGTCGTTGTGGTTGCCGTCATACCTTGATCACCTCTTCACGCTCCCAGGGGTTGGCCGAGTCCATGCCCGGCAGGTGTGCGTCCGGGTATTTCTCCAGCGCTTTCTTGACGAACCGGTCATCCACCAGGTCCCTTGCCACGAAGTCGGGATCGAGACCCTTGAGGAAGGTCGTATCACCACTAACGAGGGTCTGGTTCATGGACTTGACCAGTTGCCGGGTTGCGGACGGATAGGGATAGGGCGAAAAGTCGATACGGCCCGTGCTCCAGTCCTCGTGCCGGATTGCATCCGGAGAGGCATAGTCATCGGGGTCGTAATGCGTCATCGCCTTGACCACGACATCTTCCGGCATGGGCAGGTAACCCTTGCCATCCCGGGACAGCATGCGCGCCGTCGCTTCCTTGTTGGTCTGGGCATAGAGCTCCGCGCGCACCAGCGCGTTCATCACCTTCTGGGTCCATTCCGGCTTGGCCTCGACGTCATTCTCGTTCATGCAAAGCACACAGCAGGGATGGTTCTTCCAGATATCGCCGGTGAAGCGGAGCAGGCGGCCATTCGCGAGATTCTCTCCGGCGGCATTGAACGGCTCAGCCACGGTGTAACCATCAATCTGGCCGCCAGCCAGTGCCGGGGCCATGTCCGGTGGCGGCAGGATCAACAGGTTCACCTGGTTGTCGCCCAGCGGCGCGCTCTGCTCCTGGATGACCGGCTCGAGTCCGGCCTGGCGCAGGGCCATCTGGAGCAGCGTATTGTGGACCGAGTACCAGTAGGGCACCGCGATCTGACTACCACCGAGATCACTGAAGTTTTCGGCGGAGCTGCTGCCGCTCATCAGTAGGGCAGAACCGTTGATGTGGGCCCAGGCCATGAGCTTGACCGGGAAGTCGTTGTTGTAGCGCATCCAGATCGGGATGGGATTGAGTAGATGGACGAGATTGAAGCGGCCACTGGTGAAGCCTTCCACCAGGGGTGACCAGCCACGGATCAGCTCCGGCTCCGCGACATCCAGACCTTCCTCCTCGAAGTAGCCGTTCGCATGCGCGACCAGCAGTGGCGTGGCGTCCGTAATCGGCAGATAGCCAATCCGGACGACGCCATCACTGGCCATCGCCTGGCGCATCATCCCAGCGGTGCCCAGGGTAGCCGCAAGACCACCAGCAGCCAGGGAGTCCAGCATGAAACGCCGCCGTCCCTTATCGAGGGTGTATTCGTTGTCCAGGCTCTCGTCGTGATTGCAGTTGCATTTAACCATGAGCGATCTCCTTAGGATCTGGGGTCTGTGGCGTGTGACCGGTAGTTTCGGAGTTATCCGGGGTCTCAACCGACGCACGGAAGCGATCCATGAGATCCTCGCGGATTTCGGTGAATGCCGGATGCATTGGGTTTCGCGGAAACGACAGGTCAATATCCATAATGCTGCGGAAGGTGCCAGGGTTGCGTCCCATCACGACGACCCGTTCGCCCATGTTCAGGGCTTCATCAATGTCATGGGTTACCAGCACCAGGGTGATGCCCTTGTCGCGTGCAATTGAACTGACTTCCAGTTGCAGATTCCGACGCGTAAAAGCATCCAGCGCCGAAAAGGGCTCATCCAGCAGAATCATCTGCGGTTCCACCGCCAGGGACCGCGCCAGAGCGACACGCTGCTGCTGGCCGCCAGACAGGTCCTGGATGCGGGCCTCAGAGCGATCCCTGAGTCCGACAAGCTCCAGCATTTCGTCGACCCGTCCTTTCAGGTTCTGCGTCTGACCGGTGAACTGTAGCCCCAGGGCCACATTCTGTCTGACATTGAGCCAGGGATAGAGGCCGGGCCTCTGGAACATCATGTTCCACTCGGGATGAGCCCGAGAGACCTGTCTCCCATTGATCTTGACGCAGCCCTCACTGGGTATCAGCAATCCCGCCAGCATGTGCAGCAGGGTGGACTTGCCACAGCCACTTTCTCCAATCAGCGCGATATTGCTCCCCGCGCCGATATCCATCATCAGGTCCTGAAGCACCACCTCCCCTTTCGGGGAGAACTGATGTGTTATGCCATTGATCTGTATAGATGCACCCATAATTGATTTCCCGCGTTGCATGGTTGCTCGATGTTGCATTCACGTGAGCCACCGGGCGCTGTCCGAGAGCTCTTTCGTCCTGCTCCTGCAAGAGCCAGACCAACCCGGACAACCCGCCACACTGCTGGAATCAAAGGCATCCGAAGCCCTAAGCAGGGAATAAACAAACACGACAATGTCTACATTGTCTTCTCTGTAAAACCAGAAAACCGACTCCAAAAAGGCCCTCCCCTACCTTGCCGGTTCCCCTGAAAGGCCCGCACCTCAGGGGCTGAGAGAACATCCTCACAACACTGGCATGCAATCTGCTCCTCCCCCTTTGAATGCAGACGGACAAACCGTCGCTCTAAAAAAGCAGCAAATAAGGAGACAACACATGTCTGAAGCCGCAGCTCAGAATGCCAAGACACCGCTTCGCCCTATCGACCTTGAAGGACTCAAGTCCCTGGGTGCCAAAGCCCAGATGGACCCGGAAAAGGTCAACACTCTGAAGTCACACACGGAATGCGAAGGGGTCTTCCGGATGATGACCTACTGCCGCGACCTCGACGGGCACCTTATCGACGAGCCCCCGACACTGCTGGGCGAGAACAACGCGCCCAACCCCTCTGAAGCCGCTCTCGCCGCACTGGCGTCCTGTCTTCTTGTGGGCATTCACGCCAATGCCACCTGGCGCGGCATCACCCTCTACAAGCTGGAAGCGAACCTGGAGGGCGATATCAACATCAGTAGCGTCTGGGGCGTGGGCGACACGAGCGAGAAGCGACTCGGTTTCACCGAGATCCGCGCCGAGTTTGATATCGATGCGGACTGTTCACGTGAAGAGCTGCAGGACCTGATCGAGTGGTCGGACAAGTGGTCGCCGGTGGCGAACACCATCCGCAACCCCGTGCCGACCAAGACAAGCCTGGCGTAACCAGGACCTGTTCCGGCGCGCCGCGCCGGAATGGATCCCCGATGACTAGGAGAGAAAGCCATGACTGCCGCGGAAAAACTCAAGCCCCAGACAGATCCGTCTGACCCGGTACCCGGTGTTGAAGCGCTCGTTCAGAGCACGCTGGCGCCCCAGACCGTTGAAATCGATCGTCAGGGCACCTATCCAGCAGGCTTCATGCACGAGCTTGGTGCGCTGGGCGGTTATCGCCAGCACTTGGGATCCGGCGGTGCACGCGGTCCGTCCGGGCCCGGACATTTTGGTAATGCGGTCCGCGTTATGGATGCCGTCTCCAGCGAATGCATGTCGACCGGCTTCTGTGTCTGGTGCCAAGACGCCCTGGGGTGGTACCTGGAAAACGCCGATGACACCAGCGTGCGTGATCAGCTGCTGCCCCGCATTGCCGATGGCAGCCAACTCGGTGGAACCGGCCTGTCCAACGCGCTCAAGCACTTCGCGTCGATCGAGGCTCTCAAGATCCGTCTCAGGCGTGTCGATGGCGGCTATGTGGCCAACGGCACACTGCCGTGGGTTTCCAACCTTGCCAATGACCATGCCTTCGCCGCGATCTTTCAGGTCGAGGGCAGCGACCGCAAGGTCATGGCCCTGACCTTCTGTGACCAGCCGGGATTCAGCCTCCAGCAGTGCGCCGAGTTCACCGCCCTCGAAGGCAGTGGCACCTACGCCTGTCATTTCCGCGACTGCTTCATCCCGGACAGCCAGATCATCAGCGAGAACGTCCCCGCCCTGATGCAGCGCATACGCTCCGGCCTTGTCCTGATGCAGATGGGCATGGGCCTGGGGCTGGTGCAGGGCTGCATTGACATCATGGAGGGCATGCGCGAAACCCAGGGCCACGTGAACTGCTATCTCGACGAGCAGCCCGAAAGCCTGGCTGAGGACCTGGCGGATGCCCGAATGGCCACGCAGGCACTGGCCGGTGACATCGGGGATGATTCCGACAGCCTGTTTGCGGATGTGCTGCAGCTGCGCCACAGCGCCTCAGAGCTTGCGCTTCGTGCCTCCCAGGCGGCGATGCTGCATGCCGGCGCCCGTGGCTACCTGGCGGACGCCCCCGCCCAGCGCAAGCTGCGGGAGTCCTATTTCGTGGCCATCGTCACCCCTGCAATCAAACACCTCCGCAAGGAACTGGAGCGGCTTGGCGCCGCTTGAGGAGAGATCGCGATGAGCCAGCCCTATCGCCGTTACCTGTGCATTGTCTGTGGCTTCATCTACGACGAGGCCGAAGGGGACCCGGATGGCGGGCTGCCACCGGGCACCCGTTACGAGGACATCCCGGATGACTGGGAATGTCCCGACTGCGGTGTCTCCAAGGCGGATTTCGTGCTCCTGGAGTCGCCCGCCGAGCCCCAGGAGGCGCCTGCTGGCCGGACCCAAATGCAGCCTGGCCAGGATCCCGACCAGGTTGTCGTCATCGGTGGCGGCATGGCGGGCTGGAATCTTGTGGAAGCACTGCGGGCCGAAGACAGTTCACGCACGGTGACACTGATCTCACACTGTGACGCGGATGTCTATCCCAAGCCCCAGCTTTCAGCCGCCGCTGCCCGCAACAGGCAGCCCGATGACCTGATCACCGTTGCCGGACCGGAGCGGGCGCAGCAGCTGGGAATCAATCTGATGCCCCGCACACGCGTGTTGTCTATCGACACAGAACGCCGGCGCATCATCACGCCACGAGGGGGTGTTCCCTACGGCGCCCTTGTGCTCGCCTCCGGCGCCCGACAGCCCAGGCCCTCACTGGCGGGCGATGCCGCCGACCGGGTGATGCAGGTCAATGACCTGCACAGCTACCGCCGTTTCCGGGCTGAAACCGATGCGCATGCACCCTCCAGGATTCTCATCCTGGGCGCTGGCCTCATCGGCTGTGAATTTGCCGACGACCTGTCCAGCGCCGGCCACCAGGTTGATCTGGTTGACCAGGCGAGTCATCCCCTGACAAGGCTGCTCCCGACGACACTGAGCGCCACCCTCGGCTGGGCGCTCCGGGAAAAGGGCGTCAACCTGCACACCGGCTGTACCGTGCAATCGGTCCGCACCACCCCTGAAGGGCTACTGGCTGTCCAGCTGGACTCCGGTGAGACGGTCCAGAGCGATGTCGTGCTCAGCGCCCTTGGACTGATTCCCAACGTGGAGCTTGCCAGGCTCGCGGGCGCCGCCACGGGCACCGGCATCCAGGTTGATTCCCGGCTGCAGACCTCCATCCCCGACATTTACGCGATCGGGGACTGTGCCGAGCACAACGGACAACTGCTTCCCTATGTGCGGCCACTCCAGGAGCAGGCCCAGGCCCTGGCCGCCAACCTCTGTGGCCATGAGACCCATTACCAGGCGAATGCCGGGACCATCGTCATCAAGACACCGTCATTGCCCCTGGCGGTATGGGCGCCCGAGGAGGACGGCGAGTGGGTGGAGCGCGAGGCCGATGGTCAGGACATTGTCCTGGAACACCGATCAGAGGATCGACTGACCGGTTTCGCCCTGTCCGGCAAGCGCACACGCGATGCCAAACAGTATGAAGCGCAGATGCGCGGTCAATAAGTCAGGAGCCCGAACACAATGTTCCGTGTTGCCAGCGATTATTCGCCAAAAGAAACGGTTGAACGACTCAAAGAGGCCATCAGCACCGAGGGCATGTACCTTCTGTGCCACATCCCGGCCTCGACCAACGTCGCCCACGTTGGCCTGGAGAGCCCTTTCCACCAGGTGCTCGAGGTTTTCCATCCAGCTTATGCCGCGCGCGTGTGGGAAGCCCGGGAGGACGCGGGGATTGCCATACCCGTGCGCGGCCATGTCTATGAGAGCGCCAGCGGCCGGGTCCGGGTCGACTGGCAACGGCCAAGCGTCAACCTTGGCCTCTTCCCCGAACAGGAACTGGCCGCCATCGGGCGTGAACTGGACCCGGTGTTTGAGCGCATCATCCGGTCGGTCGGCAGCGGACCGGAGACGGCATAGCCGCAAATCCAGGAGGGCCAGGCAGGCCATCCTCAGATAACGCCTCGACCATCCAGGCAGGAAGGGGCGGGGAACAGGAGAGATCACCATGACCGAGCAGATCCTTTACAGCGTTGAGGAAGCAAACGCACTGGCCAGCGCCGGCAAGGCGGTGCTGATTGATATCCGCGACAGCGATAAGTACGAAACCGAGCACATCCCGGGTGCCGTGAACGTGTCCGATATTTTCTACTACCTGGCGGAGACCACGGACAGCGGGCTGGACGCAATGCACCAGACATTCGCAGAACTATTCGGCAACGTGGGCCTGGACGGCCAGAAAACCGCCATCGTCTATGAGGACGCCCTGAATACCCAGTACGGCGGTTCCTGCCGGGGGTACTGGCTGCTCAAGTACCTTGGGTATCCAACGGCCGGTATTCTCGATGGCGGCCTCCGCGCCTGGAAGGAGGCAGGCATGCCTTTGACGTCTGAAGCGCCGACAGTGACGCCGGCAACCTTCCCTCTCAACCCGCAGCGCGACCTCCTCGCGACCAGGGATGACATGCTTGAGATCCTGGCCAACGGTGACGCGATCCTGCTGGATAACCGCGACCAGGATGAATGGCTCGGGGAGAGCTCTTCCCCCTACGGTAAGGACTTCGTTCCCCGCAAGGGCCGGCTTCCCGGTGCCGTATGGCTTGAGTGGTACGAGTTCATGGACGATGGGGAAGTCCCCGCCTTCAAGACGCCTGAGGCCATCCGGGAGCTTGCCGCATCCAGGGGCATTGCCCCGGACGACCCCATCGTCATCTACTGCTTCAAGGGCGCGCGGGCGAGCAACACCTTTGTCGCCCTGCGCCAGGCCGGGTTCAGCAACCTCCGGATTTACCTTGGCTCCTGGAACGAATGGGCCAAGGATCCCGCTTTACCCATTGAATCAGGTAGCCCGGGGGCTGCGGCGCCCCTCCTTAAGCAAAGATTGGCTGGTTAGAAGTCCCCCCTACTCTCCACAAACAAACCATCAACATTGAGGTCCCCTACTACGGGAAATCGTGTTGTATGACTACGAGAAATCGTTCTTCACGATTTCTCGTAATTTCCCTGCCCCTTCAGACTCATAATTAATCTTTCCAAATCAGAATCTTAAAAAATAGAACAGGTTGGCACAGCAACTGCTTACTCAGTCTGCAACCGACAGCTCGTACGGTACGAGTGCTGTCAGCTAACAGGCGCCCACTTTTAGGGCAAATGCACTATCGATGCAGCAATCTGGTTCAAGGAGTTGCACTGTTATGAATCATGAAACCATGACCGCCACCATCCTCACCGCCAAGAACGAACAGGGCTACACTTGGGGGCAGCTGGCCGAATCCATCGGCATGTCGCCCGTATGGACGGCTTCCTGCTGCTACGGCATGAACACCATGCTGGAGGACCAGGCCAAGGCTCTGTGCACAACACTGAGCCTCGGCGACGAAGTGGCACGGACCCTGCAAACCTGCCCCCACAAGCACTGGGACAAAGCCGTTCCGACTGATCCGCTCATCTATCGCATCTATGAAGCCTGCATGATCTACGGCGACAGCGTGAAGGACATCATTCACGAGAAATTCGGCGACGGGATCATGAGTGCAATCGACTACAAGATGCACGTGGACCGCGTGGAGGATCCCAAGGGGGACCGGGTCGTGATCACGATGGATGGCAAGTTCCTCCCCTTCAAACGCTGGTAACAGGAGAACCAACATGTCCTATCTTCAACCCAACGAGTTCGTCACCAAGCTGGTGGACGCCGGCGAAGCCAAGATCCACATGGGCACGCGGGACACCCTGATCCGTGCCTTCATGGCGGGGGCGACGCTGGCGCTGGCGGTGATCTTCACCATCACCATCGCGGTGCA